>Ga0194119_10000647_pt1 | contig 65953 bp, 80 predicted proteins | sample TA2MahC100mmetaG_FD_148620 | JGI IMG/M metagenome (GOLD analysis project Ga0194119, IMG submission 148620) | Freshwater microbial communities from Lake Tanganyika, Tanzania - TA2015018 Mahale Deep Cast 100m | ecosystem: Environmental > Aquatic > Freshwater > Lake | place: Tanzania: Lake... | reverse complement strand
TCGGCGAGCTCACCCAGGCTCAGGGGCTTGCCCTTGAGATACAGAATCGCCTCAAGCCGCGCTGGCAGGGACAGCTGCTCGGGGAGCGTCGCGGGCGAGGCATTCATTGGCCGCAACGCTAGCCAACCGGCACGGTGCCGGCCACTTCACCGAGAAACAGCTTGTAGGCGGGGTTGGCTGTCTCGTCGACATAGCTGTAACCGAGCCCCTCGAGAAAGCTCTGCCAGTCGCCCAGCTCTGCGGGGGGCACCTGCACGCCGACAACGATGCGGCCAACGTCAGCGCCGTGGTTGCGGTAGTGAAAGATGCTGATGTTCCAGTTCGGATGCAGGCAGCTCAGAAAGCGCATCAAGGCCCCCGGCCGCTCGGGGAACTCAAAGCGATAGAGCAGCTCCCGGCCTGCCCCTGAGGCTTCGCCGGCCCCGGCAGGCATGCGCCCGCCCACCATGTGGCGCAGGTGCAGTTTGGCCAGCTCGTCTTTGGAGAGGTCCAGGCAGGCAAAGCCAGCCGCGCGCAGATCGCTGATCAGCTGGAGCTCATCGCTGCTGCCACTGGTCTGAACCCCGACAAAGATGTGTGCACGGCTGGTGTCAGCAAGCCTGTAGCTGAATTCGCTGAGGTTGCGGTCGCCCAGAAGGGTGCAGAAACGCCTCAGGCTGCCAGGCTGCTCAGGGATCTCGACAGCCAGCATCGCTTCTTTGTCTTCACTGATCTCAGTGCGTTCAGCGACAAAGCGCAGCCGATCAAAATTCATGTTGGCGCCGCAGGCCACCGCCACCAGGTGCTTGCCCGCCAGGCCGCGCTGCTCGATGTCGGCCTTCATGCCGGCGATTGCCAGGGCACCGGCGGGTTCAAGGATCGAGCGGGTGTCACCGAAGACGTCCTTGATCGCCGCGCAGATCGCATCGGTGTCGACGGTGACCATGGCATCGACGCACTGACGTGCCAGTTCAAAGGTCAGTGCGCCCACCTCGCGCACGGCGACCCCGTCGGCGAACAGACCCACCTGCTCGAGCTGCACCCGCTCACCAAGACGCAGCGAGCGGGTCATGGCATCGGCATCGCAGGGCTCGACACCCACCACCTGAACCTGTGGCCAGACGCTTTTCAGAAAGCTGGCCACACCGGCAATCAGCCCACCCCCGCCGACAGCCACATAGACCACATTGGGCGGACTCGAGCACTGCCGCACCAGCTCCAGCGCGATCGTGCCCTGACCGGCGATCACATCAGGGTCATCAAACGGGTGGATGAAGCTCAAGCCCCCTGCAGCAGCCAGCCGCCGCGCTTCGTCGCAGGCGGCGTCATAGGTGTCGCCGTGCAGCACCACCTCGGCGCCGCGGGCCGCCACCGCCTGCACCTTGACCTCGGGTGTGGTGATGGGCATCACGATCACAGCGCGGCAGCCCAGCTTCTGGGCCGCCAGGGCCACCCCCTGGGCGTGGTTGCCGGCACTGGCGGCGATCACCCCGCGCCCCAGCTCAGCGGTGCTGAGGCGCGCCATTTTGTTGTAGGCACCGCGCAGCTTGAAACTGAAGACGGGCTGCAGGTCCTCGCGCTTGAGCCAGATGCTGTTGCCCAGACGTGCCGAGAGGTTGGGCGCTAGCTCCAGCGGGGTTTCGATGGCGACGTCGTAGACACGGGCTCGCAGCACCCGTTGCACAAACGCAGCCGGCGTCAGCTCGCTGTCAAAACAGGGTTGGGGCGCGTCGCTCATCTTTGTAGTGTCGCAACCGAAAGGGCTTCTGTGACATCAGCGATGCGGTTGCGGAAGCTGCCGATGCCGTGGCTGCAGCGTCCAAAATGGTGGCCGTTGCAGCCGAACCCTGAAGTGAAAGGCCTAGATTGCTTTGCACTTCAAGGCCAGGCATGCATCTCAGCGAGCTGAGCCACCCCAACCAGCTGCACGGTCTGAGCACCGCCGAGCTCGAAGGGATCGCCCGCCAGATTCGCGATCGCCACCTCGAAGTGGTGAGCACCAGCGGGGGGCACCTGGGCCCTGGCCTCGGCGTCGTTGAGCTCACCCTGGCCCTCTACCAGACCCTCGATCTCGACCACGACAAGGTTGTCTGGGATGTGGGGCATCAGGCCTATCCCCACAAGCTGGTCACCGGCCGCTACCGCACTTTCGACAGCCTGCGTCAGAAAGACGGCGTTGCGGGGTACCTGAAGCGCTGCGAGAGCCGCTTTGATCACTTCGGAGCCGGTCACGCCTCGACCAGCATCTCGGCGGCCTTGGGCATGGCGTTGGCCCGTGATCAGCGCGGTCAAGATTTCAAGTGCGTGGCTGTCATTGGCGATGGAGCGTTGACCGGTGGCATGGCCCTCGAGGCCATCAACCATGCGGGCCATCTGCCCAGGACCAATCTGCTCGTGGTGCTGAACGACAACGACATGTCGATCAGCCCGCCGGTGGGGGCCCTCTCGACCCACCTGAACCGCATGCGGCACAGCAAGCCCCTGCAGTTCCTGACCGACAACGTTGAAGAGGCGATTCGTAGCCTGCCGCTGATGCACGGCGAGCTGCCCAGTGAGCTCAAGAACCTCAAGGAGAGCATGAAGCGCCTGGCGGTCCCAAAGCTGGGGGCTGTCTTCGAGGAGCTGGGCTTCACCTACATGGGGCCCATCGACGGTCACAACATCGCCGAGATGGTGCGCACCTTCGAGCAGGCGCACCGCACCGGTGGGCCGGTGCTGGTTCATGTGGCCACCACCAAGGGCAAGGGCTATGCCTTCGCCGAAGAGGACCAGGTCGGCTACCACGCCCAGAGCGCCTTTGACCTGGCCACCGGTAAGGCCTATCCCTCGAGCAAGCCCAAGCCACCCAGCTACAGCAAGGTCTTCGGCCAGACCCTGGTCAAGCTCTGCGAGCAGGACCCCACCGTCGTGGGCATCACCGCAGCCATGGCCACCGGCACGGGGCTTGATCTGCTCGAGAAGGCACTGCCCAAGCAGTATTTCGATGTGGGCATCGCCGAGCAGCACGCCGTGACCATGGCGGCCGGCATGGCCTGCGAGGGCCTCAAGCCCGTGGTGGCCATCTACAGCACCTTTTTGCAGCGGGCCTATGACCAGCTGATCCACGATGTGGGCATCCAGAACCTGCCGGTCACCTTCGTGATGGACCGGGCCGGCATCGTCGGCGCCGATGGCCCCACCCACCAGGGGCAGTACGACATCAGCTACCTGCGCGCCGTGCCCAACTTCACGGTGATGGCCCCCAAGGACGAGGCCGAACTGCAGCGCATGCTGGTGACCTCGATTCACCACAGCGGCCCCTGCGCCCTGCGGATTCCCCGTGGTGAGGGCGAAGGTGTCCCTCTGGCCGAAGAGGGCTTTGAGCCCCTGCAGATCGGCCGCGGTGAACTGCTCACCGATGGCGATGACCTGCTGATCGTGGCTTACGGCTCCATGGTGTACCCCGCCCTGGCCACGGCTGGTCTGCTGCAGGAACGCGGCATTCGGGCTGCCGTGATCAACGCCCGCTTCTTGCGGCCCCTCGATGAGGCCCTGATCGCCCCGATGGCCCAGCGCATCGGCAGGGTGGTCACCATGGAGGAAGGCGCCCTGGCCGGCGGCTTTGGCGCGGCTGTGGTGGAAGCCTTGAACGATCTCGATGTGCTCGTGCCGGTGCTGCGCATCGGCATTCCCGATCAGTTGGTCGATCACGCCACGCCTGATCAGAGCAAGCAGGCACTGGGCCTCACCCCACAGCAGATGGCCGAGCGCATCGTTGAGCGCTTCCCCAAAGCAGCAGCATCGGCCCGGGCTGCTTCAGCTGTTCAGCCCCTGGCGGTCTGAGCAGCAGGCCAGCCGGGCTGTTCGATGCCCCAGCAGGAGCCCCGTTGCCGGGGCTGAGTGAGCCGGCTTCAGAGCACGCCGCGGGCAGCCAGGCCCTGAATCGCACCGATGCCGAAGATGTGACCCAGGCTCAGGGTGCCGAGCATGGCGCCATGGCTCAGACCGCCGAACATGGCGGCGTTGGGCAGCTGCAGGCCCGTGTTGGGCTGTTTGATCGTGGCTTTGCCGATGGCAATCGCGATCACGTTGCAGATGATCATCACCAGCGCCACCTTGGGCGACCAGCTGACGGAGGCAGGGGCGATGGCCAGAAGGGGAGCGAGCATGGATCCGGATTCCAACCGCTCCATCTTCTGGGGCAAGCCAGCGGCCTGGCGACGGGCTTAAGACTTGTTCATCGCTCGCGGCTCTGCTCGCGGCTGGCCAGGCTGAAGCCGGCGGCCACCAGCAGGTTGGACAGGGTCAAAAAGGCCTCAGCGCCACCGTGCAGGGGGTCGACATCGGCCAGCTGCCGCCCCACCAGTTGCTGGGCGATGACGGCAGCGGCGATGGTGACCGCCACAAACACCAGCGTCAGCTCAAAACCCCGCAGGGCCAATGGCGGAAAGCCTTCGATGCGCCGGGCGAGCCACAAAAAGGCCAGATAGGGCAGCAGCGACAGCACAAACAGCGGCGACGGATCGATCGCCGCCAAGCCATCAAGCACCTGCTCAACCATGGCGCAAGCCCTGCTGGCGCAGGAGGTTCCAGGCAGCCAGGGCCAGTGCGCCATTGCCGAGGCAGGTCAGCCCCGCCTGCAGCACCACCAGTCCGTTGAGCGATGGGGTGTTGTCAAAGAGATGCCAAGTGCAGGCCGCCATGGCGCTGCCCAGGGCCGGCACCATGGCCAGGGCAAGCCAGCGCCAGCCGCCCTCGCTGCGCCGCCGTCCAAGGGCGACAACAGCAGCAATCGCCACCAGCCACTCGATCACGGAGCTGATGTGGATCCACCAGGTGGGTAGCGAGAGGGCGTGCATGGGCTGACTCTATGAAGAACCGCAGCGGTGCAGCACGCCCTAGCCTCGCGCCGCGGCATCTCTTTTTCAGCGCCCGTGTTGAGCACCTCTGCCCCTGCTGCGTGCGACACAGCCCCCTCCCAAGCCCCCGTGTTGCTGTGCGGGTATTACGGCGAACACAACCTGGGTGATGACGCGTTGCTCGAGGTGCTGTTGCAGCAGCTGCCGGCTGGGGCCAGGGCTCTGGTGACCGCGCGTGATTGCCAGCAGGTTCGGCAGCGCTTTGGCGTTGCCACCGTCGATCGCCGCCGTCTGGCGGCCGTGCTGAGGGCCCTGTCCGGTTGCCGGGCTCTGGTGCTGGGAGGCGGCAGCCTGCTGCAGGATTCCACCAGCTTCAACAGCCTGCTCTATTACGCGGCGCTGATCCTGGCGGCGCGCTGGCAGGGCAAACCAGTGCTGCTCTGGGGTCAGGGGCTTGGGCCCCTGCGCCGGCGCCGCAGCCGCGCGCTGGTGCGCACGTTGCTGCCGCTGGTGACCCGGGTTTGCTGGCGCGATCCAGGCTCAGCCCAACTGGCGGCGCGCCTGGGCCGCCCGGACGGGCATGCCCCAGACCCGGTCTGGGCCAGTGCGGCCGTGCAGTGGCGCGGCCGTGGGGGGCCGCTTGTGGTGTGCTGGCGTCCCACACCGCTGCTGCTGGGCCAGGCCTGGCAGCCCTACCTGGAGGCGCTTGGGCGCCTCGCCGCCCAGGCCGATCGTGAGGTCATTTGGCTGCCCTTGCACCGAGGCCAGGACAGCGATTTGCTGACCCAGTTGCAGGAGCAGGGGCTGGTGGGCGAGGGCCTGCGCCGCCGCAGCCGCCAGGTCGAAGCCCTGACCCCGCGCGAAGCCAAGGCCGTCTTTGCCACTGCGGGGTTGGTGATCGCGATGCGCCTGCATGGTTTGATCCTGGCGGCAGTGAGCGGGGCTCCCTGTGCGGCGCTGAGCTACGACCCCAAGGTTCAGGCTGCTGCCAGCGCCCTTGGTTGCCCCTGCCAGGACCTGCAGCAGAGGGCAGCGGCTGATCAGCTGCTGCAGTGCTGGGCCGCGGTGCTCGATCAACCGCCTGGCTCCGGCCAGCTCAGCGAGCTGGCCGGAGCGGCCAGAGGTCACAGCACGGTGCTGGAGCTGCTTTAACGCCGCAGCTGGGCCGTGTCAATCAGCTTGCCCTGGCTGTCGATGCCGTTGATCGTCAGGGTGTCGCCGGCAAAGATCAATTCGCCAAAGCTGAAGGTGCTGAGCGCCCTGGCTGTGCGGCTGTTGGCGACCACAGGCCGCAGGCTGGCGCCACCTCCTCCCAGCACCAGGTAGGTGGTGCCGTTGATCGCCTTGGTGCGCTCGTAATTGTGCTCATGGCCATTGATGTAGAGCTGCACGCCGTAGCGCTCAAACAGTGGGCTCAGGCGCGCGATCAGGGCTCGGTCATCGCCATAGAGGCCCGCCGAATAGATCGGATGGTGGCCCACCACCACCTTCCAGGGGGCATCGCTCGCCGCCAGGGCCTGTTTCAGCCAGGGCAGCTGATGCTGCCAGGGGGCATTGACGTTGGTATCGAGCATGAAGAACGCGACATCACCGCGGCGCACGCTGTACCAGCGTCCCTTCATGCCAAAGGGCTTGAAGGCGACCTGAGCATGGCCATTGCCGCTGCGGATGTCGTGATTGCCGAGCACGGCATGGAACGGCACCCGGGCGGCGATCAGCTCGCGGTAGGGCTTGTAGAAGGTCTGCTCAATGCCCCCCAGATCTCCGTCGCCCCAGGCTGAGCTCGCGTAGATGTTGTCGCCCCCAAGGATCACCAGATCCACAGGATCGCGGCTTTGGATCGCGCCCATCTGTGCCCCCACCGCCCGTTGGTTGCGGTTGCCGCTGCCAAAGTCGGCAGTCGCCAGCACATGCAGGCGCCGTGCCCCTGAGGCCGCCTGGGGCGCCGGGGGAGGGGCACTGGGCAGCGGCTGGGCCTTGCCCAGGTTGGCCAAGGCACCCCCCAGCACGCTCCACGGCAGCAACTGCAGCAGTTGGCGGCGTTTCATGCGCCTTGCTCCTGAAGTCGGGTCAGCTCGGCGAGCACCTCCTGGCTATGGCCCGCGGGCCGCACACCAGTCCACAGGGCCTGCAGGACCCCCTGGGGATCAATCAGAAAGCTGTGCCGCTGGGAAAAAGGCGGGATCCAGGAGCCATAGGCCTTGCTCACCTGCCCGCCGGGGTCAGACAGCAGCGGATAGGTGAGCCCTTCGCTGCCGCAGAACGAGGCGTGTTGATCAGGATCATCGGCGCTGACACCGATCACCTGGGCTCCGGCGGCCGCAAACGCGCTCAGATCGCGCTGGAACCCGCGCGCCTCCAGGGTGCAACCACTGGTGAAATCCTTCGGGTAGAAGTACAGCACCAGCCAGCTGCCGGCTAGATCGCCCAGGTTCAGGTGCGTGGGCTGTGCTTGCCCGTCTGGGCCCGGAGCCACCCCGTCAAGGCTGAAGGCCGGGGCGGCCAGGCCGAGCTCGGGCAGGGTGCCGCCCAGGGCCAGGGCGGGTTGGCCGCGACCTCCCAGGCACAACAAAGCCAGGGTTCCGAGGCGGACACCCTGGCTCAGCAGTTCACGGCGTTGCATGGGCGAGCAGGAACTGCCCAGCTTTTAGCTCAGAGTTTGGCCAGATTGATGCCCAGCTCACGGGCATAGGCGCCAAGCCCCTTCTTCTGAATGGTTTTGAGGGCTCGGGTTGACACGCGCAGCTTCACAAACCGGTTGCCTTCGGCCCACCACAGACGCCGCTCCTGAAGGTTCACCTGCTGCAGCTTCTTGGTGCGCACGTGGGAGTGCGAGACGGCCATGCCGTTGTTGGCGCGCTTGCCGGTGAGATCACAGACGCGGGACATGGACCGTACGACGTTGTCAGGACAGGTTCAGGCTTCCACCACAAGGGTGCTGGCCTGATCGCACACACTACCAAAGAGCATCCCTAATCTCCCCCAAGACCCAGGACACCCCCATGCTGCACGTGCTCAAGTTCAGTTCAGAAGACTGCGGCACCTGCCACCGCATGAGCCACTACGACGAGGTGGTCTGCAGCGAACTGGGCTGCACGTTCGTGAGCGTGATGCTGCAGGACACCGACACCTACCGCCGCTACCGCAAGGTGCTGCTTGCCCAGTACCCCAACAAGGAAGGCATGGGCTGGCCCACCTATCTGCTTGTGAGCGAGCCTGAGGGCGAGTTCACCATTCATGGTGAGCTCAAGGGCGGCATGCCCAAGGGGGACTTCAGGGAGCGGCTTTCTGCGTTGCTCCCGGTCGCCTGAACCAGCCCGACCGCGTTCACGTTTCAAGACATGCCCCTGTTGTTTTGTGTGCGATGACGCTCAGAGCCCAAGGACCCACCTAAGTTCTGCGGCAGTTGCGCAGCTGCGGTGTTCATCACCGTTTCAGGCCAGAAAGGCGGGGTTGCCAAAACCTGCACCAGCATTCATCTGGCCAGCGTCTGGGCTGATCGCGGCCGCTCGGTCTGCGTGGTCGATGCCGACCGCAACCGTTCAGCACTGGCCTATGGCATTCGCGGAGAGCTTCCGTTTGCGATCGTTCCTGTTGAGGCTGCAGCCAAGGCCACCCGCAGCGCCGATGTAGTGATCACCGACGGCCAAGCCAGCAGCGATGAAGAGGAGCTGCGGCATCTGGCGGTGGGTTCGGACCTGGTGTTGCTGCCAACTGCTCCCAAGGCCCGCGCCGTTGAGCTCACGGTTGAACTGGCCCAGCTGCTGCAGCAGGTCGGAGTTCCCCATGGCGTGCTGCTCGTCAAGGTCGACCCACGCCAGCAGCGCACAGCCACCGAAGCCAGGCAGGCCCTCACCCGGCTGGGGCTGACGGTGCTGGAGGCTGAGATCCCTTTGCTGGCAGCATTTGACAAGGCCGAGACCCTGGGCCTGCCCGTGTATGCCGCCAGCGATGACCGGGGGCGTTCCGACCCCCGGCGCATGGCCGGTTGGTCGGCCTACCAGTCCGTAGCCCAGGAGATCGAATGCCTGATTTCGAAGCCCTCATCCGCCGTCAGCAGGATCAACGCACCACTGCCGATCAGCGCCTGACGCTGGTTGAACCCACACCCACCAGTCAGGCCATCGGCGCCCCGCTTGCCGTGCTCGCCTTTGCCGGTGCACTGCTGGGCTCCCTGATCGGCAGTGTTGGTGTGCAGTGGGCCCAGGCCCAGGGTTGGCTGAGCTTCTGAGCTGAGCCACGGGGCCGACGTTCGGAACGGTTGCATTGCCTACCGATTGGCAGGCCGCTGATCTGGTCAGATGCGTGGGTTCTTGAGCAACCCTGGCGTGGCTGCAGCGTCCACCAAGGAGCTGATCGGGCGTACGGCGCTCGCTGAGCTCAACACCCTGAGCGACAGGCCCGCCTGGATTCGCCTGCTGAGCCACCTGCTCGTGATCGCCGCTGGGGGGCTGCTCTGGCGTCTGACCGAGCTGCCGCTGCTGCTGCGGCTGGGCGGTCTGTCGCTCAGCGGCGTTGCCCTGGCCTGTTGTTTCGCCGGTCTGCATGAGTGCTGCCATCGCACGGCGTTCCGCAGCAAACGTCTCAACGATGCGGTGGCCTGGCTGATGGGGTTGCTCAGCTTCTACAACGCGACGTTCTACCGGCGCTATCACCAGTGGCACCATCGCTACACCCATCTGCCGGGCCTCGATCCGGAACTGGAGGATCCGGTTCCCACCAGCCGCCTCAGCTACGCGGTTGAGATCAGCGGCATCAACTGGTGGATCGGCAAGGTGCGCGGCTATGGCCGGCTGCTGTGGGGTGACCTGTCGGGTCTGTCCTATCTCAGCCCTGAGGTGATTCCCCAGGTGCGCCGCTCGGTGCGGCTGCAGTTCACGATCTACGCCGCCCTACTCGCCGTCTCACTGGTTCAGCTCAACGGTTTTCTGCTCTGGAGCTGGCTGCTTCCCCTGGCGCTCGGCCAACCTGTTCTGCGGATGCTGCTGCTGGCCGAACACACCGGCTGCGCCTACAGCAGTGATGGTCTGGCCAACACGCGCACGACGCTGACCATTGCACCGGTGCGTTGGTTGATGTGGAACATGCCATTCCATGCCGAGCACCATCTCTACCCATCGTTGCCGTTTCACGCCCTGCCCAAGGCCCACCGCTGGATCGGACCCCGTCTGCAGCATCTCGATCATGGCTACCTGGCTGTTCACGCCGCCCTGCTGCCGCGTCTGGCCGAACTCGGCCAACCGGCATGAGCCCCGCCGCTGCTACTGGCGTTGATCAGGTCTTTGAGCTTGGCGATCTCGTGCTGGCCTGTGGCAAGACCATTCCCCAGGCTCGCATCGTCTACCAGCAGTTCGGCGAGCTCAAGGCCGACCGCTCCAACCTGGTGCTGATGCCGACCTCCTATGGCGCCAGGCCGGCCGATCTGGCCTGGACGGTGGGTCCCGTGCTCGATCCAGAGCGCTATTGCATCGTCATTGCTGGGCAGTTCGGCAACGGGCTCTCCAGCAGTCCCAGCCACGGGTCCATGGGGCTTGTGGAGCAGGGCTGGCTGGTGCAACACCGCGACAACGTGGCGGCGCAACGGCGCTTGCTCGAGGACCGCTTTGGTGTCACCCGGCTGCCCTTGATCTACGGCTGGTCGATGGGTGCCCAGCAGGCTTACCAGTGGGCGGTGAGCTATCCCGAAGCGGTCGAGCGCCTGTTCTGCGTGTGCGGCACCGCGCGCACCTCGGTGCACAACCGCCTGTTCTGCCTGAGCCTGCGCCAGGCGTTGATGGCCGATCCAAGCTGGAATGGCCATGGGTTTGACGCGGTTCCCGAGCGGGGGCTGCGCACGTTTGCGTTCATTTATGCCAGCTGGGCGGCCAGCCAAGCCCACTACCGCGGCCTCGAGGAACCACTCGCACACCACGTCGAGCAGCAATGGCTGCCCCATTACCGGCGCCATGACCCCCATGACCTGCTGGCCATGCTCGACACCTGGATCGCCCATGACGTCGCCGAGGGTGGTGACCTTGCTGCTGCGCTGGGCTCGATCCAGGCACGGGCTGCGTTGGTTGCCGGCAGCCATGACCTCTACTTCACCGTCGATGACATGGCTGCTGAGGCCGAGCACATGCGCAACGCCGAGTTTGCGGTGATCGCTTCAGAGCTCGGCCACCGGGCCGGCAATCCCCACAGTTCGCCCGACGAACAAAGCACCCTCCGCCGCCTTGTGGATCAGCTGCTGGCCAGCTGATTTGCCAACCCGTTCGTCCTCTCCGCTCAACCCATGACCGATCTGGCCAGCACTGCCCGCGACCTGGGCCTGCGCTTTCTGCTCTTTTCGTTCACCGACCTGTTTGGGGTGCAGCGGGCCAAGCTCGTGCCCCTCTCGGCTGTGGAGACGATCAGCCAGTCGGGTGCTGGATTTGCTGGATTCGCGGCCTGGCTAGAGCTGAGCCCTGCCGATGGCGACGTGCTGGCGATTCCCGATCCGGCCAGCCTCACGCCGCTGCCCTGGCAGAGCGATGTGGGCTGGGTGGCCACCGAGTTGACGCTCAACGGCGAGCCCATGGCTCAGTGCCCCAGGCGCCTGCTGCGCCTCCAGCAGCAGCGCGCTGCTGCGCTTGGCTTCGAGCTGCGCAGCGGTGTTGAAGCCGAATTTTTTCTGTTGCAGCCAGGCGGCGAAGCCATTGCCGATGGCGCCGACACCCAGGAGAAGCCCTGCTACGACCAGCTGGCACTGATGCGCCGCTATGGGCTGATCGGCCCGGTGCTTGAGGCCATGGAGAGCCTGGGGTGGGGCCCCTATCAGGCTGACCATGAAGACGCCAACGGCCAGTTCGAGATCAACTGGACCTTCAGCGACGCCATGACGACGGCTGATCGCCATGCCTTCTTCAAGGTCATGCTCAAGTCGATGGCCGAGGCCCAGGGGCTGCGCGCCAGCTTCATGCCCAAGCCCTTTGCCGAGCTCACCGGCAATGGCTGCCACACCCACTTGTCGCTGTGGGGAGCGCCGGGCAGCGCCCGCGCCGGCGACAACCTGTTCCCCGATCCCAACGGGGAACTTGGGCTGTCTGCTTTGGCCTATCACTTTCTGGGTGGGCTGATCGCCCATGCGAGCGCACTCTGTGCGATCACCAACCCCTCGCTCAACAGCTACCGGCGCCTGGCGGCACCCCCGACCACCTCGGGCGCCACCTGGAGCCCGGGGGGCATCAGCTACAGCGCCAACAACCGCACCCACATGTTGCGCCTGCCCGATGACCAACGCATCGAGCTGCGGCTGCCTGACGGTTCAGCCCACCCCTACCTGCTGCAGGCAGCGCTGTTGGCGGCAGGGCTTGATGGCATTGAGCGCGGGCTTGATCCAGGCCCCCGCCACGACAACGACAACTACGCCGCACCGCTGCGCAGCGACCAGTGCCCACGCTTGCCGGGCGACCTGGGTGAGGCGCTTGACGCCTTTGCCGCCGATGCGCGGTTGCGTGCCGGCCTTGGCGAAGAGTTCTGCCAGGCTTATGAGACCCTGCGCCGGCGCCAATGGAACCGCGAGCGCGGGCCCATTGGCGAAGCCGAACGGCTCAGCTGCCTCGACTGCTGAGGCTGCCTTAGAGACCCCGCTCCATGAGCCGTCCCATCAGGTCGGCGCTGCGCTGTTGGAATCCCGCCAGCTCATTGGGCTCGAGCCCTCCAACGGCCAGTCGGGCCATCTCGTACAGATGGCGGCCCAGGTCGTCGGCCAGCTGCTGGCTGGGCGATGCGGCCGCACCGGCGCCGGGGGTGGTGATCACCGAGCCGGCCGACAGCTTCAGCAGCCCCTCGACCAGGCGGTGGCGGCGGTTCACCAGCAGCACGTGATGTTCTGGCAGACCAGGCAGGCGCTGCTCCATCAGGGCGCCCATGTCGTTGATGCGGCGCATTTGCTCGGGCAGCAGGATCAGGGCAGCTGGCGCCGTGTCGCCCTTGAGCGATTGCACCTGGATCGTCACCTTGTCGTTGGCCAGGGCGGCCTTGAACAGCTCGCGCAGCTTTTCACTGGCGTCCTTGCCTTCGGCATCGGCCAGCTCGCTGTCCTTCTCCTGCAGCGAGTCATCGAGCTCAGCATCAACCCGCTGAAACTTGAGCTCTTCATGGCGGTACTCAAGCCAGGGGATGAACTGCGAATCAATGAACGTGTCGGCCAGCAGCACCTCAGCTCCCTGGCTCTTCCATAGGGCCAGGGCTCCGGCCTGGGCGGCTTCGTCGGTGCAGTAAAGAATCCGCTTGTCATGGGCCGCATCCAGGCGCGCGCGGTAGCCGCTCAAGGTGGTGTAGGCCTTGCCCCCTTCACCCGGAATCGGATCGATGACCTTGCTCACATCAGACCAGGCATCGCCGTCCTGATCGCCGGCGGGCTGTTCCTTTGCTGGCGCAGTCGTGCCGAAGAGCACCAGCTCGGCCACCTGATCGGCGAACTTCTCGTCTTCCATGGCGCCGATCTTGATGAACGGAGCCAACGACTCCCAGATTTCGGCGTAGCGCTTGGGATCGTCTCGGTGCAGCTCCTTGAGTCGGTCGCCCACCTTCTTGGCCACAAAGCCGCCGATCGAGCGCACACGGCGATCGGTTTGCAGGGCTGAACGGCTCACATTCAAAGGTATGTCGGGCGAGTCGATCACGCCCCGCAGCGGCAGCAGGTAGCGGGGCACGACCTCCTTGATCGAGTCGCTGACAAACACCTGGTTGCAGTACAGGCGGATCTCGCCCTTCTCCCAGTCGGCGCGGCCAGTGAATTTGGGGAAATAGAGGATGCCCTGCAGGTTGTAGGGGTAGTCGGTGTTCAGGTGCACCCACAGCAGCGGGTCGCCCTGGAAGGGGTACAGATAGCGGTAGAGCTCGATGTAGTCCTCATCCTTGAGATCACGGGCGCTCTTGCGCCAGGGAGCTTCGCGCTTGTTGACCGTCTCGCCCTCCAGCTGCACCTCCACCGGCATGAAGTCGCAATAGGTGGTGATCAGCGTTTTGATGCGTGCCGGCTCGATGTATTCGAGCTCCTCCTCCATGAGGTGCAGGACCACATCGGTGCCGGGCTCGCTGCGCTCGGCGCCTTCTAGGTTGAAGCTCGGGGAGCCGTCGCAGCTCCAGCACACCGCCTCGCTGCCCTCACGTGCGCTGAGGGTCACCAGCTCCACTTGCTTGGCGACCATGAAGCTCGAGTAAAAGCCCAGGCCGAAGTGGCCGATGATCGCGTCGCTTTCGCTCTTGTACTTCTCGAGAAAGTCTTCGGCGCTCGAGAAGGCCACCTGGTTGATGTAGCGCTTGACCTCATCGGCGCTCATGCCGATGCCGTTGTCGCTGATCGTGAGGGTCTTGGCCTCGCGGTCGATGCGGATGGAGATCTTGCCTTCAGGGCCCTCGCTGCAGTCGCCGGCCATGGCGGCCATGCGCCGCTTGCTGATGGCATCGACGCCGTTGCTCACCAGTTCCCGCAGGAACACCTCATGGCCGCTGTAGACGGCCTTCTTGATGATCGGGAAGATGTTTTCGGTATGGATCTGGATCTGGCCCTGTTCGGCTTGCAGCACCACGGATCTCAAGGCAACACGGTCCTCAGCCTCACCTGCGCTGGGTGCTGGCGCCAAGGGGGGGCGGTGGGCAGGAAACCGACCCGGCTCTGAGCTTGATAGCGTCCACAAACCTGCCGCCATCCCGCTGATGGCGGGTACAGCCTTGCGCCATGGCCAGCCAATGGGACAACTTTCTGGGCAACCTGGGCGAGTGGCACGGCAGCTTTGATGCTCTTGATGCCAGTGGTGCCGTGCTCAGCAGCACCCCTTCTGTGCTGAGGCTCGAGGCCGCTGACAACAACACCCTGGTGCATTTCAGCCTCAAGCGCTTTGGGCCTGAAGGCCGCAGCGGTGCTCCAATCAGCGAAACCCAGCAGGAGTACCGCACGCTGGGGCGCCAGGTGGTGTTCTTTGCCTCAGGCAGCTTCTGCAAGGGCAGCTTGCAGGTTGCCCCCGGTACACCGTTTGGGGCCGAGTTCGGGTTCATTCACGCTGACCGGCGCCACAGGCTGGTGCAGCTGCACAGCGGCGACGGTCAGTTTGAACGGTTGGTGCTGATCCGCGAGCACCGTGCTGGAACGCCAGAGGCCGATTGTCCTGCCCTGACGCCTGATCAGCTGCAGGGCACCTGGCGCGGTACGGCGGCCACGATCACGGCTGATTGGCCTGAGCCCGAATGCAGCGAAGCCGCCCTGCGTGTGGATGCGGTTGGCCCTGGCCCCTGGGCGTTTGAGCTGAGCCATGGCAGTGCACCGCCGCAGAGCATCAGCGGCCAGCACGGCATGCTCACGCTGCAGTGGTTGCCGGATGGCGGCTACCACTTGGCTCCCAACTGCATCACGCATCGGCAGGCGTTCATGGTCCAGGCCGGTTGGTTGCGTGATCCAGGCCACCTCGATCTCCTGATTCGTGATTACGACGCCAGCGGAGCCTGGAGCTCGGCCAGTTGGCTGGCGCTGCGCAGGGATCAGGCCAGCTGAAAGAGCTCACCTTGCACCATGGCTTGGCGAGCCATCAGCGCGTTCGCCTGGCGCTTGCTGCGCACGCGCTGCTGCTCGCCTGTGCTGCACGTGGCCAGCGGCCATCGGTTTGGCGGACGCTGAGCCGGTGGCTGAGCAAACCAGTTCAGATCTCCAGCTTTGAAAACCGCATAGGGCGAGGCGACAGCCATGACGAGTACGTTGAGTACACCTGTACTAATCGCGGATTGACCCGTTGTCAACCACCTGTCAGTGCTGGTGCCGGCTCGCTCAGCCGTTCGGGATAGAGCTGCGCCCAGAAGTTGCATTGGTGCTGACGGCTGGCGTCATACAGCCGCGGGCCCTGGGCGTCCCAGAGCATCACCGTGCTCTGGCCCGCATAGGGCGGCCAGGTGGCACCTCCGCTGGCGTCAGGGCGGCCGCTGCGCGCAAAGGCAGCCAGGCTTGTCACCATTGCATCGGCCAGCTGCTGGGAAGCCGGGTTGAGATCGGCTGCATTGATGCGGCTGTTGTTGGAGAACTTGGGAAAGAAATAATTCAGTGCTGCAGAGTGAACGGCCCCAAGCTCGATGCCAGGGTCTGGCGGGGCGATGCCAATGCCAAGCACGGGCGCGTTGTTGTCTGCAAACTCAAAGGCGAAAACGGGCATGCGCGATCTGAACCAGGCAGCTGCGTTCAGGAACGCGCAGTTGTTGATGTACAGGTCCGGGTTGTAGCTCGAGATCACAGCCCCCAACGTGGCTGCGGGTGATGCCCCTGGTGGAAACCGCTTGGCCACCTGAGCTGCCTTGTCGCCATAGAACAGCGCAAGCGCCTTGCTGTAGTTGGCGGCCGTGATGGTTTGCCCTGCCTGGATCGCGTACGCCACATACAACCGCAGTTCATGGCGTGCCCCGCCCATCATCAGCGGCACCTCAAGCATCGACCCCCCGCTGCGGGCGGCCTGCCGCGGATAGCGCGGCAGGGCCCGATCGCCAACGCTGGGGCTAATGGCGATCAGATCGTTCGGATTGCGCCGGGACCACTGACCCTGAACACGCAACCAGGTGCTCACGGGTTTGCTGCGCATGCAGCGAGCCGGATCGCGCGCGCTTCCGCATCCGGCAGAGCGGGCCAGCTCAAGGCCCACCTGCTCGGCTTCGGCAGTGGTCTTGAGCCGCGAAAAGCAGCCGGAACTGAGGATGAAGGCCTTGTGGAACAGTCCATGGCTGCGCTCTGTCGCAGCCAGATGCATGCAGATCGAGCCAGCCCCGGCTGACTCGCCGCCGACCGTCACGTTGGCTGGATCACCACCGAAGGCGGCGATGTTGCGCTGCACCCACGCCAGGGCAAAACGCTGATCTTCGAGGCCGAGGTTGCCGTTGACCCCCCCAGTGGCGAGGGCGGGGTGGGCCATGAATCCGAGGACGCCGACCCGGTAGTTCGGGGTCACAACCACCATGCGCCCCTCCCGTGCCAGCTTGTCGAGGCGATACAGCCGGCTCGATCCACCGACAAAGGCGCCGCCGTGGATGAAAACGAACACGGGCAGGCGCTCGCCTGGCTTGCGATCAGCAGGCACACTCACATTGAGGCTCAGGCAGTCTTCGCTGTCGCTGCGCTCGGTGATGCCATAACGGGCTTCCTGGGGGCAGGCTGGACCAAAGCTGCTGCCGTCACGAATCCCCTGCCAGCGCTGCGGGGCACGGGGCAGTTGCCAGCGCCGTTGACCTGTTGGTGCTGCGGCGTAGGGAATGCCGCGATACTCATCGGCCCCGTGGCGCCTCACCCCTCGGATGGGACCCTGTTCAGTCGTTACCACCAGAGTGCTGCTCACCAGCCAGAGCGGCAGCAGGGCAAGGCCGCAGCGATGGAGACTTGTCATTGCGGCCATCATGCTCTGATCTGTACCTAGCAGCGCTGCGCGCAGCCTGTCCATGAAGCGATCACACCACCAGCAGGAGCCTGACGATGACGATCTGCCCCTGGTCGATCCAGGTCGCAACCTGGGCTTGCGTCTGCTGGCCCTGGTGGGGGCTTTGTCCTTCTTGATGCTTGGCCTGGCCAGTGTGCTGGTTCCTCTGCTGCAACTGCCGCGCTCGCCCATGCCTGTGCCGAAGCCCGAGCCACGCACAGCGCCGCTGGCCACTTGACTAGGAGGTGTTGAGATCAGATCTGTGAGCTCAGAGCCGTTGCAGCTGGTCTGGTTCAAGCGTGATCTGCGCCTTGCCGATCACGCCCCGTTGGCCCACGCGGCCGAGCGCGGACCGGTCCTGCCGCTGTATGTGATCGAGCCTGAGCTGTGGCAGCAGCCCGATGCCTCAGCCAGGCAGTGGCAGTTCTGCCGCGAAGCACTGATCGCGCTGCGTCAGGCGCTGGCGGCCCTGGGACAGCCCCTGGTTGTGCGCGTCGGCAGCATCGAATCGGTGCTTGAGCGAGCCCATCGCCATTGGCGTCTTGGGGCACTGTGGAGCCACCAGGAAACGGGCAATGGCTGGACCTACGCGCGCGACAGGCGTGTAGCAGCGTGGGCGCGTCATGCCGGGATCCCCTGGCACCAGAGCCCCCAGTTCGGTGTGATCCGGCCGCTCGCCGATCGCAACGGCTGGGCACGGCGCTGGGACGAACGCATGAGTGAGGCCTTGCTGCAGGCTCCGCCGCGGCTCGAGCCGCTGGTTGGCGTGGACCCTGGCACGATTCCTGAGCGGGTCTCAACCTTGCTGGCTGAGCCTCCATGCCCGCTTCTGCAGCGCGGGGGGCTCAGCGAAGCCCAGGACGTGCTGGCGACGTTTCTGCAGCAGCGCAGTCACCGCTACCACAGTGGTCTCTCCAGTCCGCTGACAGCTGATCAGAGCTGCTCGCGCCTCTCGCCGCATCTGAGCTGGGGCACCGTTTCCATGCGCGAGGTGGTGCAACGCACGCGCGCTCGCCATCAGCAGCTGCAAGGCAGCAGCGCTGCCGGTCGCTGGCCGCTGGCGCTCAAGCGCTTTGAGGAGCGGCTGCACTGGCACTGCCATTTCATCCAGAAGCTTGAGGACCAACCCTCGCTCGAGTTCTCTGAGCTGCATCCGCTGACCGCGGGCCTGCGCGAACCCTGTGAGGCGCGGCTTGAGGCCTGGTGCACGGGCCAAACAGGACTGCCGTTTGTCGATGCGTGCATGCGTTCGCTGATCGCAACCGGTTGGCTCAATTTCCGCATGCGGGCGATGCTCATGTCGGTGGCCAGCTATCAGCTCTGGCTGCCCTGGCGCCAGAGCGGCCTGCATCTGGCGCGGCTGTTTGTCGACTACGAGCCCGGCATCCATTGGAGCCAGGTGCAGATGCAATCGGGCACCACCGGCATCAACACCATTCGTATCTACAACCCGATCAAGCAGGCGCTTGATCACGATCCCGAGGGTGTGTTCGTGCGGCGTTGGCTACCGGAGCTGGCAGCAGTGCCTGCGGTCTACCTGCATCAGCCCTGGACCATGGATGCTGCAACCCAACAGGCCAGTGGCTGCATGGTTGGACGCGACTATCCGCTGCCAATCGTCGATTGGCAGCAAGCGGCATCCCAGGCGCGCGATCGTCTCTGGGCCCTGAGACGTGAGCAGGGCTTCGCCGCAACCGCCGATGCGATTCAGAAGCGTCATGGCTCCCGCCGCTCGGGCCTGCGGCCGGCAGCCCAGCGCAGACGCTCTGAACGCAGCAATCGCCAAAGCAATGCCGTTGCTTCTGGCACTGACCAGCAGCTCAGCCTTGATCTGGGCTGAGCTGAGGATGACGCGTGTCAACCCAAAGGGAGTCGGGCTGCTCAAGGCCGGCCCCTCGCGATGTCTCAGTTGATCTGGGACAGGAACTGCTGGCTGCGCGGATGTTGCGGATTACTGAAGAACTGCTCCGGTGCGGCGATCTCGAGCACCTCGCCATCGGCCATGAGCACCACCCGATCGGCCACCTGACGGGCAAAGCGCACTTCGTGGGTGACCACCACCATGGTCATCCCGCCAGCGGCAAGCTCCTGCATGACCTGCAGCACCTCCTGCACCATCTCAGGATCAAGGGCACTGGTGGGTTCGTCGAACAGCATCAGCCGCGGTTCCATGCACAGCGAACGGGCGATGGCCACCCGCTGCTGCTGGCCGCCTGACAGCTGTCCCGGATACTTGTGCGCCTGCTCATGAATGCCCACCCGCTCGAGCAGCTCCAGGGCCTGGCGCTCCACCTGGGTCTTGGCCCGGCCCCGCACCAGCACCGGGGCCAGGGTGAGGTTGTCGAGCACCGTCAGATGCGGAAACAGATTGAACTGTTGGAACACCATCCCCACCTCGCGGCGGATGGCGTCGCGTTGGCGCAGGTCATCGCCAATGTTGATGCCGTCGATGATGATCGAGCCCGTCTGAAAATCTTCGAGGCCGTTGAAGGTCCGCAGAAATGTGCTTTTGCCGGAACCAGAGGGACCCATGATCACGACAACCTCGCCCTGGTGCACGGTCAGATCGACATTGCGCAGGGCGTGGTGCCCGTTGGGATACCACGTGTTGACCCCGCGGGCTTCGAGCATCACCACGTCTGCTGCATGGGCTTGAGTCATCGGACTGCGACTGAACGCTGACGGTTGAGGCGAACTTCAAGGGCTCGGCTGCCCAGACCCAGGGCCGCGCAGCAGCACCAGAACAGAAGGGCCAGCACCACATACACCTCAGCATTGCGCCCCAAAAACTCTGGGTTGGCCAGCACGGTACGGGCGGTGCCCAGCAGCTCCATTAAGCCGATCAGTGACAGCAAGGTGGTGTCCTGCAGCAGGCTGATGAATTGTCCGACCAGAGCCGGGAGCGCCACCTTGATCGCCTGGGGCAACACCACATGGCTCAGGGTCTGCGCTGTGTTGAGCCCTAGAGATCGCGCTGCTTCCACCTGGCCGCGTGGGATGGCGGCAAGGCCTGCGCGCAGGGCTTCAGCCACATAGGCGCTGGCGAAGACGGTCAGCACCCAGGCTGCCCGCCAGATGCGGTCGGGCGAAAGGCCTCCCGGCAGCAGAAATCCAAGGATGTTCTGCCCCAGAAACAGCAGGGTGATCAGTGGCGCCCCGCGGATGAACTCGATGTACGCCACCGCTCCCATGCGCAGCAATGGCAGGCCGCTGCTCCGGCCCAGGGCTAAGGCCAGGCCCAGTGGAAGGCACAGCAACATGGCAAAGCAGGCCTCAATGAGCGTCAGCAGCAGTCCGCCCCAGAGTGGGCTCGGCACACGCACCAAGCCCAAGCCCCCGGCGATCAAACCCATGCCGCTCACATAGACCACAGGCCAGAGCAGGGCCCAGCACTGCAGCACTGGCGGCGGTACGCGTGCGGCCATGGCCCCGGCGCTGCTGCGCAGCAGCAATAGCCAGGCCGTCAGGCCCCACCAATGCGCCTGAACCGCCAGGGGCTGCGCCACAGCTGCAGGTGCCCAGAGCGTCAGTCCAGTGAGCACGGCAGTAGCCAGCAGGTCGTTGCGCGGCCAGCTCTGGCGGCGCAGCAGGCCCCAGCTCAGACCGGCGACCGTGCTCAGCAGCCACAGCAGCAGCCAGAGCCGCCAGCGCTGTGGTTCGGGGTAGCGGCCCAAGGCCAGCAGGGTGCTGTTGGCGGCGATGACGCCCCACTGGGCCTGCAGCAGCGCCCAGCGCAGCAGCTGCCACGCTGCGGCCAGCACCGCGCTGATCAACGCAAGGCTGATCAGGCCATCGAGCGGGTTGGCGAAGCACGCCAACCGCAGCGTCTCGAGGGCCGAGAGCTGCTCCTGCGGTGGCAGCTGCTGGTGCCTGCTGCTGCTCATCGCTCGTGGAGCTGCACCAGCCGGTTGAGGCCATTCATCAGCGCTGAGATCGCCAGATCGATGAGCAGATAGGAGCCGAGCACAATCAAGACCACCTCAATGGCCCGGCCTGTCTGGTTGAGTGTGGTTTCAGCAACCGAGTAGAGGTCGCCATAGCCAACGGCAACCGCCAGTGAGGAGTTTTTGGCCAGCGCGATGTATTGGTTGTTCAGCCCCGGCACGATCACCCGAAGGGCCTGCGGCAAAACAATGCGCGCGAGACTGTCCCTTGGCCGTAGTCCAAGGCTGCGGGCAGCCTCCCACTGACCTGGCGGCACCGCCTGCACGCCGCCGCGCACCACCTCGGCGATGAAGGCTCCGGAATAGACCACCAGGGCCCACAGCAGCGCGGTGAATTCAAGACTCAGCCTGATCGGTGCTCGCCAGACCCCATCAACCAACGCGGCAGGTCCCAGATGGAGCCCCGATTTGGCCAGCACCACCCCGGGCAGGTGCAGGGCGCTGGCGCCATCGGGTAGACCGAGAAACACCACGAAGTACCAGAACAGCAGCTGCATCAGCAGCGGGCAGTTGCGGATCACCTCGACATACACCCGTGCCAGCGATCTGAGCAGGGCATTGCGGCTGAAACTGGCCAGGCCCACGGCCGTGCCGAGTGCCGTGGCTCCCACCAGAGCAGCCGCGATCACCCGCAGACTGTTGAGCAGTCCTGACAGCAAGGCCAGCCAATAGGGGTCACCGGCCCCATACGGCAACAGGGTTTCGCCCAGGTCGAACCCGGCCGGTGTGCCGAGCCAGCGCCAGCTCAACAGCAGCCCGGCAGCGCTGAGGTTGACCACCAGGTTGCTGATCAGGGCGCTGATCACGAGCAGCACCAGCAGCGCAGCAGCGGCCTGAATCAGCCAGGGCAACACCCTGCGGTGGCGCCACCAGGGGATGCGCGCCCGCATCAGCGAAACGGGGGGGCGTACAGCAAGCCGCCCTGATTCCAGGGTTTGTTCAGCCCGCGTTCCAGCCCGATCGGTGAAGCGCTGCCGACATTGCGCTCAAACAGCTCGCCATAGTTGCCGCTGGCTTTGATCGCGCGCACCACAAAGTCGGGGGCGAGCCCCAGTTGCTGGCCGAAGTCTCCGTCAATGCCCAGAAAGCGCCGCAGATCGGCCTGGTTGGGGTCGGCCCTGGCTTCAGCAACGCGTGTGTCGATGTTCGCCTGGGTGATGCCGAGTTCTTCAGCCTGCATCAGGGCATAGATGATCCAGCGCAGTGCATCGGCCCATGCCGTGTCGGCCTTCACGCTGGCCGGTGCCAGGGGCTCCTTGCTCATCTGATCCGTGAGCAACACATGGGCTTCGGGCACAGGGAAGCTGCTGCGCTTGGCGGCCAGGCCCGAGCGGTCGCTGGTCACGGCAGCGCAGCGGCCCTGCAGGTATGCCGTAAAGGTCTGATCAGCCGTTTGGTATTTGAGGGGTGTGTAGCGAATGCTCCGCTCCCGCAGCCGGTTGGCCAGGTTCAGTTCGCTGGTGGTTCCGCTCAGTACACAGATCGATTGGCCATTGAGATCGCTGAGGCTGTTGATACCGCTGCCGCGCGGCACCAGCATGCCCTGCCCGTCGTAGAAGACGACCGGGGCAAAGGCCACGTTGTTACCGCCCTTGGCTTCGCGGCTCAGGCTGTAGGAGGTGTTGCGCGACAGCAGATCAACTTCGCCGCTGGCCAAAGCGGTGAATCGCTCGGCCGGGTTGAGTTCGCGGAACTCGACCTTGCTGCCATCGCCGAGCACGGCGGCGGCAATGGCATGGCAGATCTCCACGTCGAGTCCGCGGTAGGTGCCCGTGCGGTCCACAAAACTGAACCCGGGCAATTTGCCGTTGACACCGCACAACAGCTGGTCACGGCTGCGCACCATGGCCAGACGGCCGCTGCTGGGCCCATCGCCACGGCTGCAGCTGCTGATGGCCAGCGCACTCACCAACAGCGGCAGCAAACAGGCCTGCTTGCGTGGCATGGCATGGGGTGGGGCGACTCCATCCTGCCCGTTGCGCTGATGTGCCGCACGATGCTGCAGCGTCTGGCCAGCAGGCTGGCTTGGCGCCAGACCGCCTGCATGAGCCAAGCGCCTGTGATCGACCATGGCCTCAGGCTTGCGGCGCTGTGGGCTGCATGGCTGCTGTTGATGTTGTTTCACGTGGAGCTGGGGCTGATGCCCCTGTTTCACAACCTGCCGGTGGCGATCAAGACCCAGGTCCCCCAGGGCAGGCTGCCGCGGCTGTTTGCCGCCATGCTCATCTACTTTGTGCTGCCCCTCGCGGCTCTGTTGCTGGTGGTGCAGGCGCGCACGAGCCCGGGCAGCTGGGCGGACAGTGGCGTGATGCGCGCTGGACAGTTTGGCTTCAGCGTGCTGTACAGCCTCACCAATGGCGTGCATCTGGTCGCCGACTGTCGCATTCCTGATTCGCGCAGCGATCAGGTGGCCCTGATGGTTGTGCTCACCGCCATTGGCTTATGGATCAACCTCGAGGCGTGGTTGTGGTGGCAGACCTGAACACCCTGGCGCCCATTGTCGCCGGCGGGATGCTGATGAGCCTGATCACCCTGGTGGGCGGCGTGACCGCCCTGCTCACACCACGGTTGCAGCAACGCTTGCTGTTGCCGTTGATTGCCCTGGCCGCTGGATCGCTGCTGGGGGGCGCCCTGTTTCACATGCTGCCCCAGGGGCTCACCAGCGTTCCGCCGAAGCAGGCAGGCCTGGTTCTGGCGGCAGGCTTCACCAGCTTTCTGGTCCTTGAACAAGGGCTGCAGTGGCATCACTCCCATCGGCCCAGGAGCCATGCCGTTCAGCCGGTGGCATGGCTGGTGCTGTTGGGCGATGGGTTGCACAACATCGTTGGTGGTCTTGGAATCGCCAGTACCTTCTTGATCAATCCGGCAGCCGGAATCGCGGCATGGCTGGCTGCCGCTGCCCATGAGCTGCCCCAGGAGCTCGGTGACTATGGCGTTCTGGTGCACAGCGGCTGCGCACCCAGGCAGGCCCTGCGCTGGAATTTCATCTCGGGCCTGAGTTTCCCGCTTGGCGCTGTGTTGGCATGGCTGTGGGCGGGTTCGCTACCGCTGGCTGGGTTGGTGCTGTTTGCAGCAGGCAATTTTCTGTACATCACAGCGTCTGATCTGGTGCCGGAGATCAAGGCACCCGTGCATGCCAAAGCAGGGGCAGAGAGTCTGCTGTGGTTCATCAGCGGCTTGGTTGTGCTGTGGCTTCTGGCCTGGCCTGAAGACTGAAACCTTTTGGAATCGGTAGCCGTTGGTGCAATGGAGCCGCGCCCGGCGCGCGATACCAGGTCCGTGTCGCTTGAGCCCCTTTGTCTGGCAGCTCTCCAACCCTTGAGGCCACGGCCCGGGCTGTCGAAGAGCGCCTTGTTCGATCCGGGATCGCGCTCACCATGGGTGGAGAACCCACCTTCGTGCCCGAGTTCCCTGAGGGAGCCGAATGGAGCGTGGCAGCCGATGGCCCCACCAAGCTCGGCTATGCCCGAGCTCTGGCCGCCGAGCTGCAGAACCGGGTTTGGCCTGGCTGCACGATTCTGTTCTGTCCGGGAAAGCGCTACGACGGCGAGGTCAATCCGCGCTGGGCGCTGCGCCTGATCACCACGGCCGATGGCACCCCCCTGGTGCCATCGCCTGATTTGCCGAAGCAGGGCGGCGGCACACCGCCAGGGCCACAAGCGATCGAGGCGCTGCTCAGCGGCCTTGGTCTGTGCCTGGGAGTGATGCTGCATCCCCTGGAGCTCAGTGATCCAGGCGATGCTCAGCGCCGGGTCTGGGCTGTTCCGTTGGCCTGGGATCAGGAGCGCTGGCACACCACCGCCTGGACCCTGCAGCCTGCGTTGCGCCAGCTCAATGGCGCTGCCGGACCTGCAGGGCTGCGGCTGCCGCTGGAGCATTTCCCCGCCGGCGTGCTGAAGCAGGTGCTCACCATTGAGGTGCATGCCGACGGCTGGGGGGTGTTTTTGCCGCCGGTGCCGCGGCAGCCCTTTGAGCAGTTGCTGCAGGCGATCGCTGCGAGCAGCAGCAGCCTGCTGCCCCCGGAGCTCAGCGGTGTGTTGCCCCTTGACCTGGACGGCCGCTGGCAGGTGCTTGGCCTCACTGCTGATCCAGGGGTGCTCGAGGTCAACCTGCCGGTTTGCAGCAGCTGGCAGCAGTACGCCGACTGGTTGCAAGCGCTCGAAGAAGCTGGAACTCAGGTCGGTTTGCGCAGCTTCAAACAGCAGGGTGATCGCAGCAGCGGCACCGGTGGCGGCAACCACCTGCTGTTGGGTGGCCCGGAGCTCAGCCGGCACCCGTTGTTTGTCAGACCGGAATGGCTGGTGGCCATCCTGCGTTACTGGCAGCGCCATCCATCGCTGGCCTATCTGTTCAGCGGCAACAGTGTGGGCCCAGCCTCGCAGGCGCCGCGCTGCGATGAAGGCAGCACCAGCCTGCTCGATCTGGAGCTGGCCCATCGCCTGCTCGAGCAGCTGCGCGAAGGCGAGGATCACCGCGTTGCCATGGGTGAAACCCTGCGGCACCTGCATGCCGACCGCAGCGGCAACACCCATCGCAGCGAAATCAGCCTTGACAAGTTCTGGAACCCGGCCTGGAGCGCCGGTTGCCAGGGGCTGCTCGAATTTCGCGCCATCGAGTCGATGCCCGACCACCGCTGGAGTGCTGCTGTGGCTCTGCTGGTGCGAGCACTGGTCGTGATGTTGCTCGACCCTGCACGGCGCCCGGCTGCCTTGCATCCCTGGGGCGACGTGTTGCATGACCAGGCGTTGTTGCCCAGCCAACTCCTGGCTGACCTGCACCTGGTGCTCGCCGATCTTGAGGCTGCAGCTTTGCCCCTGCCGGGTGCGCTGTTCCATGCGATCTGGCAGTGGCGCTTTCCGCTGCTGTTGCATTGGCAGAGCCAGGACCTGGGCCTCGAGATCCGCGAAGCACTTGAGCCCTGGCCCCTGCTGTGCGACGTTCCGGTTGAGGGGGGCAGCACCAGCCGCTTTGTGGACAGTTCGCTGCGGCGCTTTGAAGTGATGGTCCATGGCCCCTTCAGCCAGCATCTCCAGCTCAAGATCGATGGCCGGCCGCTGCCGCTCGCAGCAGGTGCTGGCCAGCCGATCGCGGTTCGCTACCGGCAGGAGGCTTTGTATCCCTGCCTGCATCCGTTGATGCCGGTGCATGTGCCGCTGCGGCTGGATCTGGTTGCACTGGCCGATGAACGTCCCATCGCCAGCTGGATCCTCGAGGATCCGGCCAGCGGTTGTTGCAGCCTTGAACCTGGGGTCGGCGCTGCGTCTCAGCCCGCAGCCGCGGCCCTGCCCTTGCGGCCAGCAGCACCGGGCCTGTGCACCATGGATCTGCGCTTCTGAATCGCCATGCCCCTGATCACGGTCAAGACCTCGGCCAAGGCCCCTGAGCCCTCAGCGCGTCAGGCCTTGCTGCAGCAGCTCTCGGCCGAGCTCGCCGCTCTGCTGGGCAAACCCGAGCGCTATGTCATGACCGCGCTGGAGAGTGACGCCGCCATGACGTTTGCCGGCGATAGCGCTCCTGCGGCCTACGTCGAAGTCAAGAGCATCGGCGCTCTGGGTGGTGATCGCACTCGCCAGATCAGTGCCGCCCTGTGCACCCACCTGCAGACACACCTGAGCGTGCCGGCTGATCGCATCTACATCAGCTTTGACGATGTTCCTGCCAACCTCTGGGGCTGGAACGGCAGCACCTTTGGTTGAGGACTGTTGGGGGTCTGGGGGCGACGTTGCTAGGCCAGGAGTTCCTGTCTCTTTCGACTGCGATGTCGCTCTCTGCCATCGAGTGCCCTGATGGGCTCTGCCACAGCCACCACGGCGGACACAACGTCAGTCGCGACGCCCTGCAGTCCAGCCTCAGGCGCCATGGCGTCAGCTGGTGTGAACGCCTGGCCGAGCGGGTTTTTGAGATCTCGATCGACAGCTACAGCCAGAGTGTCGCCCCTGGTCTGCAAGGCAGTGGCTGGCAGCGCCGGCATCTCGATTGGGAGTTCCGTCTTTCCGCAGAGGCGGCAGAACCGGAACGCACCCTGGTCGATGGCGCGCTCAACGCGGTGGAGAGCTTTCTCCACAGCCGCCAGGTCCAGCGACTGTTTGTCGATGAATTGGTGCATGGCACCCTCAGCGAAGCCGGGTTGAGCTCCAGCGTTCGATCTCGGGCCTTGCAACAGTTGATCGAGCAGGAGCTGCTGGCCCTGCTGCGTGAGCAGCGCGACGGTCTGCTCGATCGCGTGGCGCAGGCGGTGCTCGACGAGGCGGGCGGCTCTTTTGAACTGGCGCGTGGCGAGTCCGAATCGGCCCTGCAGGAGGTGGAGCGATTGCTGGTCCACCACGCCGAAGCCAGCCGGTAATCTGTGGCGCATGCGCGCCGTGCCCCTTCACCTCGATCCAGGCAGCGATGTGCGCCGCAGCATCGAGCAGCTGGCCCGGCGTCAGGCGCTGTCTGGCTTCGTGCTCAGCGTGGTGGGCAACCTCACCCAGGCGGCCTTCCAGTGCCCTGGCAAGAGCCAACCCACCCTGCTGTCAGGGGAGCTTGAGATCATCACGTTGCAGGGCACCTTCTCTCCTGATGGGGTGCACCTGCACCTGAGTTTTTCCGATGCTGATTGCCAGGTCTGGGGCGGCCACTTAGAGCCAGGCTCGCTGGTGTTCAAAGGCGCTGATCTGCTGCTGGGCTGCCTTGACGGCTCACCCGCCCAGCCTGCGTTCGCCAGTGCTGCCGCCAGCGCCCCAGCGAGCACGCGGGAGCCGCGCGTCGCGGTTGCTGTGGCGCCTGGGTGCCCTTACTCGCGGCGTGCTGTGCGGTTGCTGAGAACCCTGGGGATCGCCCACAGCCTGGTTGACCCACAAGCCGGTGTGCCAGTGCCCCAGATCCACATCGATGGCGTGTGCATCGGCGGCTATGCCGAGCTGGCCGAGCTGCATGGCAGCGGTCAACTCGACGCCCTGCGCTGAATCAGCGGCAACGCCGCATTGTGGTACTGCATCGTCAGCACATGACCCTCAGTCAGCTCTGAACACAACAGGCTCGGGATGCCCTGCTGATGGCCGCGATGATCACGGTGATGGAGGATCTGCCGGCCGGAACGCTCGGCTTTGCATTCAGCGGCGAGGTGAGCGGCCGCGACTACGACAGCGTGCTGGTTCCTGCTATCGACCGGGCGATTGATCAACATGGGCGCATCAAGGCTCTGCTGGAGTTCGGTCCTGCGTTCAAGGGCTACACCCTCGAAGCCGCCTGGGATGACACGACCCTGGGGTTGCGTCACTGGGATGGATTTGAGCGGATGGCCGTGCTCAGCGATGTGCCATGGCTGCGGCAGGCGGTGCGGGCTTTGGGGCTGGTGTTTCCTTGTCCGATCCGTCTGTTTGGTGCCGGAGAAACCGACCAGGCCCGGTGCTGGTTGAGCGAATCGCTCGGCACGATTCATGTTGACCAGAGCGGCGAGGTGGTCACGATTGAAATGATCGGCCGCCTCGATGTCGAGGCCTACAGCCGCATCGACGATGACCTGGCCCAGGTGTTCAGTCACCAGAAGCAGCCGGTTCGCTTGCTGCTGGACCTGCGCCAGTTCGATGGTTGGCTTGGTCTGGGCGCCCTGTCGCAGCACCTGGCCTTGATTCGCGACTACCGCACCCTGCCGCGGCTGGTGGCCGTGATCGGCTCGCAGCGCTGGCAGCATGCCGCCCAGCGCCTACTGGCCCGCTTTGTCAATGCGCGCACGCGCTATTTCGACAGCGATCACTTCGGCGATGCCCAGCAGTGGCTGTGCATGGGCTGAATCGCGAGGCCTCAAGAGGGCTGGCGAGTCAGCTGCGAAGGTGACGCTTGATCTGTGCCAGCCATTGACCTGGCAGATCGTTGTGCCGCAGCTCAAGCCTGAACATTGAGCGCAGCAGCGGCTGACCGCCCAGCGCAACAGCACCCCAGAGATGCGCAATCAAGCTCAGCGTGAGCAGCAGCCAGGCCAGCAGATGCACGGTGTAGACAACGGGGTCCAGCACCCCTTCACGCAGCCAATCTTCATCCATCAGCTTGCCGCTGCCGATCGCCAGAGCCAGGGCCGCTAGCGGCAGGGCATTGGCGGCGCGCCGTAGCCGCGCCTTGCCCAGGCTCAGGGCATAGGCCCCAAACAGCACGGCAACCGGCAGCAGCAGCACACCCGCTGTGCCATGGATGTCGATCCAATCGCCGCCGATCTCCTGCAACCAAGCCCACTGCAGCGGCAGCCCGCGGCGATCGGCCGTTAGCCACACCAGCAACCCGCTCAGCCAGGCGCTCAGGACCAGCAGCGCCGTGCCCCCGTGCAGCAACCGCAACAGTGAGGGCTGATACGGGCGAGCCATCAGTTCGGCATCGTCACAAATTCCTCGGCAACCGTAGGGTGCAAGGCCATGGTTCGGTCGAAATCGGCCTTGGTGGCTCCCATGCCGATCGCCACGGCCGCCATCTGAATGATCTCGGCGGCGTGATCGCCCACCATGTGGCAGCCGAGCACGCGGCCATCGCTCTGCCGTACGACCAGCTTGAGCAGCACCTTGGGATCGCGCTTGGGCAGGGCCTGGCTCATGGGCCGGAAGCGTGCGCGATGGATGCGAATCTGGTCTGAGCCGTAGCGCTCGATCGCCTCCTCTTCGCTGAGCCCCACGCTGCTGAGCTCAGGTTGGCTGAAGACCGCACACGCCACCAGGTTGTGGTCGACCTGACGGGGTTTGTTGCCATACACCGAGTCGGCAAAGGCCCGCCCTTCGTCAATCGCGACCGGCGTCAGATTGATCCGGTCGGTCACGTCTCCAACCGCGTAGATGTGGGCAATGTTGGTTTGCTGCTGGGCGTTGACCGGGATGCGATGTCCCTCGAACGCCACACCGGCAGCTTCCAGGTTGAGCCCCTCGACAAAGGGCCTGCGGCCTGTAGCCAGCAGGACCCCGCCGCAGCCGATGCGCTCGCCGCTCTGGCTCACCACGGTGAGATCACCGGGGCAACCTTCAATGGCTGCTGGGCTATGGGCGAGGCGAATGTCGATCCCGCTGGCCTGCATCGCCGTCTGCACCGCCTCTGCTGCTTCGCGGTCAAAGCCACGCAGCAGATGATCGCCGCGCACCAGCTGCGTCACGGCCACACCCAGGTTGTTGAGGATGCAGGCGAACTCGCAGGCGATGAATCCCGCACCCACCACCACCATGCGTTCGGGCAATGACGTCAGCTCAAACATGTCGTCGCTGAGCCAGCCCAGGTCGGCCCCGGGGATCTGCGGGCGGTGCGGCCGGCCGCCCACCGCAATCAAGATGCGTTCGGCGCGCAGCTGCTGGGCTGTGCCTGCTGCATTGGCAATGGCAATGGTGTGGGCATCGCTGAAGCTCCCCCAACCACGCAGCAGCTCCACACCGGCTTTCTCCAGAAAGCCAAGGTGCAACTCGTTGAGCCGATCGACCTCTGCTCGCACGCTGGCCAGCAGGGAGCCTGCGTCGTGGCTCAGCCCACCGATCTGCCAGCCGTAGCTGGCGGCATCGGCCAGCTGTTGCTTGTAGGCCGAGCCATAAACCAGCAGCTTCTTGGGCACGCAGCCGCGGATCACGCAGGTGCCCCCGACCCGATCACCCTCAACGATGGCCACCCGGGCCCCGTGACCGGCCGCCCGCTTGGCGGCCGCCAGCCCACCTGAGCCTGCACCCAGAACGATTAGGTCGAAGTTGTTGGGATTCACGCTTTGAGTGCAGCAGCCGACTCGATGATCGCGCGAAGGCTCTGCTCCACCTCTTTTGCCGTGGTCACAAGAGCTGCATCGCTGCTGAGTGCGCTGAGCATCGCCACCGGGCTGATCATGCCGATGCGGGTCTGGCCCGCTTCGCTGTAGACCGAAAGCCGGCAGGGCAGAGCCATGTTCAGGCGCATGTCGCGCTCCAGCACCGCCGCGGCCTGCTGGGGCTGGCAGACCTCGTAGATGCGGCAGTTCTCGTGGAACTCAACGCCCTTGGCGCGCAGGGTGCCACCAAGATCGTGGCTGCCCAGCAGGCCAAAGCCCTGTTGCGGGATCGCCGCCTCTAGCGCCCGGCAGGCCTGCTCAAACGATTGGTCTGTGCTGACGATCACCAGCTGATCGTGAGATCTGTCTGAGGTCATGGTGGACACTGCGAAAGGATGGTTCTGCCAAGGCTTTGCTGTTGCTGCGATGGGTCTCGAGCGCCTTAGCGGCGATTAACACCGAAGAGCCGATCAGCACGGCCGCGAAACCGCGGCGCAATTGCCATTCATTGAGGTGGGGCGAGAGCCTTTGACCGACCACAGCGCCGATTGCTCCGCCAACCAGCAACGGCAACAACAACGGCAGCTGCTGCGCTGGCCAGACGCCCAGGGCTTTGAGGGCCACCAAACTGTTGAGAGCGATCAGCACCAGACTCGTGCTGGTGGCGATCTGCATGGGCAATCCGGCCAGCAGCACCAGTGCCGGCACGATGGCAAAACCGCCGCCCACGACGGAGATACCGGTCAGCAGGCCCACCAACAAGCCTTGGACGGCCAGCGGGCAGCCGGCGCGGGGTTGCATCAGCGCGCGATTGAGCGGCAGTGGCTCTGCGTTCTTTGGCTGGGGCGTTCGCAGCATCAACCAGGCGACCACGGCTGCCACAACGGCAAACACCGCGGGCTGGTGGACATCGGTGATCACATCGTGTTTGGCGAGGGTGCCGCCGATCCAGCTACCAGCCAGTGCTGGCAGGCCCAGCACCACGGCCGGTTGGATGGCGATCTGACGGCGCCACACGCTGGGGATGCTGTTGCCGATGGCCAGCGCTATCACCACAAGCAGCGAGATCGCAATCGCTGCGTCGGTCTTGAGGCCAGTGCCAATCGTCAGCAGGGGCATCAGCAAGATCGAACCACCAGCGCCCAGCACCGCCAGCAGAAAGCCGATCACCCCACCGCCTGCTGCAAGCATCACCAGCGTTGTGAGCGCCATCAGAGCGTCACCCGGTTCCAGGGCATCACGGCCAGCAGCCGGGCCATGCCGCAGAAGCCGCTGATGCCGGCAAACATCATCCCGGCGCCGACGAACCCGCTGAGCCAGATCCAGCCAGGAGCAGCCGCCTGGCTGAGGATCACGCCCAGCAGCACCAGGCCGCCGGCCACGATCTGAACCTGGCGCATCAGCGGCAGCGGTGCACCCTTGCGCTTCTCAAGCGGCAACTGCGCGCCCTGCCAGGCGATGATGCCACCCTCGAGATCGGCGATGCCAACCGCCAGACCGCGCTGGCGCAGGGCGCTCACGCCGCGTTCGCTGCGGGCGCCGCTCTGGCAGACCAGCACCAGAGGCCCATCGGGAATCGGCGCGTCTTTGAGCAATGACAGCGGGATGTTGCGGCTGCCGGGAATGTGGCCGCCGACAAATTCCATCGGCTCGCGCACATCGACGATCGAGATGCGGCCGCTACGGCGCTGTTCGTCGAGCTCGTGGGGGCTGAGGCGCAGGGTGGTGGTGGTGGTCATGGCGTGTGGTTGATGACGTTGTGCGTTGGTTTGGGGTCAATCAGGCGCTGATGGCGCCCTCGAGCGGGTAGCCCTCATCGGCCCAGCGGCTGAGGCCGCCGCGCAGGTTGGCGACCTGGGCGAAGCCGGCCTTCAGCAGCTGCTGGGTGGCTAGGGCCGAGCGGCTGCCGCTGTGGCAGAGCACCACCACAGGCCGGTCCCTGGGGATCTCTGCGAGGCGTTCCTCCAGCTCCGGCAGGGGGATCTCCAGGCTTTGGCTGAGGAGGCCATCGGGGCCGCTGCGCTCCTCGCGCGAGCGCACATCCAGCAGGGTCAGGCGCTCGCTGTGCTCAGCCACCCAGCTGGGGGCGAGCTCGGGCAGCCCGGCAAAGCTGCGCTGCACCGGCGCCCAGCTCGGGCTTGGAGCCATGTCGCCGCGAGGTCTGCCCGAGCGCAGGTTGGCCGGCAGGGCTTCGGCAATACGGTGCGGATGGGGAAGCTTCATGTTCTGCATGTAGCCGACAAAATCGCGCTCATTGGCGGTGCCGCCGAGCCGAGCGTTGAACTGCAGTTCTTCGGCAACCGAGCTCATGCTGCGGCCGGTGTAGTCGTGGCCTGGATAAAGAAGACAGTGCTCGGGCAGCGACAGGATCTGTTCGGTGATCGAGCGGTACAGGGTGTGGGCGTCACCCTGCTGAAAGTCGCAGCGGCCGCAGCCCCGCACCAGCAGCGCGTCACCGGTGAAGGCCATGCTGTGATCATCGAGTACATAGGTGACGCAGCCGTCGGTGTGGCCAGGCGTGGCCCGCACCTCGAGCCAGCGGACCCCAAACGGAACACGATCACCGTGCTGCAGGGGTTGGGTCACGTTTTCGGCGCGCGCCGCTGCCGCAAGGGCGATGCCGCAGCCCGTGGCTTGGTGCATCAGCCAGCTGCCGGTCACATGGTCGGCATGGGCGTGGGTGTCTGCGCTGGTCAGCAGCGTGATGCCCAGCTCCTGAATCAGAGACAGATCGCGAGCATGCTGCTCGAACACCGGATCGATCAACACCCCTTCACCACTGGCCACATCGGCCAGCAGATAGGTGAAGGTGCCGGTCTCGGCGTCAAACAGTTGGCGAAACAGCAGCGCCGACCCTCCAGCTGCTGCTGACAAGGTGCTTGGAGCCGACATGGAACCGCCTCGCCGTGAAACTTTTATGAGCATAGCAGCATAAACGGCTAAAAGGGGAGCCTTCATGGCTGGCCCGTTGGCCCCAGGGCTTGCGTGACCGCGCCTTGGCCGTGGTGGTGAGCCCTGGCCCGATGGTCTATGGTTACCCCATAATTCCTGAAGAGACATAGCTCTGGCCATGGCCCTTGCGGCGCCCTCCCCTCAGTTGCTCGATGAGCTGGCTCAGTTTTTCCGTCTACTCAGTGAGCCGGCGCGGCTTCAGCTGCTGTGTGAACTGAAGCAGGGGCCATGCGACGTTGCAGCGCTGATCGAGAGGACCGGTTTTTCGCAGTCGCACATCAGCCGCCAGCTCAGCCAGCTGCAACGCGCCGGTCTGGTGAGTTGCCAGCGCGATGGCGTTCGATTGATCTATCGGGCCGAGGACGCCCTGGTCGATGATCTGTGTGAACTGGTGCAAACCAGATTGCGCACCCGGCTGGAATCGCAGCTGGCGCAACTCGGCAAGGCCTGAGCCCTCCAAGCGCAAACTCAGATGGTGTGAACGCGGCTCAAGGTCGGGCAGGCCAACAGCAGCGTTGGACTGATGCTGTGCAACTGGCCGCCAAGTGCCGTGAGGGCACCACAGATCATGTCGTTGAGGCGTTGCGCCAGGCCTTGCTCGATCCCCGCGCAATTGATCAGCACAACGTGTTGGCTGCGCACCAGATCGATGGCCGATCCGGCATCGCCGAGTCCAGAGGCGTTGATGACGCTGATCGTTGGACTCGCCTGCATGGCCCAGGTCAGGGAGGAATGGTTCAGATCGCTTGAGGGCAGATCGAACCTCTCGAGCTGTGCCTTGCTGGATCGCGCTGCCATTGATAGCGGTTGCTCTGGCCCCATCTGGCCACGCCGATCGTGTGGCGTCAAAAGCTGCCTCGGCTCAACACATGGTCTGCGACGCACCTTGAGACCCGTTGCCCTGGCTCATGGGTCACGCTGGCGCTGGCGAACCGGCTTGGCTATTGGAGCAGGAACGCTGCGCTGTCAACCCCTGGTGACTTTTCCCCAGCATCAGGCGCGAGGCCTTGTTGCATGCAGACCTGGTGTCTGCAGCGTGGGGAAAACCACAGCCCTGTTTGTGGGATCTGCGCCTCGATCGGTGGAAAGAGGCCTGCTTCAGCATTGCTGATCAGTCTCAGTTGTACCAGCTTTTCAGCACTGGCGATCTCGGCAATCGGTAAGCACCATGGTCGTATCGGGCCGTGCAAGGCATGCAGCGCTGGATTGGAGAACTGCCGCCCCTGCCTTGGCGTTTGGGTCTCCTTGCGTTGTTGGCACGCCTGCTGTTGGCCAACCCAGCCCCCAGCTGGATACCGGCCTCCTTGCTTCCTTGGCTCTCCAGCCTCGATGAGCTGCTGCTGAGCTACGCCGCACTGTTGCTTGCGGCCTGGCTGTTCTATGACCTGCCAACGGCCCTGCGGCTGTGGAGGGCGCCAGCAAAGATTCTGCGTGATCTGGCGTTACTGCTGATCATGAGCGCGCTCACCGTGGTGATCGTTCAACAGCAGGTCAGAATCAATCTGCTCAGCCTCGTGACCGCATCGGCTGTGCTGACGGCTGTGATGGGTCTTGCCGCTCAAGAGACGCTTAAAGATCTGTTTGCTGGCATCACCCTTCAGCTCGATCCACCGTTTCGCCTTGGCGATTGGATCTCGATTGGCGAATCAAGCGGTGTCGTGACGTCATTGACATTGATGAACACGGAGATCATTCGTTTTGATCGATCAGTCGTTGTTTTACCCAATAGTTTTGTAGCCGAAGAGCACTTGCGCAGATTGCGTGCCGATGATCCGCTTGGTGTTCATTTCAAGATTGGTCTTGACTACAGTTATTCACCGGCAAAGGCACAGCGACTCCTCTCTGGCGTGCTCTCGCGCAATCAATCGGTGCTTGCTGACCCCCCGCCATCAGTGTGGATTGATTCCTATGGCGATAGCGCCATCGTTTATGAGATTCTTGCCTATGCGCAAGGCTCAAGTCAATACTCATTGCGTATGCATGAGGTTCGAAGCTCTTTGCTGCTTGAAATCTGGTATGCCCTCAGGCGTGAGGGCCAGACCATTCCGTTCCCAGTAAGGCAGATTCTGGCTCAGCGTCGCAAAGATGCATCCAGTCATGAACTTGTCAATGCCTCAATTGCAGAGCGACTTGAGGCGCTTCGTTGCAATCCTCTTTTTTCTGCTCTTGATGTTGATCTCCTGCAGCGTTTGGCCGTACTGACCAGCATTCAGGAGTATGCGCCGGGTGAATCTGTCGTTGTTGAGGGAGATGATGACGATGATCTGTTTCAGATCGTCACTGGTCGTCTCGAGGTCTGCCGCACGCAGCCTGCTGATGGCCGCCTATCTGTGATTGCCACCTTGAACGATGGCGAGATCTTTGGTGAGATGTCGCTGCTGCTTGATGCTCCCCGCTCGGCGACGGTGCGTGCTCTCGTCGACTGCAGGCTGCTGCGGGTAGAACGTCAGCATATTGCTGCTTTGCTCGATCAGGAGCCCACACTTGTTGAGTCCTTGGCTCAGATTGTCGCGCACCGCCAGCGATCGCTGGATGCATTCAATACAAAGGCTCTTTCAGAATCTGGCTTGGATATCCTTGCAACGATGAAGCATCTGTTTGGATCGATTGTCAGACGCTCCTGACGATCCGCTCAAGCCATTTTCCAACGCTGCAGCTTTCTGCTGCACTGGCGCCTGAGCATCACTTCCAACTCTTTTGTCGTCAACATCAGATGGTCAGGACGTTTGCATTCTTCCCGCACCTGCTCGACCGCAGCGTGATAGCCCGCCAGGAAGGCCTCGGTCAGGCCACCTTGAAACTCGGTTGAAGAAGGGCATCGTTTGCCGTTGTTTGCCATGGTCGATGCCTTTCAGTCTTCTTCTGTTTCGGCATAAAGTGCCCATAGTGATGCATATAGTCCCCTGATCTGTTGATGCAGAAGCGATTCCATGTCTTCAGAGAAGCAGCCACTGTTGACTTGCTCTTCAAGCATGATCAGCTGATGTCTGATCTCGTCGAGTCGTTGGCTGTAGCACGATGTCGTGATGCGTAGCTGATTGGCCATTGACACCCAAAAGCTGCGCCCATCTCAGCACCCTCACGGCGATCGGCTTGCTGCTTCCGGCTGATCCGCATTGGATCTGCTGCAGTGACCCCTATGCTGCTGCCAGTCATTGGCTTGCCATGGTCAGTCGCATCAAGCGTTTGGAACTCAAGCTGGAGAGGGCGCTCTGGCGCATCCGCCTTGTTGCGGTGCTGCCTGTGTTGATGAGCCTGATGAGCTCTGTGGCGACCTTCATTCTTGGTACCAAGCAGATTTTAAAGGCCTTGTTCATGCTGAATAGTGATTCGACCTTGAAGTCATACATCGCTGAGTTGATTGGCAGCATTATTGGAGGCATTGACTTGTATCTGATCGGCATTGCCCTTTTGATTTTTGGTTACGGGGTTTATGAGCTGCTGATATCTCCTATTGATCCCGCCCGCGACGGCGATCAGTTGGGTAGCAGTTTGCTGGACATTCGCGATCTTGATCAGCTGAAAGAGAAGCTGGTCAAGGTTCTTGTTGTGGCCTTGATTGTCTACGCCTTCCAAACCATGATCACGCTGTCGATCAACACGCCCCAGTCATTGGCCTTCTTCAGCCTCAGTGTGTTGTTGCTTGCCCTCAGTGGCTGGCTGGTGGCGGTCGGGCATAGCCAGACCCATGCCGCTGACGGGCGTCATCACTAGCGGATCAGCTCAAACCGGTCCCAGTGGCTGACTGCCTGGATCAAGCAGTACACCAAAGACCGTGATGTAAGGGTGATGCTTGCTCCAACGGATCTCGCCAGAGAGCTGCAATCGTCGGGTGCTGCTGAGCTGCACGGTGATCTGACAGAGATCGCCCTCTGAGCAGCGCACGCCAGCGCGCACGGCCAGCCGCATGCCGCTGGCGCTCAGATCCACGACATCGGCATCCAGGACCTCAGGGTCTGGGGTGATGCTCACCTGGGCCCGCGAGAGCGGACCCGTCGGTGTGAAACGGCTTTCACGGCGGCGATCGAACGCCGGCTCGAGCGCGTCGAGCTGGCGTAGAGCCACGCGAAAGGCAACAAGGTCCTCAGGCTCCACCCAGCTGCTGCGCCGCTTCACAACGCAGCAAGCTTAGGTCTAAATCAGAGCGACACGATTGCAGTGTTGTTGCCCCGTTGTTGGCGGCAATGGTATCGCCGGGTTCAAAGCGGCATGCTGGTCTGCATATGCCGCATCAGGTCAATGCACTTGCAGGAATAGCCCCATTCGTTGTCGTACCACGAGACGAGTTTCACAAACGTGTCACTAAGGGCGATGCCTGCTTGCGCATCAAAGATGGATGTGCAGCTCTCTCCGACAAAATCGGTCGAGACCACCTCGTCTTCGGTATAGCCGAGGATTCCTGTCATCTCCCCCTGTGATGCGGCGCGAATCGCAGCTTTGATTGCGTCGTAGCTGGTTGGTTTGGCCAGATTGACGGTCAGATCAACCACAGAGACATCGGGAGTGGGCACCCTGAACGCCATGCCGGTGAGCTTGCCGTTGAGCTCGGGAATCACCCGGCCGACGGCCTTGGCGGCGCCAGTGGCGCTTGGAATGATGTTCTGAGAGGCCCCGCGGCCGCCACGCCAGTCTTTGATCGAGGGGCCATCGACGGTCTTTTGCGTTGCCGTTGTGGCGTGCACGGTGGTCATCAGTCCTGTGACAATGCCGAAGTTGTCGTGGACGACTTTCGCCAGGGGGGCCAGGCAGTTGGTGGTGCAGCTGGCATTGGACACAATGCTCTGGCCTGCGTAGCTCTTGTGGTTGACACCCATGACGAACATGGGTGTTTCGTCCTTCGACGGTGCGCTCATCACAACCCGTTTGGCACCCGCCCTGAGGTGGGCGCGGGCGGCCTCTTCGGTTAGAAAAAAGCCCGTGCTTTCGAGCACGTAGTCAGCGCCGATCTCTCCCCAGGCCAGATTGGCTGGATCACGCTCAGCGGTGATGCGGATGGGCTGGCCATTGACCACCAACTGACCGTTGATGACCTCAACCTGACCGTCAAAGCGGCCGTGGGTCGAGTCGTAACGCAGCATGTAAGCCAGATAGTCGACATCGATCAGATCATTGATGCCCACCACCTCAACATCGGCCAGGCTCACAGCACGCCTGAAGGCCAACCGGCCGATGCGGCCAAAACCATTGATACCGACGCGAAGACCCATAGCAGCGCTCTGATCGAAGCAAATGACAACCCTCTCAGCCTACGGATCGGAGCGGCCCATGATTCGCGTCGGACAGAGCTGTCTGCGGGCATCGGCAAAGGCCATGCCGATGCGCGTGTTGCGGCGATCCACGGCGCTGTCAGCTGATTCGCTGAGCAGGAGATCAAGCTTGTTGACCCACAATTGCCGCGTGGCCTGATCAATCACGCCCTCCTTCTGCAGGGCACAGAGCACGCGCATCGCTCCGTTGCCCTTGCCAAACATGAGCATGAAGCTCTCCTTCTGGCTGAGGGGCTCACGGTTGGGCATCGCTGTGGCTGCAGCAGCAGCCGTGATGCTGATGGCTGCAGCGGCGGCAACGCCGGTGAGCAGGGTGTTCATGCGCATCAGGTGTCGTCGTCTTCCAGCAACAGTTGCTCAAAGGCCACATAGAGCGCTTCATCCCCAGCGGCCTGCGGGCGCTGAGCCTGCTGTTGGCGCCGCCGCTGGCCCTGGCGCTGCTTGGGCTGACCACTGCTCTGCTGCGATGACGGTGGCAACTCGGCCTCCAGCTGCTTGAGCCGTGCCAGCAGGTGAGGCGGCACGTTGCCATCAGGGCTGGCCTGCATCAGCCGTTGAAAGAGCCGCTTGGGATCGCTCTCCGTTTCGAGTGGATGACGGCCCGGCAACGGTTCAAGCTGGTTTGAGGTGGGCTGGGCCGGCGGCTGGGGCAGCGCCTGCGGCAGGCGTCTGCCGAGCTCCTTGAGCTTGTCAAGCGAGCGTTGATCCAGTCCCATGGTCAGCTGCATCCCAACGTGCTGCGGGTGTCACGGCCCGTGACCGGGTTGCTGCCGCTGGCAGCAGCGCAGAGGGTTTTGAGGGCATCCGGGCGCAGGGGCACATTGCTGAAATCAGCCCCTGTGATGGTCACGTTGGTGAACTTGGTGTTGAACGCAAAGGCGTCCTCAAGAACCGCATTGCTGAGATCGGTTCCGTCAAAGACCGCTGAATCCAGCGTCGCTTCACGCAGGTTGGTGTCGCTCAGGTCGGCATCCTGCAGCTTGGCTCCAAACAGCGATGCTCCCTGCAGATCGGAGCCGGCAAAGCTGGCATCGCGCAGGTTGGCCAGATTGAAGGTGGCCCCCCGCAGGTCCTGGTGGCTGTAGTCCGCACCGATCAGCACCTGCTTGGCGACATCGACCGCTGCCAAGGCCGTTTGAGCCGGCCCTAGCCCCAGCACCAGCAGCAGAGCTGCGGCAAGCCAGATGGGCAGTTGCGCCCTTATCGCTGCGGCGGCCTTGGCGATCAGCCGGAATCCCATGGCAGACGTGTCAATGGGGGAACCCTAGAGACAGTTGGGACGAGCCGATGGCGCACTGGGCTGTGGCGGCAGGTTGGGCTGAGCAACGCGTGCTGCGCTTGTTGCTGGCCCGCGGCTGGCAACTTGAGGCACGCAACTGGCGCTGCCGCTGGGGTGAGCTTGACCTCGTGCTGAGCAAGCCCCAGCGGGTGCTGGTGGTCGAGGTCAAGGGGCGATCGAGCGCCGGGCCCGATGGTGGTGGTTGGGGGGCCTTGCGGCCGCGCAAGCGGCTGCGGCTCAGGCGCAGCATCGCCTGCTGGCTGGCTGCGCATCCCCACTGCGGGCGGGCAGAGTTGCAGTTGGTGGCAGCACTGGTCTGGCTACCGCCCAGGCGCGGTGCGGTGCGTTGGTGCTCGCTCACTGACTGGGGTTGACCGGGTCGCTGTACTCCACCCGGCAGAGGTAGTGATAGTTGCCCAGTCCGACCTCGATCTCCTGGCAGCTGGTGCTGGTGACCTGGGCGCCGGCGGGTACCGACTGCATGGCGATGCCGATCGCAGCCTTCTTGTCCCAGATCGATTCACCGATGGCCACCCCGGCTCGGGCGCTGAGCGGCTGCAACAGGGCAGCTCCAAGCAGGAGCGCTGGCATCAGGAGCTTCGGCATGGGGCTGGCTGAGCGCTAAAGATGATCTTTAGCGCCGCTGCGTCCGGGCGTCAGCCGTTGGCCCATCCCTTCTCCCATCACCGCACGCGCAAGCGCTTCGGCCAGCACTGGCTCAAGGATGCCCAGGTCCTGCGCCAGATCGTTGCCGCTGCTGATGTGCAGAGCAGCGACACCCTGCTTGAGGTTGGGCCCGGTCGAGGGGCGCTGACCGAACAGTTGCTGGGCACCGCTGCCGCGTCGGTGCAGGCGGTCGAACTCGATCGCGATCTCTTGCAGGGGCTGGCGCAGCGCTTCGGATCCGATCCGCGCTTTGTTTTGCATGCTGGCGATGTGCTGCAGCTCGAGTTGCCAGCCGCGACCAAAGTGGTGGCCAACATTCCGTACAACATCACTGGACCACTGCTCGAGCGTCTGGTCGGTCGTCTGGATCGCCCTGCTGCCGACCCCTATCAGCGGCTTGTGTTGCTGGTGCAGCGCGAGGTGGGCGAACGCATCCGGGCCCGCCCTGGCTCCAGCAATTACTCAGCCCTGAGTGTGCGCATGCAGTTGCTGGCAACAGCTGAGCGGGTTTGCGCCGTGCCCCCGCGCTGCTTTGAGCCACCGCCACGGGTTGATTCCGAAGTGATCTGTGTTGATCCGCTGCCGGTTGCGCAACGGTTGGCGCAGCCACTGGCCCAACGGGTCGAGCAACTGCTCAGGCTGGCCTTTGCCTCCAGGCGCAAGATGCTGCGCAACAGCCTGAGCTGCCTGCTCAGCGAAGCGCAGCTCGCGCCGCTGAGCGCTGCGGCCGGCATCGATCTGGCGCAACGCCCGCAGGAGATTCCACCTGCCGCCTGGGTCGAACTGGCGGCAGGTTTGAATCGCATCACTGCGGAACATCACTAGATGGCGAAGCTCGCGGTCGCCGCGCCGGCCAAGATCAATCTCCATCTCGAGGTGCTCGGTCTGCGCCCCGACGGGTTTCATGAATTGGCGATGCTCATGCAGAGCGTCGACCTGTGCGATCTGCTGGAGCTTGAACCCAGAGCCGATGCGCTCCTGAGCCTGAGCTGCGATCGCGACGATCTGCCTGTTGATGGTTCCAACTTGATCATCAAAGCCGCCGAACTCCTGCGCGGCCGCAGTGGCTTTCCCGAGCTTGGGGCGGCCATGCAGCTGCACAAGCGCATCCCCGTGGGGGCCGGGCTTGCGGGTGGCTCCAGTGATGGGGCCGCTGCGTTGCTCGGTCTCAATGCCCTCTGGGGTCTCGGTTATACGCCTGATCAGCTGCTCGCTTTTGCCGCCGAGCTTGGTTCTGACATGCCGTTTTGCCTGCAGGGCGGCGTGCAGCTGTGCTTCGGCCGCGGAGAGGTGCTCGAATCACCCAGGCTGGCTCCCGCCAGTGCCATGGGGGTGCTGCTGATCAAACATCCGCTCAGCAGCGTCAGCACGCCCTGGGCCTACGGACGCTGCCGTGAGCTGCGCGGGGACTTCTATCTCTCTGAAGAAGCCGATTTTGAGCAGCGGCGTCAGGCGCTGCGCCAGAGCCCTCTGCTGCAGGCCCTTGCCCAGGGGGGCTCGTTGCCGCGGCTGCGCAACGATCTGCAGGCTGTGGTGACATCTGAACTCGAGGTGGTTGCCCAGGGCCTGCAGCTGCTGGCCCGCGCAGAGCAGGCTCTGGCCGTGGCCATGAGTGGCTCGGGTCCGACGCTCTTTGCGCTGTTCAACGACCGATCTGAGGCGGCAGCAGCAGCTGATGAGCTCAGTGGGGTGTTAGCCGCAGCCGGGTTCGAGCACTGGGTTTCCGCGACCACGGCGCGCGGTGTCAGCCTGGTGCCATGAGCGATTCAACGGCCGCAGACACGCCCAAGCGCAAAGGCCCGCTGAGTTTTCTCAGCGGTGCCCTCACCGCTGGCCTGCTCGCCTGGTTGAGTTACGGGCTCAGCCTGCGGATGGTGCAGTACTACGCGCTGCATCCGCCCCACTACAGCGCCCGCATGGCCCAGAGCATCGCCACGGCGCTCGAAACCTTGATCGTGGGGATCGCCTTTCTGGCCACGTTCAGCTTCGGCTTCATCGGCCTGGGGCTGAGCCTTGTGTTTGTGCGGAGCTTGCTGCCCCAAGCCATGCCCAGCCCTGCAGGTTCAGAGGCGACGGCCGAACCGCCTGCAGGCAGCGCCGAAGCTGACTAGGGTGCGTCCCATGACACTGCACGACCTGGGATTGCTGGTCACCCTGCTGCTGCCAGGGATGCTGCTGTCGGTGCTGCTGCTGAGCACCTTTGCCGCAGGCGGCTGAGATAGGTTGGCCTGACTGAGCGGTTCGCTGTGGCAGACACCCTGCTTTTCAACGCCCTGCGGGAGGCCATCGACGAAGAGATGGCCCGCGATCCCCATGTCTGTGTCATGGGCGAGGACGTCGGTCAGTACGGCGGCTCCTACAAGGTCACCAAGGACCTCTACGACAAGTACGGCGAGCTGCGCGTGCTCGACACCCCGATCGCCGAAAACGCTTTCACCGGCATGGCTGTGGGGGCGGCCATGACGGGCCTGCGCCCCATCGTCGAGGGCATGAACATGGGGTTCCTGCTGCTGGCGTTCAACCAGATCTCCAACAACATGGGGATGCTGCGCTACACCAGCGGCGGCAATTTCACGATTCCTGCCGTGGTGCGGGGTCCTGGTGGTGTCGGACGCCAACTTGGCGCCGAGCACAGCCAGCGCCTCGAGGCCTATTTCCACGCCGTCCCTGGTATCAAAATCGTTGCGGTCAGCACCCCCACCAATGCCAAGGGGTTGATGAAGGCGGCGATCCGCGACAACAATCCGGTGCTCTTTTTTGAGCACGTGTTGCTGTACAACCTCAGCGAAGACATTCCAGAGGGTGATTACACCTGCGCCCTCGATAAGGCCGAGGTTGTGCGTGAGGGCAGTGATGTCACGATCCTCACCTACTCGCGCATGCGGCACCACTGCCTCAAGGCGGTTGAGCAGCTTGATAAGGACGGTGTCAGCGTTGAACTGATCGATCTGATCAGCCTCAAGCCCTTTGACATGGATGCGATCCGTGCCTCGATCCGCAAGACCCACAAGGTGATTGTCGTCGAAGAGTGCATGAAGACCGGCGGCATCGGGGCTGAGCTGCTGGCGCTGATCACGGAGCACTGTTTCGATGATCTCGATGCCCGGCCCGTGAGGTTGTCGTCCCAGGACATCCCGACCCCTTACAACGGCGCCCTTGAAAACCTCACCATCATTCAGCCCCATCAGATCGTTGACGCAGCCAAAGCCCTGAGCGCCGGTCAGATCTGAAATGGCACGTCAACAGGGGTGGATCGCCCTGATCCTGGCTCTGGCGATAGCTGCTGGGGCCCTGCTGCTGTCCTTTCCGCTGCAACTCGGGCTCGATCTACGCGGCGGTAGTCAGCTGATGCTGCAGGTGATGCCTGCCGGCGCCATCAAGCGTGTGGACCGCGAGCAGCTTGAGGCGGTCAAAGCGGTGCTGGAGCGGCGCATCAATGGCCTGGGTGTGGCCGAGTCCACCCTGCAGACCGTTGGCGCCGATCAGCTGGTGCTGCAGCTGCCCGGCGAGCAGGATCCAACCCGTGCCGCCAAGGTGCTCGGCACGACCGCGCTGCTTGAGTTCCGCGCTCAAAAGCCTGGAACCGAAAAGGACATGCAAGCCCTGCTGCAACTCAAGCGGCAGGCCGCGGCCGTTCTGGCCAGCATCCAACCCAAGACCGCCGCAGACGCAGACCCCACGGCGGGGGGCGCTGAGAGCCCCAAGCCCCCTGCACCTGCTCTGCCTGCTGAGCAACTGGCCAACTCCCTGCGGCAGCTCGATGTGGCGGTCCCTGCAGGCAGCAGCGAGAGTGAACAACTTGAGCTTCTGCTGGAAGCCGCCAACCGCCGGATTGTCGCTCTCTATGAGCCGTCGGCTCTCAGTGGCAAGGATCTCACCGGTGCGGGCCGGCAGCAGCAGCAGAGCGGCAGTGGTTGGGACGTCACCCTCTCGTTCAACCGTGAAGGGGGTGACAAATTTGCTGAACTGACGCAGTCGATCGCCGGTACCGGCCGATTGCTCGGCATTGTTCTCGATGGCCGCTCGATCAGCGAAGCCTCGGTGGGACCTGAGTTCCGCTCGGCTGGTATCACCGGGGGCGGAGCCACCATCACCGGTAACTTCACGGCTGAGGAAGCCCGCGATCTCGAGGTGCAGTTGCGCGGTGGTTCCTTGCCGCTGCCCGTCAAGATCATCGAGGTGCGCACCGTCGGTCCCTCGCTGGGTGCCGAAAACATCCGCACCAGCCTGATCGCCGCACTCTCAGGCCTGGCTCTGGTGGCGGTGTTCATGGTGGTTGTCTACCGCCTGCCCGGGCTGGTGGCGGTGGTCTCGTTGAGCTTGTATGGCCTGTTCAATCTGGCGGTCTACGCGCTGATCCCAGTGACCCTGACCCTTCCAGGGATTGCTGGTTTCATTCTTTCGATCGGCATGGCTGTCGATGCCAATGTCCTGATCTTTGAGCGGGTGAAGGAGGAGCTGCGCTCCGGCAACACCTTGATGCGCTCAATCGACAGTGGATTTTCGCTTGCCTTCTCGTCGATTCTTGATGGCCATGTCACGGGCCTGATCAGTTGTGCAGCCCTGTTTGCCCTTGGCACAGGGCTGGTCAAGGGCTTTGCCGTGACCCTGGCGATCGGCCTGCTGCTCAGCCTGTTCACGGCGCTCACCTGCACCCGCAGCATCCTCAGGCTGCTGATGGGCTATTCAGGCTTGCGTCGCAGCACCTACTTCATGCCCTCAGGGCAACTGCCCGGGGGTGCCGTCTGATGGATTCAGCACTCAAGCCACCCTTGCGCTACCTGAGCATCACCCGCCACCGGCGTCTGGCCTGGTGGGGATCGGCCGTGGCCTGCCTGCTCTCTGTTGTGGGCATGGCGTTGTGCTGGCTGAGCCCGGCGATCGGCTTTCCGCTGAGGCCAGGGTTGGATTTCACCGGTGGCACGCAGATTCAGTTGGAGCGGCGCTGCGAGGGCGGCTGCGGTTCGCTCACCGCCAACCAGTTGCAGCGCGACCTGCGGCAGTTGAGCCTCGCGGCTGATCCAGAGACCGGCGCCCCGGCGCCCAACCTCGCTTCTGCCCAGGTTCAGCTGCTCGATGGTGGCCGTTCGGTGCTGCTGCGTTTGCCCGAACTCAGCCCCCTTCAGGCAGCCCAGCTCAGCCAGGGACTCACAGGCGCCCTCGGTCCGCTCTTACCGGACGGCACCGCAGTCAACACAATTGGCCCGACCCTTGGTGATCAGTTGCTCAAGGGCTCGTTGGTGTCCCTGCTGGTCAGCTTTGCAGCGATCGCGCTTTACATCACGGTGCGCTACGACCGCATCTTTGCGGCCCTTGCCCTGCTGTGCCTGGCGCACGACATCTTGATCACCTGTGGATTGTTTGCCTGGCTCGGACTGCTGGCCGGGGTGGAGGTGGATTCCCTGTTTGCCGTGGCGTTGATCACCGTTGCCGGGTATTCGGTCAATGACACCGTGGTGGTGTTTGACCGCATTCGCGAGCAGGGCACTGCGCTCAAGAACCTGCCGATGAGCGATCAGGTCGATGTGGCCGTCGATGCCACCTTGACCCGCTCGCTTTACACCTCATTGACGACCCTGTTGCCTTTGATCGCGTTGATTGTCTTTGGGGGCAGCACATTGTTCTGGTTTGCCGTGGCCCTCACCGCCGGCATCGCTGTCGGCAGCTGGTCGAGCATCGGTATCGCCCCCACCCTGCTGCCTCTGCTGTCACGCCGGTGAAGAAGCCAAGCCTTGGGCTTCGCCGGCTGATGCGTGCCCCATCGCCGCTGGTGATCGCCCTGGGGGCGCTGAGTCTGTGGGATCTGCGCATCGAGTTGCAGTTGCTGGCCCAGCACTTCACCTTCACGGGGCTGCGCGAGGCAGCATTGGCCCATCCACTGGCTGTGGTGGTGTTGTTGCTGTTGCCGACGCTGCAGCGCCTGCTCAGCTCCAGCGGTCCATCAGCTCTCTGACGACCACTTGCTGGCAGATCACCTGCAGCACCACCACCAGGGGCAAGGCCAGCAGCACGCCTGGCAGGCCCAGCAGGGCCCCCAGGCTGAGCTGGGCCATCAGCGCCACCGTCGGCAGCAGGTTGACCGTCTGGCTCAGCAGCAGGGGCGTGATCACAAACGCCTCCAGGTTCTGCAGAGACAGGCGCAGCACCAGCACCTGCAGCACGGCCCCCGGTGACACCAGCAGCGCAATCGCCAATGGCAACAGGGTTGCCACGGTGGGCCCGATCGTGGGTACGAAGGTGAGCAGCCCACAGACCAGGGCGCTCAGCAGGGCCAGGGGAATCTTGAGCAGGGCCAGCCCGGCCCAGGTGAGCACAAACACGCTGATGGCCGAGAGCGTCATGCCGGCCAGCCAACCACCGAGGGCGTGGCGGCACTGTCCCAGCAACTCCTGCATCGAACCCCGATAAAAGCTTGGGGTGACCGCCACCACCAGGCGTTGGTGCGCCCTTGGATTGAGCGCCAACAGGATGGCGAGCAGAACCATCAGCAGCAGCTGCACCACGGAGCTGGCGGCCCCGCCTGCGAAGCCGAGCAACTGACTTCCCAGTGGTTGCAGGCGCTGCAACAGCGAGCCATCGAGCAGGCTGCGCTCGAGCTCGGGCGGCCAGCGGACGCCGCGGCTCAGTTGCTCAAGCCGGCCCAGCAGCTGCGGCAGCAATTCGGTGAGCTGTCGCACCTGGTCGATCACCTCAGGCAGCAACAGCTGCACCAGCAGAGTTCCGACAAGGGCACCCACGCCCAACACCAGGGCTAGAGCCAAGGGCCTGTTCAACGGCACCAGGCGCCGCACCGCCGTGATCGGCACATCGAGCGCGACGGCGAGCACCACGGCGCCAAACAACACCAGCAACACCCAGCGCAGTTCCCAGGCGAGCAGAGCCAGAACGATGAGGGCCAGTGCCCCCAGCAGGGTTCTGGCGTTCATGGTTGCAGCCTGGGCCGCTTCCAGGGATCGAGAATGTCGCGGATCACGACCTCACGCAGGATCACCTGGACACAGACCGCCAGCGGCAGGGCCAGAAACAGGCCCAGTGGTCCAAACAGAACCGTAAACAGAAGCTGCGCCGTCAAGGTCAGGCCCGGCAGCAGGCGCAGCTGGTGATGCATCACAGACGGGGTGATCACATAGCTCTCGAGGTTTTGGACAGCGACGTACAGCACCAGCACAGCGAGCGACTTCCAGGGGCTTTCCAGCAAGGCCACCGACATCGGAAAGATGGTGCTCAGCGTTGGCCCGACGTTGGGAATCACATTCAGCAACCCAGCCAAAACAGCATTGGCGGCGACCAGCTTGACGCCCAGCAACGACAACCCGATGGCAGCCAGTGTGCCCACACACAACGAGCTCAGCGCGACGCCCACAACCCAGGCGCTGAGGGCATCACCGCACTGGATCAGGACCTGCCTGAAGCGCCGCCTGTAGAACGATGGCACCAGCAGCACGCTCACCTCGCGGTAAGCCGCGGGCTGGGCCGCCAGCATCAGCGCAACGGCGATCACGAACAGACCCTGCACCAGGCCGCTGCCTAGGTTGCCGGCCAGGCCCAGCAGCCGGTTGGCACTGCCGCCTAGATCGGGCTTTTGATCGAGACTGTCGCGCAGCCAGCTGATCCCGGCGTCGTCGCGGCCGTAGAGCATCTGGCTCACGCTTGCCATGCTGTTGCGCACCAGACGCAACAGCTCGCTGGCCGCTTCAGGCAACTTGCCCAGCAGCTGCGAAAACTGGTCAACAAAGGGCGGGATCACGGCGGTCGCGATGATCCCCAGCACCAGGCTGACTAGTGCCAGGCTGATCAGCAGGGCCCACGGCCGAGCGACCTGCAGCCGTGTACGCACCGAGCCCACCAGGGTGCACAGCGCTGTGGCCAGCACGATCGCGGCAAACAGGTGGATCAGGCTCTCGCGCAGACTCCACAGCAGCGCCGTAGCCGCAACCAGGGCGATGACACCAAGCCACTGCGCCGGTTTCACAAGCGTGCCCTCAGTCCTCAGGAGCGGCTTCTGTGGCCCCGCCATCGTCCTGGCTGCCGCTGAAGCCCAGATCGTGACTGTCGGCGTAGCGCTGGGCAAAGCGCATGAAGCGCTCGAAATCCTCGTTGTTCTTCCAGGTGTAGGTCGCCTCGAGGGCACTGGCTTTGCCGTTGACAAAGCGTGCTTTGACTTCGCGGGTGACCAGGGTGCCTTCGTCGTCGACCAGAAACATGCCCGTGATGTCGCCCATGGTTTCAGGGGCGAGCGCATCGGGTTGCTCAAAGACAAACAGAGCCTGGCCGGTGCGGCCGTCGCGTGAGCGGGTCAGCCGAATGTCAGGTACGACCGGTTCATCGACGCCGCGAAAGAACTGAATGGCAGCGCCCATGACTGATCCAGAAAGAGCAATGTTAATCGAGCCTCCAGGCCCCTCCTGATTGCCACTGCAGCAACTGCGCAGCCAGGCTCGCATCGCACTGGTTGCTGCCATCGAGTTGCAGTCTGGGAGCCTGACTGCGGCCCAGCAGCTCGTGGTCGTAGCACCGGTCGTAGTAGTCGAGCATCTGGCGGCATGCCGCTGCCATGTCGCCGCTGGCGATCGCTTCGAGTGCCAGCGCCGTGCGTTGGGGGCCCAGCCGCTTGCTGATGCGGCGCGTGGCTTCGCTGAGGGCTGCTTCACCCTGATCGCCGTACACACCAACCAGCCGCTGCACCCGTTCGTCATCACGGCGTTGCAGCTCCACCACGGGCGCCTGCTGCATCTGGCGCCACAGTCCGCCGGGTATGCGGCAGCGGCCGACCTGCGCGCTTTCGGCTTCAAGCCAGAGTGGTGCTGACAGGGCACTGCAGCGCCACAGCGCCATGGCGAGGCGGTTTTCAAAGTGTTCCGTGCTGGGCTGCGGCGCCATGCCAAGCCCCCCGAAGCTGCTGCCGCGATGGTGCGCCAGGCCTTCAAGGTCAATCACGGATCCGCCCTGGCTCTGCAGGGCCTGCAGCAGTTCGGTCTTGCCACTGCCGGTGCGCCCGCCAAGCAGCACCAGCGGCCAGGGCTCCTCAAAACGCGCCAGCACCCAGCGTCGAAAGCTCTTGTAACCGCCATCGAGAAGCTGGCAGTGCAGCCCTGAGGTCTCTGCCAGCCAGGCAACGCTGCCTGAGCGCAGGCCGCCGCGCCAGCAGTAGAGCCTCAGCGCAGTTGTGTCCCCGCCTGCCAGGCCGAGCAGGCTGTTGGCCATCTGTGCCAGACGCGGCCCCACCAGCTCCAGCCCCTGCAGCACTGCAGCGCTGCGGCCCTGCTGTTTGTAGAGCGTGCCGATGGAGCTGCGTTCCGCGTCGTCGAACAGCGGCAGGTTGAGGGCCCCAGGCAGATGTCCCTGGCTGAATTCAGCGGGACTGCGCACATCGATCAACGGGCCAGGCGCGGCCAAAAAGGCGTCAACCGTTAGCGGCGGTTGGCTTGGCATCAGCCCTGGGGCATCGGTCTCAGCTGACATAGTGGGCGCAGATTGGCCGCCTCGGCATCCCATGCTCTCCGGTCCTCCGGCTGCCACCGCGACTGCTGAGCAACTGCTGGACCGATTTTTGGCGGCCTCCGAGCGCCAGCGCCGCTCCCTGTTGCCCCAACTCGAGGCGCGTGCCACCGAATTGGTTGCCCACATTCCCGACCGCCTGCAGCGCTGTGACCCCGATGCTGACGATTGGGCTGCGGGCTTCTTGATTCAGGTGCTGCTTGCGACGATCAGCACCGATGCGCAGCAGCACTGGTGGCAGCAGCATCCCAACGGCTGGCTTCATGTCACCTCGGCGGCAGGCGTTGATCTCGTGCCGCTGCAACGGTCGCTGGTGGAACTGGATTTTGAGCAGGCCGACCGCCTCACCAGTGCCCTGTTGCGCCAGTTGGCTGGCCCAGCTGCCGAGGCCCGCGGTTACGTCTATTACAGCGAGGTGCCGCCGATGCCGGCGGTTGATCTGCAGAGCCTTGATCGCCTGTGGCTGGTGTACTCACGGGGTCGCTTCGGCTTTTCCGTGCAGGCCCGTCTGCTGCAGAGCTGCGGTGGCCGTTGGGACAGGCTCTGGCCGCGCATCGGCTGGAAAACGGCAGGTCTTTGGACGCGTTACCCGGGTTCGTTCACCTGGACCCTTGAGGCGCCTGAAGGGCACATGCCCCTGGTCAACCAGTTGCGGGGTGTGCGCCTGATGGATGCCCTGCTCAATCACCCCGGACTGCAACAGCGCGTGTGAGGCCCAAGAGAGGGGGCACCGTCCGGTTTAGGGTCAAGACATGGCTGCGGTTTCGGCCCGGTGAAGACCCTGCGCTGGTCTGATTTCATCACCCCCTCCACCCTGCAGCTCGCGCCGCTGCTTGACCTGTTGCTTGAGCCTGTGCGCTGTCATGAGCTGCAGTCCAAGCTGCAGCTTGGACTGCAGGAAGCGCTGGTCAATGCCGTACGACATGGCAATGGCTGCGACCCGAGCAAGTGCGTGCGCATCCGCCGTATCGAAACCCCACGCTGGTGGATCTATCAGGTCCAGGACGAAGGGCCAGGACTACCGCTTCAAGGCCGCAGCGCCTGCCTGCCCACCGACTGTGATGCCACAGGTGGTCGCGGCCTGTTTTTGATCCATCACTGCTTCGATGATGTGCGCTGGAGCCGCCGCGGCAATCGGCTGCAGCTCGCCGTCAGCCGCTCGACCTCTACCGCCGTCCGCAGCCTGGATCGCTGATTTCATGCCGCAGCCAGCGCTCCGCATGCTCGAGCAGCTCGAGTGAACGCTGCCGAGCACCTGAAGCATCAGCCGATCCTGCCGGATCGTCCGCGATGAGGTGCACCAGCGCTGCGGCCAGTTGCTCGGCCGCCCGCCGTGATCGGTCGTTTTTGAGCCGGTGCCAGTCGCGTTCAGCAATGCTGAGCTGGCGCTGCAGCGCGATCGCCTGCTCAAGGGCACCACTGGGCCAATCGCCCCGCCGGTCGCTCACGTTGCTTCTCAAGCGATGAAACCGCGCCATCCTGGCGTGAGCTGATCCACAGTCGATGCGCGCGCAGCGATCGCTATCTGGCCTGCAACCGCCGCGTGTGCTGCATCAGTTGGCCGCGCTGATGAGCCTGCCCGTTCAGACCCGCGGCAGCAGTGGTGTTGCGTTGCGGCGTCAGCGCCAGCGCCTGGCCCTGGCTCAGCGGTTGCTCGAGGCCATGCCGCCTGAGCTCTTGCCTGCCGGGGGGGCTGAGCGGTTCTGGCGCGTCCTGCGCTGGGGCGGGCTGGGCATGCTGCTGGCCTGGCTGCTGCAGCGTTAAGCCCATTCAGCGCGGTTTGCGTGCCTGCCAGACCCGGCTCATGAAGTGCGAGGCGCCGCTGATCGCCTCAAAGCCAGCCTGCTTGAGGCGTTGGTCGATGTCGTCGCGGATGTAGTCGGGGTAGTAGGGCTCGTGGAAGGCTTTGCGGAAGTTGTCCATCACCAGCTCGAACTGGGGTGAATCAGCCAGCTGCACCGAATCGGCCAACACCAGCACTCCGCCCGGTTCCAGCAGCCGGAAGCAGTCGTTGAGCACGTTCTGGCGCGCTTCGGCGGGTAGCTCGTGCAGCAGGAAAACGCAGCTGATGCCCTGCATGCTGGCGTCGGCAAAGGGCATGCTCTCGCCATTGCCCTGCACCAGCTGTGGCAGCTCGCCTGGCAGCTGACTCAGCCAGCGATTGGCCTGCCGCAGGTAGGCATGGGACAGATCAAGGCCGACCAGCTGGGCCTGGGGCAGCGCCCCACGAATCTGGCGCAGGGTGCGGCCCGTACCGGTGGCCACATCGAGCACGCGCAGCTGCGAGGCCGGGCGGTCTGCAAAGGCACGAAGACCTTGCACCAGTGGGCCGAGCACCCGGCGGCGCATCGGGTCTGCATTGCCGTTGAACAGGATTTCGACCTGCAGGTCGTACAGAGAGGCCGAGGTGTCGCTCAGGTACCCGTCACTCTGATGGTGAAAGTTCTGTAGGTAGTACTCCGGATAGGCCTGGAGATCGACGTCATCGGGAAGGTCCTTGACGTTGCGCTCGCGCCTGCGGTTCCAGGTGCGCGGGGTGTCCAGCCATACCAGTGGGTAGCGCGCTGCCCAGTCGAGCCAGGGGGCATCAAACAGCAGCGAGGCTGGGTACAGGCCCCGTTCTGCCTCCTCCCAGTCCAGGTCCTGCAGCTGGTCCATTGACGCTTTGATCTGACGGAACAGCCCTGGCGAAACCGGTTCGGTCTTGGGCGATCCCTCCGGCGCCACCAGGGTCATCAGCCGTGTGCTGGCTTCCTTGTGCACCAGCCCGAGCAGGCCTTTGCCCTGCTGCATGGTCTGGTAGGCGAGCTTGGTCAGCAGATCGGCCATGACGTGGGTGCGACAACGTCGTCAGTCGAGGCCATTCCAACGGATCGTGGGCCCGAGCGCGTTCCTCGCTGGACCACTCACCCAGACGGCTTGCCGGCAGTGAGGTTTCGCTTTGGCGACGACACAACAAAAAGCCCCCTGCACGCAGGGGGCTTGCTGATGACGGTCTGAGCGTTGCCGTGCTGAGCTGCCGATCAGGCGTCGTAGTACATCACGAACTCGTGGGGGTGGGGCCGCTGACGCAGTTGCTGCACCTCTTCGTACTTGAGGGCAATCCAGTTGTTGATGAAGTCTTCGGTGAAGACGCCTCCAGCCAGCAGGTAGTCCTTGTCGGCATCGAGAGCTTCCAGTGCTCCATTGAGCGAGGCCGGCACGGTCGAGATCTTGGCCAGTTCTTCGGCCGACAGCTCGAACAGGTCAACGTCGGTGCCATCACCGGGGTCGATCTGGTTCTTGATGCCGTCGATGCCGGCCATGAGCATGGCGGCAAAACCCAGATACGGGTTCGAGAGGGCATCACCCGAGCGGAACTCGAGGCGCTTGGCCTTGGGGCTGGGGCCGGTGAGCGGAATGCGCACCGCGGCCGAGCGATTGCCCTGGCTGTACACCAGGTTCACCGGTGCTTCAAAGCCGGGCACCAGGCGCTTGTAGCTGTTGGTGGTGGGATTGGTGAAGGCCAGGAAGCTGGGCGCGTGCTTGAGCAGACCGCCGATGTACCAGCGGGCTGTCTGAGACAGGTTGGCGTAGGTGCCTTCGCCGAAGAACAGCGGATTGCCACCCTTCCACAGGCTCTGGTGCACGTGCATGCCGCTGCCGTTGTCGGCGAACACGGGCTTGGGCATGAACGTGGCGGTCTTGCCGTACTTGCGTGCAATGTTGCGCACCACGTACTTGTAGATCATCACGTTGTCGGCCGCGCTGATCAGCTCGGCGAACTTGATGCCGAGTTCGTGCTGGGCCGTGGCCACCTCGTGGTGCTGCTTTTCGATGGGGACGCCAAGGCTGCCCATGGTGAGCAGCATCTCGGTGCGCATGTCCTGCAGCGTGTCGTTGGGGGCGACGGGGAAGTAGCCCTCCTTCAGCTGAATCTTGTAAGCGAGGTTGCCGCCCTCCTCCTGGCGGGCGGTGTTCCAGGGCGCTTCGATCGAATCGACGCTGTAGAAGCTGCTGCCGCTGCCTGAGGTGTAGCGGACGTCGTCGAAGACAAAGAATTCGGGCTCAGGGCCGAAGTAAGCCGTGTCGGCAATGCCCGTGGTGCCCAGGTAATCGAGGGCCTTCTGGGCCAGGGCGCGGGGGCAGCGTGCATAGGGCTTGCCGCTGCGGGGCTCCTGGATCGAGCAGATCAGGCTGAGAGTCTTGTGGCTGTAGAAGGGGTCGATCCAGGCGGTGTTGGGATCGGGCACCATCGCCATGTCCGACTCATTGATCGCTTTCCAGCCGCGGATCGATGAACCGTCGAAGGCCACGCCACTGGTGAAGGCATCGGCATCGATCAGGTCCTCGCAAACGGTCAGGTGCTGCCATTTGCCGTGCAGATCGACGAACTTGAGATCGATCAGTTCGATCCCTTCGTCTTTGATCATGCGAAGGACGTCTTGGGCTGTTTTGGCCATGACACGGGAAGGGGATGATGCCGCATCTCGGGCGGCTTGCAGCGGACCGTACGGATCGCCGGTGCCCTGGTTTTGTATCAGAGGTAACTCTTTTTGCTCTTCCCGGGCCGATGGCGCCATCAGGCACTTTGCGTAACCGTTTCTGTCAACTTGCCCAGATCCCCGCTCGCATCAGGGTTTTCCAGGGCCTGCGGTGCTAGTTTGCGGCCGCTGCAGCGACCCCTTCGACCTGCCATGCGCGATGCCATCACCGGTCTGATAGGCCGCTACGACCAACTTGGTCGGTACCTGGATCGCGAGGCCATCGACCGCATGAACGGCTATTACGCCGAGGCGGCTGATCGCCTTGCTGTGGTTGAGCTGATCAATCGTGAGGCTGCTGAGATTGTGCGTGAAGCTGCCCAGCGTCTGTGGTTAGCGGATCCCGAGCTGATCCTGCCTGGCGGAAACGCCTACACCACCCGGCGGCTGTCGGCTTGCCTGCGCGACATGGATTATTTCCTGCGCTACGCCAGCTACGCCCTGGTGGCCGATGACGTCACGATGCTCAATGAGCGTGTGCTCAATGGCCTTGACGACACCTATAAGAGCCTGGGCGTGCCCACCGGCCCCACCGTACGCAGCATCGCCCTGTTGGCCGATGTGGTCTGCGAAAAGGCTGCAGAAGCCAATCTGTCGGTTGCAACCGGCTGGGTGCGCGCTCCGTTTGAGCACCTCTGCCGCGGTCTGGCTGCCACCAATGTGAGGGCGCGCTGAGCGCCCCTTAGGCTCGCCTGATTGCTCCAGCCCGCCGTCTTGCCTTCCCCCGTGCTGCCCCCCGTCAATTCCAGTCATCGTCGGGCCCTTGATCCGATCAACACCCCGTCACGTCTGCTGTTGGGTCCAGGCCCGTCGAACGCCCACCCGACGGTGCTTGAGGCGCTGAGCCGGACCCCCATCGGCCATCTCGATCCGCTGTACGTGGAGTTGATGGGCGAGGTGCAGGAGCTGCTGCGCTACGCCTGGCAGACCGAGAACCGGCTCACCATTCCGATGAGCGGCACCGGCAGCGCGGCCATGGAAGCCACCCTGGCCAACACGATCGAGCCTGGTGACACCGTGCTCGTGGCGGTCATCGGCTACTTCGGCCTGCGCCTGGCCGACATGGCCGGTCGCTACCGCGCCAACGTCATCACGATCGAAAAGCCCTGGGGCGAAGCCTTCTCGCTGGCTGAACTGGAGCAGGCCGTGGCCACCCACAAGCCCACGATCCTGGCGATGGTGCATGCCGAAACCTCCACAGGTGTGTGCCAGCCGATGGAGGGCATCGGTGATCTTTGCCGTGCCAACGACTGCCTGCTGTTGCTCGACACCGTGACCTCGCTTGGCGGCGTGCCGCTGTTTCTCGATGCCTGGAAGGTTGATCTGGCTTACAGCTGCAGCCAGAAAGGGCTGAGCTGCCCGCCCGGACTGGGTCCCTTCACCATGGGTCCGCGGGCTGAGGCCAAGATGATGGGCCGCAGCGGCAAGGTGCCCAACTGGTACCTCGATGTGACCCTGCTCAACCAGTACTGGGGCAGTGATCGGGTGTATCACCACACCGCCCCGGTCAACATGAACTTCGGCATGCGCGAGGCCCTGCGCCTGTTGGCCGACGAGGGGCTTGAGTCGGCCTGGGCACGTCACCGCAGCAATGCCGAGCGGCTCTGGGCCGGGCTTGAGCGTCTCGGGCTGGAGCTTCACGTTCCCGAGCACCTGCGCCTGCCCACCCTCACGACCGTGCGCATCCCAGAGGGTGTCGATGGCAAGGCGTTCAGCCTGCACCTGCTCAACACCCATGGCATCGAAATGGGTGGGGGCCTTGGCGCCCTGGCTGGCAAGGTTTGGCGTATCGGGCTGATGGGTTACAACAGCCAGCCTGAAAACGTTGATCGACTGCTCAATTTGCTGGAGCGCGACCTGCCCGCGTTTCGCACCGGCAGCGCTGCAGCGGCGCCTCAGCCGGTGGCCGCGCTCTGACGGCGCCGCTGCTTGAACCAGTTGCTGAGCTGATCGCTGGCCTGCTGGCCCAGCACTCCACCGATCACGTCCATGTGGTGGTGAGCGCTGGAATCGTTGGCCAGATTCAGGCAGCTACCCAGGGCACCCCGCTTGGGGTCTAGGGCTCCATAGACCACCCGGCCCACGCGCGCCTGCACGAGCGCACCGGCACACATCGGACAGGGTTCGAGCGTCACAACCAGCGTGCATTGGTTGAAGCGCCAATCCCCCAGCGTCCGTGAGGCCTGTGCCAGCGCGATCAGTTCGGCATGGGCCAGGGGGTCGTTGGCTCGCTCTCGCCTGTTGCTGCCCCAGCCGATGCAACGTGAGCGTTCGTCCAGGACGATCGCTGCCACCGGAACCTCCCCCTGCCTGCCGACCGCAGCGGCACAGCGCAGCAGGCGCCCCATCCACTGCTCGAGCTGCGCGACGTCCGGGGGAATGGCATCCATGGCTTCGTTGTAGCTGAGCATGACAAGCGACAATGGGCGCCTTGCGATCGTCACCCGTTGGCCGTTGCGCCCCCAGTCACACGGGCGATCCCTGCCCTGCCATTTGCCAGCCCCGAGCAGCTTGACCCCAGGCTGGAGGAGCTTCTGGCCGGTGCCAGTGCACAACTCAGCCGCTGGCTGGCGAGTGCCACAAGCCGACCGCCGCTGCCGCAGCTGGCCCTGATTCCCGAGGTCAGCCCGCAGGCAACGGGCCTTGAGCCCATGCGGCTGTTGGCTGATCTTCAGCTGGTGATGGATGGCGCCTACAACCCGAACCATCCGGGGGCGCTGGCTCACCTGGATCCGCCGCCCCTGCTGGCCTCGATCGCCGCAGACATGGTCTGCGCAGGCCTCAACAACAACCTGCTGGCCGAAGAGCTTTCGCCCAGCCTCAGCCGCCTCGAGCGCAGCCTCTGCACCTGGTTGGCCGAGGCCGTCGGCCTGCCCGACGGTTCGGGTGGGGTTCCCGCCAGCGGCGGCAGCCTCTCCAATCTGATGGCGCTGGTGACCGCTCGGGTCAGCCGGGGGCTGCAGCACTGCAGCGAGGCTGTGGTGCTAGCCAGTGCAGATGCCCACGTGTCGCTGGGCAAGGCCCTCATGGTGATGGGCCTGCCGCCAGAGGCGCTGCGCCGCGTGGCCGTTGATGCCAACGGCCGCCTCGATGTTGCAGCGCTCGACGAGCAGCTGGCCAGCTGCCAGCAGCAGGGGATCCCAGTGCTGTCGGTTGTGGCGACCGCCGGCACCACCGTGCGGGGTGCGGTCGATCCACTGCCTCAGATCGCGGCGCTGTGTCGCCGATACGGCATCTGGCTGCATGTCGATGGGGCTATCGGCGCGGTCTACGCCCTGGCCGGCGACCATGCGCTGCGGGTCGAGGGCCTCGGCCTGGCTGATTCGCTGACGGTGAACCCACAGAAACTCCTGGGCATCACCAAGACATCGTCCTTGCTGCTGCTGGCGCAGCCCGAACTGTTGCATCGCGCCTTCGCGACCGGCCTGCCCTACATGGAGAGCAGCTGGGGCGGAGGCCATGGCGGTGAATGCGGCCTGCAGGGCACCCGTCCGGCAGAGATTCTGAAGCTTTGGCTCGGGCTCAGGCAACTTGGCCTCAGCGGTATTCAGGCCATTGTTGATGGTGCGATCGAGCGGCGTCGCACCCTGGCTCGCTTGCTGGCACCTGCAGCCGGACTGCAGCTGCGCCAGGGCTGTCTGCATCTGCTGGCCATGACGCCCCATGCCCAGAGCGCCGTTGCCGCCGATCACTGGAGTCTGACCACCCGCCAACAGCTGCTTGAAGCCCAGTTGATGCTGTCGCGTCCGGTCTATCAGGGCCGCCACCACCTCAAGGCGGTGCTGGGTAACCCCCACACCAGCGAGACGCAGCTCGAGCGGCTCGCCAGCATTGTCACCGCCAGCCTGGGGGAGTGCTCATGACGCGCTCGCGCGGCCGCTGGGTGGCGGTGATCACCGGTGCCCTCTCGATTCTCATCGGCGTTGCCTACCTGGTGCTGATCACGCTGCTCGACAGCCGCGGCCCCTTGCTGCCGCCACCACCTGAGGCATTGGGACTCAGCGCTCCTGCGGCCTCGGTGGCAGTTGCTTCTCCTGCTGGCGCTTCAGCGGCTCGACCACCTGGCTGATCGCGCGCTCAAGAAACCGCCTGAGCTCAGCGTCACGGCGGCTGAGGTCGTACTGGCGTTGCACCACCTCCTGCATGCCGCCATCACCCCAGTCTTGGTTCTGGGCGAAATAGGTGATGAAACTGAGCCCTGCCACCCGCGTCAGCCAGGCGGCGCTGACGGCCTGAACGGCCCTGGCGATCAGCAAGGCAGGCAGGTTGAGACTCAGACTCGCGCTCAACAGGCTGACGCCGCCTTTGACCAGCCCCAGCGCGGCCAGGGTGCGGCCGACCGAAAGCGCAAGCTCCTGGGCGGTGTCGCGGCTTAGCTGGATGCCATAGACGCGGGCGATTTCGATCACCATCTGGGCATTGACAGCGGCTGTGCCCAGCAGATCGAGCCCCGGCAGTGGTGTGACCGCCAGCACGCCTGCCCCGATCCACATGGTGCGATCAACGATCGCTTCAGCATCGCTTTGGCGCTGGCGGGCCAGGAGTCCCTGGCTGGCTTCGCTGAGCCGGCGGCTTTGCAACAACAGGTTGTCGGCGATCAGGTCTTCACCCTCCTGGTGCAGCACCGTGGCGATGCGCTGCAGCAGCGCGTCGACCTCAGCCGGCGGCTGCAGGGGTCTGCCACCCGGCCGGGGGACGCTCTGTGGGGCGGCGCTGGTGGCGATCACATCGGCCGCATCGATCAACCCGCGGCTGCGCTGGCGCAGCAGGCCCAGCAGGCGACTTTCCTCCTGTTCGCCGCGCAGGTCGCACTTGTTGAGCACCAGCATCAGCCGCTTGCCGAGGCTGGCCAGGGTTTCAAACACCTGCAGTTCGCTGGAGCGCAGATCACCATCAACCACCAACAGCAGCAGGTCGGCCTCTGCTGCGAGTTGGCGGGCGGTGCGTTCCCGCCCTTGCCCGCCATCGCCAGCTTCGAGAATGCCTGGGGTGTCGATCAGCCAGATGGCGCGCTGGAGTCCGCGCAACCGCAGCCTGTAGCGCTGGCTGGTGGCCGTGCTGCCCATCGCCGGGCCAACCGTGCCGACCAGGTCCTGAAGCAGGGCACGGATCAACGAGGTCTTGCCCGTTGACCCAGCCCCAAAGACGACCAACTCAAGATCACCGCGCTCCAGCTCCTGGGTCATGCGCGCGCGTTCTGCCTCGAGCACCTGCCGGGACATGGCGTCACGGACCCGCTCCAGGGTCTGATCAATGGCTTCAAGGTTCTGGCGGGCGGCGTCGCGCCTGTTGGCCGGCGCGGCGGCAGTGCTGCTCTCTGCAGAACCGGGCCGGGCCGAACCCGGCCAGACCCCCCGTGCCACAAGCCATGGCCTGAGCCAGGGCCAGAGCACCTGCAGTACCACCAGCACAAGCACCAGAGCCAGCAGGGCCATCACCGGGCCCACCAGGCCATAGGGCAGCACGGCGCTGAGCTGCCACATCAGCTGGTTGATGGCCTGCAGCACCATGCCCACCACCACCAGAGCGGCCAACAGGCCGGCCAGGAGCAGCCACAGGCGATTGCGCATGTTCACAGGTTCAGCCTCGGCCTGCGGCGATGATCTCGCTCCACAGGGCGGCGGCAAGGGCGCTGCTGGCCCGGGTCGGGCGGTTGTCGTCGTTGCCGAGCCAGATGCCGACGACCCAATGGCGATCGGGCTCCAGGCCGACAAACAGCAGATCTCGGCTGTCGTTGGTGGTACCGGTCTTGCCCCCTTCGTTGCCGCCCCGATACGCGGCCCTACCGGTTCCTTGACGCACGACGGCCTGCAGCATGCCCTGCAGCTGGCTGCTGACCTTGACGCTGGTGGCCCTGCGACCAGGACTGGCCAGCAGTGGGGCCTGATCGGCGGCCTGGCGGCAGCGCTTGTCGGCAGGGCCCTGGCAGCCCTCCGCATCGGTGAGCCGCCTGATCGTGCGTGGGGCGTGCCAGATGCCCCCATTGGCAATCGCCGCGTAGGCGCTGGTGAGCTCGAGCAGGGTCACTTCGCTCTGGCCCAAGGCCAGACCGGGTACCGCCTGCAACGTGGAGTTGATGCCTAGATCGCGTGCCTTCTGGACGAGTGATTCGAGTCCAACCCGGCGCGCCAGGCGCAGGGCTGCGGTGTTGCTGCTGCTGGCCAGCGCTGTTGTGAGGCTCAGCGTGCCGCTGCAGGTTGAGCTGTAGCGGATCCCCCCCCAGGCAAGGGGGTCACAGCTCACCGTGGAGCCGGGTGTCATACCTCGTTCGAGGGCGAGGACATACGGCACCAGCTTGAAGGTGCTGCCGGGTTGCCTGAGCGCCATGGAGGCCCGGTTGAACTGGCTCTGGCGGTAGTCGCGTCCGCCGGCGATGGCGAGGATGGCGCCATTGCGTGAATCGAGCACCACGACTGCGCCCTGATCGATGGCCAACCCTTTGTGGCGCTCCAGCCAGCGCCGCAGCACCTGCTCGACCTGCTGTTGCAGGGCCAGATCGAGATGCGTATCGACCAGATAGTTGCCCTCTGCGGCGGCCTGCGCTCCCACCAGTTGTGCGAGATCACGGCGCACCTGATCGGTGTAAAAGGGGGCTCCGCGCAGCGCCGGATTGCTGCGGCAGGCCTGCGGGGCAATCACGACCGGCGCGCGGCTGGCCCGGCGGGCTCGATCGTCGCTGATGCGTCCAGTGGATGCCATCTTGCTGAGCACCTGATTGCGCGACGCCAACGCCCCTTCTGGGTTGATGCAGGGGTCGTAGCCGTTGGGCGATGGCAGCAGGCCCACCAGCAAGGCTGCCTGTTCAAGGTTCAACTGTTTGGCAGAACGGCCGAAGTAGTGCTGTGAAGCATCCTCAAACCCCCAGCCCACACCCAGGTACACCCGATTGAGGTAGCTCAGCAGCAGATCGCGTTTGCTGTAGCGGGCTTCAAGCTGAAGCGCCACCAGCAACTCACGCCACTTGCGCAGCAGGGTCTGGCCATCGCCGACTTCATCGGGATAGAGGCTGCGGGCCAGCTGCTGGGTGAGGGTGCTGCCGCCCTGCAGCACGCGTCCGCCCAACAGATTGGTCACCAGGGCGCGAGCGGTGCCGATCGGATCGACGCCGGGGTGCCACCAGAAGCGGCTGTCTTCGCTCGCCAGCAAGGCATTGATCAGCTCAGCCGGGTAGCTGCTCAGGCCGCCCAGTTCGCGGTGCTTGAGCGTGTCGACACTGCTGATCGCCCTGCCTTGGCGGTCGTAGAGCGCGAGTGGGCCGCGCACGGTGGCCAGACTCCCCCGAATCGGCATCAACCACGCCGACAGCAACAGCAGGATCCCGCCCAAGCCAAGGGCGCTCAAGATCGTCACGCCGGCGGCGCGGCGCAGCTGCTGCAGCTCGCGCAACGGTGGATTGCTGAACACCAGCTCCGGCAGGTCACGCTGCTGCGGCGGGCCCAGGCGAACGCGATCACCATCGCCAAGCAACAGCTCGCGGATGCGGCGTCCCTGCCACCACAGCCCGTTGGTTGAGGCGTTGTCTTTGAGCAGCCAACCAGCGCGGCCGTGCTCGAGCTGGGCGTGCTCGCGGCTGATGGCGGCATGCTCGATCACGAGCTCACAGCCGCTGTCGCGTCCAATGCGGTAGCGCCCCGGGATCAGCACCTCGCATTGGCTGCTGCCATCGGCGAGCTGGATCAACAGGCGTGGCTCGGCAGGCGCGCGCCAGCGCTGCCAGCGCTCAAGCCAGTGCTGTCGCAGCGCCTCAACCGTCATGTGGGGCTCTGTTGCTGCAGAGATCGATGGCAAATGCCAGCACAGCCAGATTGATGGCGACATCGGCCACGTTGAACACGGGGAAGTCAATCGGCACAAGAGCCAGAAAGTCGACCACGGCCCCATGGCTCCAACGATCTAGGCCGTTTCCGGCAGCCCCACCGAGCAACAGGCCAATCGCCACGCTCTGCCAACGCCGCAGCTGGTGTTGCCGCCACAGCCAGAAGCCAACAACGATCACCACCACGGCGCTGATCAGCGCCAGCAACGGTTGGGCCTGGCTCAGCATGCTGAAGGCGGCGCCGCGGTTGTACACCAGCTGATGGGCGAGCAAGCCCGGGATCCAGGGCCTCAACACGCCAACGGGCAGGCTCTGCTCGGCCCAGGCCTTGCTGATCTGATCCAGCACAACGACGCCAACAGCCAGCAGGGTGGCTTGCAACCGGGATGGGCAGCGCAGCGGCTTGTTCATGGATTGAGTTTCAAGCCACGCCGCAGCAACCAGGCCAGCAAGGCGACCGCACAGCACAGCAGCATCTGCATGGCGAGCGGCGCCAGCCCGTAGCTGATCAGCAACTGCGGCAGGCGCTGCGGCCAGCGACCCGCCACGGCTCCCAGCAGCAGATTGAGCAGGCCAACGACTTGCAGCACCACGACACCCAGCAGGCTGATGCCAAACAGGCGCAGCAGATCATCCATGCCTTCCTGCCGTGCCAACCGTCCTGTCAACCAGGCCGCTGGTACGAAGCCCACCAGGTAGCCGAAACCTGGATCGAGCACGTAGCCCAGGCCGCCGCCACCTTGAAACACCGGAAGCTGAAACAGACCCAGACTCAAATAGGCAAGGGCGGCGAGCATGGCGCTGCGTGGGCCGCAGACCAAGGCGGTCAGCAACAGCGCCGGCACCTGCAGCGTCATCGGCAGTGGCAGCAGGCTCAGGGGGTCGCTTGCACTGGGCCATGGCACAGCTGCTGTGATCAAGCCGCCGGCCAGGATCAGCATCAGCCCTGCCAGGGCCCCACTCCAGATGGCGATCGTGCGCAAGACGGCTGACGTCGAGACCGAATGAGCCACCATCCTGCTGCAGCTAGGGTCCCAAAGCCAGAGCAAGGCTGCTGATGGATCACGCGGCAGAGGCCATCGACATCGGTGCCCCGGTACGACTGGTAGCAGCGCTGCCCTACCTCAAGAGCGCCGATCCGATGCCGATGTTGCGCCCTGCCGACCTCGTCGGCCCCGATGAGATCGGCCAGGTTGTCGCGCTGCGTTCAGGCGATCAGTTGGCGGTGCGCTTTCGCCGCGGCACCTTTCTGATCGCCCGCAGCAGTCTGCAGATGTGTTGACTCTTGCGCTTGCTGCCTAAGGCCTCGCACTCATCAATGGATGGGACCTGTAGGCCTGCTCAGCTGCCTTGAGACCCTCCGCTGGCCCGCACAGGCTCAGACTCGGCGCGTTGAGATGGGATCGGGCCACCGCCAGCAGGGCGTCTGCGTCCAGAGCGTCGATGCGCTCGAGTGCCTGTGCGATGGCGTCATCGCCAAGGCCAAAGCCCAGCAGCAGGGCCTGGCGGTCGGCAATCTGACTGCAGGTTTGACGGCCCATGGCCTCCTGGCCCCTGTATTTGGCCTTGGCCAGGGCCAGCTGCTCAGGCGTCAGAGGGGTCTCCAGCAGGCGTTGCCATTCATCGAGCAGGACACTGGTGGCTTCGCCGGCTCGATCAACTGTGCTCGACAGGTGCCAGATGAACGGTGTGGGCCCGCGCCGGGCTGGCATGTGCACGCCCACGTCATAGGCAAGGCCGCGCTCTTCGCGCATCACCAAAAACAGGCGACTTGACATGCCAAGGCCCAGATGGGCCTGCAGCAGGCGCAGCGGCAGGTTGTCCCGATCCCCAAGCGGTGGCACGCGGCAACCCAGCATCAGCACCACCTGTTCGGTGTCTTCTGCGTGCAGTGCCAACCCCGGAGCAGCAGCAGGATGGTCCAGCGCCAGTGGTGTGCCTGCCGCGGCGCTGCTCCATGGGCTCAGGCGCAGGTGATCCTCCAGCAGCTCTGCTGTGCCTGGGGGAATGACCCCACAGAGAACCATGGCAGCCCCAGAGCGGCCCAGATCCTGACTGAGCGTCTGCAGGTCGGCGCGTTGGATCGCGCTCAACTCGCCTTCAACCCCTAGCGGGTCGTGCCCATAGGGCCCTGTGCCATAGAGCTGCTGGCGCAGGGCCTCATGGCACAACTGAAACGGATCCTCTTTGAGCCTTTGCAGGCTTTGCAGATTGAGCTGGCGCTCAATGTCGAGCTGGTCAGCCTCCAGCCGCGGCTGCGCCACCATCTCAAGCAGCAGCGGCAACAGCTGCGCGGCATCGCTGCTGGCGCACTTGAGGCTGATCACCAGCGCGTCCTCGATGGCTTCGGCGCGCAGGGCAGCACCAGCGCCCTCGACCAGATCGGCCAAGGCCTCGGCTGAGTGCTGCGCGCAGCCACGGGTTAGCAGACCCGCCAGCAATTGATGGGCGCCGCGAGCACCGCGCTGGTCCAGGCTGCTGCCGCCTGCGATCCACAGGCGCGCCGCCAGCAGCTCAGGGGTCGAGCGATGCTGCAGAGCCAGCTGCAGGCCGCCTCTGAGCTCGCGGTGCTGCCACTGCGACGGGGCCCTGGTCATGCCGGCATCGCCTCCAGCACGCACGCCTTGGCAGGGTCAAGCTGTTCAAAGGCTCGCTCAAGGGCGCCTCTATCAACCGCCTGCAGCAGAGCCAATGGCTCGCTCAGATCAAGCGGCCGCCCCCACAGGGCACTGTTGCCCAGCACCCCGGCGACGCCAGCGGCCGACTCAAGCCCAAAGCGATAGCCGTTGCAGACCAGGCTGAGGCCTCGGCTCAGCTCCTGCTCTGCCGGTGTCGCGGCAATCGCCTGCTCCAGCACGGCATGGACTTCCTGCCTGACCTGCTCGATGTCGGCCGGATCGCAGACGGCCTCAAGCAACGCCAGGCTGCCGAACTCGAGGACCTGCAGATCGAGATCGATGCTTTCAACCAGACGCAGCTGTTCGCGCAGGCGCTCGACCAGACGGCTGCGTCTGCCTTCGGCCAGCAGGCTGGTGGCCAAATCGA
>Ga0194119_10000640_pt1 | contig 66292 bp, 60 predicted proteins | sample TA2MahC100mmetaG_FD_148620 | JGI IMG/M metagenome (GOLD analysis project Ga0194119, IMG submission 148620) | Freshwater microbial communities from Lake Tanganyika, Tanzania - TA2015018 Mahale Deep Cast 100m | ecosystem: Environmental > Aquatic > Freshwater > Lake | place: Tanzania: Lake... | reverse complement strand
CGATGTCGGCTCATCTCATCCTGGGGCTGTAGCCGGTCCCAAGGGTATGGCTGTTCGCCATTTAAAGAGGTACGTGAGCTGGGTTCAAAACGTCGTGAGACAGTTTGGTCCCTATCTGCTGTGGGCGCTGGAAGTTTGAGGGAGCCTGTTCCTAGTACGAGAGGACCGGAATGGACACACCTCTGGTGTACCTGTTGTCACGCCAGTGGCATTGCAGGGTAGCTAAGTGTGGAAGAGATAACCGCTGAAGGCATCTAAGCGGGAAACTCGTTTCAAGATAAGACTTCCCGGGGCCTCGAGCCCCCTAAAGGGTCGTTCAAGACCAGGACGTTGATAGGCTGGATGTGGAAGCGCAGTAATGCGTGAAGCTAACCAGTACTAATTGCCCGTGAGGCTTGACCCTATAACCCTGTTGATGAATCGCAGCGCATACCGTATAGGGTTGCGTGATTTAATCAGACACATAATTGACTTCGTTGGCCTTTAAAGCCAGCGGGGTTCGAAGACCACGTTGTTATACAAGTTATGCCTGACGACCATAGCGAGGTGGAACCACTCCTTCCCATCCCGAACAGGACCGTGAAACGCCTTTGCGCCGATGATAGTGATCATTCGATTGTGAAAGTAGGGCATCGTCAGGCTATTCCACAAAAAAGCCCCAGTTAGTGATATCTGGGGTTTTTCTTTTATTGGACGCCTGGTCTGTCTTTGTTCTATGCGGCCGGCTTCTTCGCCTGGGCGTAAAAGAAAAGCACCAGGCCCAGAACCACGATTGGGAATACCGAGGCGATGTTTAACAGTGACCAGCCTTGCGTCGTTACCAGCGCACCCGACCCAAGAGAACTTAGCCCCATGGTAAAGAACACCCAGAAGTTCAATGAGCCCTGCGCCTTGTCCTTTTCCTCTGCGCGATAGCTCGATAAGCCCATTGTCGTGCTCGCGGTGAACAGAAAATTCCAGCCCACCCCCAGCACAAAAAGCGCGATGGTGAACTCCTCAAGATCGGTGCCCGAAAGCGCTATTCCAATACACACCAGATTTAAAAATACCCCTGCCCCCATCACCTTCATCGGCCCAAATCGCTTGATCAGGTGACCAGTAAAAAAGCCTGGAGCAAACATTCCAATCACGTGCCACTGCAACACAAATGCGGCATCACTAAAGGGCAGCCCGCAGATCTGCATGGCAAGTGGCGTTGCAGCCATGAGCAGGTTCATTACCCCATAGCCAATCGCAGCGCCCAATGCCGAGACCACGAATACGGGCTGGCGCATGATTTCGCCAATGGGCCGGGGTGCAGGGGCCTCGAATAGTTCTGGCCTGACGGCGGGCGGGATACTTGCCGATGGCGATGGCGCTGTTGCCGCTACCGCAGAGGCTTCGGGGGTTCGACCAGGGTTCGCTGGCATCCGGCCGCCAGATTGCGGAGGGCGAAAATCAATCCGCGCCATAACAACCGCAGCCAACAGCCCCACCCCAATGAGCCCCAGGTAAGACCCCGCGAAGGGCACGGCAAACCAGTCTTTGCTAGAGGCAGCGAGATTCGGCCCCAAAACCGCACCGAAAATACCACCTGCCAAGACCCAAGACACCGCCCGCTCTTTGTATTCCTCGGTGACCAGTTCTGCCGCCGCGAACCGGTAGAGCTGTGCATTGGCCTGGTAATAGCCCGCTACGAAGGTAGCAAACACCAACAGCCAAAACTCCCGCTGCCAGGCCGCGAGAAAACAAAGCAGCGAAGACCCAATGGCCACCAGGATTGCAGACTGAAATGCCTTCTGCCGGCCCCACTGTCGCTGTACCCGGGCAACGAGCCCCGTGGCAGCCGCACTGCCTACCACATAGGCCATGATGGGCAGGGTGGCCAGCCATCCGAAGGGGGCCATCGAGAATCCGACCAGCCCGTTGATTGCGATGAAGGTGATGTTGTTGGTAAGAAACAGACCCTGGCAGAGCGCTAGGAGAAAGAGGTTGCGTTGCATACCCCGCGATCATAGCCCAGACGGTATACCCCCCTGAGTACCCGGCTGAGCACCGAAAACTCACGGGCAACCCGCTCGAAAAAGGGCTCCACCGGACGGCTGGCAATGGCCGCGCTGCCGTAGGCGATCTGACCCATACGCTCGTAGTAGTCACGGGACACCAGCCGTGCCCGGCGCACGCCCCAGGCATCGATAAAGAGACAGCTGTCGCCAATCTGCCGAAAGTCCTCCGGTGTTTTGGCCTGCGGAAACTCCAGGCAGATAATCTCTGGCGGAAGCCTTAGGTTTCGAAAATTACGCGCCATCATGTGCACAAGGTAGGCCTCAAGGTCGTTATCGAGCATTACCTTGGTACGCCCTTCGGCCTGCACCACCAGCTCCCAGCTGGCTTTAATGTACGGCTGCCAGTCCATTGTCTGTCTCCCTGCTATCCAAGAAAACCGTATCTGTGTGCGGCATGAGAAAAACTACCGCAAAGCAACACGACTGTCTAGAACCCGCCCTAGACGAAGACCAATCTCCTCAAGCGACGGACTGCCCAGTCTGAGCCCTATCGGATAGTCGAAATACCAATGGTAGACCCAGGGATTATTTGTGGATAATCAGGCACTAGCCGCATAACGAGAAAACGGCTAAGCAAAAACAAGCCCTACTAAGGGGTAATAACAAAGGAGACAGTTATGACTACGAACACCGCCAATCCCTTGCACTATCTACACCTGCGCTACTGGCCATGGTGGGGGGCTGGCGTTTTAGCGCTGGTTGGCCACTTTGTGCACCCGCTGTTGAGCATCCTGGGCCTGGTGCTTTTCTATCTTGGTGTCAAAGACATTACCCAGACCGCCCAGGCCGTGCGCCGCAACTACCCCATGACCGGCCGGCTGCGCTATGCCCTGGAGTCTATTCGGCCAGAGATTCGCCAGTACTTCATTGAGAGTGATGCCGAGAAGCTTCCCTTCTCCCGCAAGCAGCGTGCACTGGTCTATGCCCGGTCAAAGGTGCAAAATGACAAGTCTGGCTTTGGCACGATCGAAGACCTGTACACCGTGAACACCGAGTGGCTTGCCCACTCGATGGGGCCCATTCACGTCGAGCCCACAGACCTGCGCGTACAGGTCGGGGGCAAGGACTGCAGGCAGCCCTACTCGATCTCGGTGTTCAACATCTCTGCGATGAGCTTTGGCTCACTCTCCGCAAATGCCATCCTGGCGCTAAACAAAGGGGCCGCGCAGGGCGGCTTCGCCCACGACACGGGCGAGGGCAGCATGTCGGTGCACCATCGCAAGCATGGCGGAGACCTCATATGGGAGATCGGTTCGGGCTATTTCGGCTGTCGTGATTCCGAAGGGCGGTTTGACCCGCAGCGGTTTGCCGAACAGGCCAAGGATCCCCAGGTGAAAATGATCGAGATCAAGGTCTCCCAGGGGGCAAAGCCAGGCCATGGTGGCGTATTGCCTGCGGCCAAGGTCAATGCCGAGATTGCCGAGGCGCGTGGCGTGCCCATGGGGAAAGACTGTGTCTCCCCCGCCCATCACTCGGCCTTCTCTACGCCCGTAGAGCTCTTGTCATTCATTGCCCAGCTTCGTGAACTCTCAGGGGGTAAGCCTGTGGGATTCAAACTCTGCATAGGGCAGGTGCATGAGTGGTTTGGGGTAGTCAAGGCCATGCAGAAGTCCGACATCTTTCCAGACTTCATTGTGGTCGATGGCTCAGAGGGCGGCACGGGGGCGGCCCCGGTGGAGTTTGCAGACCACATGGGCATGCCCATGCGCGATGGTCTTCGCCTGGTGCACATGACCATGGTCGGGGCAGGCCTGCGGGACCAGGTGAAGATCGGTGCCTCAGGAAAGGTTACTTCGGCCTTTGACATTGCCCGGTGCATGGCCTTGGGGGCCGACTGGTGCAACTCCGCGCGAGGATTCATGTTTGCCCTGGGCTGCATTCAGTCGCGGAGCTGTCATACCGACCACTGTCCTACCGGCGTGGCAACTCAAGACCCCCTTAGGCAGAAGGCATTGGTGGTGACAGATAAGGCGGCACGGGTTGCCAACTTCCATGGCAATACTTTAAAGAACCTGGCAGAGATGATGGGGGCAGCTGGTCTGACCCACCCCCGGCAGATTACCTCTGACCTGATCATGACCCGTGACAAGTCTGGCGGGGCGGTTCCCTTACGTTCCACGATTCTGAACCTGCCTATTGGCACGCTGCACGCGAATGCCAATGCCGCAGACACCCAGTCGCTGCCCGAGCCGTTTAAGACCCACTGGCCTCTTGCAAGCGCCGAGCGGTTTGGGCCTTTACCGCGATCGGTCTAGCCCATAAAAAAACCCGGCCTTGCCGGGTTTTTTACCCTAATTACAGAGGCTTTGGTTTACGAGGCAAGCCGCATACCTGGCTCAGCCCTGCGACCCTCCAGCATGCTGGGCACGGTAGACCAGGCACTCTGAATCTCTGCCATGAGGCCATAGACTTCTTTGAGTGCCTCAAGGTCGTTGTGCAGATTGACATGCAGCAGGCGGCGGGTGACATAGCCGTAGAGCTCATCAAGGTTGCGGGCGATCTCGCCACCAGATTCGAAATTAAGCGCGCTCTGAAGGCCTAGCACGATCTTTCCGGCGCGGGCGAGGCTGCGGGATTTTTCCTCGATGGCACCGCGGGTGATTTGCCCCTCTGCGGCCCGTAAGCTTTCAATGAGCCCGTCAAATAACATCTGAATCAACTGCACACTGTCGGCGGTAGCCACACCAGTGGAGACCTTTACCTCACCGTAGCTGTCGATTCCTCGCTTCATCGGGCGCATAGCTTTGTCCTTTTCTTATGGTCGGATTAAACGTCCTACATAAGCAGAATCGGAGAGAGCCTTGAAATCTTTAGCAGGCTGAAGGCATTGGGGTTTGTCCTTTGGCCGGGCTGCTTTGGGCCAGTGAAAGCGGCCTTTGGAGGGTTACTAAGAGGAACGCTAGCAAAAGAAAAAAGCAGGAAAGGGTGGGGCTGTCGGAACCGACGCGCCGGCCGATCCAAGCGCGAACAACAAAAACAGCGAAGGTAGGCGAGTAGGCGAGGTGAGGGAACCGGTGAGACCTACCCTAGGCCACCGCCTCGGCCTTCTCAGCGGTCTTTGCCTTGCCCTGGGCTGGACTGCCCGCAGGCGTTGGCTGCGGCGCCATTTCCAGTTGCAGCGGCTCTGTCGGTCCCTCGGCCGGGCCGGCCGATAGGGCAAGCAGCTTGGCCGCCAAGGGCTCTGCGGGCTTGAGTTCGGTTCGGGCAGACAGGGCATCCACCGCCTCTGACAGGCTTGCTTCAATTGCCTGCCGTGCCGCAGCATCGGTTGCCGAGGCCGAATCAAACCCCGCCCTATAGATGGTATCGGCGTACTGCTGCGGAATCCATGAGATCACTGTTCCCCGCAGCCCTTGAATCTTGTGCTTATTAGCCGCCACGCGGGCGCTGCCCTGCTTGCCATCTTCGGTACCCTCGGCAAAGAGCATTTCAATATGCTTGGTAAGAATGATGTGATAACGAGGTTTTAGCTCGGCCACCTTGGCCTCGTCGATATCCGGCAAAGGCTTGCCGGTCATTGCGTCCCAGAGACGCTTGCCAACCAGGTTGCCATAGGAGGCATCGGGCTGCTCTTCGGAGGCCAGGGGCAGGGGCGTCTCGTCGGTACCATCCTCGTCTGCAATCGCCTTGGCCGGCTCTTCCTCTTTCTTCTTCTCTTCCTGCAGCGGTTCAAGCTCCTCTGGCTCTTCCTCGAGTTCGGGAACAATCGCGCGGTGCACACCGCGCACCTGATCCACGATCAGGATCATAAGCAGCACGATGACGGCGAGCATCGCGAGAATTGAGAAGAGCAGAATGGTACTCATAGCCTCAGGATTCGGCGCTGTCGAAACAATCTTTAACTGCGCTAGGCTCTGTCTTGGGCATCATGGCTGCCGCCTTCCTGGTCGGCGCTCTGCGAGTCATCATCTGAGTCTTCACCCCCGCCCTCCGCCAGTTCTTCGCGCAAAAACCCAAGGGCCTGAATCGGCGGGTCTAAATGTATGTCTTCAGACAGGCGCTCGGCAACGGCCTGTGCAAGCTCGATGGCCTGCTCGGCCGAGACCTCTTCAAGCTGAAAGGCCGCGCCGATCTTAAACACCTCTTCTGCAAACTCCAGAGGGATATAGGCGAGGATCTCACCGTTTACCGACTTGATCTTTTGAAATGCCGTGGCCGCTGGTGCATGGGGCTTCTCGTCTCCAGCCGCAAGGGCGACCATGCGGCGCTCGGTGAAGTCGGCGGTTTTCTCAGCGCCCTCGATAAAGGTCTTGTCGATCACCGCCCGACAGCGAAGCCCCACTCGAATGCGGGCTGCGATCTCAGGGCGTGTGTCCCCGGGGCTCTGACGGGCCTTTTCATACTCTTGTTTGGCCTTGAGCATTTCTTCTTTCTTCGCACCACCAAAAAGATTACCAAGCATAAGGACACTCACATAAGGGCGGGAACAGTAGGTAGAAGGGCAGCATCTTTTGCACGAAGTCGATTATGCCGACACGTCGAGAAAACCGAGTGTCTTACGCAGTTTTTTTATGTTGGCCGAGAGGATCTGGCTAACCCGAGACTCGGTGACGTTGAGGGTCATGCCGATCTCTTTGAGGTTGAGTTCTTCCTGGTAGTACAGGGCCATAACGAGGCGGTCACGTTCTGGAAGAGCCTCGATGGCGGCCACTAAGGCCTGCATGAACTGAGATTCTTCTACCTGCGCCTCAGGCTGGCTTGAACTGGCATCGGGTACGGCAAGCGCCTGTTCCGCGACATCCTCAAGATACACCGTATGAAACTGTGCAGCCCGGCGTCGTTCCTCTTGAAAGTCGTCGATTTCTTTGCCCATCGATGCGGCCACTTCGGCCTGTGATGGCTCTCGCCCCAGGGTAGCAGACAGGGCACGCGCCTCTTCGGCGTGCTGCTTGTTAATAGCAACTGCCGATCGAGGCAGGTTCGACATGCGTCGCACCTCATCGATGATTGCCCCTCGCACCCGGCTGTGGGCGAAGTGCTCAAAGGGCACGCCCTTGCTAAGGTCAAACGATTTGGCAGCCTCGATAAGCCCGATGGTGCCCACCTGCACCAGCTCGTCGAGCTCCATAAACGAGGCCAGTCGGGGCCTAAGATGTAGCGCCACGCGCTTAACCAGGCCCAGGTGCGCCAGCACCATGCCCTCGATATCCTTTTCGGGCTGTTGGTAAGGGTTGGCGACTCTCATGGCGGTTACTTTATTCGGGTTGGGAATGCCTAGGCGAGCTGGCGTTCAATAAAAAATGACAGGCCCCCGGGGCTGCCCTCCAGGGGTGTCAGCTCACAGAGCTCCTGGGCCAGCGCCCGAAAGTTGCGGCTGGCTAGGCTTCCTGGCCAGCCAGCCACCAGGGGCTTATGCTGCCGTAGCGACTGTAAGACCATATCGTCGGCCTCAATGGAGCCAAGGTAGCCCAAAGGCTGGCCCAAAAAACGCAGCGATACATCTTGGATGCGCCGATAGAGCTGCTCTCCCGCGGCCTGGCTGTCCACCATGTTGGGCACGAGCGTGACCTCGTCACCGATGCCCTCCTGGCAGAGAACCTTAATGGTGCCGTAGGCATCGGCAATACTCGATGGCTCATCGCGCACGACAATAAGCCTGCGCTGCACTGCCCGCATAAAGGTCATGACCTGAGGCGAGATGCCCGCGGCGATGTCTACGATAAGAAAATCCAGCTCGTCTTCAATGTCGCTAAAGGCCTGGACGATTGCGGCCGATTCTCGGCCACTGAGTGCTGCCATATCGAGAAGGCCCGAACCCCCAGGAATGAGCCGCACCCCATGGGCCGTGGTTGTAACAATTTCTTGTAGTGTTTTCTGGCCAGACAAGACGTGGCTCACATTGAACTCTGCCCGATGACCCAGCGCGATCTGTGCATTGGCCAGACCCAGGTCTGCATCAAAGAGCAAGACTTTTTTGCCCTTGGCTGCCAGCGCAACGGCCAGGTTCACGGAGACGGTGGTCTTGCCGACACCGCCTTTTCCGCTTGCCACACCGATTACTTCGGGCTTTACTGAATTTTTCATGGAGGGTCGCGCCTTACCTGCGGACCCGCGGGGAGAGCCGGGCCTGCGTTGGCATAAAAAGCTTCCCCATTGTACTGGCAGACAGGTCCTCAGGGTCCTTTGCTGGCCCAAGGTCTTGGGCGATCTGGTCGCGCAGCTGGCCCACGGCAAGCCGCGCCAGTACCGAGACATTCATTGGTAGATGGGCCTGCAGCCCGGGCCCATCTGAGGCATGGGCGTAGAGCGGCACAGGATGCTGACCGAGGGCCTGCACCAGCCCCCAGGACTGACATGCCTCATCGACCTTCGTAATAATCAGGCTTGCCCAGGAGCGCGCGGCAAGCAGCCGCGTGGCATGGGAGGCGCTCGTGTCTGCCGGCAGTACCAGCTGAAACTGGGCCTCGGGCAGCAGGGCAGCCAGTTGCTCGGCGTGGCCCGCCATGCCCACGCCCGGGGTGTCGATAATTACGCACTGACGGTCTCCGAGTTCCTGGCGCATCTGCGACAAAAGCCCGTCCTCATGGACCCGAAAGCAGTCCACACCCAGCTTGGCGCAGGTCATCTGCACCTGTGCCCAGGCACCGAGCCGGCTATCGCTCCAGCTCAGCACGGCAACTTTTTCGGCCCCCCAGGCCTCGATGGCCTGCTGGGCAAGGCGTGCTGCGGTGAGGGTCTTACCAGATCCTGACGGCCCCATGACCACCTGCCAGCCTTGCAATGGGCCGCCTACCTGGGGGCTGGACAGCCCCGCCCGCACGACCTCTTCTGTCTTCTTAAGGACCGCCTCGATATCGGTTTCCTCTTGTATTTCTTCTACCAGCAGCGCACGCATGCTGCTTGAGGCACCCAGGCATTCCAGAAGCCCATCAAGCTGCTGTCCCAGGGGCGTCAGGCCGGCTGCTGCCCAAGGCCCCATGCGCTGCTGAAGACGAATTTCCCGGCGCAGGGCCGCCATTTCCTGGCGTACCAGGTCGACGATCTCGCGCGCCCGAAGACGCTCGCGGTCATCGGCTAAAGGGCTGGCTGGCGCAGGACTGGCCTCGACAGCGATGGCTGCTGACCCAGACTTTTCTGCTGACCTTCCTGCCCCTTTTTTTGCTGCCACGGGGTCAAAGGCCTGCCCAAAGGTCTGGGCAAAGCCTTCTTGTTTGTGGATCTTGGGCTCAATGGGACGAAACGCCTCTGTGGCCAGGTCTTCTGCCTGAAAGACGCGGGCGGCACCAGGGGCGACGGAGACAGCCTGGGCCGTATCAGTGCTGTTGTCCGATATCGCCGCATAGGGGTCAAACCGAGGCTCGAGGTCGACAGCCACAATCACCTCGGTCTGGCCATTGACCTGCTCGTGTGAGACCACCAAGGCGTCTGCCCCATACAGGCTGACCGCCTTTTCGGTGGCCGCCCGAAGGTCTTTGGCAAGTATTCGCTTGAGTTCCATCACGCTCTCCTTAGGCGCTTTTCTGTGCGTGGCTGGCTAAAGCAACCATCAGGCCACCCGCTCACGAATTTCTACGGTTTCAATTACTTTTACGGCCTGGTCATCGGGAATCTCGGAATAGGACATCACCGTGAGGCCCTCCACACGATGGCGGGCTGCCCTGGAAAGCCAGGGCCGAAGCACGGGTGAGACCACCAGAACCGCGTTATTGCCGGCGTCCTCGACATTTTTGGTGCTCTCCCGCAGCGCCCTAAACAGGCCCTCGGCCAGACCAGGCTCAAGCACGATATTGGAAAGGTCCCCCCGGTGCTGCTGCACCACGTTGTGCAGCATCTGCTCAAGGGCCGGGTCAAGGGTCATGACCGGAAGGGTGTCCTGGCCATCAAGCAAGGCCTGCACGATCATGCGGCCAAGCCTCGGGCGCACCAGCCCGGTAAGCTCGTGGGGGTCCTGGGTCTTCACGCAGGCATCTGAGAGCGCCTCCATGATCGAGCGCATGTCGCGGATCGACACGCCTTCCTCTAATAAATTTTGCAGCACACGGGTAACCACGCCGAGCGGCAGTTTTGCCGGAACCAGGTCTTCGACCAGCTTCGGAAACTTGGCGGCAAGCTTGTCCAGAAGCTGCTGTGTCTCATCACGGCTGAGCAGCTCGGCAGCACTCTCCCGCAGCACCTTATTCAAATGGGTAGCGATTGCGGTTGCTGCATCAACCACGGTATAGCCTAGCGTGCGGGCATAGTCGCGCTGGGACGGATCGATCCAGACGGCGTCCAGACCGAAGGCGGGCTCTTTGGTGGCAAGGCCTTCAAGCGTGCCGTAGACCTGGCCGGGACTGATAGCGAGTTCTCTTCCCACCTTTGCCTCACCCTTGCCGCGTACCACCCCATTGATAATGATGGTGTAGCTATCCGGGTCGAGCGTGAGAGAGTCGCGAATGCGCACGGGCTGCACCAGGTAGCCCAGTTCAGCCGAAAGTTTTTTGCGTACGCCTTTTACGCGGGTCATGAGCTGCCCGCCGGTCTCCGCATTAACCAAGGGAATAAGGCCATAGCCTATTTCAAGGCCAATGACATCGACGGTATCGAGGTCGTCCCAGTCGAGCTCTTTGGGGGCATTGGGGTCTTCGCCGCCTGCGGCAACGATTTCTTCGGGAGTCTTGGGCCGCTGCTCTTCGTTCCGGCGCCGCAAGACCATCGTGGCAATACCGGCTGCACAGCCCGCCAGTGCTAGAAACACCAGGGTGGGCATGCCGGGAACCACACCGAGAATGGCCAGAATACCGGCGGAAATATAAAGGGCAGACGGGCTAGAGAGCTGGTTCTTGGCCTGATCGGTCATCGACTCGGATGTGGTTACCCGGGTTACCACAATGGCAGTTGCCAGGGACAAGAACAGGGCAGGAATCTGGGCCACTAGACCATCGCCAATGGTGAGCAGCACATAGGTTTCGCCAGCGACCTTCAGGCTTAGGTCGTGCTGGGCGACCCCAACGATGATGCCTCCAATAATGTTGATTAGCATAATGATGAGACCGGCTACCGCATCCCCACGGACAAACTTTGAGGCACCGTCCATGGAGCCAAAGAGGTCAGCCTCTTGCGAGATCTCTTCGCGGCGCTTTTTGGCGGTCTCCTGGTCGATCACCCCGGCATTCAGGTCGGCGTCGATGGCCATTTGCTTGCCCGGCATGGCATCGAGCATAAACCGTGCGGACACCTCTGATACCCGGCCCGCGCCCTTGGTGATCACCATGAAGTTAATGATGATCAGGATCGCAAAGACGATGATCCCCACAAAGTAGTTTCCCGCGATCACAAATTCCCCGAAGGCCTGAATCACCTTCCCAGCAGCATCCGGGCCGGTATGGCCGTCAATAAGAACCACCCGGGTTGAGGCCACGTTGAGCGCGAGCCGAAGCATGGTGGTGAGCAACAGGATGGCTGGGAAGGAGGAGAACTCCAGTGGCCGGGTGATCCCGATCGAGACCATAATTACGATCAGGCTTACCAGAATGTTAAAAGTAAAAAGAATGTCGAGCAGCCAGGCTGGCAAGGGCAGCACCAGCATGCTCATAATCAGCAGTACAAGCAAAGGAATGCCTAGACCGGTGGCGTCGATCTTTGATAGGGTCTGTCGTACCGTCGACAAACTCAGTGTGGCCATTGCCCGCTCCGATTCATTTTTTCCTTTAAAATCAGAATATTGTTAAGTTTCCCCGGATGGGGTCGAGGGTTATGAAGCAACCGGTATGCCAGACTGCTTACAGAAAGAACTCTTGCTGTCTTCTCGGGGTCGCGTGTTGACCACCCCCGTGGCGGTTGTTTGCCGTTCGCCCAGGGGGTCCCGCGCTTGCGGAGCAGTGGTAGGGGGGAGTACTGGGTACATTACCGGGGGCGCTATCGGGACCGTCTTGGGGGCCTTGAGCAGCCTGGTCTAAAACTTGCTGGATTTCCGACACCCCTTCTAACCGGATTACGCCAGACCATGGGTATCTCAGCCTCGCACCTAGATTCTTTGTCGGTAATTGCTACGCCAGATGCAACAGGCGGTGCGGCTTCACTGCCGAAAGCCCCGCCTTCTGCCGACCCTCAGGCGGCAGAGTTTCGAAGGCTGTTTGCCCGCGTCTTTGGGCAACAGATGCGGCAAGAACCTGCCGGTGGTGTGCCCGCATCGGCCGAAAAAACGGCGACTGAGGGGCACGAGGGGGGTAGCGCTGCTACGGCCAAAACGTTGAAAGGGCCTGATCCTGAAGGGTCTGGAAATCCTGAAACTTCCGAAGGACGCGAAGGCCCAACCCATGGGCTCGAACCCCTGCGCAGTCTGCAGATCGGGAGGGCAACCCAGATCATTACCGCGGGACCCCCCCTGGCAGAAGAAGACCTGGTGCGGTTTGCCCGGGAGGCCGAGTTAGATGAGGCCTCGATTGCCGCGCTACTTGCTTCCCAGAATGGATTCATAGGGGTATCGCCCGATGGAGAGGGTGATGTAGAGACCCATCCAGAGGAATTCCCGTTGTTACTAAGCCCCGTCCTGTCTGGTTCACTGCAGTCGCTGACCGCGGCGCCGGAATTTAATGAGACTCCGCCGATGACTTCCAGCCATCATCGGCTTGCTGGGTTGATGTCTCCCGTTCCTCTTTTGTCGGGCGCCAACGGCCCCACATTGTCAGATCATTCATCTAGCCAGGGAATTCAGGGACAGTCCCCGATTGGCTCGGGCGCGGTTGGCCCTAGTGGGCCCAGTGGCCCGGGCATCCATGGCCCAAGCGGTTTAACCACTACTGGAGCGACTGCCTTCGCGGTAACGGGTTCAACGCCCGACTCTGCCGTGGCCCAGCCGCTAGCCACCAGCGCCTGGGTTCAGTCCCGAACCGGCGAAAGCGTAGGCTCGCCCGCGAGCCTCCCGAAAGCGGATCCAGGACCACCCCAAGCAGCCATAGAAGTGGTTGGGCTAGCCCCTGAAGGTACCGGCAAAGATAGCTTTCCCGAAAAGGGGGTGACCTTAAGGCTTGATTTTGCCAACCTCTCGGTGAAGCAGCGCCTGATGAAGCTTCTTGGGCCCGAGGCACTTCGGGCAGCGCAGGATGGCCAGTCGCAGTGGGCCCGGCTTGAATCCATCAGCCTTCTTGAGCAGCCTGAAGCGGCCGCGGGCGTCGGCCTAGATGGGACAACTCCGCAGACGTCGGGGCTGTCTTCGGCAGCTAGCACCTCGGCCGCATCGCTGGGGTCTGGTATGGGCCCTGGCGGGCAGAGCGGGGGCGCCGAGGGCGGTAGGCCCGATGCCAATGCCCAGTCCGGTCAGGCGCGCGGACTTCCCCAGCAGGTCATGCAACGATTCGGTGAGTTACTCGGTCAGAGACTGCTCCAGCAGGTGAGTCAGGGAAACTGGCGGGTAGAGTTAGACCTTGAGCCTGGCGATCTGGGGTCGATACGTATTGAACTGGAACTTCGCAAGGGTGAAATCGAGGCATCGATCAAGGCCAGCCAGGCGAGCACGCGCGAGCTTTTGCAGGAAAGCCTGCCAAGACTACGCGAGACACTCGAGCGCAATGGCATGGACGTTGCTTCGCTTTCGGTGGGTCAGCAGGATCGTCGTCAGTCCGGTGGGCAGTCGTCTTCGGGCAGACATGGTTCAGGCCAGCAGGCCTTAGCAGAGGATTCTTCTGCAGAGGCTGTAACGGGTGCGTCTCAGTCATCTCGACTAGATGACGGCCGGTTAGATGTCTGGGCGTAAACGAATTTTAGGAAGGAAAGACGATGGCAGAAGAACAGGCACCAGAAGAGGGTAAAAAGAAAAAAGGCCCTCTGCTTATGATCATCATCCTGGTGGTGGTCATTCTGCTTCTTATTGTCGGAGCGGTAGTCGGCACTCTCGCCGCAACCGGTTTTTTTAGCAAACCCGACGAAGCCAGCGTTGAGGAGTTGTTGAAGAAGGCAGAGGAAGAAAAGGCTGCTGCAGATGGCGCCGAGGGCCAGGCCTCTGGCGAGCCCAAGCTGGGCCCTGATGGTAAGCCACTGCCGAATCTAAAAGAGACCCCCAAGGGCCCGGAAAAGACGCTCAAGACCCAGCCCGAGGTAACCAAGTTTGAGAGCAGGTATAAAGAGATGAGCCGCCCGCTCTTGGCAAACGTAGCCGGTTCCCGCAAGGTGATGTCGGTCACGATGGCCATCATGACCCATTACGATGACCGGGTGCTCGCTAATATGGAGAAGCACGAGTTTGCGCTGCGCTCTGCCGCCTTAGATGTACTGCGTCAGGTAACCGAGGCCGAGATTGACCGGCCCACCTTTCGCATAGAGCTTGCCGAAAAGCTGCGGCTTGCTTTAAATGCCGTGCTGGAGCGCTATGAAGACTTTGGCGGCATTGAGCAAGTACTCTTTACCGAATTTATTATTCAGTAGCGCGTTACAGTCAGATGACAGCCGCTCTTTATTGATAACGCGTATCCCTTCCGGGTCAGAAAAAGTCCAAAGAACATTCACACCATGTCTACAGGTCTATTAAGCGAAGAAGAACTAGCGGCCCTGCAGGAGGGGGTTGACGATGGTTCTATTGCCGTAGACACCGGCTATAACACCCGGGTTAGGGTGCGTAAGCACGACCTGGCCAGTGAAGACAGCACGCTTGGCATTAATGTGGGCGCCATTGAAATGATCAATGAGCGGCTGCTGCGCCTCTTTCGCCTGGGGCTTGTGGAGGTATTACGGTCTACCCCCAAAATTGCCCCGCTTAAGGCAGAGATTGTTCGCTATGGCGACTACCTGAAGATGCTCAAGGCACCGCTGTCAGTCAACATGATTCGCATGAACCCGCTGCGCGGCTTTTCGCTGGTGGTGATCGAGCCGCAGGTGATCTTTAGCTCACTGGATGTCTTTTTTGGGGGCTTTGGCGCCGCGGCTACCAAGGGGGCGCTGCCACCCACTCGGGTGTTCACGCCCACCGAGACGCGGGTGATCAGCATTATTCTCGATATTTTTTATCGGGCTCTTAAAGAGGGCTGGTCTCCGGTGCTCAAGCTCGATATTGAGCAGGTGAACTCCGAGATCAACCCGCAGTTTGCCCAGATTGCCGATGAAAACGACCTGGTGGTGCTCAGCCGGTTTGAGGTCGACAACGCCAAAGATATCTTTATCGACCTGGTCCACCCCTATGCCTCGCTCAAACCCATACGTGATGTGTTGCGCAGTCGGGTGCAGACTGGCGACGGCAATGAGAGCTCCGAGCGGGTATGGCATGCGCAGCTGCAAGACGCCGCCTATGAGGCAGCCTTGCAGATGCAGGTTATCTTAGGGCAGGTTCCTACGACTCTGCATACCCTGCAGAACCTGCGCGTCGGTGATGTCTTGTACTTCAAAAAGCCAGAGGCTGCGCGTGTCAATATTTCAGATATTGGTGTCTATCAGGCCGATGTGGGCGTGGTTGATACCCAGATGGCCATTCAAATTAAGCATTCGCTAGATGTTATTGGCGAGATCGAAACCCACTAGGAAATCATCATGGACAACACCGTAGAAGCGCAGGAACTCCCCGAGGGCGAGGAGGGCGTTGACGAGGCAGAGCGTGGCCAGATCAACCCCGAGGTGCTGCAAAACATTCCTGTGACGATCTCCATCGAAGTGGGGCGGGCCTCTCTCAAAATCCGCGACCTACTGCGACTCTCCCAGGGCAGCGTGGTGGAGCTCGATCGGCTGGCAGGCGAGCCGCTTGACTTGTTGGTCAACAGCACCGTAGTCGCTCAGGGCGAGATTGTTCTCGTCAACGACCGGTATGGTATTCGTCTTACCCGTGTGGTTCCCGCAGCGGAGCGCCTTAAGCAGTTGTAATGTAAAGCTTTTTTCCCGACAGGTGTCGTTGGCCTGTTTGTTGCTACCCCTTAGGCAACAGACATTACCTACGACGGGCAACCGACACCATGACACCCTCTTTATCTTCCGGTCTTAACTGGATTGGCCTGGCCAGCAGCTTTCTGCTGGTCCTGGGCCTTTTGGCTCTGCTGCTCTTTGCCCTAAAGCGCATGCAGGGTATGTCACTTACAGCAGGTGGCCAGCGTCAGATTCAGCAGCTAGAGAGCCTTTCTGCCGGAACGCGACAGAAAATCGTGCTGCTGCGGGTCAAGGACCGCGAGATTCTCGTGGGCGTATCGGCAACACAGATTACCGCGCTGGCCGAATGGACTGACCCTGTAACCGGCGAGACTGCAGTGCTGCCAAAGGCCTCGCCGTATGGCTTGGCACCGCGCGCCAGTACACCGCCTTCGGCCGCTTCTCCTCAGACCGGGGGGTCTGCCCCTGCCGGCGCCCTGTCGTTTGCGGCAGTGCTCGAGCATGCCCGCATGCCCAATGGGCTGGTGCGGTTCTTTAAGCGAAGGGCCTGAGCCATGCAGATGCTCTTAAGACTGCATAGGGCTTTTGTTGCTCTCGGATTTGCAGCAATGCCATCTTGGGTATTCGCCCAGGGATTACCAGCGATTACGGTAGAAGGGGGGCGCTATAGCCTGACGCTTGAGCTCTTAGCACTGCTCACTGTTCTTACCCTGATTCCGTCGCTGGTGCTGATGATGACCTCGTTTGTACGGATCATCATCGTCATGTCGATTCTTCGGCAGGCGCTTGGTACCGGTAGTACCCCGCCCAATCAGGTGCTGGTGGGGCTGTCTCTTTTTCTTACTATCTTCATTATGTCTCCCATCCTCACCCAGGTCTGGGAGACAGGCATTCAGCCGTATCTGGCCCAGACCATGCCTTTTGATCAGGCGCTTGCCAATGTGCGCGCCCCGATTCATGCCTTCATGATGAGCCAGACCCGAGAGGATGACCTGGCACTCTTTTTAGAGATTGCCCGTCAGGAGATAACCGGTGGCCCAGAGACCGTGCCTTTTGCCACGCTGGTCCCGGCCTTTCTCACCTCAGAACTCAAGAGCGCCTTCACCATCGGGTTTCTGATCTATATCCCATTTGTTGTGCTCGACCTTGTGGTTGCCAGTGTGTTGATGTCTATGGGGATGATGATGATCTCGCCCATGATGATCTCGATGCCCTTCAAGCTCATGCTCTTTGTCCTTGTCGATGGTTGGAGCCTAATCATGGGCTCAATGGCGGCAAGCTTTGTGAACCCGTAGACCGAAGGAGTCTTTGTATGGACATCTCCAGTGTTGTAGACCTAGCCCGACATACGCTTTTTATTACCATGCTGGTGTCCTTGCCCTTGCTTGGCATTGCCCTCGCGGTGGGACTTCTGGTGGGTATCTTTCAGGCAGCCACGTCGATTAACGAGATGACCCTGAGCTTTATTCCTAAGCTCGTTGCCATGGGTATTGCACTCTCGATTTTTGGGGGCTGGCAGATCGCCACCATTGTCGAGTTCACACGATCGGTGTTCCAGCGCATCCCGGCGCTTTTTGGCTAGCCGGGTTCGTATCGCGACTCGTACTTTGCTGCTCCCGGTGCCATGATCACTCCCGCATCGTCTCTGCTGGTTGCCGACATCGTAGACCGGTTTGTCTTTTTCCTCTGGCCCATGATCCGCATCTCTGCGCTTTTGATGATCGCGCCAGTACTCTCGATTAACGCTGTCACTGTACGCATTCGCGTGGTGCTTGCCTTTGCCCTTACCTGGCTCATCTACCCCCTGGTCGAATGGCCCGCCCTGGACCCCACTACCCCTGCTGGGCTTTTAGAGGTATTTAACCAGGTGGCCATTGGTGCCCTCATGGGCCTAATGCTGCAGGTGGCCATGGCGGCCGTGGTCGTGGGCGGCCATGCCATTGCGGCAAGTATGGGCCTGGCGATGGCCAATATGATGGACCCCAACCTGGGTAATGTTCCTGTGATTGCCCAGTTTCTGGTGATACTGGCAAGCCTTATTTTTCTGGGTCTGGGGGGCCATGCCCTGCTACTGCAACTCTTGCTTGAAAGCTTTCACCTGTTGCCGATTGGTCAGAGCCTTTTAAGCCTTGATGCCATGGGGCACCTAATTGCCTGGTCTTCTATGATGTTTGTGGGCGGTGTGCTTCTGGCGCTACCCATTCTTGTAATTCTGCTAACCGTAAATATTGGTCTTGGGGTTGTGACCAGGGCCGCCCCTACCTTAAATATATTTGCCGTAGGCTTTCCTGCCATGATTCTCGCAGGCTTTCTTATTCTCTATGCCGGCATGAACTCGATTGCCGCGCGGATGCAGTGGCTCTGGATGTCGGCGTTTGAGCAGATTCGTATGATTCTGGGGCTACAGTAAATGGCGGACCAAGACTCAGACCTCGAAAAGACCGAAGACCCAACCGCCAGAAAATTAGAAAAGGCGCGTGAGGAGGGGCAGATTGCCCGATCCAAAGAACTTCCTGCCGCAGCGGAACTGGTTCTGGTGCTGGTCGTGCTGCTTCTGGCCGGGGCATGGTTTCTTGGTCAGACCACGGACAATTTCTCGGCCAGCTTTAACTTCGATTTTCGGGCGCTTGACACACCCAGCCTGTTGCCCGGCATCCTTGCCCGGGCGATGTTCTATGGCTTTTTGGTTATAGCCCCAATTTTCATCGTCAGTTTTATTGTGGCCATCGTCTCGTCGAGCGTTACCGGTGGGTTTAACTTTACCTGGAAGGGGCTGGAGCCCAAGTTTAATAAGCTCAACCCGATTTCAGGAATAAAAAGGATGGTGAGCCTTAATGCCTTGGTGGAGCTTACCAAGGCTATTCTGAAGTTTGGCCTTGTGGCAACGGCGCTGTACTTCACGATCTTGCTGCAGATTCACGACTTTATGACCCTTGCGGACATGGACCTGCGGCCCGCGCTTACCCGGTCGGCCGAGCTTATCGGTATTTCTGCCCTTATTGTTGCCTGCACGCTTGTCTTGATCGCCATGATCGATGTGCCCTATCAGAAGCACCAGTTCAATGAGCGCATGAAAATGACCAAGCAGGAGGTCAAGGATGAGATGAAGGACATTGAGGGTAATCCGGAGATCAAGCGCAAGATCCGCCAGCGTCAGATGGAAATGGCCGCAGGCCGGATGATGCAAAAGGTAAAGGACGCCGACGTGGTCATTACCAACCCAGAGCACTTTTCGGTCGCTTTGGCGTACGATCCGAATGGTGATGAAGCACCAATCGTTCTGGCCATGGGCACCGATGCCATCGCCTTTCGCATTCGCGAAGAGGCAGCCAAGCATGGCGTGGAGATCTTTGCCGCACCTCCCCTGGCGCGGGCCCTGTACTTCACCTCACAGATTGACCAGCCGATCCACCATGAGTTGTACTATGCCGTAGCCCAGGTGATTGCCTACGTCTTTAACATGAACACTGCCAGCGCCGATGGATCTGTACCGCAGAAGCCGCATCCAGAGGTTCCGGAGTCGATGCAGTTCGATGTCAACGGTAAGCCCGAAAAGGTCCATTAATCTCCGTCTGAGGATGTCTTGACTACCGAAAGCCCCAGCTTCTCTCTGCCGCCATCTGCCGATATTTTTCTGCGCCCCAGCGATGAGGCGCGCTTAAAGCACTTGGTAAATGCCATTGCGGAGGATTCGAGCAGCGTGGCCTTAGTGTCAGAGAGCGACGCGCTGCTCGACCACTACGGCCGCATTCTGGCTGATGCCCTGCGCTATACCGCCAAGCTCGCGGTAGAGATCTATTCCCCCGATAGTACTGATGCCCTGATCGACCGGTTTAACCGAATTCTGGCGAGCATGTCCGTGTCTGAGGCACTCAAGCCTCAGGGTTCCACCGCGCCAGCCAGGCTGCTGCTGGTCTACGATGGCCGTGCCACCGGCATACGCGAGATGCAGCTGCTTGCCCGACTTCTCAAAGACTTTCCGGGTGCGAACACCCGGGTTGCCTTACTACTGCATACACACCCTGAGGCTGGAAAGAAAGTAGAGGCCTTCGGCAGGCGGATGATCCGATGGGACGTGCTTGGGCCCACGGCTGATGAGGCAAAGGCGCTACGAGAGCGGGCCCATGCCGAGGGCCAGCTGCCCGAGGCTGAAGCTCTTCTTGCCTATATTGGTAGCCAGGATGAGGCAAGTCGTACGCTGCAGGAAACACTAGAAGTGCTGGCCCGTGCCGAAGAAGCCCTGGCAGATCCCACGCCTTCGGAGGCGTCGGGTGCAGCAGGGGCTCCAGCCGCAGCTAACAATGGTTTAGCGTCAGCATCTTCCAAGGCGTCGGTACTCGCCGCGGAGACCACCCTGGCTGCGCTATCTGCCCGTTCGGCTGCCCTGCGCGAAGAGCCTGCCTTCCAAGAGTCATCGGCTGCAGCAGCCCGCATGGCTGTGGACCCAGCCATAGCCGCCGCTGCCTTATCGGCAGCACAGCCCAAAAAGCGGATGCCCACGATCCTCTGGGTGGGCCTTGCAGCCCTGGCGGCCTCGGCCCTGCTTACCCTATGGCAGCACATGGCCGATGACACGTCCAAGCGTCCGGAACTTACTAGCGCTCAGAATAAGAGTCTGGAGCCAGCACCGGAGCCCTCGGGTTCGGGAGCTAGTCTGCCAGGCGCGCCCGGAACGGCAATGCCAGGGCCTGCAGGTGCAGACGAGCCGAGCCCAGCCGCGCAAGATACCAACGGGTCTGCGCAGGGCGCGGCAACAGCGCCGTCTGGGTCGGCAGCCACCAAGGGCCTGGTAGGGCCCCTGCCCGTTCCCGAAGATTCCGATCCCGCCAGTCGGCTGGCGGCCAAGACGGCCCCTGCCGCTGCTCCGGTGACAGTGGCCCCCGCCCCCGCCCCTGTGGCAGCGGCTCCGGCCCCCGCCCCCGCCCCCGCGCCGCGGGCTACGACGACCGCGCCCACCGCAACTCCGCAGCCCGCACCACCCCCGACCGCCCGCCCAGACACCCCGCCATCGGCTGCGCAGGCCCCAGCGGGTAATGCCCCGACCGAGATCAAGTCTATTCCGGCTGGTTTTTATGTGCAGCACATGTCCTCAGGCGAGCGGGAAGTGGTTGAGGCTTTCTGGCGGCGCAATCCCAGCCTGCGGCTGGCTCGGCTGGTCGAACTTACCCGTATTGGCGCCGAGGGGCCGAACTTTATTCTGGTCTCTGGGCCCTTTCCCACAATCACCCAGGCCAGAACCTTTATGAATCGCCCTGGTCTGCCGAAAGATATGTGGGTACGTGAGGCATCGAAGATTCGCCCACTGCTTCCCAACTCGCAGTAACCTGGTTTTCGACCATGGCTGGCCGAAAACAAGCTTAAACGGAGTATTGCCATGGATGACCCTGTAGACCAGCCGTTACCTCAAGCCAGAGGCGATGGCAGCGCCCCAACGGATTCGCCTGCCCAGCCGAAGGGGCTCAAGCGACGGCTGCGCTGGAGCACGCGCGGTGGCGAGATTATTCGCTTGGGCGGGCCGCATGAGGTCTCTGTAGTCGAAGGCTCCGGCGATGCCATAGGCCGCAGGGCAACGCCGCAGAGCGAAGAGGCCCGCGAACTGGGACGAGACCGCCTGGCCTTTGGGCCAGCCGGTACTGGTTCGTTTGGAAGGGACCGGTTTGCTGGCGGCGAAACCTCCGCCAGCCCATCGTCCTCAGGTGCCCAAGGCCCCACGCTGCAGGCCGAGCCGCTACGGGACCGATTTGCAGGTGGTTCTGCCGGAGCAGGAATTACTGATCGTATGCTCGGTGCTGACCGACAGGCGCCCAATACCAGTTCTGCCGATGGCCCTGTTCTTGGTGCAGCCCATTTTAAGGACGACTTTCGGGGCGGCTTCGGAGGCTCGAGCATTCAAGACCGTAATGCCGGAGGCATGGGCAATGGCGGTATTCAAGATCGCCTTGCCGGAGGAATGGGTAATACTGGTATTGAAGACCGCCATGCAGGCGGCATGGGCAGTGGTGGCATCCAGGACCGCAATGCCGGCGGGGCTGGTGCTGGCGGCATCCAAGACCGTATGCAGGGAGGGGGGTCTGCCGATGCCTATACGGACCGATACCAGGGTGGGGCGGGTGGACCATTCGCCGAAGACCGTTATGGGGGCGGAGCAGACGGCGGCACTGACCGTGACCGCATAGACTTACCTGAGGATGTACTGGAGCCAGCAGTGCACCCCCACCGGGGCACCCGCCAGCCTTTGAGAGTAGACGAGCTGTTGCGCCAGGTGCCTAAGCCTGTTTATGAACCCGTGGAGATGTTCCGAAATATTGCGGGTTTATCGAAAAGAATGTCTGGAATTCAGACAGAAACAGCCGATATAAGAAGACGGCTGTCTCCCGCTTTGTCGGCGACGGCGCCTAATGAATTATCGAGAAAGGTAAGCCCATGGCTGAAGAGAAAGCTACCGAAGTAGCCTCCGAGCAATCGCCCACCGGGGCTGACAGCGAGTCTGCTCCCATTTCGGATGCCTTGGAACAGGCGATTGCCCAGGAGCCCATAGATCCAGAGCTCGTCGAAGAGCTCAGGGCGGCAGAGGCCGACTTTCGCGCCGCAGAAAAGGCGCACCTGGAGACGCGTCGGCAGGCTGAGCAGGCCGCAGAACAGCTGCAGCAGATTATCGCTACCGTGCTGGATGCTGCCGAAGTTGCCAACAAGGCCGCAAGCTCTGCCTCGCTTAGCCATAAGTCTTTAAGCGAAGCCACACTGAAGATTTCAAAGGGCTCAGCCCGAGGCGCAAAGATATCGGGGGCGCTTCTGGGTGCTTCCGCAATCTTTATCTTCGGTGCGGCCGGGGTCTTTGCGGCAATGAGTGTGCAGCTTGGCAGCAAGATCAACCAGGCCGACATGCTTATGGTGCGGATGGGCACCCAGCTTATTGAGTTTCGCGACAACCTTGCCCAGGTACGTTCTACCAACCAGGACATGCTGGCCATGTCTCAGCGTAACGAAGAGCTGGGCAAAACTTATCAGCAGATTGCTGCCCGGGTAGAACAGCTTGCTGCAACGATCAAGGCTCAGGACGAGGCTCAGACCAAGCGCGCCAAAGAGGACGTGGCGCGTTTTGCAGAGCTCGCCAAGCCACGGCCCATTCCGCCTAATCCGCAGATCGAGGAGCTTTTAAAGCAGGTTCGGTCGCTTGATGGTCAGATCAAGGCGCAGTCAAAGGCCCTGGCCGAAACCTCCTCCAAGCTTGGTTCGGTAACCAAAGAAGTCTCTGGCGTTACCAAGCAAGTTTCTACGGTAAATAGCGATATCAAGCAGCTGCAGACGGTAGGCAGTAACGTAAATAACCTTAAGCGTCAGCTCGAAGCCTTGATTGCACTTGAGCAACAGCGCTACCGCGAGACCATTCAAGAGGCTACCCGCAGGAATCAGTCAGAAGCCATGGTGGCCTTTCCCAAGCGCGATGCCTCGGGTGCTCCGGGCGAATCCACTGGACCCCGTCCTACGGTAGCTAACTAGAAACACCCCTCTGCTTGGCGAAGAAGTTCCAGTAAAAAGGCCCGCAACGATTAATTGCGGGCCTTTTTACTGAACACATCCTAGTTGCTTACCTGGATGCAGCATCCAGTGCTGATGGCTGGCAGTGCGGTCGCTTGTTAAGAAGATACCCAACACCGCAGATTAGTTAACCGTCTACGATGATCTCGATGCGTCGATTACGCGACCGGCCTTCGGCGGTATTGTTGGTGTCCACGGGCCGGGTGTTTGCATGGCCGCTTACGCTAATACGTGACATCTGCACCCCCGCACGGCTTGAAATATAGTCAGCAACCGCCGAAGAGCGGGCCGCGGAAAGGTCCCAGTTCGACTTAAACCGCTCGTTCATGATTACCGGCACATTGTCGGTGTGGCCCTCGATCTTCACCTGGCCGTTGCCGCTGGAGATTGTTTTTCCTACCTTTTGAAGCAGAGGCATAAATCCGGGCTGCAGGTCGGCTCGGCCGCTGACAAACGACCCTTGTTCTGCAAGCCGAATGACAATCTTCAGTCCATCGCGCATCACCTCGGCCTGACCGGCAGCAATCTCTTTGGCAAGGTCTGCCTTGATCTGTTCGAACCGATTGGCCACCTCGGCCTCGTTTGCACCACCACCGCCCGAGCCGGTTGACTTACCGTCGGGCCCTGTGGCGCCGCTGCGCGCGCCTGTCTGAGGCCCTGCCTGGCGCACCTCCACCTGGGCGGTAACCTGCGTCTGGGCCTCGGCAATCTTTGCAAAAAGCTCAATGGTTTCTTGGTTGACCACGCCCCCGGTGCTTTCGCCTTTTTGGCCCATGGCACCGGCTGATTTTTCTCCCTTATCAGCCGCGCCCGCAGACTGTTCGCCCTTCTGGCCCGAGCCTGCAGACTTTTGGCCCTGGTCTCCCGCGCCACCACCTCTGCCGGCCTCGCGGCCCTGCGGCGGGTTCATCTGCACCACGACCTTCTGGCCTTCGGCCCGCACTTCTACCAGCCCCTTGGCGACCTCTTCGGCCAGTGCCTTTTCCACTGCCTTTGCCTGTGCCTGGGTCTGAGGATCGGGCCGGGGGTCTTCAGTCTTGGACTCGGTTTTGAGCTCGACCTCTTTCTGATTATCGTCGGTAGTGTCCTGGCGAATGGTGTCAATTACCGTGGGCTGGGCCACTGCCGGCGAAAACTGCTGGGCAATGAGACTCTGGGCTTTTGGGGGTTCTACGGTGGGAATGAGCCGCTGGACACCGAAAGAATTCTTTAAGGAGCCGGAGATCTGCTTGAACTTCGGCACGTTCATCTCGGCAAAGGAGAGAATCAACACGAAGAAGGCCATGAGCAGGGTCGCCATGTCCGCAAACGTGGCCATCCAGGCCGGCGCACCCACGGGTGGGCAATCCGGGCACTCCTCGCACTTTTTCTCCTCGGGTTCATCGGCCGCAGGAGGAGGCGGCGCCTCCTCCTCGACTGGAGGCGGCGGGGGCGCAGCGGCAGCCTCACCGCCTTCGGGCGGAGCGCCCTCTGGCGGTTCGGTAGCCTCTACTTTTGCAGCTTCTTCTGCCATGGCCTGTGGCGATCCTTCTATAGAGAGCGGCAAGAATTAGCCGCCAATGGCTTCAAGCTTTGCCTGATCTTTGGGCGGAACGTACCCGGCAAGCACCGTGGGAAGCATGCGGGGATTACCGCCACTGGCAATGAACAGGATGGCCTCGATGATCAGCGCATTATTGGTGGCAAGAGAGCTGTCTAGGTTTGAGACCTTCTGGATCACTGGGATGCAGATCATGTTGGCAATCACCGCGCCATACATGGTTGTGAGCAAGGCCACCGCAAAAGCGGGGCCAATGGACTTCGGGTCACTCATGTTTCCAAGCATGATCACCAGGCCCACAAGGGTTCCGATCATGCCCATGGCCGGGCCAACCTCTTTAATCGAATCCCAAACGGTCAGGGCGGCCTTGTTACTCGCTGTGACCTGGGCAGCCTCGATCTCAAGCGCTTTTTGAATCAGCTTGGGATCGGTGCCGTCGACCATCATGCGCACGCCCTTGGCCAGGAATTTGTTTGAGATCTCCTGACCTTCGAGGGCCACCATGCCATCCTTCTTGGCAATCGTACCGAGCTCGTAGAGCTTTTCAATCAGTTGCAGAGGCGTCTCGGCCTTGTACTTGATGGTCTTCATGCCCGTGCCAATTGCGCCAATAAACTCAGGGATACTCGAGCGCGCCAACACAGTAAACGCTGTGCCCAAGACCACAATGTAGACCGAAGGCATGTCAATAAACGGGCCCGGGTCTCCACATGCCATGGCCACCATGGCAAATGCTCCCCCAAGCCCCACGATGGTTGCGATATCCATAATATTTCAAACGCTCCTTAGTAAAGAACACGGAATTGAGTCACGTATAGTACACACAGAATCGTCAAAACCGTAGAAGACTTAATGCGCGTATCTCATGCACGAACCTTGCCAAAAATGCTCGTCCTCGCCGCGCTAGGCCTCGCTGGCCTTGCTGGCCTGTCGGGCTGTTCAGACCTGCGGCAGACCCCGTCATGCACGAGCTATTTTAAAAGCGGTGACTTGGGGCATTTCAAGCTTCAAAGCCCTGAGGTGGTTCGGGATTCTCGCTCTGGGCTTCTCTGGTATCGCTGCAGCGCAGGCCAGTCCCTAATCGATGGCCGGTGTACGGGCGACCCTCTGGTGCTCGACTGGCAGGCGGCCCAAGACTTCGCAAAAGAGTTTTCCTCGGCCTCTGGCCGCACCTGGCGGGTTCCGGAATACAAAGAGATGAAGGCCTTGTCAGAAAAGGCCTGCGATAACCCGTCCTACAACCCCAATGCCTTTCCGGATCTGCCGATCGAAAACTTCTGGACCACCACAACCCAAAGGGGCTCTCCCTGGCAGGCCTGTTCCATTTATACCCATACAGGGCATGGGCACTGCCGGTCTCGACGGGTGGACCCGATGTTATTTCTGCTGGTTAGTGATCCCTAGTAGTAGAGATCGGGTCTTCGGCCTGAAACTTCAGCCCGTATTTGTTGATCTTTTCTATTAGCGTGGTGCGCTGAATGTTCAGGATCCGCGCAGTCTGTGACACATTGCCGTCCGCCTGAGTAAGCGCCTGCTCAATAAGGGCTTTTTCAATGTCAGAAATGCGTTTTTTGAGCGGAATTGCATCAAGGGCCGGTAGAGGTGATCCCTGGGCTAGGGCAATCAGGTCATCAATGGGATTGAATTCACTGGGGCTAAATTCGCTGCCGTTGGCAGAGGCCTTTGCAGTATTGTTGTTAGCTGGCCCAGGCTGCGAGACAGGTACGGCGCCATCACGGTAGACCGGGGGTGCTTTTTCGGTAGCGGCCACCTGGGCAGCTGCGCCTTCTGGCTGCAGGTCGCGCAGCCCCTTGGGCAGCATCACCTGCGGAATATCTGGGTAACAGATGCACTGGCCAGCAAAGAGCGCGCTAAACCGGGCGATTAGATTCGAGAGCTCACGGATATTGCCCGGCCAGAGATAGGACTGCAGGGCCCCGAGCAGCACCGGCGTTAACCGCACCGATCCGTGCTGGGCATGAGCATGCACCTGGGAAAAGAACTGGCACAAGGTTTCGATGTCTTCTGGCCTGTCACGCAGTGGCGGGGTAGTAAGCGGCAGCACATTGAGCCGGTAGTACAGGTCTTCCCGAAACCGGCCGGCTGCAACCTCAGCCTCCAGGTCTTTGTGGGTTGCGGCGACCACCCGGACATCGATATCGATGGGCTTACTTGAGCCCACAGGGTCGATGCTGCGCTCTTGGAGCACCCGCAGAAGCTTGACCTGCATGTCGAGCGGCAGATCGCCGATCTCGTCGAGAAACAGCGTGCCGCCCTGGGCAAGCTCAAAACGGCCCGTGCGGTCAGAGATTGCCCCGGTAAAGGCACCGCGCCGATGGCCAAAGAGCTCGCTTTCGATCAGGTCGCGGGGAATGGCACCGCAGTTTACGGGCACAAAACGTGCTTGTTTTCGGCCAGAGTGGTCATGCAGGGCACGCGCCACAAGCTCTTTGCCGGTGCCGCTTTCCCCAATGACCAAAACCGTGGCGTCGGAATGGGCGACCGACCCGATCAACCGTTTAAGGTTCAAGATCGCGGCGCTCTGCCCGATTAAAGAGTCAAGACTCACAGCGGAGACGAATATAAAGAGCGGACATGAGGCTTGAGTTTACGGGAAATAGGCGCAAAACTACTAAAGCAATGGTTTTCCATGCCGAACCCCAAACCAATCGCGTTGCTTTGTTTACTTTTCTGAAGGATGTCAGCCATGCACAAACGCCTGCAATTTACCTTGATTTCTGGTCTTGCCAGTCTGACCCTTGCGGGCTGCGCGGGAGTTCCGGTTCAAGTTACCACCCCAGCACCCACGAAAGCAGCAGAAGCGCCTAAGCCAGAGGCCGCCGAGGCGGACAAACTCCGCCCAAGCTCAAGTGGGCTCGTACAGTCCATGATCGAGCGACGCCAGTCCATGACTGCTACCGGTTATGCGGTAATTAGCGTACAGAACCATCGGCTTCCTGCCCAGCAACGCTTATTGGCGATACGCGCCTCTAAGCTTGATGCCTACCGGGCCCTCACCGAACAGGTCTATGGCCAGTACCTTGATGCCACGACTACTGTGGCCGATATGGTGGTGCAGAGCGATAGCTTCCGCGCACGCGTTGAGGGGGTTATCTACGGGGCAACCTTGGTCAGTATTACGCCTGTGGGTGACGACACCTACGAGACAACGCTGTCGCTTGATTCCAGCGTGGTTGACGATATTCGCAGCCTTTATCTGAAGCAGTTGGCCTCTGCCCGCACCCGTTAGTTCCATGACTTTGATGCGATTGCCTCCGCGTCTCGCCCTGGCGATCTTTCTCTTGAACATGGGCGTGGTTTTCAGCCCGGTTTGGGCGCAGAGTGTCAATCCTTCTGTGTCGCCAACCGGGTCTGTCTTGCTTGCCCCGCATTCCAAGGCAGGCGCCCAGTCGCTCAATCCATCTATGTCCCCGGAGGCTCGAGTGCTTCTCGCACCCCCACCCAAGGGCGCAAAGGCAGGCAAGGGACCCCAATCGGTTGGACTATCTCAGGCGCAACCGGGCCCTGCCGTGAATGCTACCGTCTCTCCAGCGGGTCGGGTACTCTTGGCGCCCGTGCCGAAGGCGGCGACACAAAGGGCAGAGTCTCAGGCCCGTGAACGTGCCCGCGCGCAGGAACGGGCCAATCGGCCGGTATCTAATCGAAAGCCTGGCTCAGCGCCATCAGCATCGCCGCGGGCAGCCCTTGGCTCCCAGGATTATGAGGCGCAGCTTGCTGCCATTCGGGCTGAACTCATCGCTGCGGCGACTCGGGCGCAGGTGCGCGTTAAGGCCATCTCGTGGCTCGATGGCCAGGGGCAGTTACACGAGGCCAATGAGTTTCGGTCTGATGCCAAGGTTCAGGGAATCCGGATAAACCGAGGTGCGGGTGATTCTCAGACGCGGGTTGAGCTAGACCAGCTCCAACCCCTAAGTGCCTCAGAGAGTTGCAGCCCGAAGTCAAGCCCCTTTAAGCGCCATGCCTATTTTTCAGTGCGCACTGAGCCAGGGGCAGGATTCTTCACTAGTGCGCAGCTCTCCGCCTTAGCAGAGTCTCTTGGCCCCGAGCTTCTTACCCTTCTGGCCGCCGATACTGGATGGGCCTTTAGTCAAAGCCCTTTTGGGGCTGGGCGCTCTCGCCCCGATTCTCTGTATGAAGAGCGTCTGCTTGGCCGGGTAGAAGACTCCGCGCCGTTTGAGCTTTCCGTGCGGCTGGTCGATATGGGGCGCCGCCCCGAAGCCGCCCCCGCAGCCAACCCCGGCGCCGAACCAGCCGTAGCGCCTCCCGCCTGGGTTCGTCGCCTTGCGGTGCAGACCGGGCTTTCTCCGGAGCCTCCGGAACTCGGCCTGCTCGGGGTTGTCCTGGTGGTGAGTGACCGGTTGACCGGTCTGACCGTCTTTTCCCGGTCTATCGCCCTTCCCATGCAGCAGGTTCGTACCGGCTATCTCGATGCGCCCCGCGCGGTCGTCTCAGACGTCGTTCAGGCACAGCGCGCTCTAGAAAGTCTTCAGCAGGGGTTGCGCACCGGCATGGGATGCGTGTCCCCCGAGTATCCGGTGCTAGAGCGCCAGGCGGAGGGGCGGTTTCTTTTAAATGGCGGTAAACGGCTTGGTCTTGCGGTGGGTACCCAGGTTTTGCTGTCTGCCCCGGCCCAGATACCCTCAAAAATTCTGCAGCCCGAGGTAGCCGCCTCACTGATGCTGGCAGTGGTTGAGTCTGTTGATCAAGACCGCGCCTTGGTGCGTCGCGTAGCTGGCCCTGCTCCTGCATCATCTGGCGCTTTGGTCGGACTTCCTTTTTAATGACAGGTATTCACAAGGACGCTTATCCATGAAGAATTTTCCTTCGATCTCGAGGTCTCTGCCATGGCTCATGGCTCTTCCGACTGCCTTGGCCTTCGCGCAGCCTATGCCAGATACCGCGCGCGCCTTAAAGACGCTTATGGATGGTCCTCAGCACAGCAATGGCCAGGATGCCGCCTCCGGGCCACACGCCTCTGCGGGGCAGATAAGTCATATTGTTCGTCCCGGCGAGACCCTTGCGCGGGTGGTGCAGCAGGTTTATGGCAGCCATCCCTACAAAGATGCGCCGGTGTTTCGGCTGATCGTGCAGCGTAACCCGGATGCATTTGTGGGGGGCAACCACAATCGGCTCAAGGCGGGCGTACAACTGCTTCTTCCGAGCCCTTCCGAATTACATCTGGCCCTTACTGCTCAGCATCCCCAGTTTCAGGCTGCGGTCGGTCGACCTGCAAGCACCGATGCCATGCATGCCCGGGGTGCCCATACGGCCGCTGCAAAGCCCAGCTACCCAACGGCCTCGGCCGCCGCGGCTCAGGCCACAGCGCCATCCGACCCCCGACGAGGCTGGGTGCGGTTTCCCTAGGGCAGCGTTAGGTAATTTCCTTTCTCTAAAGGTTGCCATTCAGGCTGCCCTCGGGCTAGTCTTGCCTTTATGCTGACCGGAACCGAAGCCATCGCCCAAGGGGGCGGCAAGATCCTGCCCATCTACCTTGAGGGGCGGCTGATTCCCGTTCCCGATGCGACTGGTCGGGAGCTTGGGCTCAGTGCCAATCAGGTGGTGCGGGCGCTGGTGGAGATGCGCGGAGAGTCGCTTGTGCTGCTCGTGAATGGGCGCGCGCTCGAGCTCGGCGCGCAGACACGGTATCGGCCAGGTGATGCCCTGTGGCTGCGGCTTGTCGACCTTCCCCAGGGAGGTCTGGCGTTTAAGCAGGTGGCAGCCCCCGCGGGCCAGTCACAGGGTCCGGCTGCCAGCGCGCCCCTTGCCCCAGCCGGTGCCCAGCCAGGCATCTCTCCGACGGTATCGAGTCTTTTCGCCCAGCCCGCAAACCTCAGTGGCCTAGCGGCGCTGCTTTCCAGCTCGGGGGCCCTGGCCGGGCTGGTCAATAGCCTTCGGCCCTCTGCCAGCCTTGGGCCGCTGGGTATTTTGTTTCAGGGCCGGCCCGCCATGGCCCGGCTTTCTCCCGAGGCAGTAAAAAACGCCCTTAAGGCATCTGGTCTGTTTACCGAGTCTCGGCTTGCCGGTGGACAAGGCGTTCAGTCTGATCTCAAACTGGCATTGCGAGAGGCCTTGGCGCGCATGGCCCAGATGCCAAAGCTTGCCGATGGTCTGCGCCAGGCCACGCAGGCCGCTGTCCGAGAGATCGAGTCGTCTCAGGCTGACTCTTTGGCAGCCGCCGCCCAGCGTGAGCTTTCCTACGGGTTTGTGATCCCTTTTAAAGATGCCGACCCTGTTCTGGTGCAGTTTTTTCGTCCTCCTCGTAGCCCAGAGCAGCCTGACCCGCCATACACCATTAACCTGCATGCCAGTAGTAACCACCTTGGCGAGGTCTGGATGAAGACGGTAGTGTCGGGCAGTCGAGCCCTTGACATGGTGATGTGGGCAGAGCGCCCCGACATTGCCCAGCGGGCTCAGAAGGCGGCGCCCGAACTCCGAGAGGATCTGGAGGCAGTAGGCCTGACAGTGCATTCTTTTCTTGTCGTTCCCGGCCGCAGGCCGCCCGAGCCATCGCCGGTTCTTGGCGAGGCCCCTGGGGCGGTCTTTGACCGACAGGCCTAGCGCGAAAGGGTAGAGGGTAGGTAGGCATGGTCTCGCGTCGCAGCCTTGAGGCAGTTGCCTTGGAGTATGGCCAGCACCGTGCGCCTGTGGTGGTGGCCAAGGGCACCGAAGAGATGGCCCAGGCGATTATCGAAGAGGCCCAGAGGCAGGGGGTTTATATCGCCCAAGACCCGCAGTTGCTGGCCTTGCTCTATAAGCTTGAGCTCGATCAGGAAATCCCCGAGCACCTGTATGCGGCCGTGGCTGTTATCTTGTCTTGGGCCTACTGGCTTAAAGGCATGAAGCCCGGCGATGAAAAATAACGAATAGCAGCAAAAGGCTTTTCGCCTTTATGCGTCGGTAAAGCTGCTTTTTTTTCTGCCCATGGCAATGCGGCCAAGTCGGTCGTAGACTTCCACAGAGCTGGTGGGGTCGGCGCCTTGCAGCGTTTTAAGTGCCGCGCGAATCGCGTCGAGTTTGCGCTGGATAAGAATACTGTTGCGCCGATGGCGGTCGCGGCATTCGAGCACCGTGTCTTGAAAGCTGCGCCAGTCTGCGCTGGCAGCGGTGTCGTCGGCCCCAACCGCTGGTGGCTGTACCCCGGCCAGCTTGGCAATAAGACTGGTTTTCTCGGGCTGCAGAGACTCGAACCGATCGAGGTCTTGGGCCTTGAGTGCCTCGAATTCTTCGTCGAGAAGGGCGGCTAAGCGGGATGCAGAGGTTTTTTCTGAGGCGAAGCTCACCAGCCGCAGCCTTAGATCATCTTCTCAATGGCCAGGAAGCTTTCTGCGATACGGCGAGAATCGAGCGGATAGTTGCCATCGCGGATGGCCTGCTTAATACGCTCTACCTTTTCGGCATCGAAGTCGGGGCCTTCCATTACCCTGGTGGCCGCTGCACTGAGGCGAATCTCGTCGGCGGGGGGTCTAGCCGGCTCGTTTGTGGGCGCAGCCTTGCGAAACTTTTCTGCCTCCTCGGCCTTTTTCAGGCGGGCATTTTCGGCAAGAAGGTCGACCCGAGCCGCACGGTTTGCAGAGTTAATGGCATCGGTCATGAGAGTTTCCTTTAAAAACAGATACTTAGAATAAATATGGGGGGCCGCTTACTGGCTAGAGAAGAGATCGGCAGATTACACCCAGACTTTAGCCCTAGATTCAAAAGTTTGCGCATTTTTTTACGAAACATACAGTTAAAGCCCCCGAACCATATTGCGCCCAACCACCAAGCCCGTAAGCACGCGGCCCGAATCGGGGTTTTTAAGCCTGATCTGGTCGCCAATTCGACCATCGTCCATGGCCTGCAGTTGCAACGATACCTGAAGCCCGGGAGCGTTGGAAAGTGAAAACTGAACCAAATGATTACGCCGGATAAGCAGTGCCTTTTTGAGGTCACGCTGCCGAATCGGGTCTCCGGCCTTCACATTGCGCACGAGCTCGGAGAACTCCAGCCCATCGGCCTGCAGAAAGTAATTGCCGGGGTTCCCCGTAATTGTTCGGGATTCCAGTGCAAAGGCCCCGGGCTCCAAGGCCTGGCCGGCCGCTAGGTTTAGCTTCGCCACAACTACCATCATTGCCTGGGTTTCTGCCTGTGGGGTGGGCGCGGCGGGCCTGCCCTGCGAAGCGGTAGACTCCGATCGCACCGTCACCTTGCCGTATTGTGTCTGTTGTGCTGAGCCATGCCTCGAGCCTTTGGCATCGGCGCCTGGATCGGTACGTTGCAGAAACACCTGCCATTTTTCGGATAGATCTGATGCGCACCGTACGCGAACGGTCTTGGTGCCGCCAAAGGGCGCATCAATGGCCAACGCCTCTGGACAGGGTGTAATAGCAATCCGTCGGTCTATCGGGGCGAATCCAACTGACTGCGGCGTGATGCCATAGGTTTTTACCACCCATTGCCGGGCCTCGTCTTCGAGCCAGGCAAGCTCAGCACCCAGGGAGGGCTGTGAGGCAAGTGCCGAAGAGGCAGACAGGACCGAATGAGCAGACAGGGCAGCCAAAGCAGACAGGGCATGCCTCGGCCATGGGAAGAAGCGATAGGTGCCTGAAATCTTTTTCATAGCCCGCAGTAGCAGTCTTCGTGCCAACTTACCCATGGTATGGGCTCTTTATGGCACAGACCCTGCTTAGCCTCTGCCATGAAACTGACGGTACAACCCGGCGACACGCTTACCCGGCTGACTCAGCAGGCTTTAGGCCAGAGCAGCCCATCGGGTAAGGCGCCGTCCTTGTCGTTTGCAGATTTGATGAAAAGGATGCAAACCGTGGCCAATGAAAACCAGATAAGCAATATTGATCGGATCTTCCCCGGTCAGGTCATTGATTTTTCCGCCATCAGCGGCGCGGGGCGCCCAACAGAGCCAGAGCCCAGCGCAGCGATGGCCGCGCCGCCCCCCCAAGACCTGAGCGATATTCGCCCAGTGTCAGGGTTGGGCCAGGGCCAGAGCAGCCATCGGGTGCTTGAGCGTACTCTTGAGCGGGCGGTGGCTAAGGGCTACATCCCTGAAGAGGACGTTGCCGAGGTACGGCGACGAATTCTCGACATGTCGCGCGAGTACAAGTTTCTGCCTGATGACTTTGCTCGCGTGGGGCTGATTGAAAGTGATGGTTTTAATCCGCGTGCCACCAACGGCAATTGTCATGGAGTGATCCAGTTCTGTGATGGTCCCGATCGGGGCGCGGCCAGTGTGGGCTTCGGCAAGAACCCAAAAGAGATTCTGGGCATGTCGGTGCTTGAGCAGCTTGATCTGGTCGATCGGTATTTCAAAGACACCCAACTGGCACAGTATCGTCCGGCCTCTTTAGATGCCCTGTATCTCACCGTGTTGTACCCAGCGGCCCGCGATGAGCGACAGATGCACAAGGCCCTCCCGATTCCCGGGCCTCAGGCCTCGGTGCTGCATGTGGGTGGACACCAGAGTAATGCCATTACGCGGGCATCGCTGCGCAAAGGGCTTATTGAGAATGCCAATCTCAGGCTCACCCAGTTTGCCCAACAACAGGCCAAAGAGGCACTCGCTCTATCACGGCAGGCCGGAGAGCAGGCCGTGTCACCCCAAGAAAGGCCAGCCCCGGTTGGGTTTAAGGCGCCTACTGCTGCCGTTGCGCCAGTGGCAGCGGCACGGGCCCCGGGTTCCATGGGTGCGCGTGTTGACTTCATGCCCGAACTGCTGCCCAACTTCTCACTACCAACCTTCTCAACCGAGTCGGTCTTGCAGAGCCGTCCACGGACATCGTGATGCGCAGCACCCGTTCTCGCAGGTTTTTACACAGCGTTCTCCACGGAGGGTCTTTGCAGCGACCCTTCTTGAAAGCGGCAATGGTTTGCCGCTCTTTTCTTTGGCACGCGCGTTGCATCCCTCGGCACGAGCGGCAAACACTTTAGAGAGGAGGGGCTGCCATGAATCTGGTTCAAAACGCATTCGGTATTCATGAACATGCGCTCTCTGTGCGCAACCGCAGGGTGGAGCTGATCTCGCAGAACATTGCCAACGTCGATACGCCGAACTACAAGGCGCGCGATATTGACTTTAAAAGGATTATTGCCGGCACCCAGGGGGTGAGGGTAATGGCCACTAATGACAAGCACTACGAGATTGCCCATCTGGAAAACACCCCCGATGGCCTGAAGTTTCGCGTGCCGTTTAACGCCGCGACTGATGGCAACACGGTGGAAATGACCATAGAGCAGGCCCAGTTCAGCAAGGCCACGGCCGACTACCAGGCCACTCTGATGTTTCTCGAAAACCGAATTTCAGGCATTCGTAAGGCATTGCGCGGCGAATAGGGTAATTGGCCTCTAGACAGCGACAGCGCCTAAAACCCAGAGCCAAATGCACCACAGAACCAGACGCCACAGAATCGTGAAGGATGGCCAGACATGATTGACAACATTTTTGGAATTGCGGGTACGGCCTTAAATGCGCAGCTCACCCGCATGAACCTTACGGCCTCTAACCTGGCCAACCAGAACACCACCGCGCCCACCGAAGAAGAGGCCTTTAAGGCCAAGCGCTCGGTGTTCAAGGCGCTACTCTCGCGCGCAGACACCCATGCCGGTGCCCCCTATGTGGGTGGGGTACGGGTCGACAAGATTGTTGACCTGCAGGACCCCAATCCGCGGGTCTATGAGCCTGGTAGCCCGCATGCCGATGCCGAGGGCTATGTCTGGATGTCCAACGTTAACGAGGTGACCGAGATGGTGGAAATGATGGCCTCGGCTCGTGCCTACCAGAACAACGTTGAGGTGGTGAACACCGCCAAGGCGCTGATGATGAAGACCCTTGAGATTACAAAGGCATAAGTTATGACGATTACCGCAAGCACTTTTCAGCTACCTCAGAGTATTCCTACGGTACGAACCGAGCAGGAAAAGCGACTGATGAAGCCCGTGAATGACGAGATGGGGCAAAAGGAATTTCTGTTGCTTTTCACCACGCAGCTGCAAAACCAGGATCCGCTTGATCCCATGAAAAACGAACAGTTTGTGGCCCAGCTTGCCCAGTTCTCTCAGCTCGAGGCCACGGTATCGATGGCCGACAAAATGAATAATGTGTTCGACGCCATGATGGGCGAGCGCATGCTGCAGGGGGCGTCCCTGATTGGCAAGAAAGTGGCGGTTCCCAATGGGCCGGCCATTTTAAAAAATGGTGCTCCGATTAGCGGAATTATCAGCATTCCCAATGGCGCCGACAGTATTGAAATGAATGTCTATAACAAGCTTGGCCAGCTGGTGAAGACCGAGACCATGGGCCGGCGCATGCCCGGCGAGGTTACCGTGCGCTGGGACGGGACCGACCGCAACGGACAGCTGCTACCCGATGACTCCTACCGCATTATCGCCACCGTGCGCAGTCAAGGTCAGCTCACACAGGTGCCTATCGCTACGCCCGCCGTGGTGAAGAGTGTGAGCTTTAGTGCCGAGGCCAATGACCTTGTGCTTGAGGTGTCCAACGGCGCCACGATCAACTTCCGTGAAGTGAAGAAGATCGATGGTGACCTGTAGCGCAGCCCCCCTTTAGACCCGCCCAAACGTTTTCTCTTAACGCCAACTTACTCACGCCACACCACCCGATAGACCTAAGGAGTTTTGCACCATGTCTTTCTATACCGCCCTTACTGGTTTGAATGCTGCCACCGCCTCTCTTGGCGTGATCAGTAACAATATTGCCAACGTTGGTACAACAGGCTTTAAACGGTCTCGGGCCGACTTTGGCGATATTTTCGCCACCTCGCCTCTCCAAAAGGCCTCCTCAGTTATTGGCCAAGGGGTTGCGCTCAAGGGGGTTACCCAGGAGTTTAGCCAGGGCAACCTGCAGTTCTCTGCCAGTGTGCTCGACATTGCCATTACCGGTGACGGCTTTTTTCCTTTGAAGTCAGCCGATGGCCTGCAGGACATCTACACCCGCAACGGAACGTTTATCCTGGATGACTCCTTTTCGGTGGTGAACTCGGCGGGTCAGGCACTGATGGCGGCAAGCGTAGACTCTCAGGGCAAGGCAGACCTTGAAACCCTACGTAAGCTGGTGATTCCGCGCAGTACGAACGGAGATGCCCGCGAGACTACCGAGATCGAATTTGGGCTAAACCTCCCGGCAGATGCCCCGGTGATTACAACAAAATTCGACCCACGTGATCCTAATACCTACGGCCTGACTACCGCAGTCACAATCTTTGACGCGGGCGGTAACGAGTACCTGGCAACGGTGTACTACGTAAAGACCCAGCGCGCCAGCCCAGAAGACCCCACCAACAAATGGCAGACGCACGTATTGATTGGGGATACAAAGCTTGATGAGCTATTGATTCAGGCGCAGTCCAATGCAGGAGAGAAGCTATTTGTCAATAAGTACGGCCAGGTCAAGGCTGAGGCGGAAATCCCCCCCCAGGATATCGCGCGTGGCGTTACAAAACTTTTTAACCTGGACCGATTGGCAAACAAGCAGGCCTCGGTCTCAGCGGAGTTCGTGGGCCGTCAGGTAGGGCCTGTTCAGTTGAATAACCTAAAGGCCGGCGAGCACTATTTGTTCCCAGACCTTGTGGGACTGGACCAAGATGCATTAGATGACCTTGATGATGAAGTCGCGTTGTCTGGGCTTCAGGTAACGCTGAATGTGGATGACTCTCCGTCTCCGGTGAGGGTAGACCTCTCAGACCTCATTCTCAATGAGGATGGTGCAATAGATATAAGAAAGGCTAACACCAAATACAGTGGTATCGAGCTTTCCCGAATCCTAGAGGCGCGCATTAATAAGGCATACGGAGACGAGCGGTATTTTGACCTTGACTCTCTGGTAGCAAGTGACGAGGAACGGCCTGATACCTATGATCTACTTCGGATTCGAATCGGAAACGAACCCGAGGCAAAGATTTCTCTGAATCTGGCGGGTGATATTGATGAGGAGACAGGGTTATTTGTTTTTGAGGATGAGACCTTTAGCGATATTGCACTTGCGCCCGGAGAGCGGCCGCCTGCAGACCTCAAAACAGACACCCTGACCCGGTTATTGCAAAGGGCAATTAATCGCGATCCAGTAGAGGATGATGGAGAGCTTGGCTCCGGTGGCGTTGGCGTAAACGAAGACGGAAGCCCCAGGGTTCTGATTCGCTACTCTGCTGAGAAGCAGACTTTCCTAATCACGCCTACAGACAATAAGGCCGAGCTTCGGATTGGCGCCTTTGACAATAACCGAGTCAATGAGGTTTTCGGTCTTGGCAGGGAGTTGACCAGTATTGATCTTGAATCGGGGACCTATGGCGGCCTAGCGATTCCAAACGGAGCCACCATCCGCGCAAGCAACTCCAACTATGGCCAGAGCGACCAGCGGACAGGAATACGGGTGCGGTTTAACGACGAGACTGGCACCTTTAGCATCTTCTCAGGAACCACCGGAGATCGTTCGTCGGTGGCGATCTTGGCGCCGTTGGCCGATCCACTGAGCATTGACGAGGTTGAAGGAGAGCGGATTGATGCGGAAACTCTTGCCCAGGCTAGGCAGGCTGGCACCTCAGACAACCCGCGTATCGCCGCATACCTGAATTTTTTGAACATCTTTGAGCTTGAGCCTGGGGATACGCCTGTAGAGCGGCTTCCGCTGCGCGGCGTGAGGTCAACACCTGCGATTGTTCAAGGCAACCCGATCGGTATCAACCTTGACAATAAGTTTACGCTTAACCCCGAAACCAGCACATTTACAGTTACTGTAGACAACGTAACAGGGCTTATCCAACTGCCTGTGGGCCGAGAGTTTACCAAGGAGAGCTTTCGCCGCTTGCTGGAAGACCGGATTAATTCTCTGGAAGACTCCCGGGGTCGCACCGTTGCTAATGTAAAGGTTGAATACAAAACCGAGGGGAATATTACTCGTCTGGAAGTTACGACAGGCACTGAAGGAAACGATTCGTTCTTGAAGATTTCCGGCCCCAGCATATGGGGACTGCGAGATCTTCCCAATGGCAGGGGAACCACTGAGCGCTGGATTGCTCCCCCGCAGGCAGAGAATGACAACGGTGTGCCTTTATATGTAGACCGAGATGGCAATGAGACAACCGAGGCAGGCGAGTTTTCAGAAGAGGAGGCCCGTGATCTCTATGCCCCGATTTTCCTTGACAAGGGGGAGCTAACCTTTAGCAACCGCGGCGAGCTCGTCTCTCCGGCAGTTCCGATCAACTTTAAACCCGCCACCATCGAAGAGACCGGTGCCACACTGCAGTTTGCCATTAACTACGATGGCACCACACAGTTTTCAAGCCCGTTTGGCGTTCTCGCGCAGACACAGAATGGGCGTCCCGAGGGTGACTTAATTGGGCTAGATGTTGCCGACGATGGTCTGGTTACCGCCCAATACTCTAACGGCAGCCAGAACAATCTTGCAAAGATTATTCTCTCTAACTTTACCAACCCGCAAGGGCTGCGCCAGATCGGTGATGCCAGCTATTACGCGACATCAAAGTCCGGCCTGATTACCTTTGGTGAGCCTGGCAAGGCGGGATTCGGTACGGTCCGTTCGGGTGCTCGTGAGCGGGCCAACGTAGACCTGACCCAGGAGCTAATTGACCTCATTACCGCACAGCGGGCCTTCCAGGCCAATGCCAAGGCCATTGAGACCAATAACACCCTGACCCAGGCCATTATTAACATCCGGAGCTAATAAAAGAGGCTAGGCAGCGCGCCTTACCAGTCTGACTGCTAAGCTGCGCCGCCGCCCCCTAAGGAGTCGCCCATGGACCGTTTCGCCTACACCTCTTTAAATGCCATTAACGAGCGCAGGCTCGCCCGGCATGTTTTTACCAATGAACTGGCAAACGTATCCACGCCTGGCTTTAAAAAGAGCTATGAAGCGGCCATGCAGGCCAATAAGACAGAGGGCATGGGCTATGACACGAGAATCTCTCCGCAGATGGAGAAGATTGAGCGCGTGCTGCTTACGCCGGGGGCACTCATGGTTACCGGCAGCTCTACGGATATTGCCTTTAAGGGGCAGACCCTATTAGGGGTTCAGGCACCCAATGGCGACCTTGCCTTTACCCGGCGAGGCGATCTGCGGGTGAATCTCAGCGGGGTTCTAGAGAACGGTCAGGGGCATCCGGTGATCGCAGAAGGCGGCAGCCCCATAAACGTGCCCCCTGGATTCGCTGTGAACATTACCCCGCGCGGCGAGGTTTTTGCCCGTGACCCCAATCTGCCCGGGGTGGCCGCAGAGGTGTTGGTTGGGCAGTTGTTATTACGCGATGCCAGCGAGACGATAATCGTGCGGCGTGAAGATGGCCTTTTTGAGTCGTTTCAAAATAACACCCGGGTGACTGGTGATTTTCCCACAGGGCCTGTGCCTGTAGAAGTTGTCTCGGGCGCGCTTGAGGGCAGTAACGTGAACCCTATTCTGGCTTTGGTGAAGCTTATCGATGAAAGCCGGTCTTTTGAGCAGAGCATTAAGTTCATTCGTGAGGCTAAGAATATCGACGAGTCGGGCGCCACCATGCTGCGCGGCTAATTAATCATTCGCTCATCGCCTGCCTGCTCTTGGCACAGGCGCGGTAAAAACGGCAAGGCTACCCGCCCTCAAGGTTCACGGCCAGCCCCCCCAAAGCGGCAACGACATGCCGCTTTTTTATTCCCAAAATCTGGCAAGAAGCTTGCTTAGGTCTGCCTGTCAAGACTGATTGGTGGGAAGGAACCTCAGCATGGATGCATCTCTTTGGATTGCCAAAACCGGACTCGATGCGCAGCGAAAGCGCATGAGCGTGATCTCGAACAACCTGGCAAACGTTAACACCACAGGTTTCAAGCGAGACCGGGCCAACTTTGAAGACCTGCTCTACCAAAACGTTCGCCAGCCGGGCGGCCAGACAGGTGCCGATACTCTGACACCCACGGGGCTAATGGTCGGAACGGGAACACGAGTTCTTGCCACGGAAAAGATTCATTCCCAGGGCAACATGATTAATTCTGATAATGCCCTGGACATTGCCATTGACGGCCCAGGCTTTATGCAGATCACCCAGGCAGACGGCACGATCGCCTACACCCGCGATGGCGCCTTTAAGATCAACGCCGGAGGGCAGGTGGTTACTGGCCATGGCGACTTTCTCGATCCAGCCATCGTGATACCGCCGAATGCCTCTTCTATTTCTATTGGCCGCGACGGCATTGTTACCGCGGAACTGGTTGCCGGTGGTGGCCAGGTGGCGCTTGGCCAGATCAACCTGGCACGGTTTATTAATCCCGCAGGGCTTCAGCCCATGGGCCAGAACCTCTACAAAGAAACTGCCGCCAGCGGTGCCCCGATTGTGCTGGTTCCGGGTACCGAGGGCATTGGCTTTCTTCGCCAGGGCATGTTGGAGGCTTCAAACGTGAATGTGGTTGAAGAGATGGTCAACATGATTGAGACCCAACGCGCCTACGAGGTGAACTCTAAGAGCATCTCGGCGACCGACGGCATGCTGCGGTTCCTGAACCAGAACCTCTAAGCAGCACTTAGCCTTCTAGCCCATTAACCATCCATTAATTTAACTGCCACAAGACAAATAGGAAACCGCACCATGAGACGCTTTGAAGTGACATCTACCCATGTTCTGGTATCGGCCTGCCTAGCTTTAACTGTAGCTGGCTGTGCCAGCAAACCCAAAATGGCCGATGCCGAGTTTGCACCCATGGTGCAGATTCCGGTGGAGCCGCCCTCAGCGGCCACAGGGTCTATCTATAACGGGGGTCGTAACGACAACTGGTTTGGTCGCAAGCGTGACTACAAGGTGGGTGACATTGTTACCGTGATTCTTAATGAAGAGACACAGGCCGACCGCCGTAACAGTACCACCGCAACCCGTGAGAGTAGTAACGACATTATGGAGAGCCTAACCCCGAAGCTGCCATTTCCGAAGGCATTGGCTGGCCTGCCCTTATCGGGTAGCACAATTGAGAGTAACGGTTCGGGCACTGCGGCCCAACGTGCCACCCTGCGCGGGTCAATTGCCGCTACGGTAACCCAGGTGCTCCCGAATGGAAACCTGGTGGTACGCGGCGAAAAGCAGCTTGATCTTTCTGAGGGTAGTGAGGTGATTCGTGTGGCCGGCATTGTGCGTACCGATGACGTGGGCCCCGATGGCACAGTGTTCTCCCGCCGACTTGCCAATGCCCAGATTTCTTACACCGGTACCGGAGACCTTGCCAGTGCTGCCAAGGTGCCCTGGGGTACCGGGTTTCTGATGAAGCTCTGGCCGTTCTAATCATTGGCCCTGACCCATAACAAAAACAACCCAAGGAAGTGGCCATGATCTACTTTTTAAACGATCCGACGGCATACGAGACCAGGCTGCAGCGGTCCCTGCGTATGGTTTCTATGATGCTTGTAGCAATTTTGCTTGGCATTATCCTTACGCCGGTTGCTAAGGCAGATAGGGTAAAAGACCTTGCCTCTTTGGCTAGCATGCGGTCAAACCAGTTGCTTGGCTACGGCCTGGTGGTGGGCCTTGAGGGCACAGGTGACGGCGCCGATCTTAGCGTGACTGCCTCAAGCATTAAGGCCATGCTCACCCGGCTTGGCGTGAATGTCGGAGGATCTCTCGGCGACTTCGACACCGCTGCGGGCGGAAAGATGGATGTGAAAAACGTCGCGGCCGTGATGGTAACGGCCGAGCTCCCAGGATTTGCCAAACCCGGTCAGCGTATCGATATTAATGTCTCTGCAATTGGCAAGGCCAAGAGCCTGCGCGGCGGCAACCTGATTCTTACCAGCCTGCGTGGCGTGGATGGTCAGGTATACGCCCTCGCCCAAGGGGCGCTCACTGCTACTGGCGTACGCGAAGAGGCTGCCGGTTCGCGAGTGACAATCGGTGTGGCAACCGCGGCCCGCGTTCCGAATGGGGCCATTGTAGAGCGGTCTGTTCCTACGCCTTTTGAGACCTCTGAGTACATGGTGTTGAATGTACACGCCTCAGACTTCACCACCACTAACGGCATTGTTAATGCGATCAATAGCAACTTTGGCCAGGGTGTGGCTACAGCGATTGATCCGGTGTCTATTGCCATACGGGCCCCTGCTAACCCCGGGCAGCGGGTGTCTTTTATGAGTATGGTCGAGAACCTCCGGGTAACGCCCGGAGAGCCGCCCGCCCGTGTGGTGGTCAACTCTCGAACCGGTACGGTGGTGATCAGTCGCAATGTGAAAGTGACTGCCGCAGCCGTATCCCACGGCACGATTTCCGTCATGGTGGCCGCCACCAATGAGATTAGTCAGCCAGCACCCCTTTCGGCAGGACAGACCGCACCTGTTGAGAATGCAGAGGTGACGGTGGAAGAACCGCGAAAGCCTATGTTTCTCTTTCAGCCTGGGGTGGACCTGCGGCAGATCGTAGACGCTGTGAATCAGGTGGGGGCTACCCCGTCAGCGCTAATCGCGATTCTGGAGGCCTTGAAAAGCTCAGGCAGTCTTAGGGCCGAGCTCGTGGTGATCTAAGCCCTTTTACTACCGCACCGCAAACGAAATAAGGAACGTATCAATGGACGTAAAATCCGCCTTCGACTTCGATAGCCTGCAGAGCCTCAAGGCCCAGGCGCGTAGGGAGGCTTCGGCGGTGCCTGGTGGCACGGTAGGCGATGCCCCGGCAGCGCAGGCGGGTCAGAAGGCAGCGCTGCGCAAGGCAGCCGAGCAGTTTGAGGCCCTGTTCATCCAAGAGATGCTGAAGTCGATGCGGGCCTCGATTGAAAAAGATGAACTCACCAATGACTCCACTACAGAAACCTATGAGGCTCTGTTCGACCGCGAGATATCGCTACAGATGGCCAAGCGTGGCGCAGTCGGTATTGCCGACATGCTGGTTAGTAATCTGGAGCGGCAACAGTCTGCCGCAGAGGTATTGAACCAAAGGCGGCTAGAGGCACCTGGCGCAACCAAGCCTATGCGGCTTGAGAGAAAGACCTATGGACTTGGGGTAACCGATAACCAAGGCCTGCCTCTGGGCGCAGCCCCGAGCCCAGCAGCCGGTATTGCCCTGCCAGTGCGGCCTGCAAGCCTGCCGATTGACCCCAACCCTTTTAAGGCGCTCAAATAAATGAGCGACTTGGTATCGATTGCCAGTGGCGCTGTTTCGGTTTATCAGCGTGCCCTGGGGGTGGTATCAAACAATATAGCCAACGTGGGCAGTGTTGGCTATAGCCGCCAGGAGGCCAATCTTATAGAGGGGGCTCCACGCCAGCAGGCCACGACCTATCTGGGTACAGGGGTGGTAATGACCGGGGTTCGCCGACTCTATGATGAGTTCATTGAGAACAGCCTGCGCGATGCGACAACCGAGCTTGGCACTCAGACGCCTTTGCTGAACTATGCCAATCGGGTGGTCAACATTATGGGCAGCGAAGACGTGGGCCTGCTTTCCGCCTTTGACCAGTTCTTCGATGCGGCCCGCCAGCTGTCTTCCGACCCCTCTTCATTAATACTGCGCAGCCAGTTTGTGAGTAAGGCCGAGGGGCTTGCCAGCCGTTTTCAGACACTTGAGGGTCAGCTTCAGCTGGTGGAACAAGAAAGCCGTGAGGCGATTGCAACAAACGTTAATAAGCTTAACAACCTGTCTTCTCAGTTGGCGCAGATAAATACCCAGCTTTTGAAGACCAAGTATCTGGAGCGTCAGCCCCCAGCCCTTTTAGACCAGCGTGACCAGGTGCTACGTGAGATGGCTGAGCTTGCCAAGATTCGCGTGTCTGAGTCTAGTAGTGGGGTCGTTACAGTTCGCATTGGGTCGTCGAATACCGCTGGGGTTTTGGTGGAGAACGAGGTAAGCCGACCAGTATCTACGGTTTTTAGCAATGCCCAGGCAGGAAAGATTGATCTGGTGATCAATCGGGGCGTCTCTAATGCCGAGATTGTCTCCGGTTTTACCGGGGGTGCCATCGCAGGCCTGATGGGCTTTCGCAGCCAGCTACTAGAGCCGGTTGTCAATGAGCTTAACGACCTTGCCAAGGTGGTGATTCGTGAGGTAAATGCGATACACCGTGAGGGCATAGACCTTCAGGGCCGCAATGGCCAGGATGTTTTTTCGGTGGATCCGCAGTTTACGGTAACTCCCGCAGTCGGTGAGACCCAGGCGGTAGTGGCGGCAAGCCTTAAGACCGTTGATGACTTTTCTGCCAATAGCCTGCAGCTTTCTTACCAGGCCAATTCAGGCCAGGTAAATAACCTTAGCCTATCTGGAGAGTTTCGGGTCGGTGACCAGATTGTCGTTACCCTTAATGGGCTCAGTAAGGCATTGGTCTTGTCGGGCGCCGTGTCCGTTACCGAGACCCTTAGTGCAGGCACCGTGCTTGAACTGCCACAGGTACAGCAGCAGCTGCGCAATTTTTTGGAAGGTGGACAGCGGCTTAGCCCCGAGGAGCTTGCCGACTATTACCGCACCGGACAGGCCTCGCTTGAAGGCGCCTTTGGTCGGCAGCTTGCGGTGGAGCCCGGGGTAGACGCTGGGCTGATCGTTACCAGCCCCGTACTGGGTGCCTACAACTTGTCATTTCGTCTGGTTAATGGTGTCTCGACAGCCCGTGTTGACAACCTGGAAACCCGAGGGCAATGGACCGTTACTGACACGGTTACGGGGCGTTCGGCCACGGGTGTGGGCTCTGCAGAGATTAACGGTATCAAGATTAATTTCTCCGGAAGCCCGCGGGATGGTGAGATTTTATTTTTGAATATTGGCAATAACGCCGCTGCGGGAATTCGACTGGCCATTGAAGACCCTAATCGTATTGCCGCTGCCGCCCGGTTTCGGGTGATTGAAAACCAGTTTAATCCCAGCGGGGCCGGGGCCCGGCTGTTTGAGACCCCCCAAGACTATGCCCAAGACCGCAGCCTCTGGCTCGACCGGGTGGTGTCAGACGATGGCCGCACGGTACTAGACAACAATAGCCTGGTAGATCAGGCGATTCGGTTTGACCGCATTCGTCCCACCCCGATATCGATAATTCCCGCAGGCTATGCAGATACCAGCCTTTATCTCGGCGACCTTAATGGTGAGCCTATTGACCTACAGGTATTCACACGCGATGGCCGACATCTTTTGGGCCGGCAGCTGGCGGATCTGCGCATTGCCCAGGCCGAACAGAGCCTTGGTCGTGCGCTTACCCGTGAGGAGCGTCAGTCCCTCATAGACCAGGCAGGCGAGGAGTTTATGACCCAGGCGCGCCTAGCAGGTGTGTCGTTTGAGCCCGGGGCCAGTTACTCCACGCAGTACCTTAATGCTGCAGACGAACTGTCGTACCAGGGCATGGAGCTCTTTTATGGTGTGAAGGCCTCGGTGCAAGAGGTGCCCCGGCTCAATGAAGACCATGTCTTTGGCAGTATCGAGCGCATTCCAGCAGAGATTCTTTCTGGCCGCATCGGCATTCAGACCGCAGTACCTGGGGAAGCAATCTACCAGGAAGGCGCCCTAACCTTAAACGGCCAGCCCCTGGGCGCATTAAGGCTCGAGCAGGTGAACTCCGTTCCAACCCTGTTTACCGAGTTCACCGACCGTGAGGGGCGGCTGATTCGTAGGCAGGTTTCGGTGGAAAACCTTCCGGCGCCAGACCCTGGTAATCCAGGAGCGTTTCGTATTAAGGCCGAGCACCTTCAGGCCTGGATACATGCGCAGCCCGCCTGGGGCCGAGGCGAGCAGCAGACCCTCAGTTTTTCTGGGATTGGTAGCGATGGCACGCTTAGTCTGGTTTTGCCTGGCATTACGGCCGGGGGGGCAGACAAGACCTTAAACCTTACGATTGCCGCTGGCGCCACCCCGTCTGAGGTTGCCCAGCAGGTTGCCAATGCGATTGGTAACGATGCTGACTTTGCATCGTTTAAGGGCCGGCATGTGCAGGCCTTTGATGATGGACAGGTGCTGATTGAGTTTGCCCTCACCGAAACTGCCCGAGGTCCCATTCAGGTGAGCTCGGCCGACTCCGGTATTTCCAGTCGTCTGACAAGAGACCCCGCGAGCCAGGGCAGTCTCGGCGTGGGTGAGCAGCAGGTTCTGCGGTTTGGGCCTGCTACGGCTGCGGGCAGTATTCGGGTTGGCGACGTGGATGTAGCGGTTGCCCAAGGGGATTCCTCTTTACAGGTAGCAAACAAGGTAGCCCAGGCGCTCCGCACGCGCACCGAAAATTACGCGGGGCTTGAACGCTTGGGCTATGACGCCCAGGGCATTGGGCTGGATGTGGGCGCGGATGGAAGCCTTACCGTAAGGTTTGCGACAGCCCTTGGTAATGTGACCAATCTTGGTTTCTCGTCTGCTGTCGGAACACCAGGTACGGACACTGGGGTTTTTATGAACCTCACCACCCGCGATTTTCGTGGGCTGGAAATCGCTTTGCAGCTCGATGTGGATCGCGTCGTGAACCCCAACGGGTCGGTGAGTGTTTTCACAGACTCAGACGAACAGCCTTTTCAGAGCCTACGGTTTCGCCAAACCCTCTTGGGCCAGGGTGAGGAGCAGACCCTAAGCTTCTCAAATGCAATTGGCAATGGTGAGATTGAGATTGGCGGGGTGCGGGTCGCGGTGCTTGCCGAAACTCCCGCCAAAGATATCGCCCAGGCCGTAAAAAGAGCCCTTGAGCGCGAGTACGGCAGTTCGTCTCTTACCGGGTCGCAGCGCGAATTCATTTTGAACCTTGATGGCACGCTTACCGTGCGGTCTTCTCCAGGGGCGGGCAACGTACGCGACCTTACCCTTTCAAACCTGGGTACAGCAGGGGTTACCATGACTTCGGTTACCCGTGAGTTTGTGCCTGATGGCGAGCGGGCCGATTCGCAGGTGCGGATAGGTCTGGGCAGTGCTGGCTTTACCACCAACCTGGCAAGCTTAGGCTTTCGCACCGGGGTGTATGTCAGCGGCACGGTAAAGGAAGACCTGTTGGTTTTTTCTTCGCTTACCCATGTGCCCAACCCAGACGACCTTACCCAGCGCCCAGACCTTGGGGCTAGCTTTAGGCTTGGTGCCACCTATCGGCCCGGCAGCCTGGATGCAGTGGCGGCTCTGCGTGCCGAACCTTTTGAGGTGGTCTTTACCAGCAATAGCCGATACCAGATTGTTGATCGCAATACCGGCAGTGTTGTGGCAGACCGTCAGTACGACCCCCAACTTGGCATTGGCTACCGGGGTACCACGCTATTTCTAAACAGGCCACCATTGGCTGGTGATCGTTTTGCAGTAGACGGCAACGTGGATGGCATTGGCAATAACGCCAACATGATTCGTATCGCCGAGCTACAGAACGCGCGGATTGTCGGCGGTGCCGAGAGCCGCACGCTGTCCGATGCCTATGGCCAGACGGTTACCAATATTGGAAACCTGGCCTTCCAATCCAGCATCGCCCAAAAAGCACTTGAGGTCGTAAAAGACCAGGCCGTGCAGGCCCGCGACAAGGTCTCGGGGGTAAGCCTAGACGAAGAGGCTGCCGACCTGATTCGGTTTCAGCAGGCCTACCAGGCCAGTGCCAAGGTGATGCAGACGGCCAGCACTTTGTTTGACGCGATTATTGGTATTCGTTAGGACTGATGATGAAGATTTCGACCGGCTACTTTTTTGACCGCGCCACCAGCCAGATGGTGGCAACCCAGAACAACCTGTCGCAGGCCCAGACCCAGATGTCTACGGGCAAAAAGGTGGTGCAGCCCAGCGACGCGCCAGACGAGGCCACGGCTATTCAACGCCTTAAGTCGGTGATTGCCCGGCAAGACAGTTTTGAGAAGGCCGTGCAGACCACCGAGAATCGATTAAAGGCCGAAGAGACTGCACTTGAGGCCACGGCCAATATCCTTACCCGGTTTAAAGAACTCACCATTCAGGCCCTTAACGATACCTATGGCCCCAAAGACCGCGAGATTATCGCGGTAGAACTACAGGGCCTGCAGGAAGATTTACTCAGCTTTGCCAACACCCGCGATGTCAACGGCGCCTATTTGTTTAGCGGGTCTCGGGTGTTTACGCCGCCTTTTGGGGCCAATGCCCAGGGCGACATTGTCTACCAGGGCGACGAGACCGTTAACCTGGTGGATGTCGGCGATCAGCGCCAGGTGCGGCTCAACCGCACCGGTACCGAAGTCTTTGGCCGGGTGATTCGCCCGCAGCCCGATGGCACCAGCGAAGGCCGCAGCTTTTTTCAGGCCATGCAAGACCTGGTGGATGCCGTGCGCAGCTCAGACCGCGAGAACATGAATCGTGGCTTAGGCGAGCTAGAGACCCTTAACCAGGGCGTGGCCGTAAGCATGGCCAAGGTGGGCTCTGCCATGAACGTGGTGGACAACCAAAAGGCCGTGCTCGAAGAAACCCGGCTGCAGCTCAAGACCGTGTTAAGCCAGATCGAAGACCTGGACTACACCGAGGCCGTCACAGAGATGCAGAAAAAGATGATGGCCCTGCAGGCCAGCCAGTCGAGCTTTGCCCAGATTTCGCGGCTAAACCTGTTTGAGTACATTAGGTAAGACAGATGCGGCTTAGAACCTATAACCCTTTTGGTGCTCCCCCCGTGCGACTAACGGCGCAGCGGTGGGAAGCGAGGCCCCCGAGCAGCGGTGTAAAAGCCATAAAGCGGCTAAAGTTTGCCGCTTTTGGGCCGATGCAAAGCTTATGAAGAAAGTTTTTACTCGGTTTTGCCTGGGGCTCCGGCTATGGCGATAGATTCGTCAGGAATCGTCTCCGCCTTAGGGGCTGGCTCGGGCATTAATATCCGCGACCTGGCCAAGGGCCTCACCGACGCCGAGATTAACCCGCGCAAAAATGCCATTCAGGCCAAGATTGATCGGTCTGAGGCCAAGATTTCGGGCTATTCGGCCGTTATGGCCGTGCTCGATGGGTTTAAGGCCACTATTGACCAGATTGACAGCACCACCGACTTTGCCCAGACCAGTGTGCGCAGCTCTAACCCGCTGGCATTTGGGGCCAGCACCTCGGCATTGGCCGCCCCGGGTAGTCACAGTATTGAGGTGAATTCCCTGGCGCGGGCGCAGCGAAGCAACTCGGTCAATGGCTTTGGTAACGTCACCTCACCGGTTAACGACGGTCAGGCCTTTACCTTAACGATTATAGTGGGACCTCCGGGCAATCAGACCACGACGCAGGTTGAAATCAGTCAGGCCAACGCCAATTTGTCAGCCGTCGCCAACCAGATCAACCTGTCTGGTGCAGGGGTCACTGCGCAGGTACTCGATACCGGCGTGCAAGGCGCTGCTGACCGCTACCGCCTGGTACTCACTGGCCAATTGGGAGCTGCCAAAGAGTTTTCCGTCTCGAATGATGCAACCGACCCTAACCAGCTGTCATTCTCCCTCCCAGTAGCAGGGCAGACAGCCTCTGATGCGTCTGTCACCATTAACGGGATACAGGTCACCCGGTCGGCGAATACCATTAGCGATGTTATTCCCGGTGTGACCCTCGACCTGCAGGCCACTACCAGCGCTCCGGCAAGCCTTACTGTCGTGCGCGAGCCCAGTGGGGTAAAGCAGAAGATCCAAGCCATTGTCAATGCCTATAACGACATGGTGTCAGACTTTAATGTGCTTACCGGGCCCAATTCTGATGACCCCGACGATGTCTTTAGCGGATCTTTGCGTGGCGACTCAACCGTGCGCGCGGTGCTTGCCCAGGTTCGTACCGTGATTTTTGGTGAGTCTGAAACCGCAGGCAGCGCTGTACGTAATATGCGCGACCTGGGCGTATCGATTGACCGCAATGGCGTTCTTAGCCTAAATGAGGCCACCTTAGATACCGCCGTTTCCAACAACTTTGAAGAAGTCGTACAAATGCTGGCGGGTCGCCAGGTGGTGACCCAAAACGACCAGACGGTTACCAAGCGCGGTATTGGGGTGGCCATGTCTGCTCGGCTGCGCGAGCTGATGGGTCCCAGTGGCATTGTGATGAACCAGACCACCAGTGCCGAAAGCCAGGTGGCGCGACACAAGCGCGACCTGGTAACGCTCGAAGCACGTATGGAAAAAATTCTAGAACGCTACACCAAGCAGTTTGCCGCGATGGAAAGCCTAGTGGGCCAGATGAATGCTATGCGCGAGAACCTTAAAGGACAGTTTGAAAACCTTGCGAATGCCTATAAGAAGTGACTTTCTCCCCGCTTAAGTTTTTTCTCTCTTAGCCGATTCTTACACTACTTACAGAAGCTACAGTTTTATCCCCCTTAAGTTCACCATTGGCCTGCCGATGTTTGAATCGAGTCCGGTAAAAGGTCGCGTTCTTTGGGTACTGCGCCTTTCGGGCTTCCGAGTTAAAGGACGCAGCCATGACCAGTATTTCAACCTCTTCAGCGCCCGGCCTGCAGCCAAGCCTGCAGGGGTCGGCTGCGCCTGCGCCTTCTGTAAAACCGATTGTTTCTGCCCCCACGCGGGCAGTCCCATCAGCCCCAGCTAGCCCTGCTGCTGTATCGGGCCCCGCAGGTCAAGGCGGTGGGTCTGGTACGCCTTCGCCCAGCCAGTCTCCTGCGTTGTCGATGCCCAATGCCAAAGAGGCTGCTACCAAGGTGGCCGCCCAGGCGGCTCAGGCCAGCCAGGCCACCCGACAGGCCATCGCACTGCAGGCGCAGCAGGCGGCTGCCGCAAAGACCGAACCCCTAATCGATGTCGAAGAGCTGCGCAAGAAGGTAGACGAGGCGATTAGCCGTCTGAACGACCAGCTTCAAGAAAGCCAGACCAAGGTGGGGTTTCAGGTAGACCAGGCGACAGATTCACTGGTGATTAAGGTAATGAAAAGGCAGACCGGCGAATTGGTGCGCCAGATTCCCACCGAGGTGGCTGTAAAGCTCTTGCAGAACCCCCAGGACATCAAAGGCTTGCTGTTTGATGAGGAACTTTAATGCGGATGCTTAAGTTTGTAAAAAAAGGGTCGATCTTTAGCCCATCAGAACTGACATGTTGTCGTTCTGAATTATTGCCACCCTTTCTAAGGAGAAAGACATGTCAGTGATTAACACCAACCTCAAGGCCCTAGTAGCAACGGAGTCTATGCGGTCGAACAACTTAAAGCTTTCGACTGCCATGGAGCGTTTGTCTACGGGCCTGCGGATTAACAGTGCCAAGGATGATGCTGCGGGGCTTGCGATTAGTAACCGTATGACGGCGCAGGTACGTGGATTGAGTATGTCCATTAGGAACTCTAACGATGCCATCTCAATGGCGCAGACAGCAGACGGTGCTTATGGTCAGGTTACCAATATGCTGCAGCGCATGCGTGAGCTCGCGGTTCAAGCCTCTACCGGTTCTTTGACCGCAAGTGATCGCACGTCAATTCAGTTGGAGGTCGATGAACTAAAAGCAGAGATTGTTAACGTTTCCGAAACCACCCAGTTTAACGGGATTAAATTGCTGGATGGTTCGGCAAGAAAGATCCAGATTCAAACTGGCGCGAATCAGCTCGAGACGATCAATATAGGCTTTGATTCGGTAAAGACAAAAGACATTGGGTCTGGTGATCGCCCAGCGCTTACCTCGTTTGGTGGGGACGCTACAGATGTAGGACGTCTGAGTTCGGGTGTTCTTACCATTAATGGGGTACTTGTAGGGCAGTCGTTCGCTGAAGATGACACCTTATCGTTCAGAGGTACGACAGCAAACGCCAACGCCCTTGCTTCAGCCTCTATTGTCGCCGCCAGTGCAATTGCGAAAGTAGCTGCAATCAACCGCGTTACTGAGCAGAGCGGCGTTTTTGCTAAGGTCGACAATACCGTAGTTATGGGTTCTACAATGTCCGCGTTAAACGTTTCCGCATCAGGCACGATTACGATCAATGGAGTAGAAACCAGTACGATCACAGTAACGACAGACTCAGAGTTGTCACGTTCGATGGTCATCGATGCGATCAATGCAATATCTGCCCAAACCGGTGTTCGCGCTATCAACACTGGGGACGATAAGCAGGGCATTACCCTGGTTGCTGACGATGGTAGAAACATCACTATCGAGTACGACACATTGTCTGCTGCAAATACAGGTGTACAGGCAACAGCAACCTATGTAGGTACATTCTCTCTATACTCCGTGGACGGTAGAGATATCACCATAAGTCAAGCTTACGATAAAGACGTTGACGCGCTAGAGAACTCGGGCTTGCGTGCCGGTGTCTTCAAGGCTGATATAGCAACCATGGTTACAAAGCATCGAGAAGCGCTTAGCGCGGGCGCGGCGGCTACCGTTTTCGCAGGCGACACACTCGTAATTAACGATATTGCGATTGGTGCCTCTGTCGCGAAGGATGATATGTCATCCCATACCGACGGGGCAACATTCACCTCTGGCTTCAAGGCGGCGAGTGCTATAGCTATTGCTGCTGCGATAAATAAAAAGACTTCGCTACATGGCGTCACAGCCACTGCAGAGGCTAATGTAATTCGTGGCACGGGCTTCAATGCAACGGCTGCCTCGGCTGCAGTATTTTTAAATGGTGTCTCGTTTACTGTTAAGTCAACCACTCGTAACGGTATCGTTGACCAGATTAATGAGTTTTCGGGGCAAACAGGTGTCGTAGCGAGGGCCTGGGGTGAGGGTATTGAGCTTGTTGCAGAGGATGGCAGAAATATTTACCTGACTACGGATGCAGCCTCGGCTGCAGGTTTGGGTTTACAAGGTGTTGCGATTACCGGGGGAGAGACGTCTGCTACTGCGCAAGCATTTTTTGCCTCCGTACGACTTACCTCCGACAAGGCATTCTCGGTTACTCGCGGAAATGAGGGAGACGCTAGTGGTGATGATGTAATGGAAACCTTAGGATTCCGTCAGGGCACCTTCGGTGGAAAATACACGGGCGAAAAAATTGCTGATGTAAACGTCTCTACACAGCAGGGCGCTCAAAATGCTATCACTGCTATTGATCACGCGATTTCGGATGTTTCAGCTGCTCAGGCCAGATCTGGTGCCTTCCAAAATAGGCTGGATGCGATCGTTAATGTTCTGTCGGAGTCGTCGGAGAACATGTCTGCCTCACGTAGTCGAATTCTTGACACAGACTATGCCACGGAGACGACCGCTCTCGCCAGGGCGCAGATCATTCAACAGGCGGCTACCGCAATGCTCGCGCAGGCTAACCAGCAGCAGCAGTCAGTGCTTGCCTTGTTGCAATAGCTTTCTGACTAACCCGTTGTACGCAAAAGCCCCCAACTGGGGGCTTTTTTTCTGGATTGGCACGCTCCATGCTACTTTCCGAGTATGAACTTTAAACGCTTTCAGAAAGAACCTCGTCTAAAGACCCAAGCCTACCAGCTTAGGGAAAGGGGAGATTACACTCAAGCAGCAGAAGCATTTGCTGCGTACCTAAAAACCCACCCAAAGGATCTTGTTGCCTGGATAGATCTCGGACACTGCTTAATGCAACTTGAGCGGTTCGAAGACGCTACCAAGGCATTCGCCAAGGTTCTCGAGTTTGAGCCAAGGCACGTTATTGCTTTGAGTAACCTGGGTGGCGCTCTTTATAGGGCCGGGAAGCCTCACGATGCTAAAGTAATACTGCAGTATGCAATCGAGTTAGACCCCAAGTGTCTTTATGCTTATGTAAATCTGGGGGGCGTATTTCAGGCTTTGGGCGATCTGCAGGGCAATTTGGACAGTGCCTTGAAAGCTGTTTCCATAGAGCCCACCTCAGCACTTGCATTTAACAATCTGGGGTCAGCGTTGTCTGAACTGGCGATGTTTAAGGAGGCGAAACACGCATATGAAACAGCAGCAATACTCGAACCGAACCAGATTGACACACTCATCAACCTAGCAGCGCTAGAAGCCCGCTTAGGATCTCCGGAGAACTCTGTAAAAATGTATGAAAAAACAATTTCACTCATACCTGAAAGGGAAAAGCAAAGGGCAGATGCAATTAGATTTTTTTGTAGTTTTGAGTATTTGAAAATGGGTAACTTAAGTAAAGGTTGGGACTATTATGAGGGCGGCTTCAGTCCCATGGTCCCCCTTACTGGTGCACGGTCTCCAAAAAGGAATTTTTCAGTTCCCCAGTGGAGAGGTGAATCATTGAAGAAGAAAAGACTTTTAGTGTGGCGGGAGCAAGGGTTGGGCGATGAACTCCTGTTTGGTAGTTGTTTGCCCGAATTAGAGTCGTTAGATTCTGAGGCGATTATTCTTGAAACTGACAAAAGGCTTGTTGATATATTTTCGAGAAGCTTCCCGAATTTTTTTGTTCGAGAGCAGTCGTTTTTGATTTCAACTGGTAGACCAGCCATTTGTGACTTCGACTACCACATTCCATTAGGGTCTCTTATGCGGATTTTTCGACCAACGATTGAGAGCTTCAGCAGGTCGAAGCCCTACTTGATTCCCTCAGACACGTTAATGGCTGATTTTACTAAACGGCTTAAGCCCTACAGAGATCGTCCTCTTGTTGGAATTTGTTGGAGAAGCGGTAAACTTAGTCCTGTAAGAAATCTGAGTTATTCTGCACTGGAAGACTGGTTGCCGATGCTTAAGAGCGATAAACTTCATGTGGTTTCCTTGCAGTATGGGGATTGCGAATCTGAAATTCAAGAAGTCGAGAAAAGTCATGGCGTTAAAATTATAAGATGGGACGACTTGGATCAAAAAAACCAACTAGACAGGGTTTTCTCCTTGATTGCATGCTTGGACTTGGTAATTTCTGTCAATACCGCCCCACTCAGGATGGCTGCGTCAATAGGTGCCCCCGTTTTAACCGTGCAAGGCAAATCTTGGACGATGATGGGGTCAGATTCGGACAGATCTTTGTGGTTTAAGAATAATATCGTTTTGGCACCTATGCACGGATCGAGATTCTCAGAAAGAATTCCTGACCTATGCTCGATTGCGGAAGGCTTAACCGATTTGAACGCAGCAACGGACTGTGTGGAGATACCAAATCCCCCCAGATTATAGCAATCACTTATTTTTCTTCAAAGGTTTTGAAGTGCCGAATTCCGGACTGAGGGAGGCAGCATTTTTTCCCATTCGGGGGTATACAAGAAACGGTGTTGAGACCTAGTTCTACCGCAGTGACTAACGCTTGGCTTTGGCATCCTACAATTACTTCCGCTTCCAATAAATCTTTCAATAAAGGCACATCAGGGCCACTAAACTGAAGAGTGGGCTTTACCCTGAAATAACTTCTGTATTTGTCTGCAGGTTCAGAGGGGTGGTGTCTGATTCTCACTCTAGTGGCGTTTGGTGAGATCTGAAACAAGTTCAAAAAAAAGAAGTCAATTGCGTCAAACTCGTCATAACCTAGGGCCCTTGGATTCCCGTATTTTTTGCCATAATGTTCACTGATATTCTCGCAAACGAATAAAACCATCCCTGGGATCTTTCGGACAACAGATTTGAGACGATTAGCTTCTTCTAAATAACTTGCTCTAACAATGTCCGAAACTAATGTAATCTTTACTGAGGAAAAAATTTTTGAAGCTATATCAAACGCATGAACATTAGACACCCAAATTTCATCTGGATGCGACTCTACTTCGTTTAAAACGAATCGATCTTTATAATTCGACCAATGATCAAGATAAACAATTGAACGCTTTCCAAGTAACTTTCCAGCTCTGGTTGCTATCTTTTCTAGATCACTTTGCCAGCTGCTCCCACACAAAAATATATTTGCTTGACTTGTAGCCTCTTCTAGACTTGAAAGAGGAATGATGCCCAAAATTGAGTGGAAAATTGCTAAAGATGGCCCCTGGACGCAGAAGTACTTGGGACCTTCATGTGCTAACGCCCAAAGAGCCAAAAATGTTGCAGCTCCTGCATCGTGACAAAAAATACCTATTGCTGCTTCTTTGCGTATGGTCACCATTTACACACGCTTCAAATAAATTAAATTAGGATCCAAAGGCAATCTGGTTGCTTTGACTATTTAGAGCAATCATTTAACTTTTCTTCACTTAGCTCTCTTGTGCATTCACGCAGGGCATCCCGGAGAAAAAAAATCCCCGTTTGACCGCGACCCAATATTACCGCTTTCGGAAATAACTGCTTAGTTAGGTTGTCATGTGATCGTGCTTGGGCTGCAAGATCTGGAGTTGGAAGGGGGAAACCTTGTCTAATTTGGGTTACAGCAGTTTCCAATACCCTAACATTTGGAGCGAGTACCCCCATACACAATAACTCACGGACGATTACTTCAGGAGTTGGGGGTTCGGTAAGCCATGCGTTCTGAATCACTTCAACTGTCAGGTGGTAGAGCCCTTTTTTTACGGACTCGCCTTGCACATTTGTATATAGCGTAACTCTATAGGTGGCGAAATCAGGGTCGTAGTTTGTAATGTAAAAAAGCTCCGAGCGCGGGGGTTGGTCGAACACAAAATGAAACAACGTAAGTCCAGATGTCATGCGTGGCGGAGCGCCAGGTGGCAATACGCCGGCAGCGTGAAGCAACAGAGAACCCGGAATACTCCAAATCAATCTAGAAGTGGTGATTTCACTTCCATCGTTGAGTGTCAAGCGAGCGCTGCTGTCACTCAAACGTTCAATCCCCTTGGCAGATACACCAGTGCGGATAACCACCCCTGCTCGTCTTGCGATAACCTCCAATCGCCTTGTCCAAAGCCCAATCCCGCCTCGTCTCGGATACCGAAAAACTCGCTTAGGGTCTGTTGGTAAACCCTCATCGCGTGAATGGAAAGCCAATCTTTCATTATGTTCATCTTCAACCTTAAGCTCTCTCGTACGTTGTGCTGAAAACATTAATAGCCTAGAGAGTCCGTAAAGTTGTATGACACTTGGGGATAGCTCGCCAGGCGAAAGCCCGGTGATTTTTCTCAGAGCGGGTTCAAAGATATATGATAAAGCTGCCGTACCAAATCTATCGATAACATAATTCTCCGCATTATGGCACTCTAGATTCTTGTTCCTGGCGCTGAAGTAGTCGCGCTCAACTGCTTTAACCAAGCTAGGAGGCAGACCATTAACGTCAAGAAAAGCAGTCCCCTCCTGTAACTTTCCAGCGAAGAAGGTCCCCGAAAGAAGATGTTTAAACTCCAGCCAGTCGCCGCTAGTGTTGCAGAGTTGCAAATCAATTTGTGGGTTATCAAGCCGCGGTGCAAATCTGGTACCGTAATCGAACTCGAAACCATCAATGAGCGGCAGCGAGCGCATTAGGCCCCCCAGTTCTCGCTCACGTTCCAACAATAAAACTTTGAAGCCTTGGGAAGCTAGAAGAACAGACGATACAAGCCCTACTGGCCCGCCGCCAACTACCGTCGCCTCCTTCATCCATTTGCCTCAGAAAAGTGCCTTTGATACACGTCGATATTCATTCGTGCGATTTCAGGGTTCATGTCTAAAAACTTTACAACATCTGCTAGGCTAATATCGAGAGGGTCAATTCCTATTCCAGAAACAAGCAAGCGAATCATATCTATATCTAATTGCTCATCAACGGTGACCCGATAGTCTGCTCTCATCAACGACTCGGGGGAAACCAACACTTTGAGACTAAACCGCTGTGGCCTGGTATAGATAAAAGGTGTGACATGTTCGCGCTCATAAGGCTCGATAGCTTCCTTGGCGGAGATCTCTAATGCAGATCGCGCAATGACCTCAGCATTAATGCCTCTAGGATAACCACTATCTGAACCCATTGAAAGGTAGTCTAAGGATTCGAAACTAAATATGTTTAAAGCCATATCGATTAAGCGGTAATCAATCAGGGGGCAATCCGCTGTTACTCGAACAATAGCCGTTGCCTTGGTGAGTTCAAGCGCATCCATAAACCTAGCCAGAACATCAGTCCGTGAGCCCCGTGCGACCCCAATCCCATGCGAAGAGCAAAGTTCCTCAATCGCGTCGTCAGCAACGTCTAGGCTTGTTGCGACAATGACGTCCGAGAGGCACTTGCTAAGCCGGAGACGTTCAAAAATAAGCTGCAACATCGGACGATCGCCTATAGGCATCAATACCTTGCCGGGAAGCCGAGAAGAGGACATGCGCGCTTGGATAATGGCTGCTGATTTCATGCCACCCCATCAAGGCACAGTTCAGCCACGTCGTCTGCTGCCGAACTATTGATTAAAAAGAAAGCGCGCCGAGCACGTTCAATAATTTTCGTTGGCTTCTTCAGTGCGTTAATGATCTTTGACGCTGCCTGACTTGGATCGGAATCTAGCAGAAGTGCGAGGCCCTGCTGATCGAGAGCAATTGCATAACTTCTCGTGGTCTTCCAGGGTATACACATAGCTGGACGCCCCAAGGCGAACGCTTCGTAGGTTGTTTGACCGCCGAGCGTAACAACAGCGTCACTTTTTAGAATCTCTTCACCGAGATTACGCGGCGCGATTACCACCTCAACGCCGCTTTTTATTGCGTTGAGAAAGCTACCTAGGCGTTGTTCAGACCAGCCTGGCCCGGCAACTACACGAAGGCTCAGTGATAGGGTCTCGTGCAAGCAAAGCCTATTAAGGCTCGACACTAAGGCTTCCGTCATCTCACCAGGATCCGTTCCACTTAGGGCGATTAACAGCCCAAGAGGTTTTCTCGCGCTGATATCAGTGAAATGATCGGGGCGAAGAGCTAATGTTTCGGGACGAATCATATGAAGGTGAATTCCCACTTCAAGTCGTTGAGTCAATGGCTCCTGCGTTTCGGTTAGAAACGGGTCATCAATAATCGCCAAGTCACTAGGGTAATAGCCAACCCTGGAACCTGCAAGCAGAACCAGTTTTCCGGCACCTGCTGCACGAAACGATTTGCTGTCTTCAGCGGTGAGATCAGGCCTGTCAGCGATCAGCAGTGGGGCTGGGAGCGCACGCCTTAGGGCTGCGAAACTTGACTGGCGGTCGGCAACAAACTGAACATCTATCCCATTCACCTGGATGAATGGGGCAAGCGTATCGTCTGCTTCAGCGAAAACCTCAAGTGATGCGCCGCGACGAGCTAACGCATGAATTAATGCCTGGCATCTGGTTAGATGCCCAACGCCAGATCTGCCCCCGCCTTTCGTCCAAATTAATACACGCATTAAGGCTTCAGCGCCTCCCAGGTAAGAATGGATCCGCCGGGAAGGTCTCTAGGCACCATTATTCCTATGATCTTGTCCGCATCAAAAGGATCGATACCATAGCCTGGACGCTTGGCCTCAAGATGCTCGGGCCGAATGCAGTCGCCCGCTTTCAAGCCTACTCGCAAAACCAGTGATCTAACTGACACTTCACGCTCTCGTACCTCCGAGGGGAGTATCCCAGTTCGCACCCCGCGTATGGCAACCTCCAAACGCCGAATCTCTTGACAAAGCTGCGTAAACTCCTCTGGTGGGGAAGAAAACCAGTGGTCTGGACCTTCAGCACCTTCGTCATAGGTGACATGCCGCTCTAGAATCTTCGCTCCTAGCGCTACAGCACCTAGCGCAGCTGTGATTCCGATAGTGTGGTCCGAAAAACCGATAACCGCATCTGGAAAAATACCCTTGAAGGCGGGAATCGTCGACAAACAAACCTCCTCCATTGGTGCGGGGTACTGAGCGAGGCAATGAAGAACAGCAAATGGAACTTTATGGAATCGCAGAATGTCGACCGCTCGAGCGGTTTCCTGCAGGAGCGACTTGCCAGTAGACAGAATAACTGGCTTGGCTTTGCTGGCGATATGATCTAACAGTCGCTTATCCCGGACATCGGATGACGCGACCTTCCAGAGCGGTACGTTTAAATCATTTAGAAAGTCAACGCCGTCCAGACTAAAAGGAGTTGAAAAGGCTATCAGGCCCTTCGACTTTGCGAAATCGAAAAGGTCTTTGTGAGCTTCTCGCGGTAAGGCGAGTCTGTCAAACAAAGAACCTATCGTCTCCTCACGCTCATATCCCTCACGCCCCCAATTGAGCACGCGTTCTGGATCCGCCACTAATTCCGAAGCGGAGTAGGTCTGAAACTTTACGGCGTCTGCACCAGCGGCAGCAGCCATTTCGATAAGTTCCATCGCGCGCTTTGGATCACCATCATGATTTGCTCCAATCTCTGCAACGATGAAGCAGGGGGCTTCCCCTCCGATTTGCCTATCTGCAAGACAAAAGCCTTGGTTTAATAGGGTCTGCATGCCCAAAACACCGTCCAAACGTGCCGCTCTGCCTCATTCTTCTTCCATAGCTCAACCCGCTCAACGTTAGAGATCTCGAAACCGGCCGCCTGCAGCATCGTAGATCCTTGTGCTCTATCGTGGAAGGAGTAAAGCGCACCGGAATACGCCCCTGCACGCTCGTCTAAAAGGAAAGTACGCTCCTCTAGAGGCTTGCCCAACCCAGAGAACCAGCTATCTGGATGACGAAATTTGACCCACAGCAAACCTCCTACCTTAAGCAGTTGTATCGAGCGGGCGAATCCAAGTGTCATGCCTGTTTGGGTGTCGATGAAAGGGCTATCCCAAACGATTAGGTCAAACTGCTCATTGAGAGACACTACGTCTTGAAACGCACCAGTGATGACATTGCACTTGAGATTAGCTGCCTCCAAGATGGCTCGACAGTTTGCGGCTGCATCCTCTGAGATATCTACGCCAGTTGCATCAAAACCTTGCTGGATTAAAGCAATCAGATTACGACCGTTACCACAGCCAATCTCTAGCGCACGCTTTTTGGCGTTCAAAGTACGATCTGGAAAACGGGAGCCGAGAAATCTGATGAGGCTCTCATCGGGCCAACTCAAGACATTAGCTAAAGCCTCAGCTCCCCAAAAAGTTGAGACGCCTTTTCTTAATTCTTGACTCATAATCAGATCGACTCGATGCTGACTGCGTCGGCAATCCGTCTTGCCATTTGTGCGCCGTGTAGCTCATTGTCAGTAAGCATCGTCATATAGCCGCGTTGCAATGCACTCGACCCGTCAATCATTGGCCCTATTTCATCGCCAGTCTTGAGCTGACACTGAACAGTAATTGCTCCTCCTTCTACTGCAGCCTTTTCAATGTTAAGGGGCATGACAACGCGTCCAGCCGCTAGGGGCAAAAACGACATAAAAGCGGGTTTTTGAAAACGATTAGGGGGTAACTTTTTATACATGTAAACCCGTAGAATAAAGTCTTCAATCAAATTAGTGCCATAGCAAATTGGAAGGAGAGCACCGTGTATCGAATGCCCCGAGGGGCGAGGCGAAAGCTCGATTAAACTGATGACTCCATCATCTCCTAGAACAACGTCAGCGTGGAATAGGACATTCTGACACCTTAGAGTTTTCAGGGATTTCAATACGAGTTTGACTATTTCAGGAAAGCAATGCTCCTTCGTCGGATCCTTCGCAAGATAACTAACTGCTTGCCTATGCGGAGGCGGAGTTAGACGTTTAAAACGTAAAGCGTACAACACCAACCCTCCATTAATGAAGGCCCCATCAATGCCCACCTCTTGCCCGATTAGCGCTCTCTCAATGACCAAATCTTCACTTGGGACAATAGGGATAAACTCAGGAAGACTGGCTTTGTTCTCAATTAGTAATACCCCTCTACTACCCGACCCAGATCGTGGTTTTAGAATTAATGGAAACCCTAAATCTTCTATGGCTTTATCGATATCGGATGTATTTTGAACTAAGATTTGCTCCGCCATCGACACACCATTCGCCGTAAATTCAGTGCGCATCTTAAGTTTGTCATTAGCAAGACGTGCTGCAAACTCGGAGACACCCTTGAGCTCAAGAGCATCATTGACGATCCCCGCAGTAATCAGCGGGCTCGCAAGTGGCACTGGCAAAACAAAATTTGGTTGAAACTGTTCAGCAATTTGAAGAACACTTTCAGCATCCATAAGATCTACGCAAATGAACTGGTCGGCTAATTTCGCCCCCTCTGCGTCAGGCCTTCCATCAAGAGCAAGCAACTTAATTCCAAGTGACTTCGCGATGGTAATTGAGGCCACTTGTTCTGACCCCGCCCCTATTGATAGTGCACGCATTTATTGAGTTCTTCTAATTAAATACCCGAAAAAATTCAAAGCCGCTCGCTTGTATCATATTCAATAAGATTGGCGAGACGGATAACTTAAACCTCCAAAAACCATTATCGATGAGCATAAAGATATTTTACTCCAAACAAAAACGATATTCAGCTTCGCTTGAATAACTGTACCTCGGAATGAAAACCATCTAACGTTTGATACCCGAAGGGGTGAACATCTGTCGCTACTAGTGAATAATCAGGTAACATATTTGAATAGTCTTCACCCAAGATAGGAACTTTAACTCCGACTTTTGATGCCATCTGTTTTTGTTTGCCCTCTCTCATATTTCGAAGTAAAAGCCACCGCGCTTTGAGGCGTGTGACCTCTTTAAGGTAGTTTTCGACTACCTCCGGTTCCATTTCCTGAAAAGAAATGAAATTCACAAATAAATCGACCTTCCCCTTAAGTTTCTCAAGTTGCCAAGAACACATCACCGTAAAGTCCGGTAAGTCTGATATTTCAATTTCGGATTGACCTTCTAGGTCTGAAAAACTAGCTACATTTTGACTGCCAAAGTTTTCCTTAAGGTAATACTCGGCGGCAAAGTGGGTGGGCGGAATGTCCACATCAATGTACTTAAGACCTTTCGAAGGTGCTTTCCCAAGAATTTCGCCCAATGTTCCAAAGCCGCCCCCAATCTCTAGTACGGTTTTAATACCGCTTAAATCGGTATGTCGTTTTAACAGGCTTAACCCCAAAAGGTAATTAAGCGAAGACCGGCTGTAGCTTCTGCCATCGAAGTGGTATTGCTCAATAGGGCTCCCAATGGAACTTTCCGAAAATTCAGTAAGGCCTAGCGCATCGGGTGCACTGTTAGCCGCCAATAGAACGCGGTAGTCCGCTAAAGCATTAAGTTGGCCGCTTAAATAGGCATCAAGAGCAAGCCTGCCCTTTGTGTGATCTGCATAGTGCTCTTGAAAAGTTCGGGTGAGTAGCTCAACCTGTTCCTTTCGTAAGCCCATAGTGGGTGGTCCGTAGGTTGGGACAAAATAAGACAAAGCCAAAGGCCCGTGACGAAAGTTTTCTATGCCAATTTCTTCGAATTCATAGGCAAGTTTTCGCGACGCATCAGCCCAGAAGGAGGTGGGCCTGTAAAGGTCACTCTGCTTCTCAAGCAAGGCAAACGCTTTTTTGAGGTCAGGGTATCTAAGCATTGAGTTCAGCGAACCTTGATTAAAAGCTCGTTCTTAATAAGGGCTTGAAGAGATTCAACACTAAGAAAATCTGGGTTGGTTCCGCTGTTGTAAGAAAAGTTATCGGGAACCGCCTGTGCATTACGTTCTTTGATATAGCGCTTCTTGACGCCATTATTGATGGGTAAAATCACGTAGTAGGGGCCAATGTCAATAGTGGTTGAACTGTCGCTTACAGTAATCATCTCTTCGTGCAACTTCTCGCCGGGTCGAATACCCACTACCTCGATCTTGCAATCCGGAGCTACAGCCTTAGCCACATCCGTAATTCTGTAAGACGGAATCTTCGGAACAAAAATCTCAGTACCCATGGCGTTCTCTAGGGCCCAGAGCACCATGTCCACGCCCTCTTCTAAAAGAATGTTAAAGCGCGTCATGTCGGGGTGGGTGATGGGCAGAACCCCTTCCTTGGCCTTCTCTAGGAAGAAGGGAATGACAGAGCCCCGCGAGCCCATAACGTTGCCATAGCGGACAACCGAGAACCTTAGGTTTCGCTCGCCCCTAAAGTTGTTCGCAGCAATAAAGAGTTTGTCAGAACAAAGTTTGGTGGCACCGTACAGGTTGATTGGCGCAGCGGCTTTGTCGGTGGACAAGGCTACAACCCGCTTAACCTTTGAGTCTAGGCAGGCCTCAATCAGGTTCTGCGCCCCAAGAATATTGGTTTTAATAAACTCAAAGGGGTTGTACTCGGCAGCGGGCACTTGCTTGAGCGCTGCGGCGTGCACCACCGTATCGATCCCTTCTAGAGCCCTTGTAAGCCGGTCACGGTCGCGCACATCGCCCAAAAAGTACCGTATGGCAGGGTATGTTGACTGTGACAACTCTTGTGACATTTCAAACTGTTTGAGTTCGTCACGGCTAAATATCACCAGCCGCTTGATCTTTTGGTAGCGGGTGAGTACGGTGCGTGCAAACGCCCGCCCAAATGAACCCGTTCCCCCTGTAAGAAGGATCGAGCTGCCATTGAAGAATTCTGAACTTGACATGACCGGAATCACAGCAAATTTCAGGCCAGTTAGGCTGATGGCCTGCCTATTTCCTTTGCAATGATGTCGATGACCGCCTCTGGGGCCCCTTGGGGTAAGCCAGGATAGATGGGCAGAGAGATTGCTCCTCTGTAGTAGTCCTCTGAGTGTGGGAAATCACCCCAAGCAAACCCCCGCTCTAAATAATAAGGCTGCGTGTGAATAGGAATGTAGTGCACGTTAACCCCGTAACCACTGTCTCGCAGGGCGTCAAAGCAGCGGCGATGGCATTCCATAGGAATCTGTGCGACAAACAAATGGTAAGACGGGCTGCAATAGCTGGGGATCTGCTGCGTCTTAACGGCTCCCTCGCCTAATTTGGGCTCAGCGGCAATAAGACTTAAGTAGTGAGCGGCAATTTTCTGCCTCTGCTCGATGAACTGCTCTAGGCGCGAAAGCTGGCTTAGGCCCAGGGCCGCTTGGATGTCGGTCATTCGGTAATTAAGTCCAAGCGAGAGCATTTGGTAGTACCAGCCCCCGTGCGAGGGCTCGGTCATTTCCCCTTCTGCGCGGGTAATACCGTGGGACCGCAGCGCCCGTAATCGACCGGCTAATTCATCAGACTGAGTAAGGGCTGCACCCCCTTCGCCGGTGGTGATGATCTTGACGGGGTGAAAGCTAAACACGCAGATGTCGCTGAACCTGCATGAGCCGACAGGCTCTGCAGGCTCACCCATCATGAACCCAACAACTGAGCCGACGGCGTGCGAGGCATCCTCGATAATCTTGAATCCGTATTCGAGGCTCAACCGGTGAATCGCAGGCATATCGCAGCTTAGACCGGAGAAGTGGACAGGAATGACGACTTTCGGCAAGGTCTTGCCGCTTTTCCGACACTCCTGAAGGCTAACTGCTAGTGCCTGGGCATCCATGCAGAGGGTGTCTGGGTCGATATCAACGAAGTCGACCTCGGCCCCACAGTAAATGGCGCAGTTGGCACTGGCCACAAAGCTGTTGGGGCTAGTCCAGACTGTATCGCCAGGGCCGACGTCTAGAGCCATGCAGGCAATATGCAGGGCGCTGGTGGCGCTGTTAACGGCTACCACATGGGCCACACCCACCTTTTGGGCAACGGCTTGTTCAAACTGCGGTACCACGGGCCCCTGGGTAAGAAAGTCTGATCGCAGCACCGACACCACCGCGGCGATGTCTTCCTCTGAAATCGACTGTCTTCCGTAGGGGATCATGTCTGGTTATGTTACCGGAAGAGGGGGGCGACTCGCTCAGTGCTTTATTACGGTGACAGTTCACTTAA
>Ga0194119_10000637_pt1 | contig 66532 bp, 57 predicted proteins | sample TA2MahC100mmetaG_FD_148620 | JGI IMG/M metagenome (GOLD analysis project Ga0194119, IMG submission 148620) | Freshwater microbial communities from Lake Tanganyika, Tanzania - TA2015018 Mahale Deep Cast 100m | ecosystem: Environmental > Aquatic > Freshwater > Lake | place: Tanzania: Lake... | reverse complement strand
CCGATCCCGGCTTGATCATTCCGGGTCAAGCACCCCCCGCTCGCACTCGCATTTCCCTGGGCAAGGCGGAACGCTTCCAACCGCAAGGCGACTGTCAGTCAACACCGGCCCCCATGAGCAGGCGAAACCGCGGTTTACTGGAAGCTTTCAAGCTTTGATGCGGTCAGGTGGTTAGAGGCATCGCAATCCCATTAGAATAGACATGCCCTCACTTCTGGCAACTGCCGAGCGATCATTCATGCAAGAACATGACAGCCCTATCAGGGTTCTTCTAATTGAACGACTGGAGATCCTCAGAGAGGCCTTTTGCAGCCTGATCAGCCAGGGCCACAATATCGTCATCGTGGGCGACTCCGGAAACTACGATAAAGTCATCCAGCTATTGGAAGAATCCGAGCCGGACATCCTGGTTCTGCACCTACATGCTGGCGATGAGGATATGCTCAACTTGATGATGAAGATATCCTCGTTACCCGAACACCCTCCCATGCTCTTCCTGACGTCTGATCTACCCGAAAGCGCCACCAACCGCTCGGCCCTGCATGCCGGGGTTGCGGGCATGATCGAATTGAAGGAACCCAAGGCCAATTTGCACAAGGCGATACGCTGCATTCATGATGGCGAACTCTGGATCAACCGCCGTACCACGGCCACGATTCTCAGGGAGTTGCGACAAACCAAGAGCTTCAAGGCAGGGCAGGAAGATCCCAAGGAGATGCTTTCGCCTCGCCAGAGAGAAATTGTCGGCCTGGTAGCCGCGGGCCTCAGCACGGAAGCCATCGCCGAGCGGCTTTTCATCAGTGAAAAAACCGTACGTAATCACCTCGTAGGCATCTACGCCAAACTGGATGTTTCCAATCGTATCCAGTTGACACTCTGTGCCAGCAAACTGGGCATCACCTGATGCACCGAAGTCCCGCTCTATCCCGTCCTTAAGAGTGACATTTAACCCGCCCGGATGAGCAACTGCTCTGGGGCAGATGGCCCTATCCCACTGTTCTGAGAGGGTACAGAGTCCCGCCAAAAATTAAGCCAATTACCTCATGTCCCTGGGGTGGCTTCCCCGATACCATGATCACCGCACATGAGCTGAGGCAATCGACAGGTCTCTCTGATGGACTGACCGATTCGCACCGATCGCGAATACAGAAGCCGTCCACGGTGGGTTCGTCACTCGGCAGGATTGAACTATCGATGTCCAGGTTAAATCCCTGGCTGGGTATCTTATTACGAGGCACGGACATGAACCGCTACATTCGCACTGGAATATCATCCCTTATGACGCTGGATTTATGGCTGGTAACCTGTCCCGTGGAAGCCGCGACCATGGACCTGGTTCAAGTCATGAGCTGGCTGATCACCGCCATCAATGGTTCCATGGCATTGATTACGGTCCTGGCGTCCATGCTCTTGTTCAGGACTGCCTGGGAGTATCGCCAGCGCCGGTTGTTGTATTCCTCCAGTAACCTTCAGCGCCTGCGCCGCCATCGCATGATCGTGTCGAGCAGCTATGCCCTCCCGGAGATCAACACGCGCCAGGCGCAATGGATGGGCGTGCTGGCAGGAATTGCGCTGGTAGTTATTCTTCAGGGTCCATGGCAGGCTTTTGTCACGACAACCCTGGGCCCCGTCAAGGTCAGCGAGAGTGTTCAGCAAGACCGGTAATGTTCTTCTCGGTCTGGAAGCGCCAAAAGCTAACAAGGGATTCTTGTCCTGAGTTCAGGAAAATTCGATTACCGGTAACCGATAAGTCGCTCACCGGTGTCTGTAAAAAAGAAAGCGGGTCTAGCGACCCGCTTTCCGTCGTGATCAACCGATCACATTCTGCAGCAAACCATTCAGCCGTTTCACGAAACCGGCCGGATCTTCCAGTTGCGCGCCTTCGCTCAGTACCGACTGGTCATACAGGATCTGCGTCAGATCGCTGAAGCGGGTTTCGTCGACCTCCGCTTTCAGCTTCACTACCAGCGCGTGGTCAGGGTTGATCTCGAACACCGGCTTGCTGGAAGGTACATCCTGTCCCACCGACTTCATGATGCGCTCCATGGTGCGGCTCATGCCGTAGCTTTCGCTGACCAGACAGGCCGGCGAATCGGTCAGACGGGAGCTGATCTTCACCTCGCTGACCTTGTCACCGAGCACGGTCTTGATGCGCTCGACCAGCGGCTGCAATTCCTTGGCAGCCTCCTCCTTGTGTTGCTTGTCGCTTTCGTCTTCCAGTTGGCCCAGATCGAGGTCGCCCTTGGCGATGGACTGGAGTGACTTGCCCTCGTACTCGGTCAGGTAGCCGACCAGCCAATCGTCAACCCGCTCATGCATGAGCAGCACTTCCAGGCCTTTCTTGCGGAAGATTTCGAGGTGCGGGCTGTTCTTCGCGGCGGCATAGCTCTCGGCGGTGATGTAGTAGATCTTGTCCTGACCTTCCTTCATGCGGCCGATGTAATCGTCCAGGGAGACGGTTTGCTCATCCGTGTCATTATGCGTGGACGAGAAGCGCAGCAATTTGGCGATGCGGTCCTTGTTCTTGAAATCCTCGATCGGGCCTTCCTTGAAGGCCTGGCCAAATTCCTTCCAGAAGGTCGCATACTTTTCGGCATCGTTATTGACCAGATCTTCCAGCAGGCCCAGGACCTTCTTCACCGCGCCGGAGCGGATTTTCTCCAGCAGGGCATTTTCCTGCAGAATTTCACGGGAGACATTGAGCGGTAACGAATCGGAGTCGATAACCCCGCGCACGAACCGCAGGTAACGCGGCATCAGCTTGTCAGCCTCCTCGGTGATGAAGACCTTGCGCACATAGAGCTTGACGCCATGCTTGGATTCACGATCCCAAAGGTCGAACGGCGCCTTGGCCGGCAGGTACAGCAGCAGGGTGTATTCGTTGGTGCCTTCCACGCGGCTGTGGATGCGCGCCATCGGGGCCTGATAATCGTGGGAGACGTGTTTGTAGAACTCCTCGTACTGCTCGTCGGTGATCTCGTCGCGGCTCTTGGCCCACAGGGCGGAAGCGCTGTTGACGGTTTCCCACTCGGGCGCCGGCGGCTCCTCGCCTTCCGGGGTCTCGCCATAGTGCTCCTTGAGCATCTCGATGGGCAGTGAGATGTGGTCGGAGAACTTGCGGATGATGGAACGCAGCTTCCAACCATTGAGGAATTCATCCTCGCCCTCGCGGAGGTGAAGGGTCACGCGGGTGCCGTGCTCCGCCCTGTCAAAGTTCTCCAGAGTGTAGTCGCCCTCGCCCGCGGATTCCCAGCGGACGCCATGGTCATGAGATGTGCCGGCCTTGCGGGTTTCCAGCGTGACCCTGTCCGCCACGATGAAGGAGGAATAAAAACCTACCCCGAACTGGCCGATGAGCTGGCTATCCTTGGCCTGGTCACCGGTCAAGGATTCGAAAAACTGCTTGGTGCCGGAACGGGCAATCGTACCGATGTTGTCGCGAACTTCATCGCGGGTCATGCCGATGCCGTTATCGGTCAGCGTGATGGTGCGGGCATCCTTGTCGAATTCGATGCGAATCTTCAGATTGGAATCGCCCTCGTACAGGGCGTCGTCGCCGAGGGCGCTGAAGCGCAACTTGTCGGCGGCATCGGATGCATTGGAAATCAACTCACGCAGAAAGATTTCCTTGTTGCTGTAGAGCGAATGGATCATCAGATGCAGAAGTTGCTTGACCTCTGCCTCGAAGCCCATGGTGACCTTGTTTTCGGCGACTGTCATGATGTCTGGTGCCTCCTGGTGGTTAGGATGGAATGTGAAAAATCGAATAGTCGGTATGGGGTTCGTGTGAGTGAATTCAAGCCCTTCAACCCAAATCGCCGTAATTCCACGCCCATGAGAGCGTCCGGTTGCGTTGACCGGAGTGTCGCATCCACGGTTCATCGGCGCCGGCACGGCGAATTGGCCCGGCAATTCGAGTGGACCCCCTCGGGAACGGCAAGGGCAAGTTTCGCGGACAGGGGTTCATGGTCCGCTGTGATGCTGGGTTCAGCTCTCCAGGGTCGGACTGAGAAGTCTTCAGCCAACAAGAGAATGGCTGGCGGTGATGGGCAACGGGTGCATGATGCTGGGTTCAGCTCTCCAGGGTCGGACTGAGAAGTCTTCAGCCAACAAGAGAATGGCTGGCGGTGATGGGCAACGGGTGCATGGCGCGCGGACTGCTGCTAGTATTCACCCTCTGCCTCACTTCAAGGGTATGGCCTTTAATTTGATGACAGGAGTCAGGTATTGGACGGGAAGGAAATCCTCAAGGTTTTATTCAGGCTGTTCAGCCTGCTCCCCCGCAGCCGCCAAATTTCACTGCCAATGATTGTTTACCACCCCCGGATATGTCGAAGTCCAGGGGTGCTGTATTCGCTATTTTTTGAATGTCTTTGTAACTTACGCTGATCAGGAGAAATTATCATGAGCAACTTGGGTCGCCCGACATGGGTTTATCGAGTCCAGCGGCAGGGTTTGACGCCGGCTGTATTGGAGCAATACCTGGAAGCAGGCTGGCCAGTAGGCTCCATTGCCGAGGACAGGCACCTCAACGTCGAGGACGTCACCGCCGCCCTGCAGCGGTGGGGTTTGGGGCAGGAAGAATCCGCCCTGGCCGAGGACTAGCCACTCGAGACGCCCGGTCACGCCGACGCTCCCGATCGGCGGGGCTAGTGGGGAGGATGGCCAACGACGGCTCCTCCCCTCGCCAGAGTCCTCGGAAATCCCTGGCAATTCATCCTCATCTCTCCCCCTTGGCCTGGCCCGATCCGCCTCCCGAGGAAAAGGATTCCAGTTTTCCTCGAACTTTCGCAATCAAGACGAAGCCGAGCGACCGGGGTCCAGCCGGTCCGGATATTCGCACCATTCGACGATAGGGCACTCGCCGCACTTGGGTTTCCGGGCCACGCAGGTATACCGCCCGTGCAGGATGAGCAGGTGATGAGCGTCCTTGAGAAATTCCTTCGGTAGGGTTCGGGTGAGTTTGTTTTCGACTTCCAGCACGGACTTGCCCGGGGCCAGGCGGGTGCGGTTGGCGACCCGGAAAATATGTGTGTCCACCGCGACGGTGGGTTCGCCGAAGGCCGTGTTCAGGATTACGTTGGCGGTCTTGCGGCCGACTCCGGGCAAGGCTTCCAGCGCCTCCCGGGTGCTCGGCGCCTCACCCCCATGCAATTCGAGCAGTCGTTGGCACAGCGCCAGAATATGCCGCGCCTTGCTGTTATAGAGCCCGATACTGTTGATAAAGGACTTGAGTCCTGCCTCGCCCAAAGCCAGGATTGCCGCTGGGGTATTGGCCACGTGGAACAACTTGCGCGTGGCCTTGTTGACCCCCTTGTCGGTGGCCTGGGCGGAGAGCACCACGGCGATCAGCAATTCAAACGGTGTGGAATATTCCAGCTCGGTGGTCGGGTCCGGTATGACTTCCGCCAGCCTGGCCAGGATCAATCGGCGTTTCGCGGCGTTCATGGGTCTGGTTTTCGGGTAAAGGTGAGTATCTGCTCGGCCGCGCGGTCCGGTGGAGCGGCCTGACGGCGACGCCAAGCCTCATCGATCAGGTTTTTCAGGGCCAGCAAGAGCCCCAATCCCACAAAGGCGCCGGGCGGCAGCAGGGCCAGCAGGAACCCCGGGTAATCCGGCAGCACGTCCATCGTCCACCCGGCCGCACCGGACCCGAATAATGGTTCCGCGCCGGCCAGCAGCCGACCCGTGCCCAGGATTTCGCGGCCCGCGCCCAGCAGCGCGATGACGGTGGTGAAGCCCAGGCCCATGAAGAATCCGTCCGCCAGGGCCTGCGGAACCGGGCGGCGGGAGGCATAGGCTTCCGCCCGGGCGAGTATCGCGCAGTTGGTGACGATCAGCGGGATGAACAGGCCCAGGAGGGCATGCAACTCATGAAACCAGGCCTTCAGGCCGATATCCACGGCGGTCACCGTCGAGGCGATGAGGAGTACGAACAGGGGGAGCCGCGCTTCCGGAGCCAGACGATGGCGCAGGGCGGAAATCAAACCGTTGGAGACCACCAGCGTCACGGTGGTCGAGAACCCCATGGCCAGCGCATGCACCAGCGTCGTGCTGACCGCCAGCAAGGGGCACAGGCCCAGCATGGCGACCAGCGCCGGGTTACGGCTCCATAGCCCTTCCGCCGCGAGCTGGCGATAGGGTTTTGGATCCGGCTTCATGGGCGCGGCTCCGATGCCGAGCGTGGCATGGCGAATATCTCGTCTCGCCGGTCACGGAAGACCCGCAGCGACTCATGCACGGCGTGGACCACGGCGCGCGGCGTCACGGTAGCGCCGGTGAACTGATCGAAGGCGCCGCCGTCCCGGCGCACGCCCCAGCGCGCTTCCGGAGGATCATTCAGCGAATGCCCCGCGAAGCTCAGTATCCAGTGTGATTTAGCCAACTCCACGCGGTCCCCCAGTCCCGGCGTCTCATGGTGCTCCAGCACCCGGACCCCCGATAGCACCGCATCGTGGCGGACAGCCACGAGCAGGGTGATGTTGCCGTTATAGCCATCCGGCGCCACGGTCGTCAGGATGGCCGCCACCGGCCGACCTTGCCGGCGCGCCCGGTAGACCGTGAGCGGCTCAGGCCGGCCCAGCCGGTCGTCCTGGAGACGAATCGCATCCTCCATGAGATCATTGTCGAAGCTATCGGCCGGCAGCAGCGTGGCCAGGGTGTTGAGCAGATTCGCCCGCTGGTTGCCGCGGATGCGGTCCGCGGACAGCGCATGCAGCAGCGTCACCAAACTCAGTGCGGCCAGCGTATAAAGGCCCAGTTGCGCCATGGGATGGCTGAGGTCCAGCGGCAGGCGCTTCATCGAGGATGGCCGTACACGCGCGGCTGGGTATAGCGATCGAGGGTCGGCGCCGCCACGTTCATCAACAGCACCGCAAAAGCCGCGCCGTCCGGATAGCTGCCCCAGGCGCGGATGGCGAAAATCAGCCAGCCGATGCCCAGTCCATACAGCCAGCGCCCCAGTGGCGTGGTCGCGGCGCTGACCGGGTCGGTCGCGATGAAAAAGGCGGCCAGCATGGTGGCGCCGCTCAAGAGATGGAAGAGCGGTGTGGCATGGTGTTCGGGATCGGCCAGGAAGAATGTTAGCGAGCTGACGAACAGCCCGAACAGGACTGCGGCGGGGATGCGCCAATCCACGACCTTTCTTCGCAGCAGCCACAGACCGCCCAGCAGAAACCCCAGGTTGACCCAGACGCCGGACCGGCTGGCGGCCAGGAGGTCGGCATGGGCGGCTTCGATCGTCAGTCCCCGGGCGAGCCGGGTGTGCGTCACATCCAGCGGAGTCGCCCGGGCGAGCGCATCCAGCCGCTCCGGAGACAGCCCTGAAAACACGGCCTGCCAGGTTTCGGGCAGGCTGGCGGGCTGCGTCAGCAGGTCCGTCGGCGCGGGCCAGCGTGTCATTTCCCGGGGGAAAGCGATCAGCAACACCGCGTAGCCCACCATGGCCGGGTTGAAGGGGTTCTGGCCCAGACCACCGTAAATCTGTTTGCCCAGCAGGATGGCGCAGAGGACGCCGACCACGATCAGCCAGTCCGGCGCCAGACCGGGAAGGGAGACGCCCAGCAGCAGGGCCGTGACCAGCGCGCTGTGGTCCCTCAGCGCCCGAGCCGGCGGCCGCCCGCGTAGCGCCAGCGCGCCAGCTTCCGCCAGCAGCGCCGCGAGTGTCGCGATGCCGCATTGCAGCAGCACGCCAGGGCCGAAGTGCCAGACCAGCGCCAGTATCCCCGGAATCAAAGCCAGACACACATCCCCCATCAAAGCGCCAACGGGGCGGCTTTGTGGCAAACGGCCCGGCGGCGTGAGCGGAAACTGGCGCGGTGGATCAGCGCTTTCGGTCACAGCCATCGATCAGCCCGCTGATGAAAGAAGCCCGTGGGATCGGTAAAGCCACGGCTCCCGATTGGAAGCGGAATGGCGTGAGCGCTTACCCAAATCCGTCCGGGTTGGTTGCGGCATCAAGGTCTCCCGGACGCATCTGGCGGCGGGTTCTGTGCCAGACGCTTCCGCTGAACCTTTTTCAAGGTGTCCTGGATCTTCGCGGCGCCCTGACCCAACCCGGCCTTGCGCTGTCGCGCGGCCGCCTCGCGGTCCTGCTGTTCACGCTGCAAGCGAGCCTGGCGGGCCTCGAAGCGGCGGCGCGCGTGTTCGGCTTTGTCGCGCTCCGCCTGTAGCATCCGCGCGACCTGCTTGGCCTCCTGGAAGGCGGCGGTCAGAGGAATCCGGCTTGGACAGACGGCATCGCAGCAGCCGCACTCGATGCAGTCGAACAGGTGCTGATCCAGCGCGCGGGGCCATTGCCGGGCCTGGATTTGCCAGTGCAACTGCTGAGGCAGCAGGCGGGCCGGACAGACCTCGGCGCAGTCGCCGCAGCGGATACAGGGCAGGGGATCTCCAGCGGCAGGCAATTCCCCCCGACTGGCCGCCAGCACCGCATTCACCGTCTTGGTCACCGGGATGCCGTCGTCGCCGACCGGATAACCCATCATGGGCCCGCCCACGATCAGCCGCTCGATTGCTTCGGTATAACCGCCGCATTGAGCGATCAGGTGATAGACGGGCGTGCCCAGCCGGACCTCCAGATTGCGGGGCGCCCGAACCCCGTGCCCGGTCACCGTCACGATGCGCGTGTCCAGCACCTGGCCTTGAATGACGGCCCGATAGAGGGCGGCGATCGTGGCGACATTCTGGCAGAGGATACCGAGAGCCGCGGGCCAAAGCCGCGAGGGAACCTCCCGCCCGGTCAGGGTCTGGACCAGTTGCCGCTCGCCCCCGACGGGATAGCGAACCGGGACCGGGACGATGTGGAGTCCGGGATAATCGCCGGTGGCCAGCGCCGCGCGCGCGGCGTGCAGCGCCCGCGGCATGTCGCTCTCGATGGCGATCAGGGCCTGGCGCGCGCCCAGAACCTGGCGCAGCAGTTCGGCGCCGCGCAAAACTTCAAGCGACCGCTCACGCAATAAGGCGTCATCACAGGTGATGTAGGGTTCGCATTCGGCCCCATTGACGATCAAGGTGTCAATGACCGGCCTGTCCTCCCCCAGCTTGGCCGAGGCCGGAAAGCTCGCCCCGCCCAGTCCCACGATGCCGGCTTCATGAAGTCGGGTGCGCAAGCTCTCCAGGGTCAAGGTGGCGGGGTCCAGCGGGGACAGAGGGTCTGCGCATGCATCTTCCCCATCCGGCTCGATCAAGAGGCAAGGTCCACGCAAGCCGCCCTGAAGCGGAAGCGGCCATTCCTTTAACTCAAGCACACGCCCCGACGTCGAGGCATGGAGGGGTGGATCCAGATAATCCGCGCCTCCCGCAATGCGCTGCCCGCGTAACACCCGATCGCCCAGGCTTACGCAAGGCAGTGCATCGCGACCGTCCCGCTGGCGCAAGGGCATCACCAGCAGCGAGGGCAGGCTGGAGGCCTGGATGGGCTGGCCGCCGGTGAGTGATTTGTGACGTTCCAGATATAGACCGCCATGAAAGGGAGGGGGATTCATGCGGCTTTCCGGTCCGGGTGGGACCCGGTCAGGCGCGACTTCAGTTCGGGCGCCGGCGCCATCTCGATGCAGTCGACGGGGCAGACCGGCAGGCAGAGTTCGCAGCCGGTACATGCGGACTCGATCACGGTATGCAGATATTTGGGTGCGCCCAGAATGGCGTCGACCGGGCAGGCCGGCAGGCAGAGCGCGCAGCCGATGCAGCGCGGCTCGTCGATCCACGCGACGGCGGGCGGTTTGCTTGCACCATAAGCCGGGTCCAGCGGCTTCGGTTCCCGGCCCAGCAATTCGGCCAGCGCGGCGACACAGGCGGCTCCCCCTGGCGGACATTGATTGATATCCGCCTCCTCGCGGGCGATGGCCTCGGCATAGGGTCGGCAGCCAGGGTAGCCGCACTGGCCGCACTGGGTCTGGGGGAGCAGGGCGTCGATCCGTTCCGCCAGGGCATTGCCGGTGACCTTCAGCCGTTTTGAAGACCATTGCAGCAGCAGTCCCAAGGCGGCGAACAACAGGCTTAGCAGGATAACCGCGCTCAATAACGGACCATCCCGGCAAAACCCATGAAGGCCACGGAGATCAGGCCGGCGGTGATCAGGCCAATGGCGCTGCCCTGGAATGGGCGCGGCACATCGGCCGCCTCCAGCCGCTCGCGGATTCCGGCGAACAACACCAGCACCAGGGTGAAGCCTAGCGAGGCGCCAAGCCCGTAGAGCAGGGCCTCGGGCAGTGTCTGCCGGGTTTGCACGGTCAGCAGGGCGACGCCCAGCACGGCGCAGTTGGTTGTAATCAGCGGTAGATAGATGCCCAGTACCTGGTGGAGCAGGGGGCTGAACCTGCGCAATACCTGCTCGGTCACTTGCACGATCACGGCGATCAGGACGATGAAGACGATGGTGCGCAGGTACTCGGCCTTCAGCGGTTCCAATAGCCAGGTCCGCGCCAGTTGACTGAGTCCCGCCGCCAGGGTCAGCACGAAGCTGGTCGCGAGTCCCATGCCCAGGGCCGTGTCCTGGCGCCGTGACACCCCCATCAGCGGGCACAGGCCGAGAAACTTGACCACCACCAGATTGTTCACCAGCACCGCGCCGATCAGGAGGGTCCAGGGTTGACTCATGTGTTCAGGCTCTCGGGATCGACGGTGATCGGGCTAGCCAGCCGCAACCGGTCCAGCCGCCAACCCGCCACGGCCCAGTTCAGGATGTCCGTGACAGACGCCCCTTGGAGCGCTATCGGCAGAGGATGCCGCAGCCAGGCGAGCAACGCGGCGAGGATGCGCCGCGGTTGGCGAGTCTCGGCTTCAGGAGCCAGACTGCGCTTGCTCAGCTTGTGGCCGCTCATATCAATCAGGATGGGGGTGTGAGCGTAAGTCGGCGTGGGCAGGTCGAGTTGCTGCTGCAGGTAGATCTGCCGCGGGGTGGAGTCCAGGAGGTCCTGACCACGCAGGACGTCGGTGATCCCCTGGTCGGCGTCATCCACCACGGTGGCGAGATGGTAGGCGTAGTCCCCATCGCGACGGTACACCACGAAGTCGCCCACTTCGTGTGCCAGGTTCTGAACGATCTCCCCTTGCACCCGGTCCTCGAAGCGGATCGGGGTTGCGGTTGCCTTCACCCGCAGGGCATGTCGTCCGGGTTGGGCCTTGTAGTGCTGGTTCCGGCACGTACCGGGATAGACGCCCCGTGCGGCCGTTTCAGCCAGTCCCCGGCGGGAGCAGGCGCAGGCGTACACCAAACCGCGCGCCTGCAGCCGTTCCAGCGCCTCGCGATAGCGGTCCAGACGATGTTGCTGGTGGAGCACGCCGCCGTCCCAGTGTAGTCCCAGGGCTTCCAGACTGTGGAGGATGGAGTCGGCGGCGCCTGGGCGTGTGCGCCGGGTATCGACGTCGTCGATGCGAACCAGCCATTCACCCCGCCGGGAGCGGGCTTCGAGAAAGCTGGCCAGTGCCGTCAGCAGAGAGCCCAAGTGGAGGGGGCCGCTAGGGGAGGGGGCGAAGCGGCCTCGATAGCCTTGGCCGGGAGGTGGTAAGGAGTGCCGCAACGCGCCCAGTGGGGTAAAGGATCAACCGATCTGCCGCTCGCGCAGTTCGTCGAGGGTCTTGCAGTCTATGCATTGGGTCGCCGTGGGGCGAGCCTCCAGACGGCGCAGACCGATTTCGATGCCGCAGGTTTCGCAGTACCCATAATCGCCACGCTCCAGATTCTGCAGCGAGTCGTCGATTTTCTTGATCAGCTTGCGCTCGCGGTCGCGGGTGCGCAGTTCCAGGCTGAACTCGGATTCCTGCGTGGCGCGGTCATTGGGATCGGGAAAGTTCGCGGCTTCGTCCTGCATGTGATGCACGGTTCGATCAACCTCGCTCATCAACTCCGTCTTCCAGTTGGCGAGGATACGGCGAAAATGTTCGACTTGCGCCTCATTCATGTACTCTTCACCCTCGACCAGTTGATAGGGTTCGAAGCTGAAGGGAGTCGAAATCGTCTCGGATTTTTTACTATTGGACATACGGGCTCCTTAACTTCCGTATCCGAAAAGCCGGCAAGTATAGGCAGAAATGCGCGACAAGGGAAACCAGCGTGACACCCCGATGATTTCATCGCTACTCAGACCCGAAGGAGACAACCATGAGCCAGGCCACGCGTATGGCGAGCATCCGCCCCTTTTATGTCATGGAAATTCTCGCTCGCGCCCAGCGGTTGCAAGCCCAGGGACGCGACATCATTCACATGGAAGTGGGGGAACCCGATTTTCCGACGCCGCCCAAGGTGCTGGAAGCGGCGGCGGCCGCTTTGGCCAAGGACGGTCTGGGCTACACTCCGGCCGCCGGACTGCCCGAATTGCGGCTGGCCATCGCCGGCCACTATGCCAAACGGCATGGCCTCGACCTCGATCCGCGGCGCATCTTCGTCACGCCGGGCGCTTCCGGCGCCTTGCAAGTAGTGCTCTCCCTGCTGGTCGAACCCGGCGCCGGGGTGGCGCTCGCCGATCCCGGCTATCCCTGCTATCCCAATCTTGTCAGATGGTTGGGCGGCGCGCCGCAATGGATGGCCGTGCGGGAAGCCACCGATTTCAATCTGTCCGCCGGCTTGCTGGCGTCCTGCTGGGACGCGGAAATGGCGGGTCTCATTTTCGCCTCGCCGGCGAACCCCACCGGTTCGATCATCCCGCCCGCCGTGCTGAAGGAATTGATCGACTTTGCCGCGGACAGAGGTGGATTTGTCGTCTCGGATGAGATCTACCATGGACTGGAATACGAAGGAAGGGCACGATCCGCCCTGGAGTATTCGGACGAGGTTTTCGTCATCAACAGCTTCTCCAAGTATTTCGGCATGACCGGCTGGCGTTTGGGCTGGGCGGTGTTACCCGAGAACGCCATCGATGGCGCCGAACGATTGGCGCAGAACCTGTTCATCTCGGCGCCCACGCCTTCGCAACGGGCCGCGCTGGCGGCCTTTGATCCGGAAACCTTGCAAGAACTGGAAGACCGCCGCCAGACCTTCGCCGTGCGCCGGGAAGCGCTCTGCGCGGGCCTGACCCGTCTCGGTTTTGTGATCAGGGCGCGGCCGCAAGGCGCCTTCTATGTCTACGTCGATGCCAGCGGCCTGACCCACGACACCCAGGGGTTCGCCCTGGACCTGCTGGAACAAGCCGGCGTGGCCGTGACCCCGGGCCGGGATTTCGGCATCCACCAGCCCGAGCGCTACCTCCGTTTCTGCTACACGGCGTCGGTCGAACGGATCGGAGAGGCGCTTGATCGGCTGGAACGGTTCACCCGCCTGGGCGCCTGATACCCGACCACGGTGGGAAGGCTGAACGTGGAGGTAGGAGCGGGCTTTATCCCGCGACCGAATTCGTCACCGGTCACCGGACGGCGCAGGCCAACCGGTCGCGGACGGAAGCCCGCTCCTACAGGAGCCCAGGCCGTGAATTGCATGGAGGGACCGAATGCGGACCATGCCGGTAACGGCCAAGCCCTGCTATCATGCGCGGCTTTGATCAACCGCCGCTCCAACATCCAATGAACAAGGAACCTCGCCGAGAACCGCTGACTTGGCGCCAGTTGCTGAAAATCCTGGCTGCCGTGGCCTTGCTCGAATTGGGCTTCTTCCTGTTCCGGCTGGGCGCGGCCTGGTGGAACGCTTTCTGACGGGCTGAACCCAATAGCGGGCGGCTTACCCAATGCCTGATGGTGACTCGCCCTATTATGGATAAAAGCAGGTAAAGAACCATCAACTCCCTCTCCGCCTCCGGGAGAGGGCTGGGGTGAGGGGATTCCAAATGAACGGAGGTGGGTTCAATGGGTTGATCACGTTGGTAGCACGGGTGTTTGTTCAATGCCGCCAGGCGCGGGCGCCGTTGGCTGAGCGGAGTCGAAGCCAACGGCGCCCAAGCCGGTGGTCGGTTCGCTTCGACTCCGCTCAGCGAACGGTGGGCTGGATGGACAGACCCGCGGGGTTGGGGCGACCCATCATTCCGACCCACCTCCAAATGAACCTTTACCTGCTCATCCATCCATAACATGCATTACATCGAGATCAACGCCATGACAATGACCGCTCGCCTCAACCGCTTCTTGATCATAGGACTTACGCTGTCGGCCCTGACCGGCTGCCCGCAAAACGCCGCCGAGATCGAGCGGCAGCGACAGGCGGGCATCGCCTTCCTCGCCGCGAATGCGAATCAACCCGGCGTGACCACCACGGCCAGCGGTCTGCAATATCAGGTGCTCAAGGCCGGGCAGGGCGCCACCCCCAAGGCGACGGACACGGTCACCGTCAACTATCGGGGCGCCCTGATCGACGGCAAGGCGTTCGATAGCGGCGAAGGCATCAGTTTTCCGCTGGACCGCGTCATTCCGGGCTGGACCGAAGGTCTCCAATTGATGCGGGAGGGCGCACAGTATCGCTTCTTCATCCCCGCGGAACTGGCCTACGGCGAAGCCGGCGCCGGTCGGGCGATTCCGCCCCATGCCGCGCTGATCTTCGAAGTCGATCTCATCAAGGTGGGGCAGCCCTGATCATCCCCGCCAGAATCGGGGCACAATGTTGATGGATTGACCCATAAGCGATTGAAATGAGGAGGCTTTGTGTGCTTTCCCGCCCCAGCCTTTCTCACCATTGAGCGGAGAGTGTAACCTTTCCCGGTAGCAGAAGCGCGCGGGCGTCCCGCCGGCCAACGGCGCAAGCCCGCGCATCCCACTCGACCGAGCCTTGGCTTTTGGCTGAAAGCGAAGCCCCATCAGAGCTTGGGTGCAGGCTGGAAAACACTTCCGAGCGCCCGCTTGAAGACGTGTTCCCGCCTCCGCACAAGCGCATGGACCCGGACAGGTCCGGGCCGGCAAGCCTGGAGTTCGGGGGGCAGTCCATGACGGCCTCCCCCCGGCGTCGTGTATTCACTTTAACCCTGGAGAGAGTTCAAACCATGAGATTTACAGTAGTGTCCTGCGTTCTGGCCTTGGTCTTGCCGGTGTGCGCGAATGCCGTCGAGTTGGAACTGACCTGTCCAAGCTCGGTGCAGGTCGGCAAGCCACTCAAGGTGGTGGCCAAGTTTTCCAACGATCTTTGCGTGAACTATACGATCAATCGTTACATGGCCGGTCTTGCGGGTAATGGTAACAATGCCCTGCAAATGCACGGCCCCAAGATGGTCGACACGGGCGGCTGGGTCGTCCCCCCGGCCACCAAATTGTTTCCACCGAAGTGTTATCCCAATAAACCAGGCACGCTGCAAAAGACGATCACGGTCCTCAATCCGGTCCCCGACAGCCTTGGCGGCAATGTGGCCGTTGCGCTCGTTCAACTATTGACCACGCGGAATCAGACGATCAGTGGCAAGACCTGTCTGGTCAATATCGTGCCCTAGCCATCGGTTCCTCGCGGGCCGCCGGTTGCCGGGCGGCCCGCGAGTGTTTTACCGTCTGGCGGCGCTGGGTTGCGTCATGCTGTGGGGTTGCACGGAACAACCCGAATGGAAACCTGCCACACTCGGTCTCGCCCACCGGCCCAAGGCTGACGCGCAGCCGAAAGACTTCTGGATGAACGGACTCGGCATCAAGCATATTGACGGCGATCAGGTGCGTTTCGAGATGACGGCCCGCAAAGTCATCCACTGTCACCGCGTCACGCCGTTAATCCACTATGAAAACTTCGATGAATTACGGGTGGAGTCCCTGAACGTGCTCATGCCCATGGCCGGCGACCCCGGGACCGGCCGATCGCAGACCGCGCGCTCCACTCCAGAGCATCACGCAACCCCCTTCCCATCCCAAAAGGTTAAGCGCCGCGCTGGAGCAGGCCGAATCACTGGATCGCAAGTCACCGGCACGGCTAGCCAGCCAAGGCGGGCTCCTGTCTCCATCCGGTTGCCGCTGCAATACCTGGCGGGGGAGTTCAGGGGCCTCAATCATTCCTGGGTGAGCCGGGAACCTGGGCCGGATCGGGCCACGCGCGGTCATGACGTGCTGAGCCGGGTACTGATCGACCGGATCGACATGACCTTGCTGACGCCCATGGGCCCGCCCATCACCCTGCATGCGGGCACGGCCAAGCTGGGCACCGGTTTTTCGGTCATCCAGTTTGAAGGGGCCATCGTGCTGGAGGGCAAGACCTGTCATATCACCGCGCCCGTGATGCTGGGGTCCAGTCGCCATGAGGAACTCATGTTTCCGGCCGGGCTGCGGAAAAATGGCAGGATTTTCAGGAAGGCCACCTACATGACCCTACGGGAGGATGGTAGCTGCCACGAATCCCGATCAAAACCCGGGATTCACTACCACGATGTCATCGAGGAGCAGGAAGCCAGTCTGGTGGCCGCCATCACGAAATCCATGCCATTCTGGGCAGCCTTTTTGCTGGGGCCCGGTCTTTCGGCACTGACTCCGCCAAAATAGGCGCATTGGCTGATCAACGCTTGACAGATCAGGCCATCCGCCGGCCCCAAAGGTTCGACGGTGAATCGGTTACTGGTGCGATTGGCGCTGAAGGAGCCGCGGTTCGGGTCAAGCATGCACGGGTTTTGTGCTTGTCCGCCCAAGCACATTACCGCCCTTGGGTGGGCCCAGCAACGTATCATCATGGATACCCATGTGCTGTTCGCCGCGCTCTAGTCGGCGCGAGGCGCTTCCCGGCATATTTTGAAGCGCTTGATCGAAGGCCGGTTGCGAATCGTGTTGTCGACGCCATTGATTTTTGAATACGAAGATGTTCGGCAACGTAACCGAGAACTGCTCGGTCTCTCCAGCCCGAATATTGGCGTCATCCTGGACAACCTCGGTGATCTCGTCGCTCGTCAAAAAGTCAATTTTCTGTGACGGCCCTGCCTGACCAATGCCAAGGATGATCTGCTGCTGGAACTGGCCGTGGCGTCCGGTGTGCCGGCGATCGTCACGCATAACATTAGAGACTTCAGAGTGAGCGAACGTTTTGGTGTCCGCGCCATCACCCCTCAATACTATCTGGATGAACTGCGTCATGATTAGTCTCAATCTGAAACTGCCCACTTCCATCCATCGCCATGTCGACGAGATGGCGCGGAAGGAGGGAGTCAGCGTCGAACAGTTCATCGTCGTAGCCATCGCCGAGAAGATTTCCGCGACCGCGACCGAGGATTATCTGTGTGAACGGGCAATCCGTGCCCGCCGGGATGAGTTCCAGGCCATACTGGACTGACCCAACGATCGTGAGCCGTGGCCTGGCGATGATTGAAGCGGCCACCGGTCGGCAAGACACTCAGCGTGCCGGTCGGTTTTGGGCTGGGGGAATTGCAGACCGCCTATTGCGCCTGAGCGGAACAATCAGGACATCCGCCGCTGCTTTCCGCTCCGGCCGCTGCTCTCAACGCGGCATTTGAATCAGTTCGATCTTGGGTCTGACGGTGCGATGAAGGCCATCCTGTTTACTCGCATGGTCAACCAGCCGCATAATTTGCCTGCGAATGACCATCCAGGAGTCCGTCTCATGAGAAGCGCCACCATCGCCGACGCCAAGGCCCATCTTTCCTCGCTGATCGGCGTAGCCCAAAGTGGAGAGGAAGTCGTCATTACCCGTCGGGGTAAGCCCGTGGCGCGACTGATCGCCGAACCGTGCGGCATCCCGTACGACTGGGCTGATTTGGAAAATTGGGTCAATGCGGGTCCGGAGAACCCTGGTCCCTCGGTTGCCGAACTTCGGGACCGGGATCTGTTGTGATTTACCTCGATACTTCGGTGCTGGGCGCGATTTTCTTTCGTGAGCCCGGTTCCGCTGAAGTATTGAACCGTTTGATGGCGGCATCCCGGGATGGGTTGACCGCTTCCGCTTGGCTGCTGACCGAAATGGCCAGTGTCGGCGGGATCAAGGAGCGGACCGGCGCTATCGATTCCGATTCGAGGCGCGTTGCAATGGCCCATTTCCAACGATTCGTGAGCGCCCGCGTCCGCATCGTGGAGGTCGACCCCGGGGACTTTCGAACGGCCGCCATGTTGCTTGAAAGTCCCTATTCATTGAGAGCCGGGGATGCCCTACATCTTGCCCTCGCACGCCGACTCAAGGCCCATCTCGGTTCCCTGGATCGTCGGCAGATAATGGCCGCGGAAGGGCTAGGAATTGCAGTGCGGACCTTGACGCCATCCTGAGTGTGACCGGTCATTCATGCTCTCCCTTTTCGTTCACGACATTCAGCAGGGCCTTCGGCTGTACCGAGGGCGTGCAACGCATGCGCGAAAGCGCTTGCTCAGCCGGCTGTTACCCGATGCGGCGCTTCGTGGCGGGGGTTCCATCCAGCCAGTCAAAAGGGAGGCGGGTCAAATTGTTTGGCGGGCCACTGACCCGTGGGCGGGCGGGACGCCCGCGCTCCCAGGTACGATCAATCAATTGAGCCCACCTCCGTCAAAAGGGTCACTCCCCCACCTGCAGCAGCAGTCCGCGCTGGCGGGCCACGTGGAAGGCCCAGGCATAGAGGCTAAGGCCGACAGCGAGATAGGCGCCATTCAGGGCCAGGGCGGCGTTGAAATGCTCCCAGAGGAACAGGCCGTCCTTGAGCAGGGCGCGCATGCCTTCGAATACGTGGCTGGAGGGCATGGACCGGGCGACCGGCTGTAGCCATTCCGGCAGCACGGCGACGGGATAGTAGATGCCGCTGAGCGGCGCGAAGGCGAAGATGATCGCCCAGGCGAAACCCTCCATGCCCAGCCCATAACGCAGCACCATCGCGACGACCATCAGGCCGATAGCCCAGCCCATGATCATGAGGTTGGCGAAGAAGGCCACCAGGGGCAGTCCCATGGTGAAGATGGAATAGTGATAGAGCAGAATCGCCAGACCCGCGGCGATGCCGATGCCGAACAGCGTGCGCAGGAAGCTGATGGCGAGCAGCGACAGCGCCAGTTCCCACGGGCGCAGCGGACTGACGAACAGATTGCCCAGGTTGCGGGAATAGAGTTCCTCGAAGAACACCAGCGAGACGCCCAATTGGGCGCGATAGAGCACGTCCCAGAGCAGGGCGGCGGCGATGAGCAAGCCGGCCGTCTGCGCCAGGGTATCGCTCTGCCCGGCCAGAAAGCGGTTGATCAGGCCCCACAAGACCATCTGTATGGTGGGCCAGTAGGCCAACTCGATCAGGCGAGGCCAGGAGGCCATCATCAGGTAGCGGTAGCGCACGATCATGGCGTGGATGCGGTTCAGGCTCTGACTCAAAGGGACGAATCTTTTCATAGGGCGTGATCCCGCGCGATGTGAATGAACACCTGTTCCAGGTCGTCCCGGCCATATTTGCTGATCAGGTGTTCCGGCGTGCCTCGGTCGACGATGCGGCCCTGCTTCATCATCAGCACCTCCTGACAGAGCCGCTCCACCTCGCGCATGTTGTGGGAGGCGAGCAGTAAGGTCGCGCCGGTGCGCCGCTGATAGTCCTGGAGATAGCCGCGCACCTGATCGGCGGTATCGGGGTCCAGGGCGGCGGTGGGCTCGTCCATCAGGAGCACGGCCGGCTCGTTGAGCAGGGATTTGGCCAGCGAGACTCGTGTGCGTTGTCCCGCCGACAGCGATCCATAGGGGCGCTTGAGCAGGGTGGTGAGGCCAAATTGTTCGGCCAGGGCCTGGATGCGCTCCTTGCGCCGGGTGACATTGTAGAGGCGGGCGTAGACGTCCAGGTTCTGCCCGACGGTCAAGCGCTGGGGCAGGTCGACATAGGGCGAGGTGAAGTTCATGCGTGGCAGAACCTCGAAGCGGTGGCGGGCGATATCCACGCCCAGGATGTGGATGTGGCCCGAAGTGGGCAGGAGCAGCCCCAGTAGCATGGACAGGGTGGTCGTCTTGCCGGCGCCATTGCCGCCCAGCAGCGCATGCGTGGCGCCGGCCGGGAGGGTGAAACTGATGCCGTCGACGGCCATGACCTGGCCATAGCGCTTGCTGAGACGGTCAACCTGGATGGCGGGAGAGGTCATGGGCAGTGTCATTCAGTTGCGAGATAAGTCAGGAATTGTGGTGGGTCGGACAGGGGGCTTAGCGATTCTATCCTGACGGTCCTTCAATGAGTTTCCTATACTGACCGTTCGCCTGACTCTGGATGAGCGCAATGGACGACGTAAATTTTGACGAAATCATCGAACGGCGCGGGACCGGCAGTTACAAGTGGGACCGTTACGCCGGGCGCGACATTTTGCCCCTGTGGGTGGCGGATATGGATTTCCGCAGTCCGCCGCCAGTGCTCGCGGCGCTTCGGGACAGCATCGATCACGGTGTGTTTGGCTATACCGCGCCCCGGGAAGGCCTGGTCGAAGCGGTCAGGGCGCACACCCGCCATCACTATGATTGGACAATCGAACCGGACTGGTTCGTGTGGCTGCCCGGTCTGGTGCCGGGCCTGAATCTGGCCTGTCGCGCCGTGGGCCAGCCGGGTGATGCCGTGCTGACGGCCACGCCGATTTACCCGCCGTTTCTGCGCGCACCCGGGCTGGCCGGGCGGGAACTTGTCAGCGTGCCTCTGCGGCGAAGCGAGTGTCGCTGGGAGTGGGATTTTGCCGCACTGGAGGCGGCCCTGACCCCGAAGGTGCGGCTGCTGCTACTGTGCCATCCCCACAATCCGGTGGGCCGGGTCTGGTCGGATGATGAACTGTCCCGTCTGCTGGAGTTGGCGCGACGGCATGATTTGATCGTGTGCTCGGACGAGATCCATTGCGACCTGATCCTGGAATCGGATCGTCGCCATGCCCCCCTGGCCCGGCTTGACCCGGCATTCGCCGAACGGACCATTACCCTGATGGCGCCCTCCAAGACCTGGAATCTGGCCGGGCTGGGCTGCTCGTTCGCGCTGATTCCCGATCCCGCGCTGCGTCGACGCTTTTCCCGGGAAATGGCGGGGCTGATGCCGCCGGTCAATTTGCTGGGCTTGACCGCCGCCGAAGCCGCCTATCGGCATGGGGAAGCGTGGCGGGGGTCTTTGCTCGATTATCTGCGCGGTAATCGACAGGTGCTGGCGGAGTGGTTCGCCGCTGGCAACCGACTGTCCTGGACCGTGCCCGAGGCGACCTATCTCGCCTGGATCGACGCCCGGGCGGTCGATCCGGTCAACCCCTTGCCGGCCTTCGAGGCCCTGGGCGTGGGGCTCTCAGACGGCCGTGAGTTTGGTTTGCCCGGCTATCTGCGGCTCAACTTCGGCTGTCCCCGATCGCTGCTCCTTGCGGCGTTGGAGCGCTTGAGGCCTTTGCAGGGTTGGTGAGCTTTCGCCCCCATCGGTCGGCATGTTCATGTGTGTCCAGCTTTACAGTCTGCAAGGCATTGATTTTATTTTCATCTCCCGGAAGGCGTAAGTATCCGCGCAAGTCCTTCCCCAGAACACGAAAGGCTTTGGAGTGTGGGCTAACCGATTGATATAGAGGAAGATCCCACCCTCACCCCTCACCCCTCTCCCTCCTGGAGAGGGGAATAAAATCAATGACTTGCTTATGTGTAGATGCTCATGCCTGGAGAGGGGAATGAAATCAACAGCTTGCTAGTGGGAAGATGGTATTGCTTCCCGTGGCTGAGGGAGCCAGAGATAGACCCGGGTGGTTTTTTGATTAGATATTGCTAATATATCATCTTCCCTTGGCAGCCTGAGTTCTGGAATTGACCCTGCTGATGTCTTCAAAACCATCAACCCTGCGCTTCGAAATCACCGCGGCACTGATCGTCAAGGTGCTGCTGCTGGTGGGGCTGTGGTTCGTCATATTCCGGTTTCCCGGCCGTGAGCCCGGCGCTCGGCCCGATATCGCGGCGCAATTGCTGACGCCGGTTGACCTTCAGTCCCCGCCACCCGATTCCCCCACCCCTCAATCCTCGGAGACCCCCCATGTCCGGCGATGACATCGTAACCCTGTCCCGGCTCCAGTTCGGGCTGACCGCGCTTTATCACTTCCTGTTCGTGCCGCTGACGCTGGGCATGACCTTTATCCTGGCGATCATGGAGTCGGTTTATGTGATGACCGGCCGTGAAGTCTACAAGGACATGACCCGCTTCTGGGGCAAGCTGTTCGGGATCAACTTCGCCATGGGCGTCACCACCGGGCTGACGCTGGAATTCCAGTTCGGCACTAACTGGGCCTATTACTCGCATTATGTGGGTGACATTTTCGGGCCGATCCTGGCCAGCGAGGGCTGGATGGCTTTCTTCCTGGAGTCGACCTTCGTAGGTCTGTTCTTCTTCGGCTGGGACAAGCTGAGCAAGGTACAGCATCTGACCGTGACCTGGCTGCTGGCCCTGGGCACCAGTCTTTCGGCCCTGTGGATTCTCATTGCCAACGGCTGGATGCAGCACCCGGTCGGCGCGGAGTTCAACTATGAAACCCTGCGCATGGAGATGACCAGCTTCGCCGATGTGTTCTTCAATCCGGTGGCGCAGGTGAAGTTCGTGCATACCGTGGCCGCGGGTTATGTGACTGGCTCCATGTTCGTGCTGGGCATCAGTTCCTGGTACCTGCTCAAGGGGCGCGACATCGGCTTCGCCCGCCGCTCATTCTCGATCGCCTCGGCCTTTGGCCTGGCTTCGATCCTGTCCGTCATCGTGCTGGGCGACGAGAGCGGCTACACCTCGGGCGAGACGCAGAAGGTCAAGCTGGCCGCCATCGAGGCGGAGTGGGAGACGGAAGAGGCCCCGGCCAGTTTTACGATCGTCGGCCTGCCCAATCAGGAAGCCGAACGCACCGACTGGGCTATCAAAGTGCCCTGGGTGTTGGGGCTGATCGCGACACGCTCCATCGATGAGCCGGTCGCCGGCCTCAAGGCATTGCGTCAACAGAGCGCCGAGAAGATTCGCCGAGGCATGGTGGCTTATGCCGAATTACAGAAGCTGAGAGCCGGGGATCGCGGACCGGCGACCCTGGCGGCCTTCGATGCCCACAAGGCTGATTTGGGTTACGGACTGCTGCTGAAAAAGTACACGGACAAGGTGGTCGATGCGGACGATACGATGATCCAGAAGGCGGCAAGCGACAGCCAGCCAAAAGTGGCGCCGCTGTTCTGGACCTTCCGCGTCATGGTGGCCTGCGGCTTCACCATGCTGTTCATCTTCGCGATGGCGTTCTTCTACTGCGCCACCCGCGTCGCGGACCAGAAGCGCTGGCTGATGCGGATGGCGGTGTGGGCGATTCCGCTGCCCTGGATTGCCGCCGAAACCGGCTGGTTCGTCGCCGAATACGGCCGGCAGCCCTGGACCATCTCCGGAATCCTGCCGACGCATCTGAGCGCCTCGCATCTGAGCGGCGAGCAACTCTGGTTCAGCCTGGCCGGTTTTCTGCTCTTTTATACCGTGCTGCTGGTCATCGAGCTTTACCTGATGTTCAAGTATGTCCGACTGGGGCCGAGCAGCCTGCATACCGGGCGCTACCATCTCGAAAAGACGACCGGTGCGTTGAGCCATGCTTGATCTGGTCGCCACCGCTGCCGCCCACGTCATTTCCACCCGAGGATAACGTCATGTTCGACTACGAAACCATTCGCCTGATCTGGTGGGTTTTTATCGGCGTCGTCGCCATTGCCTTTGCCCTGACCGAGGGTTTCGACTTTGGCGTCGGCACGCTCCTGCCCTTCATCGGCAAAACCGATGTGGAGCGGCGCGTCATCATCAATACCGTAGGCGCGACCTGGGAAGGCAACCAGGTCTGGCTGGTCTTGCTCGGCGGGGCGATTTTCGCCATCTGGCCGGCGGTTTACGCCACGCTGTTTTCCGGGCTCTACATTGCCATGATGCTGGTGCTGTTCTCGCTGTTTTTCCGGCCCGCCGGGTTCGATTACCGGAGCAAGATCGAGGACCCGACCTGGCGTAACGCCTGGGACTGGTGCCTGTTCCTGGGTGGCACGCTGCCGCCGATTCTGCTCGGGGTACTGGTCGGAAACCTGCTGCTGGGCCTGCCGTTTCACCTGGATCAGGACCTGCGCCCGATGTACGACGGTTCCTTCTGGGGGCTGCTCAATCCCTTCGCCCTGCTCTGTGGCATCATCGGGGTTCTGCTGACCACCTTCCATGGCGGGCTGTTTCTCAAATGGCGCACGCAAGGCCCGATTCGCGAACGTTCGCGTCAGGCGGTGGATCGGCTGGGCCTGTTGCTGCTGATCGCCGTGGTACTGGCGACGGTCTGGCTGATCGCGGGTATCGATCGTCCCGAAATCACCGCGATGGCCGGAACGGACGCCCCTTCCAATCCCCTGAACAAGACAGTCGCCGCGCGGGGCGCCGGCTGGCTGGCGCATTTCCTCGCGCACCCCTGGATGCTGTTGGCGCCGGTGCTGGCCGTGGCCGGGTTGCTGCTGGCCTGGCTGTTCGGGCGCGGGGCGGCCGACCGTGATGCGTTCATCGCCAGTTCCGTGGGCATCACCAGCGCGCTGCTGACCGTCGGCTTTGGGTTGTTCCCGTTCCTGCTGATCTCGACCACCGACCCCAAGTCCAGCCTGACGCTGTGGGACGCCAGTTCCAGCCGGCTGACCCTGCTGATCTCGTTCTGGATTACCGTAGTGTTTCTGCCCATCGTGCTGCTTTATACCCGCTGGGTCTACAAGATCATCTGGGGCAGCATCACGGAAAAAACCATCCTCAACGACACCCATACCCTCTATTGACACAGGAGCTCAAGGACATGTGGTACTTTGCCTGGATACTCGGCGTCTGCTTCGCGGCTTCCTTCGCGGTCATCAACGCCATGTGGCTGGAATCGGTCTGCGATATCGATACGCACGGTATCGATCAATCCTGCGACACCCTGAAACATAACCGGGACTGAACGTCCTCATTACCACCGGGAGACTGGCATCATGACACCCCCCCCGAAACGCATCCTCATCATCGGCGGCGTGGCTGGTGGCGCATCCTGCGCCACACGTCTGCGCCGGCTGTGCGAGCGCTGCGAAATCATCATCTTTGATCGTGGTCCCTATGTTTCCTTCGCCAATTGCGGGTTGCCGTATTTCGTGGGGGATGTGATTCAGTCCGAGGACAAGCTGCTGGTGGCGACACCGAAACTGTTCCAGGATCGTTTCAACATCGAGGTACGGCTGGAAACCGAGGTGATGGTCATCCACCCGGAGCGCCAGGTCATCGAAACCCGCAGCCTCAAGACCGGCGAGATCCGCGAGGAACCCTATGACGCCCTGGTGATCTCCACCGGCGCGGAACCGATCCGGCCGCCCCTGCCCGGCATCGATCTGCCCGGTATACACGTGCTGCGCACCATTCCCGACAGCCGCAAGATTCGTGCGGCGGTCGAGCATGCCAGCCATGCGCTGGTGGTCGGTGGCGGCATGATCGGGCTGGAGATGGCCGAGAATCTGGCGCTTCGCGGGCTGGCCGTAACGCTGGTCGAATTGGGCCCGCACATCCTGCCGGTGCTGGACGGTGAAATGGCCGTCTATGCCGAGGATCGCTTGCGGGAGCATGGGGTCGAATTACGGCTGGGGCAGGGTGTGCAGGCCTTCGAAACCCTGCCGGGGGGCCGCCTCAAGGTCAGCCTGTCGGGCGGTTCCCCCCTCGAAACCGACCTCGTCATCCTGGGCATGGGCGTCAAGCCCAATTCCGGACTGGCCAAGGCCGCCGGCCTGCGACTGAGCCCACGCGAGGCCATCTGTGTCGACGATACCCTGCGCACCAGCGATCCGCACATCTGGGCGGTGGGCGATGCGGTGGCCAGCGACGACATCGTCACCGATGCCAAGGAGCCGATCCCGCTGGCGGGGCCGGCCAATCGGCAGGGGCGTATCGCCGCCAGTTCGATCCTGGCCTCGTTCGCGGGCGGCTCCTGTTCGCGCCCGGCGTTGCTTTTCCGTGGCGTCCAGGGCACGGCGGTCTGCGGGGTGTTCGGGCTGACGGTCGCCGCGACCGGCGCCAGCGAACGCTCGCTGCGGCGGAATGGCATCACCGATTACGCCAAAATCTATCTCCATCCCGGTAATCACGCTTCCTATTTTCCGGATGCCAAGCCCATCCACCTCAAGCTGCTGTTTTCCCGGACCGATGGACGTATTTTCGGCGCTCAGGCGGTGGGTGAAGCCGATGTGGCGCGCCGCATCGACGTGATCGCCATGGCGCTCCAGATGGGCGGCACGGTCTATGACCTGGAGGAGTCCGAGCTTTGCTACGCGCCGCAATATGGCGCGGCCAAGGATCCGGTGAACATGGCGGGCATGATCGCGAGCAATGTGCTGCGTGGCGATCTCCGCCTGGCCGACTGGGACCAGCTCGACACTACGCCCGCTCTGATACTGGATGTGCGCAGCTCCGATGAATTCGCCTCCAGCCATATCGAAAACGCGATCAACATCCCGCTGGAACAACTGCGCGAGCGGGTGCGGGAACTCCCCCATGACCGCCCTTGCTGGCTGGTTTGCGGGGTCGGGCAGCGCGCTTACTATGCCCTGCGCATCCTGTTGCAAAACGGCATCGATGCCAGCATCCTCAGCGGCGGCATGAATACCTGGAAGGTCATCAGCCGGGTCGGCTCGTCGTGAGGGATCAAGGCGCCCGATGCGGGCCTCGCGGTTCTCCAAGCGTGGCCTTTTCCCTACAGGACAGGCTTCACGCCTCACTTGTAGGTGGGGTTCCCTGATCGGGGTGGGGCAATGCCCCTCCGGCTATTTCGTGCGCCTGCCCAGGGACGAGCATGCGGAGAACCACGGCGGGTCCACTCAAAACTAGCCTCCCGGGGCTTCAATTGGACGCCATGCCGGTGTATCCGGCCATTGGGCCGGACCGGGAATTGATTTTCCTGTCAGTTGCGTGATTTCAACGATGTCCAAGTATTTGTGGTTCACCTTGGTCCTGACGATGCTGACCGCTTGCGGTCGGGACAGCCGGCTCTCCGCCATTCCGCCAGGCCAGACCGTCCTGGCTTTTGGTGACAGCGTCACCTATGGCGTCGGCGCGGGACCCGGGGAGGACTGGCCCAGCCTGCTTGCACCGGCCACGGGCTGGCGCATGATCAATGCCGGTATTCCGGGCGACACGGCCCTTGCCGGCAAGTCGCGTTTTCCCGACCTGCTGGCCCGGCATCACCCGGTACTGGTCCTGATTGAGATGGGTGGCAACGACTTCCTGCGGCGGCGGCCCCAGCGCGATGTCAAGGAGGACCTGCGTACACTGATCCGCGCGGCGCGACAGGCCGGTTCCCAGGTGGCGCTGATCGCGGTGCCGGAACTCTCCCTGCTGGCCGTCATTGCCGGCAAACCCGACGATGCGCCCATTTACGCGGAACTGGGCGAGGAAGAAGGCGTTCCGGTCATTGACGACGTGTTATCCGACGTTCTTTCAGAACCGGAGTTGCGATCGGACAACATACATCCCAACGCGGCGGGATATCGGAAGATGGCGGTCGGCATCCACGCCCGGATGACGGCGATTGGCTTCATTTCTGAGGCGGGACCCTGAGCGCCAGCGCATTCCGCCGGCAGGGTAGGGCGTTGATTCAAAACAGGGGCGAAACGCCAAACCAGCGGGCGTGAAAATGCATGACCGCCAGGTAGCCGAACAGGGCCACGGCCAGCCGCCAATTCAGCAACTCGCGCCACTCAAAGCTGTTGCGTCCCTCACGGATCGCCTGGAAGGGAATATTGGAGGTCACGGCTTCGTAGGCGGCCCACGCCGCGGGTTCGGCCCGTCGCCGTTTGGCGTCTATGGAACGGGCGCCCATCAGTGTCATCACCAATAGCGAACCGAACAGAATCAGGCTGCCGGCATCGCCGTTGACCAGCAGATGCAGCAGCGCCCACAGGCTCGTGGCCCACAGCATCGGATGGCGCGTGATGCGGTAAACCCCCAGGGCGGCCGCGCCCTGGTTCAGCCAGCGCTCGCCGCCCACGGCCGCCGGATTGGGGGTGGTGATGCTGAAGGTTAACAGGATGAACGCCACCAGCATCAAAGCCGCCACGACCGGTTTGAATGCCAGCCACTGGCCCCAGGTTTCAAGATAGGGCGCCTGAGCATAGGCCTGAATCAGCCAGATCAGTCCGAGCAGTGACAGCACGGAAAATCCGGCGCGAAACCCAGTGGCGCCGACATACCGGATACAGACATCGCGCCAGCGGGTACCGCTGATGCCGATGTGGATACCGGTAAAGAAGAGAGAGGCCAGAATAAGTGCGGTCATGGAAATCTCCAGGTCAGGATAGAGCGTGTCAGCGGCAAGGGTGTCCATTGGGCTCATCTTAGCGAACTTCCGAACCATCTGTTCGATGCTGGACGCGATATAGATGATTCCAATACGAAGTACCGTGTAAGATTCAAGGGTCGCGGCCGCGACGTATCATCACAATAACGATAGTCATGAGGAGGACCAAATGTCTGAGCAACCCACACCCACGAAATGCCAATACACGGAATGTGCCTTGAACTGGCTCAAGATCGTCGATGACTGGTCCATTGGCGGTTTCAAGAACAAGTTTCCGAGGATGTATTACGTCGTCGCCGGTGTGATCCTGCTATTCATTCTGTTTTAACGTTTAACGTCGATCTGATCACCGCGTCATGACGATCTGTCATGGCGCGATCCAGCGGCGGCTTCCATCGGCCGACCCAGGATCGGATAGGGTGATCTCGTTGGAATAAGGAGGGTCAATGAATTTCCGCCCGGCGGGAAGCCTTTCCATCTTCCCAACCTTCAGCCGCCAACAAGCCCCAGTGGATCGTCCCGGCCCCTGGCCGATGAGGGGTTTCCTTGGCACGAAACGCCATAGTCCGGCGCGTTAAGCGCGGCGGGCGCTATCCCGTCCGGATTTCCACCGGGCATCGTCAGTCAGTATGATAGCTTGAGCTTTCCGACACCGACGCCCCGATGGATCATCTCTACCAGCGATTTTTCAACGCACTGCCCATCAGCGACGCCCAGGCAGACAAGGATCTTCATCTCCTGTCGCCGCCGGAACTGCGTCTGGTCGTAACAACCGAACGCTGGGCCCAGTTGGCTTCGGTGTTGATCGAACTGGCGGCCTATCTGGTCATCTTCATTCCCCTTTATGCCTTCCCCGAAGTTTTCGAGGCCGGCGCCATCCCTCTGGGCGGACCCTTCGTGGGCGTGAACGCGCCGCTGGAATGGGCGCGCAACGGCTGGATGCTGCTGGTCACTCTGGTCGAGCTCTATCTATTGCTGCTGTTGAACCTGGCTTCCGTGCATGGCATCGCCGTCGCGACCGGGTACATCCGCCAGGAACGGAAGACCCAGCAGGCGACCCATCTCATCCGTATCGCCCTGGAGCGGAAATTCGAGGAGCAGCAGTCCCTTGGCATCAATCCCCTGGAAGGCATGACGCCCTGGCTGCTGTTTCTCGTGTTGCTGTTCAACCGTTTCAAAGGCTTGATTGGCAGCGTGATCATCCGCGCCGCCCTGACCAATCTGTTCGGTCGGGAAATCCTGCGTGTGTACCTCGATTTTTCCGGCATGCCGCTCTATATGGCGATCAATGTTCTGACCACGCGCGCGATTCTGCATGATGCCCGCGTCATCATCATGGGACAGACGGCGATCGAACTCCTGCACCGCCAACTCCCGCAACTGAAACTCGACGGTTTTGAGCGGGAACTCGTCTACGACACGCTACAGTTCATTGCCATCAGCAAGCGCGACTTCCATGCCAACCATTATTTTCTTTCACGAGCCTTTATCGAGCATTTCGCCATACCGGTGAAATCCGAACACAAGCTGCCGGAGAACTATCTGGAAAAGCTCAAGCAGGCGAGAAAACCGGTAGCCGACCTGTGCCGGCTGGGCATCGTGACCGGATTTCTGCTGGATGGCCAGATCACCGACCGGGAATTCCGGCAGCTCGATCGCCTCCGCCAGCTTGGCATTCTGGACGTGCGGCCCGATGAACTGAAGGCCTATGCCCGCGGCTTCGTGGACGGAAAGGGACTTACCGACATCATGATGCGTTACCTGCCGAACCACTAACGGCAGACTCTCGCTGTCAGCCGAGTCCGGCTCGTGCGCGCGTTCAGCGAACCTCGATTCCTTTGATGAAACAGGGTTTTCCCTTGCATGTTTGGATGATGACTGAGGCTTTCGGCCGCCTGGCCCATACACTCATTGGGAGGGGCGGCGACATTTTCGACAGAGGAAAACCGGTTGAAATCTTGCCCCGGCGTCATCCGTCAACGGCATTGAAATTACGGTCGAAAATCTATCGTTTAGCGCCCGCCCCGATGGCGACCGGCAATTCATCATGAACAATCGGCGTTCAAATGATAGTATTTGTCAAATGCATGGCATCGGCTTTTTGAATTTTCCCGATTTGAACCCCTCGGTGGAGTGTTTATCACCCTTCCCTGAGCGGTGGCTGACCGCTTCGGTATCGTTACAAGTCACCTAGACGAGAGATCACCGCATGATATTTAAAGACTTACGGGTGGGCGACCGCGCCAGGGTGTTGGGTTTCACCGAGGGTGGCAAGGCCTACCGGCGCAAACTGCTGTCCATGGGGTTGACCCCCGGCGTGGAGATCGCCGTGATCCGCGTGGCGCCCATGGGCGACCCGGTGGAAATTCGCGTGCGCGGCTTCGCCCTGTCCCTGCGCAAGGATGAAGCAGAAGCGCTGCAGGTGGAGGTCATACAATGAGTCCACGCCTGACGTTCGCGCTCGTGGGCAACCCGAATTGCGGCAAGAGCACCTTGTTCAATGCCTTGACCGGCTCACGCCAACATGTGGGCAACTGGCCGGGCGTCACCGTGGAGAAAAAGACCGGCGAATACCGCCATGGCGATATCGCCTTCGAAGTCGTCGATCTGCCGGGCACCTACTCGCTGGACGTCGTGGATCAGGCCATCTCCCTGGATGAACGGCTGGCCCGTGACTATGTCCACAGCCAGGATGCCCGTTTGATCGTGAACGTCGTCGATGCCTCCAATCTGGAGCGGAATCTCTATCTCACCACCGAACTGGCGGAAATGGGCGCGCCTTTGCTGGTGGTCCTCAACATGATCGACATGGCCTCCGACAAGGGCTTGAAGATTGATGCCGAGGCTCTCTCCCAGCGGCTGGGGTGCCCGGTCGTGCCGACCGTGGCCGCCTCGGGGGCCGGGGTCATCCGGCTCAAGGCCCGCATTGAAGCGGCCATGCGGCAGTCTGATGCCGCCAAGGCCGAGATAACCTACGATCCGGCACTGGAGGCCGCCATCCGCCAACTAGCCGAGCCGCTGGGAACGCTGGCCGGCGGCGCCGGGATTTCGGCCCGCTGGCTCGCCGCCCGGCTGCTGGAAGGCGACGACCTGGCGCGGCACACCGCGGGTCCCGAATTGTGCGGTCAGGCGGAGGAGCTGGCCAAGCGCCTGGGCGATGACATCGACATCCGCCTCGCCGACGCCCGCTATACCTTCGTCAATCGTATCGCCAACGGTTGTGTGCATCAGACCGGCCGGGCCAGCCGCCAACTCTCCGAACACATCGATCGGATCGTGCTCAACCGCGTGCTGGGCATCCCGATCTTCCTGCTGATGATGTACCTGATGTTTCTGTTCACCATCAACCTCGGCGGCGCGTTCATCGATGTCTTCGAGCAAGCCAGCGGCGCGTTGCTGGTGGACGGCCTGGGCCATCTGCTGGAGACCTGGGGCGCGCCCGCCTGGACGCGCTTGCTCCTGGCGCAAGGCCTCGGCGCCGGCATGCGGGTCGTCGCCACCTTCATCCCCATCATCGGCTTTCTGTTCCTGTTCCTCTCGGTCCTGGAAGATTCCGGCTACATGGCCCGGGCCGCCTTCGTCATGGACCGCTTCATGCGCTGGCTGGGCCTGCCGGGCAAATCCTTCGTGCCGCTCATCGTCGGTTTCGGCTGCAACGTCCCGGCCATCATGGCCACGCGCACCCTGGAGCATCGCCGCGACCGCCTGATGACCATGGCCATGGCGCCCTTCATGTCCTGCGGGGCGCGGTTGCCGGTGTATGTATTATTCGCCACCGCGTTTTTTCCGGAGAGCGGGCAGAACATCGTCTTCGCGCTCTATCTCATCGGCATCATGATCGCCGTACTGACCGGGCTGGTCCTGAAAAATACCCTGCTCCAGGGCGAGTCCATGCCGTTCATCATGGAACTCCCGCCTTACCATCTGCCGTCGGTGCATGGCGTCCTGCGCCATGCCGCCGCGCGGCTCAAGGATTTCATTCTGCGCGCGGGGCAGGTAATCGTCCCCATGGTACTGGTGCTGAACATCCTCAACTCACTCGGCACCGATGGCAGCTTCGGCAATGAAAACAGCGAAAAATCGGTGCTGGCCGCCGTTGGCATACACCTCGCGCCAGCGTTCTCGCCGTTTGGCCTGAATAGCGCCAACTGGCCCGCCGCCGTGGGCATTTTCACCGGCATCCTGGCCAAGGAAGCGATCGTCGGCACGCTGAACGCGGCCTATGCCTCCATGGGAGAGGCCGGTCCCGCAGTGGGTGAGTCCCCGCCCTATGACCTGGTCACGGCCCTCACCGCCGCGCTCCAGACCATCCCGGCCAACCTGGCCGAGGTCACGAATGCCTGGCTGGACCCGCTGGGCCTGAGTCTCGGCGATCTGCACGATCAGACCGCGCGGGCGGCCGAACAGAAAGTCGCCAGCGGCGCCTTCGGCGCGATGGCCAGCCGTTTCGACGGCCCGGCCGGCGCCTTCGCCTACCTCCTGTTCATCCTGCTCTACCTGCCTTGCACCGCGGCCGTGGCGGCCATCTATCAGGAAGCGGGGCCCCGCTGGGCGGTGTTCGTGGGCCTGTGGACCACCGGCCTCGGCTATGGCATCGCCACGCTCTACTATCAAAGCGTCACCTGGGCCGTGCATCCCGCCTACTCGGCGGCCTGGGTGGCGGGAATACTATCCCTGTTGACGCTGGTCCTCACCGCCATGCGGCGTCATGGTCGCGGAGCGGCTGACAACGCCAGTTGGGCCCCTTCCCGCTCATAGGAGCCTCACATGATCCTGTCACGCCTGAATGAGTACCTGCGGCAGCGCGGACGGGCCAGCCTGGCGGATTTGGCCCAGGGTCTGGACAGCACGCCGGAAGCGGTCGAGGGGATGCTCGCCATCCTGGAACGCAAGGGCAAGGTCAGGCGTCTGCCGCCCGGAAGCGCCTGCGGTAGCGGGTGTTGCCAGTGCGATCCCACGGTGCTGACCCTCTACGAGCCCATCGATTAGCCCCGTCATTCGCGCCTTACAAGGGGGCGGCACTTCACGTTTTGCTGAGGAGACCTCATTCCGACCCTTGATGGCGTCATAGCGTTGCCTTACCAGGGGTTTACCGCAGGGATGCTCCGTCCCGGAATAAGCCCGTCCTGAGTGGAGCCGAAGGGCTCCGTCGAATCCCGGCAAGAAAGGGTGTTTCCGGCGCCGCTGCTCGATTCCGCCGGAAACGCCAGTCCTCGCTGCCCCTTTGGCTCTGCTCAGGGCAAGGTTGGGGCGGGCTGATTCCGGTATCTACAATGGGGCTCACCATCGCAACACGAGAATTGCTGGCAGGGTCCTTTCCAGGAGGTAAAGGCAAGCAATTCCGGGTAATATGCCGGTTTGACGCGTTGCGCCCATGGTATGGACTCGTTTCACAGCGATTGTCATTGCAAGCCGGAGCCCTGGTGGGCTGCCATCATGCCGGCCAGGGAATCCCGGGAACCGTCACGGCGACGTGAACCCGCCTGCGCCAGCGGGGCTGGATTCAACCGTTGATGGTACAGTGGGGGTGGGCTATCCATGGCGCTGGACTACGTCAACCATGGCCGAAATGGCGCCATCTCGGCTGACATGAGCATTGCTGCTGGCTACACTCCAAGAAAATTACAACTTCGTGATTACCGCCATATTAATGAAGATTGGAATGACCCCTCCCGCGGGGCCAACGCCTGCCTGACGCCATGAAGGACAGTCATGACAAGGGCAGCAGACTGAGACGCCTGGCATGGCCAGCAGCCTCGTTGGGGGTCATGCTCTGCGCAGGGGGGTATGCCGTAGGAGCGCCTACCGATTCTGCGGCGGCGCCCGCGTTTTTCGGATGGATCTCCACTGCCGCCGATGGCTGGTGGATGCCTATCCTCCTGCTTGCCGCGGTCCTTGGGTTGTTAGGGTTGATGCTTTACACACTCGATCAGCGGCGCCGGTATCGGCAAGTCCGCGCGGATTTACAGGCCGAGTCCGATCTACACCGGAGTGAGGCCCGCTTTCATACCTTGTTCGATCAGATGCCGGCGCCGGTCTGGATCATCCAGGACAACCACATCATCGAGGCTAATCCGGCCGCGCGTGCCGCCATCGGCTACACCGGGCCCACCGCGGTTCCGCATCTGCACCCGGCCGAGGTGTCGCCCGAATTTCAGCCCGACGGGCAACCCTCGCGGGTAAAAGCGGAGCGCCTGATCGAGGTTGTCATGCGGCAGGGGTTCCATCGTTTCGAATGGGTGCATCGGCGCGCCGATGGCAGCGACTTTCCAGTCGAGGTGACCGCGAACACCCTGCCGTGGGACGGTAAGCCGGCCATCTGCTGTATCTGGCGAGACATCACTGAACATTTATGTGTGGTGGAGCCGTTGCGGGAGAGTGAGGCGCGGTTCCGGGCGCTGTTTGAATATTCCAGCGACGCCATTCTGCTCCTGACGCCCACCGACTTCATCGACTGCAATCCACGCGCCCTGGAACTGTTCGGCCTGGAAAGCCAGGAATCCCTGGCGGGTTTGCATCCCGCCGATCTTTCCCCCGCGATACTGACCGATGGTCGTGACGCACGAACGGCGGCCGAGGACTATGTCCAGGCGGCGCTCACCGACGGCAGTTGCCTGTTCGAATGGCGAAGCCGCAGAATGGATGGCAGGGAGTTTCCCAGCGAGGTGCTGCTGTCTTCCTTGAACGTTCAGGGGAAAACCTTGCTGCAGGCGACAGTGCGCGACATTTCCGATCGCAAGGACGCCGAGGCGGCGTTGGCCGAAGCCGCCGACCGCTATCGGCGCATGCTTTCGACCACGAGTGATGCCTTCTGGCTGGTCGAGGTTCCCAGCGGGCGCATTCTCGAGGTGAACGAGGCCGCCGTGGCCATGTTGGGCTACTCCGCGGAGCAACTCCTGGGCATGCGGGTGTCGGATATCTCGGTCGAGTCCACAGCGGTGGCCCTGCGTTCCGCGCGGATACTGGCTACCGGCGGTACGGTGTCTGAAACCCGGCATCGAGCCCGGGATGGACGCATCGTGGAGGTGGAAGTCAGCACGATGCCGGATGCGGAAGCGAAGCGGATGTATACCTTCATTCGTGACATCACCGAACGCAAGCAGGCCGAACTGGCGGTCCGGGATCTCAATGAACAACTCGAACGCCGAGTCGATGAACGCACGGCGGAACTGGCTGCCCGCACCCAGGAATTGTCGGTGGCCGAGGAACGACTGCGGTTGGCGCTGGAAGCCACCAGTGATGGTTTATGGGACTGGAACATCCAGACCGGGGAGAATTACTGTAGCCCAAGTTATTTCCGGATGCTGCACCTTGAACCGGCCCAGTTCGAGCCCACCACACAGAGCTGCTGGCTGGCGTTGCTGCATCCCGAGGATCGGGACAGAGCACCGCGGGAGGCCATGGAAAAGCTGAGCACGGTGGGGCACTATGAACTGGAGTTTCGCATGTGTACCGGGGAGGGCGAATATCGCTGGATACTCAGCCGCGGTACTCTGGTCGAGCGGGCGCCCGATGGATCGCCCCTGCGGGCCATAGGGACGCATCAGGACATCACCGAACGCAAGCTCGCGGAGCGGGAGATTCGCGAACTGAACGCCACTCTCGAGAACAAGGTACAGGAGCGGACGGCCCAACTCGCCGTCGCCAGCAAAGCCAAGAGCGAGTTCCTGGCCAACATGAGCCATGAAATCCGCACGCCACTGAATGCTATCCTGGGTTTGACCCAGTTAATGGAACGGGGGGAACTGGCTCCCGAGCAGAGGGATCTGCTGGTCAAGATCACCGATGCCGGCGAGAGTTTGCTGCGCCTCCTGAACGATGTGCTCGATCTCTCCAAGGTTGAGGCTGGCCAGCTCAAGCTGGAACAGCAATCCTTCGAGATTGGCCGCGTCATGCGGCGACTGGAAAATCTGCTGGCCCCGGGCGCCCGGGAGAGGGGGCTACGGTTCGAGGTACATCCGCCGGAGACTGGCCTGGGCCGGTTGCTGGGCGATCCTTTCCGCCTGGGTCAAGTGTTGAGCAATCTGGCCGGGAACGCCATCAAGTTCACCCAACAAGGCAGTGTCGTCGTCTCGGTCAGTGTCGTGAGCCAGACGGCCAGGTCTGTCCGGTTGCGGTTTCAGATCGAGGACACCGGAATCGGCATCTCTCCGGAGGTCATGACCCGATTGTTCAATCCGTTCACCCAGGCCGACGCCAGCACTACCCGGCGTTTTGGCGGCACCGGACTCGGGTTGTCGATCAGCAAGCGCCTGGTTGAAATGATGCAGGGTCAGATGGGTGTCACCAGTCAGGAAGGTGAGGGGAGTCTGTTCTGGTTCGAACTGACCCTGGAGCGGGTCCAGGAACGGTCGGAGCCGCTGGCGGCGCGAATCTCGCCAGCGTCTGGCAAGGTGGCCCGGTTGCCCGGTCTCAGGGTTTTGGCGGTCGATGACAACCGCATCAATCGGTTCATGCTGGAACGCCTGCTGAAGGAGGAAGGCGCGGCGGTGACGTCCCGGGTCGATGGTCAACAGGCCGTACAGACATTATCCGCCGATCCCAATGAATGGGATGTCGTGCTCATGGATATCCAGATGCCGGTCATGGACGGCCTTGCGGCCACGCGCGCCCTGCGCGAAAACCCGGTAACCGCTGGCATACCGGTGATTGCCCTGACGGCCGGCGCCCTGCCCGAAGAACGGGACGCGGCGCTGGCCGCCGGCATGAACGCATTTCTGACCAAACCGTTGAACATGGAGCAATTGCTGGTCGTCTTGCAGCCTTATCTTCGCGCACCCCATGACGAAGGTCCCGGCGCGGTTCAAGCGGAGACCCTGTTCGTCTCCGGCGAGGCGCGCGCGGCCCCACTGGAGCTTGCGGATCTTCCCGGCATCGAGCGGGAACGGGTCGCGGCTTATTATCACGAACATCCGGAGGCTTACAGGGAATTACTGGAACTGTTCTCCGAGGAGTTCCGCGGACTGAGCCAGTGTATTCGCTCCGATCTGGCCGCTGATGACCGTGCATCCGCGATGCGTCGCTTGCATAATCTCAAGGGTAATGCAGGCAACCTGGGCGCCATGGACTTGATGCGGCTGGCGCAACAAACGGAGACAGCCATAGGCCATCAGGCGGAAGATGCCGAAGCGCTGCTGAGTCGCATTGGCAGGGGGCTGGATTCCCTGATCGGCGGCATCGCGACCTGCCTCCCTGAAAAACCCACGCTTTCAGAGACGGGTTCGACAACACTGAATCAAGCACAATTGAGGGAGCTTTGTCAGGCGCTCACCCGCCATGATCTGGCCGCACTGAAACTTCATGCCGAGTTGCGCCCCGCTCTGAACGCCACCTATGGACAGGACGCTGAGCAGGCGATTGCCGATGCGATACGGCACCTTCGTTTCGAGGACGCCATCCACGCGCTTGGGTCGTTGAATCTGGGTGACATGGCTTCCGCGGACACCGCGGTCGAGAATGCCTGAAGGGCGGGGGCATCAGCCAACACTGGCCGGGTCCACCCGGGGAGATGCGGTATGCTCGGGAGACAGCCAATGGGTCACACATTCAAATCGGGCCGGCGACCGTGTGAGGGCGGCAGCGCAGCAGGGTCTCGACCAGCAGGGGCAGTTCCAGCGGCTTGGTCAGGAAGGCATCCATGCCGGCGGCCATCGCCGCTTCCCGTTCACTCATCATCACGTTGGCCGTCACCGCGATAATGGGGAGCGCATGCGTCCTTGGGTCCTTGCGGAGAATGCGGGTAGCCTCCAGCCCATCCATCACCGGCATCTGAATGTCCATGAGTACCGCATCGAAATGGTCGGGTCGTAGCTTCAAGAGTTCCAGGGCTTGCTCGCCGTCCCGGGCCAGCGTGGATTCCGCCCCCTCGCATTTGAGTGCCTGCCGCGCCAGGTAGCGATTGACCGCGCTGTCATCGACAATCAGCACATGGAGCCCCGCGAGGCGCTGCCCCGCCTCGGGGCTGTCAGTCCTGGGCGGCGGCTGAGCGATATGATGGTGCGGTCTGTCCATGGGCACTTCGAACCAGAAGCGGCTGCCCACGCCCATGGCGCTCTCCACGCCGATACGGCCCCGCATCCGCTCGACCAGTTGCTTGCTGATCGCCAGCCCCAGACCGGAGCCGCCGTGGCGCCGGGTGTTGCTGGAATCCGCCTGGGTGAAGGGCTGGAACAGTTGGGAGACAAGTTCCACCGGGATGCCGGTTCCGGTATCGAGGACTTCGAAGCGCAAGCCCGTGGACGAACAGTTGTCGCGGCTCTGGGTCACGCTGACCGTGATACCGCCCGTATCGGTGAACTTGATCGCATTATTGAACAAATTGCCGAGCACCTGGCTGAGTCGCAAGGGGTCTCCCAGCAAGGCTCCTTCAACCCCGTTGGTTTCGATAGTCAAGGATAAGCCCTTGTCCCGGGCAAGGCCTGCGAATCGTCGCGTGACCGGATCGATGATCTCGTTCAGTTCAAAGCAGCGATGAGTGATTTGAACCTGGCTGGTTTCGAGTTCAACAAAGTCGAGCAGATCGTTGATCTGGTTCAGCAGGGTCAATCCACCCTGGTGGATATGCCGAATCATCTCGCGCTGATCGTCCCGTAAATCACTCGTCTCCAACACTTGCGCCAGCCCCATGACGGCGTTGAGCGGTGTGCGCAGTTCGTGGCTCATGTTGGCCAGGAATTGCGTCTTGGCCCGATTGGCAACCTCCGCCGCACGCCTGGCCTCCAGCAACTTATCCTCGGCCTGACGGCGCCTGGTCACATCCTGTAGCGAGACCACCATGCCGACAATGAGCCCGGCGTCATCGTGGAGTGGGGACAGATTGAATTCCACGGGGAATTCCCGACCGTTGCGGCGGGTCAGCCAGGCGCTTAGGTTGTCTTCCTCGGGATTGAAATCTCCCCCCAGGGTTTCGATGAGTTGCAGATGCCAATCGGTCTCCGGCGCTTCCGCCGCGATCTTCAGAACTTCCTCAAGTGGTTTGCCGATGGCCTCTTCCGGTGTCCAGCCGGTGAGCCTGGCGGCGGTCCGGTTCATCAGGGTAATGGTGGCGTCTCGATCGGTGGCCACGACACCGTTGTGAATGCTGGCTAACGTGGCTCGCAACCACTCCCGTTGACGCTCCAGTTCTTTCAGCAGGCACGTCTTGTCCGTGGCGTTATCGACCGCGCGCTGGAGCGAGTCCCCGTTGATGGCGCTTTTTTCCAGGAAATCCATAGCCCCGGTGCGCATGGCGGAAACGGCCACGCGGACGTCCCCGTGGCCCGCCAACAGGATGACCGCCAGGTGCGCCAGGATCCCGTCGGCATCGAGCGTGTTGAGGATTTGTTGCCCGTTCATGTCGGGTAGGCAATAGTCCAGCAACACACAATCGGGCCGGCGCTCCCGGATCATCGTCAGTCCCTCCTGGCCGAGACTGGCCTCCAGCACCGTGTACTTGGAGCCCAGAGAAGAGGCGTAGATTTGGCGATCCTCCGGGGAATCGTCAATAATCAGAACGGTCTTTGGGGTAGCAGTCATGCGCTCGTTGCGTATCGCGCCATCGTGAAGGGTTTATCCCGAGGAGTTGTCAGGGCATCGACTGAACATCGATGAGGCGGGGAGTCTACTCTACAATCCATAACCTTTGAATTGAACGGTATTGAACGGTGAACGCCCACCACCCTAACGTCATCGACTCATCCGGGCCAGAGTCGAAATGGCTCATGGACCCATGACTGCGGCAGTGTCCTTTTTGAGCCAACGTCTTGTGAGGCCGTCATCCCGTCAGGGGATGCCCGAATCAGACACAGGGACCTGCGACTGACCGGACGGAAACCTGTTTTCAGGCCGTGAGCGAGCCGATGGTCGGCTTCCATGTCGCTGGGTAAGCGTTCAGCCCCTCCCCCCAGCGGGCGCAAGTATGGATAAATGAGCGGGTAAAGCTACATCAACTCCCTCTCCGCCTCCGGGAAGGGCTGGGGTGAGGGGATTTCACATGAACCTTTACCTGCTCATCCATCCATATCCACACACAAGCAAGCTGTTGATTTTATTCCCCTCTCCAGGAGGGAGAGGGGTTAGGGGTGAGGGTGGGAACCTCTGCAATATCATGCGGTTAGCCCACACCCCAAAGCCTTTTGCTGGCTGGAGGAAGGACTTGTGTGGATGCTTGTGCCCAGCGGGGGAGGTTGGGAGGGGCAGTGAACGCTTACGTCGCTGGAACCCGCCTAGAATGGCCTACGCCTTCAAATGGGAATGGCCGACATGACAGAGTTCAACCGGCCGGTCTGTTAACCTTGGAAATATGTTTACCACGCCATCCACTTATTGCGGGAACCGCGCTTTGCCTGGGATCCGCCGTGCGGAGCGCGGGTGATACGCCCGATGACGCCGCCATCCTGGCTCTGCGTGACTGGCTGGACCAGTAGCCCGAACTCCTGGCGATAGATAGCCTGACACCCCCGTTGCCGTCGACGCATCACCATGCCCAGCCACTCGCCGGCCTGATCGCCGCCCGGTTGATGGAGCCCGGTCAATACCTGCTGGCGTTTCGTCCGGAATGGGTGCATGAGGTCCGTTGGGCGGGGGACCCGCGCAAGCCGGTCGAACCGCGCCTCGCCCGGAGGGCGTGATCGCGCGTCTCACGCCCAGAGGATCCTTCGAGGAATGGAAGCGGGAGGTACGCGGCCGCTCGCGGCCCTTCAGTATTCCCGGGCCACCCAGCAGAGCCTGCAACCCGCACCCACCGAGCTCACGGCGCTGGTCAGCGAGGTACGGGAGAATCTCACCGCCAGGCTGCAAGACCATCATGTGCGGATGGTCGTCCTGGGCAGTCTGCCCACGCTGAATTGCGACCCGGAGAGAGTACGCGTCGTGTTCGAGAATTTGATTGCCAACGGCATCAAATACAACGACAAGACCGAGCGGCGGGTCGAGATCGGCGCCATCGCATCGGTTCCGCCGATTCTGTATGTCAAGGACAAGGGGATTGGTATTGCCCCCGAGCACCAGGAGGTGGTTTTCACCCTCTTCCGGCGGCTGCATGGCCGGGATGATTATGGCGGCGGCGCCGGCGCCGGACTGACATTGGCGCGGAAGCAGGTTGAGCGGCATGGCGGGCGATTGTGGCTGGAATCCTCCCTGGGTCGAGGTACCTGTTTTTACTTCACCCTGGCGCCCGGCAACGTCTCGCCGTCCGCTCAAGGCCTTATCTCCCTGGTCCAGGAGACGCCACAGTGACCATGTGGACTCTGACGGCTTATTGGTTCGGAACGGTGTTGCTGCCCGAGGAACACACATGAAGCATCATGCGACGGCCGTGGCGCCCCCGCCCGGCATTCTGGAGCGCATCAAGCACGAGACCCTGCCCCAGCACAAACGCCTGGAGCGGGTCTTCAGGATTCTCGATCCGGATTTGACGCGGGAGGACTATCGGTATTGGCTGGAGCGTCCGTATGGTCTGCATGCGGGCTTTGAAGCCGCCATCGAACCCTGGGCCGCGGCGCTGGATATCGACTGGGCAAGCCGCCGGAAAGCGGCATGGCTGCGCCGGGATCTGCTGTCTTTGGGCCGCTCCGAGGCTGAGTTGGACGGAATCGCCCTCCGCGAGGCGCTGCCTCAACTGGCCAGCCTGGGCCGTGCCTTCGGCGTCCTCTATGTGTTGGAGGGTTCCACCCTGGGGGGGCGACACATCGCCCTGGCACTGGAAAACGCCTCGGTCTGACCGCCGGCAACGGCGCGATGTTCTTCAACGCTTACGGTAATCTCTTGATGCCGCGTTGGCAGAGTTTTCGCGCGCGCCTGTCCGCCACCGCGACGACGCAGGCTGTGGAGCAGCAGATGATCGGGGCCGCCCGGGAGACGTTCGAGGCTTTCGAACACTGGCTGACCCGTCCTTGAATTCCGGAAGGTTCCCGTCGATAGCGCCGGAAACATCCATCTGGCGCTGCATTCGGGCGACCTGATTCCGCCCGCGGGGGGCGCACAGGCTGAATGCGAGAATGCTCGCACTGGAATCCCTGAAGCCGTTCAGTTACCATAGGCGGCCTTGGAACCACGGCTCCGGAGAGGTGGCTGAGCGGTTTAAAGCGGCGGTCTTGAAAACCGTTGACTGTAACAGGTCCGGGGGTTCGAATCCCTCCCTCTCCGCCACATACATCGACACATGGCTTGATGCAACGCTATCTGTCACGCCCAAACCCCGCGCCAAGCGGGGTTTTGTGTCTTCGGGTCCTGATTTTGGAAGTGATCCACCTTGGATCGGGTTGGCCGCTTACAACGGGCATCGCTCGGTAAGCCATTGAATCCTCGCCGTCATGAATCGGCGCCATCACACCATGCTTGGTCGTGAATGAACGGATAGAAATCGATATCCGACTCTCGGAATCCAGGACGGCGCATGGCGTGATGGTCGAACGGGAGGCGAGCCCCACATCCCCTTCGCTCAGCGGCACAGGCGAAGGGAGAACTGTCATGACACCCGTCTGGTGTGTGTACAGGCGGGTGTTTTCGGCGCAATTGGGCGGCGGTGCCGAAAACACCCGTTCCGGGGGGCTCGAAGGGTGATGTCGGTATTTTGGCAGGGACCGTTCTTGTAGCAGAACCCGGTCAAGGGAAGGTTTTCAGCCGTAAGGGGAATGACTATTTTCATCTCTTTTGTCCGGTTTGCCCCTGCTTTTTCCATTCCCGCAGGCCTGTTTCCTGGATTCAGCTCCTGAAGATGGCCGCGACCGCGCGCAAGCCATCATCGTCGGCTCGCTGGGCTCCGGGAGTTGGATGTTTTACCTTAATCCACAAGGAAAACCCCCGGCATTACCATGGAGAGAGTAGAAGCTTGACATTTCCGGAAGTCCATCGGAGAGACCCACGTACCGTGAGCCGCCGCAATCTGGTGAGGGTGCATGAGGAAAGGAATTTCGTTGGGCAGCAGCTTTGGGCGAGGGGGGTTCGTTTCTACGGCCGGGACGAAGAAGTGATTAGCCACTACATCCGAGACCAAGAGATCACACAGCGTCATAAGGGCTCCTCAAGATGGATATTAGTGAAATTACAAAAAAACCTCGCCATATCGCTATCCTTGGCGGGGGGATTGGCGCCATTTCCGCCGCGTTTACGTTGACTAGCGAACCCGACTGGCATTATCGATATCAACTTACTGTCTACCAGCAGGGTTGGCGCTTGGGCGGGAAGGGGGCGAGCGGACGCAATGCCCGCGAGCATGACCGCATCGAAGAGCACGGGCTGCATATGTGGTGGGGGTTTTATGATCATGCGTTCGCGCTGATGAAAGCATGCTATGACGAACTCAACGACCCACGCTTTGATTTCGCGTCGCAATTTTCGAATCAGGACAGCATCGGTTTCGTGGAGTCGCTCGGGGAGCGCTGCTACCAGAAGACCCTGAGCTTTCCGTCCAATTCCTCTCCGCTTGGGGAGACGCCCGGAACGGATCTGTCCGTGCGGTATCTGCGCGGGCTCTCCGCCTGGCTGCGGCATATCGCTGCCAGCGCCGACGACAGGATTCTTTTGCGCATCCTTTCGGGTTCCGCGCGGCACTTTGTCAGGTTGGGACTGCACCGGCCGCTGCTGCGGCGGGTCGCGCGGTCTCTTGCATCGCTGGCGCGACGCCTGGAGAGGCATGAGCCGCGCGATCGAGTCCCGATAATTTCGCAAGCGTTCGATGGCATCGCCAGGATCTTGCGTATGCAACCGTGGCAGGACGAACCGCGCTTCGAATCCTCAATCGGGAGGCGAGTCTGCCTGGAGTTCGTGCTCTGGCTGCGCGGTTCGCTGCGGCCTCCCGAACAGGTGGCGGGAGCCGAGGATTATGAGTGCCGGTGGTATTACATTTGGCTCGTTTTTCTCCTGACGACCTTGTCCGGCGTATTGCGCGATGGGCTGTTCGTCGGGGAAAAAGGGTTTGACGATCTCGACGATGAGGAACTATCCGCCTGGCTGCTTCGGCATGGCATCAATGCGGAGGTGACACTCGGCTCGGTCCTGTTGCGCGGTTTGTACGACGCCGCGTTCTGTTTCGTGGGTGGCGACACCCTGCGCCCCAATATCTCCGCTGGCATCGTCCTTCGAACCTTCGTCAGGATGTTCCTGCTATACAAGGGGTCTTGCATGTTCCGCATGATGGGCGGCATGGGGGATGTGATTTTCGCGCCCCTTTACCTGGCTCTGCTCAAGCGGGCCAGGGCGGCGGAACTCGCCACGGGCGCGGCGGATTGCCTACGGGTCGAATTTTTTCACCGCGTCGAGGAGCTACATCTCTCGGAGGATGCGGATGGGATCGCGCGGATCGATATGACTCGACAAGCCACACCACGAAATGGCCGCTATAAGCCGCTGGGTGAGTTCGGCGAGGCGCGGTTGCCGGTCTGGCCGACCGAGCCGTTTTATGAACAACTCGAGGAGGGCGAAACGCTACGCGCCCTCGCCGAGGCCTTTCCGGAGGCGCATCCCCTGGAGAGCACGTTCGCGGACTGGGAGGGGGTGGAGCAGCGCCAGCTTCTTCGTGGACGGGATTTCGACAGCGTGATCCTGGGAATCTCCATCGCCGGACTCCCGCGCATCACCGGGCAACTGGCCGCCCAGTCGCGACCTTGGGCGGAGATGCTGGCGGAGATCAAGACCATCCGCACGCAGGCGGCGCAAATCTGGCTGCGCAAGTCCTTTCATGAGCTCGGCTGGCACGCGCGGGATCTCCCGGTGATCGCCGGTCACGCGGACCCCCTGAATTCCTTGGCCGACATGAGCCACGTGCTGGCAAAGGAGAACTAGCCGGCGGCGGAATGCCCGGCCACGGTCGTTTATCTCTGTGGGCCGATGACCGACGATGTCGCGGAGCCGGATCGCCCCGCGCCCGACTATCCCCGTACGCAGACCGAGCGGGTAAGCCGCGAGTTGGAAGCGAATCTCGCGCGTCATGCTAAAGCGCTTTGGCCGCACTGCGGCCAAGACGGAACTTCCGGCTTTGACTGGGACCTCCTCGTCGCGCCCGGCCATCTGCGGGGCAGGGAGCGACTACAGGCGCAGTATTGCCGGGCGAACATCGATCCGAGCGAACGCTACGTTCTCTCGCTCGCCGGGACCTTGAAATTTCGCCTGGCGCCGTCCGAAAGCGGATTTGCCAACTTGGTGTTGGCTGGCGACTGGACCAGGACGGAACTGAATTTCGGCTGTGTGGAGGCCGCGGCTCAGTCTGGTCTCGCCGCCGCGCACGCGATTCTGCGAGAGGCGCGCGACAGCGAGAACAAAGATAAGGGAAGGTCCGTGGATACCGAGACGCCGCTGCCTTTATACCGGTCATCCTTTAGCGAGCAGGTTTTCCGTCCGCCCTATCGGCTCGCCGGGGCGACTTTCCAGACCTATATGTTGCCGGCTCCCGAGAGGCTGCTACGGCAAGTCTGTGATCGTTACCTGAATGGCGTCACGCCAGACTGGAGCTTCGAACCCCTCGGCCAGCCAGTTCGTGCTGTTCATGATCGGCTACGTGCATTCGAACCGTGCGGTGTTCGGTCCCGAGGCGGGCTTCGGCGATGGTCCGGAACTGAGCTTCGCCGTGGTGTTGCCGGTGACGAAGCGGGGTCGCGGCGGGACCGAGCCAGGACTTTTCCCTGTAGTCGCGCTGGTCGATAATTCCCTATCGCTGGCGACCGGGCGTGAAGTGTTCGGATTTTCCAAGCAGATCGGCTGGTTCGAAGGCGACCTCGAAAACGTGGGAAGCCCGATCGCCGTCGAAACCCTGGTATTCGAGCGCCATGATCCACGCTCGCGGCTTGCTCGAAAGCCACTGATTAAGCTTGAACCTGCTCGAGACCTTGACTCCCGAAGTTCCGAGACTCCCAGGAACGAGCGCGAAGATTCGCCCGGCCGTCTTGCCTGGCTCAAACGGATTCTCGACCGGCGAGCCATAGGAGAAATCCCGCCCATCCTCGACCTGATCAAGCTGCTGCGAACACGCCGGCTCGCTGTATTCAATCTTCTGCAAATCCGCGATTTGCAACAACAAAACCGGGCTTGTCTACAGAAGGTCACCAAGAGCTACCTGCGGATCGACACGGTTCACGGGGGAGGACGGCTGCCCGCCGCTTCGGTCGATCTCTTCGCCCATGATAGTCACCTGATTGCCCGCGATTTGCTTGGTCTCGCGCATACTCATCACTGCTTGCAACCGCTTGCGGGTTTCTGGCTGCGTTATGACGCGATGCAAGACGTGTTCGACGAGCAGGATGAGTGCGAGAACCAGGCCTTGTCAGCATGGAACAGTGAGCGCAAAAAGACATGAACCTAAGAAACAGAGCAGTTTGGACTCGTCAAGACCGAACGAACCGTCAGCAATTCATGCGCAAGAAGGCGCTTAATCTATGATTCAATCCTTCACCTTTTGGGTGAACTCAAACCCACCGCTTTGACCCCGTGGTCTGGCCGTTGACTCGTTTGGTGGCAGAGTCCACGTGGAGAGGAACTCGCAGGCTACCGTAACGCCTATTGGGCATTGCCTTTTTTGACCGAGCTTCTATTGGTCAGTGGACGGTTTGGGTCGTGGGCGGCGGAATGTTCGTTGTGCCGCCTCACTAGCTCCAATGGCTAACGACCCCTCGGGCACCTGGTCCCTAGGTTGGCCAGGATGATCGCTTCATCCTCGCCATTGGTAAGCCCGTCCTGGTTAAAGTCATACCAACTGGATTGGCCCTTCGCGAGATCCGCAAAGAATCGCCAATCGGCAAGATCCTTGCTGTTGACCACACCGTCAATATTGCCATCGCCCGGGCAGGGCGGTTGGGACGAGAGAACCTTATCCAGTCTCCTGTTCAGGGATTTGAAATTCGCCTTTTGCACGGCTGTCCGACCCTCGGGAGGGATTTCAGCCTCGGCCCGATCGAGCTTTAACCGCGGCGTTCTGGCGGCCTCGTTGATTTCATAAAATTCGTCGGTCTTCATCGGTACACAGGACGTGTAGGCCGGGTCATTCTTCAAGGAAAAATTTCTCACCAGTTTGTAACGTTTATTGCGGACGGCGACCGCCGATAGCGGTTGGATTGTATAGTAGGTGGAATTGGGCGGCTGGTTTTGAGTCACCCACATGTTCACCTGGCAGCAATACTGGTATCCACCAGGGGGAACATTAGGTTGAGTGCTGTGATTGCCCCACCAGATGCCGCCATTATCCTGACAGACCCCCGGCGTCACGGGGATCTGGGTGCAAGTGCCCCCTATTGTGCAGGGGCCATTCAGCGTATGGTTCGCCTGCTCGTTAGGGCCGACCTGCGTAAAGTTCCATTTGCGAATGCTGCCCTGGCGCGGGTTGACCAGATAGGGCAGCATGGGCACGGAATCGATGGTTCGCGGAACGGCCCTTTTTACGTTGATGCCGGCCAGTTCGCCAAATAACTGATAGAGATCGGCGATGTTCACCATATGCCGAACTTCTCGGTTCGGTCGATTCACCCTTGGGCCGGCGATCACCAGGGGAACCCAGACTCCGGTTTGGTAGGCGGTGCCCTTGGCCCGGCTCGGATCGAAGGGGGGTTTTACCGTGTTGCCGAAGGAGCCGTTATCACCGAGGATAACGACCATGGTATCGGTGCTCCGAGGACGGTAGCGCAAACGGCCGTTTGGGCCGCGATCCGCGATACCGATGGCTACCAACAGCCGGCCCAACTCGCTGTCAAGGGCCTCGATCATCTGATTGGTCAAAATGCGCTGGTCTACCGGGTTACCGCAGTCCAGGCGGTTGGTGTCGGCAGCGCCGGGGGGCAGCAAGTCCGGTGGGGGCTGCATTACCGGCGTGTGGGCTGAGGCGAAGGCAACAGTCGCCATCCAGGGTTGATCCTTCGGCTGGCGATTGATCCAGTCGATGGCGGCATTAACCGGAACGGTACCCCGAAAGGTACGGGCCCGGATATCCGTGCGCGGTAAGAACTCGACCAAGCCGCTCTCATGGGTACGGGCCAGGGGCGAAACATAATGACCGTTTAGCGTCGAAAATTGGATGTAGTCGGGAACCTTAGGCTGGCAAATCTTTCCGGGATCGCGCTGTGCGTCCCGGGCCGGATCGAATATGCCGCCTTTATCTCGACAGATCCGACCTGGCGGGACCGCACCCTCGCGCCGCAGCACCTGACAACTCCCATCGGCGGCGTAGCAGGCCCCCAGGTCGGAGCCGCCGGGCGCCTCGGCGCCGGGGACAAAGCCACAGGACCAGGTGCCTTCCGCCGCGACACCGCCCGCTGTCCCGTCGATGGAGGAGGGATCACCGGTGTAGTCCAGCCAGCCTTCGAATGTGTCCCAGCCCACTGACGACACCATCGACAGACCAAAGGGATTGTGCGACTGAAGTCCGATATGGAACTTTCCAAACAACGCGCTCTTATAGCCTTTTTGCTTTAGCAGTTTTGGGATCGTCAGTTCGTAGGGGGAGACCTGGGAGTTGGCAAGATCGTCCGGACCGAGTGCGCCATAAACATCGGTTCGCAAAGGAAAACGACCGTCGTAAAAAACCGAGCGACTGGTCGAACAGGCCGGCATCGCCCAGGTGTTCCTGAAGCGAATTCCGGAGCCTGCGATCTGGTCGATGGTGGGAGTACTTGGGGGCTGCGGGCCGCCATAACCGAACAATTTCATCTGATCGATCCCGACATCGTCCATGACGATGAAGAGGATGTTGGGATGGGCCCTGGCCGCCAAAGCCGGATCGGCAAAGGCCGCCAATACCAGCATCGCCGCCAGGCTCTTAGGGAGACACGTTTGACAGCAGCGAGATCGAGCCAAATCCGACGGCCGAGCCGGGCTAAATGTTGCCTTTATGACGCCCATAATCCCTCCCCCCCAAAACCTAGCCGACACCCCTGGTACTGCCGTCATGATTTTTGACGGGCAAACAGATGTTCCGCCCCGTCGACGGGCGTTGTCAACCTCGCTTTCCTGACCCACACCGTGCTGGAGTGGATGGACGACACGTACGGGTTGCCGCGCAAGAACCTACACTCGCGCCAGCGTTTGTTCAATGACATCCGCACGTTGACCCGCTACTTGTGCTTCCAGAGCTGGGATGCCCCGATGGACTTCAGGCTGGACAGCTTCACACGGTCTCCCACCCAGCAGGAAATCGGGCGAGGTTGCCAAAATGACTGTTTTCATGTCGTTTGTCCGGCCCGGCCCTGCTTTTGCCCTTCCTGATTGCCTGTTTCCAGGTTTCCGCTCCGAAGCTCGCCAGTGAACGCGCGCAATCCATCATCGTGGGCTCGCTAGGCTTCGAGGGCCGAATGTTTTACCTTATCGCCCCTCAGGATCATTCAGCGGGGAAACCAACATGAGTCTCGAATTCCATTATCTGTCGGGTTCGCCCTTTGCCTGGAAGGTCTGGCTGGCGCTTGAACACAAGCAGATTCCCTACAATCTGCATTTGTTGAGCATCGATGTCGGCGATCTCAGGACGCCTGCCTTCCGGGCCATTAATCCTCATGGCAAGGTTCCTGCCATCGAGCATGACGGCTTTGTCTTGTATGAATCCTCGGCCATTGTGGAATATCTGGAGGAAGCGTTCCCGGCTTCCGGGATGCCGCTCTGGCCCGCCGATTTGCAGCTACGTGCCATCGGGCGCAGGTTGGCGGCGGAGGCTGAGGGATTTCTCTATCCGCCGATTCGACAAGTCTTTGAACAACTGGTGCTGCGCCGCGGTGACCCGCCCGACGAGGCGGTGCTGACCAAGGCCCGCGCCATGGCGGCCAAGAAAATGGGATTGCTGGAACAATCGCTGCGAGGCCCATTTTTTCTGGGTGATCAGCCGACCCTGGCCGACTATGCGGTGTATCCGCTGACCGCCCTGTTGGCGCGGCTGGGAACACGTCTCCCGGACCTGGAACTGGCGGCTACGATTCCGCCGGATTTGGTGGAATGGCGGGCGCGAGTAGACGCTTTGCCCTATCTGGACAAAACCTGGCCGCCCCATTGGCGCGGGTGAGGGGGACCTGGTTCGGATTTGCCTCCAGGTTTGGTGTGCGGACCCGTGTTGATCCCCATGTCATGCAGTCATGACCCTGGCCGCGTTCTCTTTTCCGGAATGGCGCCCGGTATTCCCCGGAAGTGGGTTGTGGTCGAAAAGGGATTCAAGGTTGGCGGTTTTGAAATATCCTAATAACCCCGACTTCTGCCCGTCGTGGCCTGTGTGAAAGGCCAGCCCATCACTCGACCCAGGGCTTATCGGGTAGCAGGTTTGCGTTTGCCGCCAATCAAGGAAACACCATTCCCAAGGTACAAGAATGAAAAAATCCGCCTTTCTGTTGGTGCTCACTGGAATCCAGACCTCACTGGCAGGAACAGCCCCACTGGACCGCACGATCCTGCCCATCCCAGAACCCCGATACGCCCCTATCAAGGAGCTCGATAGTCGCAAGGCCAAGCCCCCACCCCGGTTCGAGGTGAAAGCCCCTGAAGGCGCGCCCAACGTGGTGATAGTCCTGGTGGATGACATGGGTTTCGGTCAACCCAGCGCCTTCGGCGGCGGGGTGAACATGCCCACCCTGGAACGGCTGGCCAATAACGGCTTGCGCTACAACCAATTCCATACCACGGCGCTGTGCTCACCCACCCGCACGGCATTGCTCACGGGCCGTAACCACCACACCAACAACGCCGGTGCGATCATGGAGATCGCCACGGCGTTTCCTGGCAATACCGGCATCCGGCCCAACAGCGTTGCGCCGTTGGCCGAGATGCTCCGGCAGAATGGTTACAGCACCGCCGCGTTCGGCAAATACCATGAAACTCCGCCCTGGGAAGTCAGTGTATCCGGCCCCTTTGACCGCTGGCCAACCCGTTCGGGTTTCGACAAGTTCTACGGCTTCCTGGGCGGCGAAACCAACCAATGGTCGCCCTTGATTTACGACGGTACGGCCAGGGTCGAGGCGCCCCGCGATCCGCACTATCACTTCACCACCGACATGACCAACCAGGCCATCGCCTGGCTGCGCGCCCAACACTCCCTGACCCCGGACAAACCGTTCTTCGTCTACTTCGCGCCCGGCGCCACCCACGCGCCGCACCATGTTCCCAAGGAATGGGCCGATAAATACAAAGGCCGGTTCGACGCGGGTTGGGACGCCTACCGCGCCGCGACCCTGGACCGACAGCAGAAGTTGGGCATCGTGCCGGCCTCGACGGTCCTGGCCCCCAAGCCCGGGGATATCAAGGATTGGTCCAGCCTCTCGGCGGATGAGAAGAAACTGTTCGCACGGCAGATGGAAGTCTTCGCGGGCTTTGGCGAACATACCGACCATGAGATCGGACGCCTGACTCAGGCCATCGAAGGCTTGGGCGAGATGGACAACACCCTGTTCATCTACATCGCGGGTGACAACGGGGCCAGCGCCGAGGGCGGCATGATTGGCCTGTTCAACGAAAGCACCTATTTCAACGGCATCGATGAAAATATCGCCGACCTTTTGCCCAGGCTGGAAGAACTCGGCGGGCCGAAATCCTTCAATCACTACGCGGCAGGCTGGGCGGTGGCCGGGGACACCCCATTTACCTGGACCAAACAGGTAGCGTCCAGTTACGGTGGAACCCGCAACGGCATGGTCGTTCATTGGCCCAGGCGCATCCAGGCCCGGGGTGAAACGCGCGCGCAATGGGGCCATGTGACCGACATCGCCCCCACCGTCCTGGAGGCGGCGGGACTGCCGTTCCCGAAGACGGTCAATGGCGTTCCGCAAAAGCCCTTCGAGGGCGTGAGTCTGGTCTACAGCTTTAACGAGGCCCAAGCCAGGAGCCGGCACACCACCCAGTATTTCGAGATCGCCGGCAACCGCGCCATTTACCATGAAGGCTGGTTTGCGGGCACGGTGCACAAAGCGCCCTGGGAGGCCAAGCCCCGTGCCGCCCTGAGCGACGATACCTGGGAGCTTTACGACACTCGCACCGATTTCAGTCTGGCTCACGACCTCTCGGCGCGGAATCCCGGGAAACTCAAGGAAATGCAGGCGCTGTTCATGAAGGAGGCGGTCAGTCACCAAGTGTTGCCCATCGATGATCGCACCCTCGAGCGCTTTGATGCCAGAATCGCCGGGCGTCCCGACCTGATGGGTGACCGCACCTCCCTCACGCTCTACGAAGGCATGACCGGCATCATGGAAAATGCCTTCATCAACGTGAAGAACCGTTCCAGCAGCATCACCGCTGAACTGGACATCCCGGCGGGCGGGGCCAATGGGGTGGTGCTCTGCCAGGGCGGGCGGTTCGGCGGTTGGAGCCTGTATTTCAAGGACGGCAAGCCGGCCTATACCTACAACTGGGTCGGGCTGGCTCAATTCACGGTCGCTTCGGCCACCCCCGCGCCCGAGGGCAAGGTGACGGTGAGGTATGACTTCGCCTATGACGGCGGGCGCGGCGCGGGCGGGACCGGCGCCCTTTACGTCAACGGCCAGAAGGTGGCCGAGGCTCGCATCGACCACACCCAGGCGAATGTGTTCTCAACCGATGACGCGGCCGATGTGGGCGTGGACGAAGGCACGCCGGTAACCGAGGATTATCCCGAGCGGGATAACCACTTCACCGGCAAAATCCAGGAGATCACGGTGCGGGTCAAATGAGGCGGCAACACCGATTTCGCTGGCGGATCGAGGGTGTGTTGGTCCTGATTCTCGCTCTGCGATCTTGTTGGGCTGCCCGCCCGGAATGATTGGCCCCATTTCGGGTGCTCCAGTTCGAACCTTGGGGTATCCTCCTCAGGGGCTGCAATAACATTCGGCCACGGAAACTTGATGAAACTCACTGACAGATTATGGCTTGAGCGGTAACAACATGAATCCACCACGCGCGAGCATCGGGAGCAGGTTATGACGGTGTCCTACTTGACGCATCCGGATTGTGCCTTGCATGAAATGGGCCCCGACCATGTCGAGCAGCCGGAGCGGATGCGTGTCATCCATCGGGCCCTTCAGGAGCGCGGTCTGCTCCAGCGGATGCGGTCGCTCGAACCCGCGCCGGCGACTCGCGAGAAACTCCTCAAGGTACACGCGCAAGACTACCTCGATAGGCTGGAAAGGCGGCAGCCCCAGCCGGGACACTATCAGTCGCTGGACCCCGATACGATCATGAACAGCCACACCTGGCGGGCGGCGTTATTGGCCGCCGGCGCGGGCGTCATGGCGGTCGACGAGGTAATGGCGGGGCGAAGTCAGCAGGCGTTTTGCAATGTTCGGCCACCCGGGCATCATGCCGAGCGGGGAAGGGCCATGGGGTTCTGCCTGCTCAACAATGTAGCCATCGCGGCGGCGCATGCCCTCGATCAGCATGGGCTCCGGAAGGTGGCCATCGTCGATTTCGATGTACACCACGGCAATGGTACGGAAAACATCTTCCACGACGACCCCCGCGTCATGCTCTGTTCCACCTTCCAGTCGCCGCTGTACCCCTTCATGGGCACGCAGACCGGCAACGAACACATCATCAACGTGCCACTCTGGGCCCGCACCAACAGCGCCACCTATCGAACCACGTTCACGGCCAAGGTCATCCCCCCGCTCACGGCCTTTCAGCCGGAACTGGTGCTGTTCTCGGCGGGCTTCGATGCGCACCAGGATGATCCGCTGGCCTCGCTGTTACTGATCGATGATGACTATGCCTGGATTACCCGCACCGTGCTGGAGCTTACGGCGCCGTCGGCGAAGGGCAGGGCGGTCTCCCTGCTGGAAGGTGGATACCATCTGCCGGCGCTGGCCAGCAGCGCTGTCCGTCATGTCGAGGCGCTGTTGGCGGCGGAGTGAAGGCGTCAAACCCGATAGCGATCCGTCGTCAGCCTGACCGGCCTGATGAAAGATCCCGCTATTGATCCGCCGGATTCACGACGAACCGGCCGCGCCGGGACCGGGATTTTTTCAGGAAAGCCTCTTGCGCCACATTGTCGGGTCGCGGAATGCCTTTCAGCGGCGTTGGCTGGCTGGCACGGATCTGGCGGAAATTCTGACGGTAACGGTTGGTCACGGACTTCATGGGGATACTCCTGCAACGGATGGCTGCTGTTGGTCCTGCAAGACTGGCATCGACGTTAATCCAGCGTATCGAGATACGCCGCCAGTCGTCGCAAGTGCCTGGTCCATTGGGCGTGATTCCAGAACCGGGGCAGCACTCTCACCGGAGTTTCACGTTGTCTGATCCGGCCGATTACCCAGCCTGTCAAGGCGTAGCCGCCCAGCAAGGGAAGACCTCCGGGCATTAATGCCACGACCAACGCCCCGTAACGGCGAAAATCGGCTTTGCCCCTGAATGTCCTTCGCGCTTCAGTGGTGGCCGAGAACTTTCTTGCCGTTGAGACGATACGGTCACGGGAAAAGGATCGAATTCGCATGGGTAGAACGTGCGCGTGGAGGCTAACGCTATTGCTTCAGTTGCCGGGACAGATCCCGAACCGTCGGGTGGGTCATCAGTTTCTGAATCTTCGGGTTATTCCGCAAGGCCCCGAGATTGCCGCCGAGGATGGCTTGCATGAGTTCAGGATCACGGAGAAGCGCCTGGACGTCGGGCTCCCCGGCCAGCGCCTTGACCGATTCCAGCATCCGCGGGTTGCCCAGGATTTTCTTCTGAAGGTCGGCCATGCCGTCGGCGAGCGCGGCGGGGGCATTAGGGGTTTGCGGCGGCTGGCGTGGGCCCAGGCCGACGGCGCGGATGCTTACGATGTCCGTGTCCTTGAGCTGGATGAGACCAAGCCGCTGGGATTTTACCGTGTAGGCGCCAGGGTCCGCCGCCACGATTTCGCCTACCAGGAGACTGCCATCGGTCAACTCGATTTCCCGCGGTTGACCGCAGTGTCCGCTTTCGGCGTAGGTCAGAAACAGGCCGAGCAGGATGCAAGGGGCGTGATTTGATAGGGTACGGTTCATGTAGGGTCCACGATAGACACACATTGACTATAACATTCTACCCATTCGACATAACAGAACTCCAACACCTTCGAAGTCCCAAGGCGAAACACCGGCAAAGTCACGTGTTTCATTGGAAGTAATCAGACGTTTTTTCTGCAACGAAGAATGACTAACATCGAGGTCTGAAAGATCGATGATGTTGCGAAAAACTCGTTAACGGCAAAGCGTACAATGCCAACTCCACCGGCTAAGTCGATACCTCTCGACTACGTTGTTCACGATCGGTGTGAATAGGGATAAAACACCAGACCAGCAAGCGTTGTATGCCAGCAGACGAATTCACCCCACGATTTTGGGGTAAGTTGAATCTCGGACCGGACGGAACACTCAGGGAATGGTTGAGCCTCCCGCAGCATTGCCTGGATGTGGCGGGAGTGTTCTACCGGCTCGTCAAGCTCCGGACCATCCGGCTCAGGCTGGAGGCCAGTGCCGGTCGGCCTCTGGACGACGTCATCTTGCAACGCTTGGCGGTGATCGCCTTCTTGCACGATGTGGGCAAGACCAACCTGGGTTTCCAGGACAAACCGTTCGTTTCGTCCGACCAACCGATCCGCGCCGGCCACGTCCGCGAATTGGGGCCAATGTTCGTGGATGCCGGCCTGCAGGCCCGGTTTGTCGAAGCCATCGATGCCGAAACCTTGTGCGGCTGGTTCGAGGGTCCGGAAACCGCCATGGCCTACCTGATCGCCGCCTGGTCGCATCATGGGCAACCCCAAGTCTACGACCCGGATGTCCAGGCGGCCAATCACCGGCTCAAGGCCCGGTATTGGCAGGCCCGGGCGGGTCGTGATCCATTTCGCGCCATCGCCGACCTGTTAACCGCGGCGAAAATGGCATTTCCCGACGCATTCGCACCCGGCGGCGCCCCCATTCCCCACTCCATCGCCTTGCAACACCGTTTTGCCGGGTTGGTGATGCTGGCTGACTGGCTGGGTTCCCATCGTGGTTTCTTTCCCCTGCAGGGCGTCGATGATCCGGCGCCCAGTCGGTCACCAAACGATGCCCGCTTGGCCTTGCGCGCAGTTGGGCTAGATGTCTCCGCGTGGCAAACTCATTTGGCCGATCATCCCTCGGATTTCGCCCTTCGCTTCGGCTTCCCGCCTCGCCCCTTGCAAACCGAATTGGACCTGTGGCCCGTTTTCGGCAAGGAAAACCGCTTGCTCATCGCCGAGGCCGAAACCGGCGCGGGCAAGACCGAGGCGGCCCTGGCCCGGTTCTTCCGCCTGTTCGCGGCGGGCGAGGTCGATGCCTTGTATTTCGCCCTGCCCACCCGCGTGGCGGCCCGCGAGTTATACCAACGCGTCGCGCGTTATGTTGACGGCTTGTTCCCCGCCGATGACCGCCCCATGGCGCTACTGGCCGTGCCCGGCTACGCCCGCGTGGACAATGTGCCGGTGGAGCGGCTATTGCCTGACAAGGAAGCGCTCTACCAGGACGACGCGGAGCAGGCCCGCCGAGAGAGGACCTGGGCCGCCGAGCATCCCAAGCGTTTCTTGGCCGCGCCCATCGCCGTGGGCGCCATCGACCAAGCCTTGCTGTCCGCCTTGCAGACTTCCCATGCCCATCTTCGTTCGGTGTGCCTGGACCGGAGCCTGCTAGTGGTGGACGAGGTCCACGCCTCCGATCCCTATATGCGGCGGTTGCTGCATGGCTTGCTTGATCACCATCTGGGCGTGGGCGGCCATGCGCTGCTGTTGTCCGCCACGCTGGGCAGTCGCGCCCGCGCCGCATTCACCGGGCAATCCGAGCCCGGCCTTGAGGAAGCCATCGCGACACCTTATCCGGCCGTGACCGACGCTGGTGGTGTGCCGCGCGGCCTGCCTGCCGACGTTGCGACGCCGCCCAAGCCCGTGCGCTTCGATTTGCGTCCCGAACTGGAACACCCCGAAACCCTGCTGCCGGATATTGCCGAGGCTTTGCGCCAGGGCGCGCGAGTGCTGGTGGTCCTCAATACAGTGGGCCGGGCCGTCGCCTTGCACCGGGCGGCCGAGGCTCACGGGGCCATCGAGCCATTCCTGTTCCGTTGCGGGGACGTGATCGCGCCGCATCATGGCCGGTTCGCTCCGGTGGACCGCGAAGTGCTGGACCAAGCCGTGACCGACGCGCTTGGCAAGCATTCCCTGGCGGGCGCTCGGTTGCTCATCGGCACCCAGACCCTGGAGCAAAGCCTCGACATCGACGCCGATCTGCTCATCACCGACCTGTGCCCCATGGACGTGCTGCTACAGCGCATTGGCCGTCTGCAGCGCCACTGGGAGCGCCCGCGCCCGTTGGGTTTCGGGTCGGCACGCTGCATCGTGCTGGTTCCAGGCGCCGCCGACCTTGAGGCCCTGCTGGACGCGAAGGGGGAGGCTATCGGCGCCGCCAAGCGGGCGGGACTCGGCAGCGTGTATCCGGATATGCGGGTGCTGCAATTGACCCGTGATGCCGCGTGGGCGCGGCCCGATGTGGAGATACCCCGCGATAATCGGCGGTTGGTGGAGGAAGCGACCCACGCGGAGCGACTCGCCACACTGACCGGGGCGCGGTGGGAGAAGCACGCGCAAAAAGTTCAGGGGATTGAAGTGAGCCAAGAAGGGCAAGCCGATTTGGCGGCTCTCGACGAGCTATACCAACAACCCTTTGGCGAATGTGTTTTCAAGAGGATTGCCGAAGAAAAGCTCAAAACAAAAACTCGGCTTGGTTTGGATGCGGTACGTATTCGGCTAAACAAGGAGGTTATTAGCCCATTTCGTCAACCCTTGCGAGAAATGGTCATTCCAGGTCGTTTGGTTTCTAACCGGGAGGCAGCGGGTGAGGTCACTGTTATTGCTGCTGATGAAGTCGATGAAATCCGGTTGAGCTTTGGAAGAGATTTATTCACTTATTCGCGCCATGGTTTGGAGAAAGTTAATGGATAACTTGCTATACGATCCAATATTCCGCATTGAAACCGCTAATGCTTCCGAGTGTTTGAGCTTGCCGGCGTTGTTTGTCGAATTAGCTCAAGACAAAGTCGAGTCATTTCTTGGCTTGCAACGCCACCAAGAAGATGCTTTCCATGTTTTTCTTTGTTATTTGGCCGGCTCTGTTCTCGCGCATCAAAATCAAATTGAAGCCGATCAATCGGAAGAATTTTGGCGAAATGGACTACTCCAATTGGCTCAAGGTCAAGAGAGTGCTTGGAAGTTGTTAGTTGAAAACCCACTTGAACCTGGCTTTATGCAGCCATCTTTGACGGATGTTTCCATTTTCAAAAGATTTGACTTCAAGCCCAATGAAGGCCCAAAAGCGGAATCCCCGGACCAGCTAGACCTACTCGATATATCGAGAAATCACGACATCAAATACAAGCGCTCAAAACATCCATCAACGGAACAGTGGATTTACTCTCTAATAAGCCTACAAACTTGCACCTGCTATTATGGCAGCGGGAATTACGGCACGGCACGAATCAATGGAACGACAGCACGGCCAACCATTGAAATAATGGTTTCTGAACGTTGGGGAGCACGCTGGAAAGTTAATACATCAAGACTGCTCCAATATCGAAATAAGCTATTAAAGAAAAAGCCTTACCGCGAAAAGCATGGGGTGGTACTGGCATGGCTTCCTCCATGGGACTTGACAAGTAGCCTTTCCCTTCAAGAGATGGATCCATTTTTTATCGAAATCAGCCGCGCCGTTCGCTTGAATAGCACAGGGTCAAGAATAATAGTTTTGGGTGCCACATCAAAGCCACGCGTAATAGACAAAGCTGCTCGCGATGAAATCAAAGGTAATCTGGGAGACCCTTGGACGCCGATAAACTTGAGGTCTGGCGGCGCCGCTGTTTTTGGAAAAGAAGGCTTTACTGTGCAAAGACTGCATGATTTGATTTTTTCCAAGATTGATGAGGAATCCTTATATAGCCCTTGTGAGTTTATGAAAGCCACAGGGTCGAGCGATGAGATTTTTCATGCGACTGCTTTGGCAAGACGTGGCAAGACAAGCAACACGGAAGGTTTCCACTGCGCGGATATACCGATCCCAGGGCAAATCAAACTTAGCTTATTTCAGCGCGACTCGAAGGCCATCACACTTGGCAAAATCAGCCGCTCTAGGATTCGAGACGCTGAAATCATGTGGCGTCAAGTTCTTAAGCCCGCGCTCTACAAGCTTTTGGACGGAGGCTCAAAACAAAAGCCCGAAGAAATCGGTAGCTGGCAAATGCGCATTGAGAAACGGCTTAAATCATGGTTGGAAGAGACAGAAAAGGCTTACAACTCCGCTTGGACCAATGATTATTTTATGCTGCTTTGGAGTGCCGATATAAGCGACGAAAAATCCACCCAACAAGAGTGGCTTGCTTTCCTAGAATCGCAAGCAAAAGATGTTTTGCTAGCAGCTATTAAACGGTTTCCTAAACGAAGTGGGAGAACTTATCGTAGCCAAGTGAGCGCCGAAGAGCTTTTTAAGCTATTGTACCGATTAAAATTGAATTCTGATTGACTTTTCAAAGCCCCGCCAAGCGCGGGGATCGACCCTACGGGATTGGACGAATAAATAGTGGCACAGGATTTTGCCCAGCTTACGTGGGGATTTCACAATGTTTTACCACCTCTTCCCGTCATTGAAAAAGGAAACCGCCCATGACGACAACCTCGATTCCAGCGCCTGAGACCGAAACCCTTTGGACCAGCATCGCCCGGCTGGCCGGGATACTGTCCGGCGAGCATTTCCCCACCGGCGACCGCGCCGCGCTCAAGCGCATGGCGCCGGATCAGCCGCCGCCCCTGGCCTTCTACCGCTTCGCCTTCCGCGAACTGCCCGAGGGTTGGGAATTCCGGCGCTCGGCTTGGCAAACCTTGACCGCTGGTTTGGCCCTGTCGGGCAACCATGGCAACCCGCACAACCCTCACCGTCCCTTGGGCCGGGCGCTGGCGGAACAGGGCTACAGCGAAGCCCGGCTGGAGCGGCTACTGGCCGCCGAGGGCGACACCCTCAACACCCTGCTGCTCCGCGCCGCCCGCTTTCTGGCCACCAAGGGTGAGGCGGTGGACTGGACCGATGCCGCCCGCCTGCTACTGACGTATTCCGATGACAGCAAAGAGCACATCCGCCGTGAAATCGCCGGTGACTTCTACCGCAATCTCAAAGATAAATAAGGATTAACCCCATGTTCCTGCAAATCCACACACTGACCTCTTATCACGCCACCCTGCTCAATCGCGATGATGCCGGACTCGCCAAGCGCATTCCGTTTGGCGACGCCACCCGCCTGCGCGTGTCCTCGCAATGCCTCAAACGGCACTGGACGGTTAAGTTACGTTCCGTGTTCGAGGAATCGCACGAAGAATGGGAAGGATTTGAACGTGGTTGGCGAACGCGCCACTTTTTTGATCGCCTTGTTTTGCCACAAGTTATTGATATATTACGACGCAATTTCTCGGAGCCAACAAAAAACGACGAAATTGCTATCGCAGCTTGCTGGGATTTGGCTTGTGGATGCTTTACCAAGGTAAAGAAAAAAAGCGATGTTGAAAAGCTCCTCAAACCGGACAAGTTGGACAATCCTCTTGAAATACCGGATGCAATGGAAATCGATTCCGAAAAAGGGGAGCGTGTACCGAGACCAAAGCAGGCTGTGCTCTTCGGAAAACCGGAGACGGATTTCTTAGTAAACCAAATTAAAAAGGTAGCTGTAGACAATAACGGCGATATTCAAAAAATCCGTGAGGCCATTAGGCGGCTAGTATTACTTGATTGGCGTGAACGGGATAAGGAAGGGAATACGATGCTTAACGCATTGATTCAATCCCACCTTTCTCAACCTTTATACGCCGGCCTCGAAGGCGCGCTGTTTGGCCGTTTCGTCACCTCCGACATTCTCGCCCGCTCCGACGCCGCCGTGCATGTGGCCCACGCCTTCACGGTCCACAAGCTGGATACCGAGGTGGATTACTTCACGGTGGTGGACGATCTCAACCGCGACGAGGAAACCGGCGCCGCCCATGCCGGTGACATGGAACTAGGCGCGGGGTTGTTCTACGGCTATGTGGCGGTGGACGTGCCCCTGCTGATTTCCAATCTCACCGGCTGTGCCGCCAAGGATTGGGTAACGCAGGACTTCGCCGACGCCCGCGCGGTGCTAAAGGGACTGGTCCGCGCCATCGCCACCGTGTCGCCGGGGGCGAAGTTGGGGGCCACGGCGCCCCACGCTTCCAGTGACTTCGTGCTATTGGAAACCGGCGGGCAACAACCTAGGTCGTTGGCGAACGCCTACCTGCAAGCATTACAACTCTCCGCCCCGAAACTGGACGACGACGAGGAAGTGAAAGCTCGAAAGCATCCAATGCAAAAGGCGATCAATGGCTTGGCTTCGTATCTCCACGGACTGAACGGCATGTACGGCAAGACTGCGGACAGCCGCCACGCGGCTACCCTCCGGACTTTCGATGCCGCCCTGGCCCCCACGCTGCCCTTGGATCAAGCCGTCGAGGCCGCGCTCCATGCCCTGTTCGGCCCGGCTGGCGCGTGAGGCTCCCATGGATATTCTGTTGCTGCGCTTCGACGCGCCGCTGATGAGCTTCGGCGGGGTGATGGTGGACCAGCACGGCCCCACCGAGCGCTTTCCCGGCCTGTCCCTGCTGGCGGGGTTGTTCGGCAATGCCTTGGGGTACTCGCACGGCGACGCCGAGGCGCTGGAAGCCTTGCAAGCTCGCCTCGAATATGCCGCCCGCTGGGACGTGCCGCCGGACCCTTTGCTGGATTACCACACGGTGGACCTGGGTCAGGAGAAGATGTGCGAACCCGGCTGGACCACCCACGGCAAGCCGGAACATCGCGAGGGCGGTTCCGACGCCAAATACGGCACCCACATCCGTTACCGCCACTACTGGGCCAACGGCGTGATGACCCTGGCCGTGACGCTGCTGGATTCCGATGCGCCCAGAGTGGCCGATCTCGCCGAGGCCCTCACCCGGCCCGCCCGGCCGCTGTTCATCGGCCGCAAGACCTGCCTGCCGGCGGCGCCGCTGCTACTGGGCCGGACCGCGGCCAACGATGTGCGGGAAGCCTTGCGCCGGGCGCCATTGGCGGCGAGACCGTCGAGCCGGAATACCCGCGCCGAATGGCGTGGCAAGGTAGAGCCTTCGGCCCAGGAGAGCACCCTGCGGGAGGCTTGCTGGCCCGCTCGCTTCGGTGAGAAGCCGATGTCCCGTACCGTTTCCATCTATGACCGCCGCGACTGGTGCAATCAAATCCACACCGGACGGCGTCTGCGCGTCGAGGGGCTGCTGGAGGTTCTGCCGTGAGCGGTCCCTTGTACATGATCGAACTGCGCCCTGATCCCGCCGCCCTGATTCGCTTTGCCGAGGACCAGGGTATCAATCGCCGCGAGGACGAAGACCTGGGCTATGCCGTCCACGCATGGCTGGCGGCGATGTACGGCCAGGATGCGCCCAAGCCCTTCCGCCTGTTGCAGGACCGTCGCAATCTCCGGCCGCCACGGCTGCTGGCCTACTCTGGCCGGCATGGCGCGGAACTGGCCGAACAGGCCGCCCTGTTTGCCTCGCCCCTGGCAGGTGCGGTGTGTCCCCTGCAAGATATACCCTGCAAGCCCATGCCGGATGTATGGCAGGCCGAGCGGCGGCTCGGTTTCGAACTCCTGGCCTGCCCCATCAGCCGCTTGGGGCGCAACGAGGACGATGTCTACCGCCGTCATCTGCGCGAGCGGGACGAGACAGGGGCCGCCCCGGAAAGCCGCGCTGCGGTTTATCGGGCTTGGTTAACGCGGCAACTGGGGGTCGCCGCCACGCTGGACGATTACAACCTTGATGGTTTTCGTAATCTGCGACTGCTCCGCAAAGGGGGCGCCGGACGGCGGGACTTCCTCGCCCCGCAGGCCAGCTTCAGCGGGGTCTTGCGGGTAGGGGACGTCGAGGCTTTCCAGCACTTGCTGGCGCGAGGGGTAGGCCGGCATCGGGCCTTTGGCTTCGGGATGCTGTTGTTGAGGCCCGCGCCTTGAGTACCCTGTTCGCCGGACGGCTCGGTCTGGCCGAATCACGCATCCCTCATGCGGATCGGCATGGCTTGTTGTGGCTGACGTTCGGCAATCTCACCGTGGAAGACGGCACCTTACGTTTCCGGGCCGCCGGATCGGATTGGATGCAAGCGGGTGATTATGCGATACCGTATCAGGGTATCTCGTTATTGCTGTTGGGGCCGGGGACCACCATTAGCCACGATGCCCTGCGCCTGCTCGCGCGGCATGGTACTCTGCTGGCGGCGGTCGGTGAGGGAGGCGTCAAGTTTTATACGGCGCCGCCCATGGGGCAGGGCCGCTCTGACGTGGCCCGTGCGCACGCCCGGCTCTGGGCCAATGAAAAGGCGCGAGTGGACGTGGCTCGCCGCATGTATGCCTTTCGTTTCGGCCGCATCCTCCCGCAGAAGGACATTACCGTCCTCAGAGGTATCGAGGGCGCGCGGATGAAGGAATCCTATCGTTTGGTGGCTGGGCAGCACGGGGTCGAGTGGAACGGCCGCCATTACGACCGGCAAAACCCTAATGCCGCCGACGTGCCGAACCAGGCCCTCAACCATGCCGCTACCTTTGTGGAATCGGCGGCTGATGTGGCAGTGGCGGCGGTTGGCGCGTTGCCGCCACTGGGGTTCATCCATGAGGAATCCAGCAATGCTTTTACCCTGGATGTCGCTGACCTCTTCAGGGTGGAATTCACCCTACCACTGGCCTTTGCCGTGGCGCGACGGGTCCAGGACCGGCCCGACCTGCTGCTCGAACGGGAAGTCCGTAAGGAAGCGGCCCGCCAGTTTCACAAGCAGCAACTGATCGCCAGAATGATCGATCGCATCAAGGAATTGCTCCATGTCGATGACGGTGACCGTCACCCGTAATGTTTCAGGCCGTATCCGGGGTTTCCTGGCTTCGTCGATGCTGGAGCTTGCCCCTGGTGTCTATAGCGCCCCTCGGATGTCCTCGGCCGTGCGAGACCGGATTTGGGCGGTGCTTACTGACTGGTTCACCGCCGAAAACGAGGCATCGATCGTCATGGTATGGGTTGATCCCGCCATGCCCGGCGGTCAAAGCGTTCGCACTCTGGGACTGCCACCGGTTGAACTGATCGAAATCGACGGCATCGTCTTGACGTTTCGTCGCTGACGTAACGCGGCTCCTTAAAAATTCGGTTTTTTTATATAACTCAATAGGTTATCCTTTAGAGGCTCCCCCGCGCACGCGGGGATAGACCCAGTCGGAACACATATCAAGGTCGCCCGCGAGCGGCTCCCCCGCGCACGCGGGGATAGACCTTGGGACACCCATCGATGACCGTAGATTTCCGCGGCTCCCCCGCGCACGCGGGGATAGACCATACGTCCACAACGACACCGTCCAGCATCACCGGGCTCCCCCGCGCACGCGGGGATAGACCCCACTGCTCACTAGTCACTGTCCACTACTCCAAGGCTCCCCCGCGCACGCGGGGATAGACCTCCTTCGAGGGTCTGCGCCTGACGGCTTACCGCGGCTCCCCCGCGCACGCGGGGATAGACCCCCCCGCGCCGGTCCCCAGCGTGTCGTTCCAGGGGCTCCCCCGCGCACGCGGGGATAGACCTCATCCATGTCTACCTGCCAGAATTTTGCTGGCGGCTCCCCCGCGCACGCGGGGATAGACCTGTGCGGTTATTGCCCGCGCGCCAGGTCAACCAGGCTCCCCCGCGCACGCGGGGATAGACCTCCCGCATGTCGCGGAATAGTCAGGCTGGCTAGGGCTCCCCCGCGCACGCGGGGATAGACCCCTGCGCGATCTGGGCGAAGATCAAATCATGCTGGCTCCCCCGCGCACGCGGGGATAGACCTCAATAATGCCAGCGGCGGCGGTCAGGGTGGCGGGCTCCCCCGCGCACGCGGGGATAGACCGTTGCAGGCGCGCTGTGTGACGCCACGCGGCAAGGCTCCCCCGCGCACGCGGGGATAGACCCTGGTAATAGTCATGGGTGGCCTTGGCCAGTTCGGCTCCCCCGCGCACGCGGGGATAGACCTGCCGTCACCGGGACGGCGCAGAACCAGACCGCGGCTCCCCCGCGCACGCGGGGATAGACCTCTGGGCCGCTCCCAGACCGATCTGATCACGCTGGCTCCCCCGCGCACGCGGGGATAGACCTTCCGCGTCATGGAGCAGGCCGCCGACAAGTCCGGCTCCCCCGCGCACGCGGGGATAGACCCCTCGCAAGTCTGCGCAGTAAATGACGTTTGATGGCTCCCCCGCGCACGCGGGGATAGACCTTCCCGCGCCCAGGTTGAGGATGAATTACAGAGGGCTCCCCCGCGCACGCGGGGATAGACCTTAACAGCATCAACCGCAGATTGAACAGTCAAAGGCTCCCCCGCGCACGCGGGGATAGACCCTGCCGGCGTAGTTGTTCCGCCAGCAATGGGGAGGCTCCCCCGCGCACGCGGGGATAGACCTTAGACTTGCTCTCGGTTCGTCGTCTTGGGCAAGGCTCCCCCGCGCACGCGGGGATAGACCCGCCACGAAGGGCAGGGCCTGCGCATCGGTTACGGCTCCCCCGCGCACGCGGGGATAGACCCGCGCCTGTAATCATCAACCACGCCCAGCATTCGGCTCCCCCGCGCACGCGGGGATAGACCCTACCGACCTACAGCGCCGAGGCCTTCAGTACCGGCTCCCCCGCGCACGCGGGGATAGACCCAGTGCGCTTCCGGCCTGGGCGTTCCAGGTGGGGGCTCCCCCGCGCACGCGGGGATAGACCCTGAAAGGAAAGACTTGATTGGGGCGAGCGCCCGGCTCCCCCGCGCACGCGGGGATAGACCTGGTTCGCACTCTGCACATGGCCACGACTCTATGGCTCCCCCGCGCACGCGGGGATAGACCTGTCGTTAACGACTGGAACAGTTCCACCATTCAGGCTCCCCCGCGCACGCGGGGATAGACCTAATCCTGATTTTTTAATGCCAGTGCATTACATGGCTCCCCCGCGCACGCGGGGATAGACCCCCGTATCCGCGCTCGGCTGGCCTTGGTACAAGGGCTCCCCCGCGCACGCGGGGATAGACCCCGCGCTCAGCCTGGTGCTCTCCGGCCAATACCGGCTCCCCCGCGCACGCGGGGATAGACCCGGGGTGAAGGACCCGCCCGTGCTGGTGAAACAGGCTCCCCCGCGCACGCGGGGATAGACCTCCCCGTCATCCCGGTATCCGTATCGCTCCCAGGGCTCCCCCGCGCACGCGGGGATAGACCCCATGGAACAGTTGCGCCGTGGCTGATCGTCCAGGCTCCCCCGCGCACGCGGGGATAGACCCGTCGATGTCCCCATGCTCCTTTTTAATAGCTTGTGCCTGACAGAAAACCCCCCTCTTTTGGAAAAATCGGCCTACTTGTCCGGGCGATCGGTGGCGGATTTGGCGGAATGCGGGCGAGTCAAGGACGCTGGCGGGGGAACGGGCGAGGTTTGGGCGGGCCGGGGCCGCTGTTCGGGCACGGCTTGCCCGGGCCCGCTGGGCGGGCGGTGCCGTTTTGGGGTCGGCTCAGGCCGCTTTTCGGTAG
>Ga0194119_10000633_pt1 | contig 66737 bp, 66 predicted proteins | sample TA2MahC100mmetaG_FD_148620 | JGI IMG/M metagenome (GOLD analysis project Ga0194119, IMG submission 148620) | Freshwater microbial communities from Lake Tanganyika, Tanzania - TA2015018 Mahale Deep Cast 100m | ecosystem: Environmental > Aquatic > Freshwater > Lake | place: Tanzania: Lake... | reverse complement strand
AATTCTCTACCGTACAAATGTCGTTGCGAGGGCATTAGCCCGAAGCAATCCCCTGTTTTATGAGATATTTCAACTCAAAAGAAGATTGCCACGCCGCCAAAGAACAAGAGCGGCGGCTCGCAACGACATCAATTTATGGGATGTACGGTAGAGAATCAAATAACAATTGTTGACAAAAAGCAAACGCCGGATTCTTTATTTGGTCGGCTTGTCCTATTTTCAAAATCAGTTTCTCCAGGGTCCCGCCCAAGTTATGGCATCTACATCGTTTGTAATTTCTTTATTTGAATATTCAAGGTTCTTTCATGAATTCAACATCAAAGCAATTATAGAGAGTTCAACATGAGAGGCGACATACTTGTAATTCAGGAATATCACAAACGAGCTGCGAGTGAAATTATTCCACAAATCATTGAAAGAGTCAGGGGAAAATACACCAGATATATCATCACGGTTGCGGGAGAGTCTGGTAGTGGAAAATCTGAGACCAGCCAGGCCATAGCCAACGAATTGGAAAATTACGGAATTAAATCTGTTGTTTTAGGGCAGGATGATTATTTTATTCTCCCACCTAAGTCAAACGATGCCAAACGAAGAGCAGACCCGGAATGGCTGGGGCCTCATGTAGAGGTGAAGCTCGACGTGCTAGAACACAATCTAAAAGACGCTATCCAAGATAAGAATGAGATAAAAAAACCGTTGGTTGATTATGATGCAAATACTATTGAAGAAGAGACGATTTATTTGAAAGGCGTAAAAGTTGTGATTGCTGAGGGCACTTACACTTCGTTGCTCAAGAATGTAGATACCAGGATATTCATTACCAGGAATTGGCTAGACACTCTGGAACACCGCCAGAAAAGGAACCGGGGCAACGAAGCAGGCGATACGTTTATTGAGCAGATATTAGCCACAGAACATAAAATTATTGCCGGCCAAAGACAATTAGCCGATTTTTTGATAACAAATGAATATGATGTAATAAAAGTTGAATAAAAGGGGTAGATATGAAAGTTAAAAATCAGGTTCAGTTAATAACATATCCCGATTCATTGGGGGGTGATCTAAAGAAGCTTAATTATGTTCTTGAGAATTATTTCCCCGGTCTTTTTACGGGTGGAATTCATATTTTGCCTCCATTTCCATCTTCTGGTGACCGGGGCTTTGCACCGCTTACATATTTGGAAATCGAACCGCAATTCGGTACCTGGGAAGATATCAAGCGTATCAGTGAAAAGCATAATATCCTGCTCGATCTGATGGTTAATCATATCTCCGCGAAATCATATTATTTTCAGGATTTTTTGAAAAAAGGGCGCAAGTCCGAATATTCGGATCTATTTATTACGATGGACAAAATTTGGTCAGAAGGCAACCCACCACGCCAGGAAATTAATAAGATATTTTTACGTCGGACTGAACCGTTTTCCGATTTCACTATTGAGAAAACAGGTAAAGTAGAGAGGATGTGGACAACATTTGGGAAAGCGACCCCATCTGAACAAATAGATATGGATATGAATTCTCCGATCGCTCGCCAGCTGCTGACTGAATTCATGACAAATTTCAGCAACAATCATGTCAAAATCGTCCGATTGGATGCCGTGGGGTATGTGATCAAGAAACGTGGGACATCATGCTTTTTTGTAGAGCCAGAGATTTATCAATTCTTGGACTGGATCTCAGAATTGGCACGTTCCCTTGATATTGAAATCCTGCCTGAAATCCATGCAGATTACAAAACCCAATTCAAATTAGCCGAAAAGGGGTATTGGATCTACGATTTTATCCTCCCCTTCACTGTTCTTGATGCGATCTTAAATAAGACCAGCAAAAGGCTGAAAGAGTATTTACAAGTTCGTCCACACAACCAATTTACCACGCTAGATTGTCATGATGGCGTACCCATCAAACCAGATTTGAATGGCCTTTATCTAAGCGAAGATACCCGAAGGGTGGTGGATATCTGTTTGAAAAGGGGAGCAAATCTGAGTTTGATTTTCTCGCCGAAACATAAAGATCCGGATGGATTTGACGTGCATCAAATCCGCTGTGCCTACTATTCCATGCTGGATTGCAATGATAGTGCTTACCTGGCTGCCAGGGCCATTCAGTTCTTTACACCCGGCATTCCTCAGGTTTACTATGTTGGATTGCTGGCTGGAAGGAATGATACAGATGCGGTTGCACAAACTGGGGAGGGACGTGAAATCAATCGCCATAATTATTCGGTCAATGAAGTTGCTCAGGAAGTTCAACGACCTGTAGTTAAGAAGTTGGTTGAGTTAATAGAATTCAGGAACACCCATCCTGCATTTAGTGGTAATTTTGAGGTGGTCGAGTGCAGCAATAATGAGTTGATATTAACTTGGACCTACCAAGATTTATTTGCCAAGTTATATGTTGATTTTCTTAATATGTCTGCAGAGATATCTTACCTTGGTCCAAATTCAAGGAAAATTCAAATAATAGATTTGTTAGTGAAAAAGGATAAGTAGAATATGCCACTGACTTTTGATCTTCCATTTGATCAGTTAAAACTTTATCAGGGAATTAATCCTCGACCGGATGATTTTGATATTTTCTGGGATACAGGGTTGACAGAAATGAGATCGGTAAATTCACAGGTGGAATTAGTTCCATCCAAATTTCAGGCACCTGGCGTGGAATGTTTTCATTTGTATTTCACAGGTGTCGGCGGGGCACGAGTTCATGCCAAGTTGTTACGACCTGCCAAGATCTCTTCACCCCATCCAGCAGTCCTAATGTTCCACGGTTACTCTGGAAATTCGGGGGACTGGTCAGAAAAGTTAGGTTTTGTTGCTCAAGGATATACTGTTGCTGCCTTGGACTGCCGTGGTCAGGCGGGGCTATCCGAGGATAATGGTGAGGTTATTGGAAATACGCTTCATGGGCATATCGTTCGAGGCCTGGATGATGCATTAAAAGGTGCACCGGAAAAATTACTCTTTCGACAGATATTTCTCGATACAGCTCAATTGGCTAAGATCGTAATGGAAATGCCTGATATTGATGCGGAACGAGTCGGTGCAACGGGTGGAAGCCAGGGAGGAGCTTTGACCGTGGCATGTACTGCTTTGGAACCGCGCATCAAACGCGCCGCCCCGGTCTATCCATTTTTGAGTGATTACAAACGGGTTTGGGAAATGGATCAAGCTAGAGATGCATATAGAGAACTTCAGGAGTACTTTCGTTTCTTTGATCCGATGCATGAGCGTGAAGATGCCATTTTTGAGAAGCTGGGATACATTGATATTCAGCACCTAGCCTCGCGCATACAAGCAGATGTTCTTTGGGGAATTGGTCTTATGGATACTATCTGCCCTCCATCATCCCAGTTCGCAGCTTACAATAAGATCACTTCTCATAAGTCAATGGCTATCTACCCCGATTATGGGCACGAGATGCTGTCTGGATTCTTTGACCAGAGTTTTCAATTCCTCATGGGGATATGAGCGTAATTATGATTTATTATCTTTGTAAAACCACTGCCTAAGGCAGTGGGTAGAGAGAAAAGGTTCTCCCGTGACGAGTAATTAATTGTGGGTATGATGAGCCTCCCTGGAAGGCGTGCAACCAACCAAGCTGATCCGTGTATAATCATTGCAATGCCATGGCGTAAGGTGAATGAATAAGCCGCGTTGTAGCCAGGTCAGATCAAAGGCGCCATCAGCGTGGATGGAACATACAACATGCCGAAGGGACCAAACACGGCCAGCAGAAGATACAGTGCCCCCGTCATTCTTGCGGTCTTTTTGATAGCTTTCATTTTTTGCGCCTCATATGACATAATTGCCAGGGACCAGCCTCGTGTGAGGCTGGTCCTTTTTGGTTTTAGTTACCGTTGGGAGATCCGGTTTCAATCATTGCGGGGACAACCACATCCAGCGCTTTCAGTTCACGATAAGTCAGCGTCCAGACACTCGATTGGTAGATTAGACCCCAGCCGCTCACCAGGAAAATCGGTGAGAAAGCCACAACGAAGAAGAACGGCAGCCCGATGATTGCGGCGAAAATCCAGGGCCAGTAATCCGGGGCAGAGAACAGGCTGGCGACTCCGGCAGCCATCAGGGTGGGCACAGTCGCAACAAGCACGCCACCCACTGCGGTAAGGATCGAAACAATCAGCAATGGGAAGATCAGGATGAAGAAGGCGACGGCCCAGACAATTCTGACGCCAATCATCACGAGCCACATCAAGCCAACGCTTTTCCAGTTGCGTTTCACCAGAGAGGTCGCCAGCCGCAGCGATTCCATCACACCAGTCTCTTCGAGGACAGCCATCCGCCAGGCAAAGTCACGCAGCAGAAGCAGCACAATCATCAGAATGGCGGTGATGAATATGGACAGGAAGGACAAGCCGATCCCGGCGACGAGGCTGTTGATGAGCGCCGATTCCGCACCGTTCAAAGCGGTGGAGATGATCCACCAGGCAACCAAGCCCAGGATAACGAACAGGACCAGTGCCGGGATGTGCGTGAGGAAGTTGATCAGGAACAGCCGCCATGAAACGGGCGACCAGCCATACTTCCAACCCTGCCGGAAACCAACCTTGAGATCTGTCTGCTCATATTCATCCACCATGCGGATGGTCGCAGTCTCAGCGACGTAACGCAGAATGGCTACCACAATGCTTACGATTAGGATCACAACAAACAAGGTGATTGCCGCAGCGATTCCCATCCGGAATTCGACAGGGTACTCGGCGCGCAGTTGTTGAATTCCCTCGTTGATCTGTCGAAAAGCATCGTTCAATTTCTCCGAGGGGGTATCGCCGCGCAGTCCTTCCCATCCATCCGGAGCTTGTATGCCGGGCTGCTGGTCGTTGTTATTTCCGTCGTTGGCGGAATAACGGTTATTGTTGCCAAAGTTGTTGCCGCCCATGGCAAGAGCCAGGATGAAACCGAAAATCCATAGAGTTCGGTAATTCCAGAGGATATGCCAGGAACGTTTGAGAATTTTTGTAATATCTAACATGGTACACACTCCTTTTGATTTATTGTTTTACATTCGAACGGTTACTTAAGAGCTCTTTTGAACCGATTTCCACATCAAGATTGCGGGACCGTACTTGCAGGGATTGCCTGATTGGACTGACGCAGCCACCAGGATGCCAGCCAACCCAAATACAGCGTTGCGAAAAGCCCCTGCCAGATAAAACGACTCTTCAGGTCCTGGATAAACTGGCTGAGATCGTTGAACGCGGACAAAATGAATTTGCCAGTGAAGCCGATCTGTCCGCCAAAAAGATCCATCGCCATCGAGAACCATCTGGTTTGGGGCGGATCGCCCTGCAGCCAGGATAAACCATTGCCAAGCAAGCCAGTCTCAGAGACGGTCAAAACCACCGAACTGAGCGAGAACGTAACCTGGAAAAAGAGCCATACTCCCAGCGCTCCAACCGGGATCAGCCACCAGCCGATTTCGAGAGCCTTGCGGGGTTGAGACTGCGCGGGCTGGCGAGGCAGGTTCAAGGTCAGGTTGGCGACGAAGCGCTCGGTGGGGAGAAATTCATCCGCGGGAGCTGTCTCATGTAAAAGCGCGGAGAGGTCCCGCATCTGCTCCAGTTCTGCCTGACACTCATCACACTCTGCCAGATGTTTTTCCACCTGGCGCAACTGCGCATCGGGCAATTCACCGTCAAGATATGCGTTGAGCCATGGGGTAACATGCTTAACCATTTGCAATCTCCATATCTATCAATTGAGGCGCCAATAATTCTTTAAGGCGGTCTCGGGCATAATTCAAGCGCGACATGACCGTGCCGAGAGGAATATTGAGCGTGGCGGCAATTTCCTGATACGAAAGTCCGCCATATTCGCGCAGCGTCAGGGCGCTTCGGTTGGTTTCTGTCAGCGACAGGATGGCTCGCTGGACGGCAAAGGCGCGCTCTTTTTCTAAAAGTACGATTTCGGGGCCGGCTGCCGAGTCTGGCATCGAAAGGGTTTCGAGATCAATCAGAGGCGTTTTGGGTTCGCGCCGCAAGACATCCAGCGCCGCGTTGACCGCAATGCGGTATATCCAGTTACGCAGGGAGGTGCCGGGTCGAAAAGAAGGCAAGTGCAACCAAGCCTGGATGAAAGCATCCTGGGCTGCATCTTCCGCCAGTTCCACATCGCCGCACATGCGATAGACTACGTTGACAACTCCGGGATGGTGATGGCGGACAAGTTCTCCGAAGGCGTCACGATCGCCTTTTTGCGCTTTGGCAATGAGGAGCGCTTCCGTTTCTGCGTATGGACTTGTCACTTATTATTCCTTTTCTTTTCACTTTCACTTAGTTAACGGAATGTACGTTGATTTTATTCGGTGGTTGTAGGGGGTATTTTTCGGTGGCGGCTTTTCAAAACGACGGTTCTCTTCTGGTTGAAAAACGCAGTGAAAAGGATTGCCCACAGCCCTATTCCTTCTGATAATTTTGAGATTGCATTTTTATACTTTTCTTCCATCATCCCCAAATCCCAACTCCCTCAACACCTCTTCCGTATGCTCCCCCATCAACGGCGGCGGGAGGCGATATTCCACAGGCGTAGCGCTCATCTTTAACGGCGAGCCAACCAAGGGCAAATCCCCGATTGTGGGATGCTTCATTGTTACAAGCATCTCGCGCTCTTTCACTTGCGGCATGGAAAAGATCTGTTCAAAATTATTGATAGGGCCGCAGGGGATTTCAATCTGCTCCAAAGAATTTAACCATTCACTCGCGCTGCGAGTCGCAAAGATGGGTTTGAGCAAAGCGATTAACTCATCGCGATTTTCCACGCGCGCTGAATTTTTCGCAAATCTCGGATCACTTACCAATTCCGATTTACCAATTACCCTGCACAAGGCTTCGAACTGTTTATCATTCCCCACTGCAATTGCAAACCATCCATTACTCGATTGAAAACTTTGATAAGGCACAATATTCGGGTGCGCATTGCCATGTCGCCTGGGTAGATTACCCGAAATCAAATAATTGCTGGCTGCATTCGCCAGCCAACCTAGTTGAGAATCGAATAATGAAATATCGAGATGCTGTCCCCGCCCTGTCAACGCGCGCGCTTGCAATGCGGCAAGGATTGCGATGACCGCATTTTGCCCCGCGAACAGATCTGCGGCGGCAACGCCCACTTTCATTGGCTCACCTTCCGGTTCGCCCGTGATGCTCATCGCCCCGCCCATGGCCTGGATCATAAAATCATAGCCGGGTTTATCGCGCATTGAACCTGTCTGCCCAAAACCAGAAATCGAGCAATAAACCAAACGCGGATTCAATTTATGCAGGGTTTTAAAATCCAACCCAAATTTTTTCAACCTGCCGGGGCGGAAGTTTTCGACCAGTACATCGCTTTGCACGGCGAGCTCGCGCAAAATATTTTTTCCATCCTCCGTTTTCAAATTCACAACCATGCTGCGCTTGTTGCGATTGACACACAAATAATACGCGCTCTCGCCTCCCGCAAACGGAGGTCCCCATTCGCGCGTCTCATCGCCTTCGGGCGGCTCCACTTTGATCACCTCTGCGCCCAGGTCACCCAGAACCATCGTACAATAAGGGCCAGCCAGCACGCGGCTTAAATCCAACACACGAATTCCAGTTAATGGTTGCATAATTCTCCTCAATCGTCCATGTCATTGCGAGCGCACTTCGTAAAGCAATCTCCTCATCGTTAAGGATCGCTTCGGGCTGGGTTTCGATACGTGGCGCCAACGAACGGCGCCACTACTCAACCATCAGCCCTTGCAATGACGAAAAATAACAGTTATGAAACGCGACTTATATTTTAGCAAATCACTCATCAACGCGGCGGGGTCACTTGGATTCGGCCCAGACCTCCGAGTTCTTAAAGAACTCGGAGGTCTTACCGACTTTGGCGCTTTTGTGACAAATCCGATCTCGCTGCGCCCGCGCCTGCCGACTGCCTGGCCGGCCTTGATCCAATTCCCCGGCGGATTCCTGCTCCATACCGGTCTGCCGAATCCTGGCTTTAAGAACGTGTTGAAAAAATATTCCGCAAAATGGAAGCGCAGTGACCTGCCGATGATTGTCCACTTGATGGCGGATCGGCCCGAAGAAACACAGCAAATGGTGAGAGGGCTTGAAAACATCGAGAATGTGATGGCTGTTGAACTTGGCTTTGCACCTTTGCTTTCAGACGATATTATTATATTAAATCTGGAAATGTGTTTGGGTGAAATACCATTGATATTTTCACTGCCTCACGAACAGGTATTAAGTTTAGGACCGCGTTTGATCCAGCACGGCGCGGATGCGATCAGTATCGCGTCACCTCGCGGGGCGTTATATGATAAAGATGGAAAGTTAGTCACCGGGCGTTTATATGGGCAGTCACTATTCCCGCGTTCGTTGGATGTCGTCCACTCGGCGGCTATGATCGGGATTCCCATCATCGGCGCCGGCGGGGTGTGGACGGATGCAGACGCAGAGTCCATGCTCAAGGCCGGGGCAATGGCTGTAGAAACAGATGCCCAGTTATGGGTCCCACGTGATGCGAGTGTGTCGCACCTTCCATAAGAGGAAAATCAACCAAGAGGATTCTGCTCCATAAGTAGAATCGATCCACCCGTCAGGTGTGATGTATCATCCAGATAAAAAAAGAGTCCCGCCTTTCGACGGGACTCTTTTTGTCAAGTTCGGAATTAGAGTGGCACTACATCAGCGGCCTGCAAACCCTTGGGGCCTTGTTCGATGGTGAATTCAACCTTCTGGCCTTCCTGCAGGTTCTTGAAACCTTCACCTTTGATCGCTGAAAAGTGGACGAAGACATCCGGGCCGCCTTCGCGTTCGATGAAACCAAAACCTTTGGTTCCATTGAACCATTTTACTGTACCGATGACACGTTCAGACATTTTTGCCTCCTAAGCAAAAGAAAAAAAATAAGGTGACGCAGTATGTCTTTCATCGGGTGTAAATAAAGCGACTCAAAGGTTGTGCTTTGAGCATTCTTCTTGATACTTCCACAACGAAAACCTACTTGCATCCTACAAGCGCAACTTTATCATGGAATTCTCATCTTGGCAATTATTTCACCCGCTCCAAAACCATAACGGGAATGCGGCGGTGGGAGGCGCGTTGTTTGTATGTTTCATATCCCGCATAACAAGAGACCGCCATCTGCCAGTATTTCTCGCGTTCCTGCCCGGCCGTTTCGCGTGCGCGGTATTTACCTGCAAGTCCGCTTAGTTGAATACTGCAATCGGGATTCTTTTTAAGGTTATAGTACCAGCCGGGGTTGTGCCGCCGTCCAAAACTCGATGCGATCAGGGCAATTTTTTCGTCATCCAGCACGCCAATGAGCGGAAGCGTATGCAGCCTGCCCGTCTTTGCACCTGTGGTGGTCAACTGAACAATATTCCAGCCTAAGATTTCAGAGATGGAATATTTTCCCTTGGTGAGTTTCAGGATCATGCCATCTATGCGATGGGTTCTGCCAGCAAAGAAAACAGTGACAGGGCGAAGCATAAAGAAGCGATGCAGACACCGTTGAAAAGCATTTGGCTTTCTGATCATTTTTCCAGCCAGATGGTTACAGGGCCATCGTTATGGATTTCCACTTGCATGTGTGCGCCAAATTGACCTGCCTGAGTCGGCACGCCATGCCCGCGCAGGAACTCAATGAAACGATCCACCAGAGGAGCCGCAATATCGGGCAAAGCCGCATCAATAAAGGATGGGCGGCGTCCTTTGCTTGTATCGGCATACAATGTAAATTGTGACACGACGATGGCTTCACCTTTGACATCCAAAACGGATAAATTGGTTTTTCCTTGTTCATCTTCGAAGATCCGCAGGTTGGCCACCTTCTCCGCAAGGAATTGGGCGTGTTCCTCTCCATCCCCATGGCCCACGCCCAATAAAATCAACAGACCTTTTCCTATTTTGGAAATGGTCTGTCCTTCTACAGTTACATCTGCCCGGGAAACTCGCTGGATGAGAACACGCATGGAGGAAGAAAGGATGTAAATAAGTAAACAAGTAAACAGGTAAACGGGTAGACAGGTTGTCTGCGTGTGTATGCGTCTACCTGTGTACGTATCTCCGTGTCTACCTGTCTACCTTCATCACGGCAACTGCATCGCCTCTCGCACTTCGATCATAGTTTTCCGGGCAATGGCGCGGGCACGTCTGCCGCCATCATGCACAACATCCTGGACGTAGCTCTTTTTTGAGACAAGTTCGGCGCGTTTGGCGCGGAACGGTTCAAGATGTTTGTTCAAATTAGTCGCAAAACGCAATTTACAATCCACACAGCCTATACCGGCTGTGCGGCATTCAGTATTGATCATATCCACTTCATCTTGCGGCGACATGATCTTGTGCATGGTAAAAACATTACACACATCAGGGTTGCCCGGGTCGGTCCGTCTCTGGCGCGCAGGATCAGTGACCATTTCACGTACACGCTTGATGGTCTCTTCCGGCGTGGAGGCAAGTTCGATGTGATTGTTCAAACTCTTGCTCATCTTGTCTTTACCGTCGATGCCCATTACTTTCAAAACTTCGGTATGTTTCACCTGCGGCTCGATCAACGCTTTGGTATTGTAACGATAATTGAAAGAACGCACGATCTCACGCGCAAATTCAATGTGTGGCGCCTGGTCAATGCCAACGGGGACAACATCCGATTTGTAAAGCACGATGTCCGCAGTCATCAAAACGGGATACCCCACCAGTCCATAATTGATATTCTCCGGTTGTTGGCGAATTTTTTCCTTGAAGGTTGGCAGATCTGTCAACTTGCCTAATTGTGTCACCATTGAAAGATAGGTGTGCAACTCCATCACTTCTGGGACATGCGACTGCACAAACAGGATCGACTCATCAGGACGTATCCCCGCCGCGAGCCAGTCCAGCGCCATTTCAAAGGTGTTCAATTTCAGGTCCTGGGTGGTATCCACCGTCGTCAAGGCATGGACATCCACAATGCAATACACGCAATCGTATTCATCCTGCAACGAGACATAATTCCTGATCGCGCCAAGATAATTCCCCAAATGCTGGCGCCCGGTCGGACGTGCGCCCGAAAAAACTCTGCCCTTTTTGGTCATTCGTTATCCTCTTAATCAGCCATCTTTGAGATGATGTTGACGATTTCGCCCGCTTCTGCGTGGCGCTTTGTATCCAATTTGGAGTAGATCAATTGCCCGTTCACGCTGACCTCGAACTTGCCTCCGTCCGACGGGATCAGGGACAGCGACTCGACGAGGTGCTCATAATCCTTAAGGATTTCCTCCACCAGGCTCACGGCCCGGTTGGTGTAATGTCAAACTGCGCAGTAGGTGATTTCTATTTTTAGCAAGTTTATCTCCATGATTTAGGTGACCGTCACTCGAAATGAGACTGTCACCATTGTTAGAAAATTATAACATGCCACGTCCAAGGCTTGCCCCACCCTGTCAACCGCGCTATAATCCTTCAAGTAGTTTGCGAAAGAAAGCAAGGAGAAAAATAAATGCCTGTTTATACTTATCGTTGTGAATCATGTGGAATTCAGTTTGAACGCCACCAATCCTTCACCGACGCGCCATTGAAGACCTGCCCCGAATGCCGCAAAAAAGCGCTCAAAAAGGTGATTACTTCCACCAAGATCATCTTTAAAGGTTCCGGGTTTTACGCCACAGACCACAAATCACCTTCGGGCGATAGCTCCAAAACGAAAAAAACCGAAAAGAACGGCAAAGAAAGCACTCCCAAAGAGCGCGCTCCCATGGAAAGTAAATCCTCTGAAGGTAGATCCACTACAAGCGAAAAATCAGAGTGAGCCGCGATTTAAGAAAACGCGACAAATGTCGCGCTTTCTTTTTAATTCAGGATTTTCGCTCAGCCAGGGTTAGAGAACGCCGGCTATGGTAAAAATGATGTGATTTAGCGTAAAAGGCGCTGTTCCAGCGACGGTTATTAGTGACAAGCGAAGGTCCTGTAATTAATAAGGAGAAAAACTATTCAAAGGCCGCTTCAAAAGGCTTCGTGAAGGCCAAACGCACAAACTAACAAGTGGATAAATTATAAATGAAAAAGCAGCGTCGTTATGGCGCTGCTTTTATATTTATCGAAACTGATAGATCCTGATATTGCCCCTTTGACCAATAAACCGCAGCCCAAGCGCCTCCAGTTCCACTTCACCATAATAAATGGGCGGAAAAATCTCACCGCGATAAAAACTATTCGGTGAAAGCGCAAGAAATCGAATTCCCTGTTCTTTGGAAGCCCTGGCAAAAACTTCCCATGTGTCATTCGGCAAGGGAGGGAATTCATCGCTGAAGCCCCAAACCCAGTCCTCGGACCAGTTGCCAATTTGACGTGACCGGTAAGGCATGGTATTAGGCGTATAAAAATCATAACGGTCTGCGAAAACTTCGCTTGGAGATTTCATGCCATGTGAAAGCAAAGTCTGCTCGATGATGACCAACACCTTGCTCTCAGCGCGGCTGGCGCGAATTAATCCACTATCATATCCCGCCCATCCATAAAATATTTGAAAACCAGCCAGAACAAACAGGGTGCCAACTAACCCTGTAACCCACCTGCCTGGATTTATGTATTCCTTTATTTGGTCTGTCATAACCACCAGCAACACTGCCACAGAAGGCAAATATATACCCATCAAGATGACTGGCGAACGGGCGCTATCCCCAAGTGAGATGGGGATTGCATACAATAAAATAAATACGAACGAAAAAAGGGAATAACGTGAATACCGCCCTTTGGGAGATAATAAAAAGGCAAGGCCGGATGCCCAGGCGTGTGAAATAAAATATTTGAACAAAGGCAGGTATAAATCAAAAAAACGTGCGCGGTCTTTGGCAATGGCTTCATAAAGTGAAAATTTTTCGATCTCAGCGGGCGTGGGTGGATTTGTCCAATTTACCCCATGGAAATATTTATATAAATTGAAAGCTTGCGCGGTTTCAATTGCACCATGCCCTGATATCAGGTTTACAGCCACTTGCAATGCAAAAACCGCTAAAAATGCAGAGAGCATCAAAACACGCGAACGAAGGGGACGAATCCCAAACAGCAGGAAATAACCAAAAAATATTGCGAAGGCGGACACAATCGCATGTGTGCGCCACAAAAACGCCAGCCCTAATGAAATGCCGATCAAAACCGAATTCAGGGAACTTAATTCATTCTGATTTTCCTCTAAAAGGTTGCGCCGGAGTAAAAATACAGCGAAAGCCGTAAATGCAGCACTGCCGATATCCGGGCTGAGCGTATTGGCGTTTTGAAAAACAAAAGGCGCGGCAATGGAACAATAGAACGCAATGATCGTGGCGGGGATGGATCGGGTGGAGGCGATCAGCGTCGAAACGGAAGCAGTAAAAAGTCCCGCGAGAAGCGCATTGAGAAGATATGCCAGTGGACGAACATACGTAAATGGCATCTGTCCGACGAGGAAGGCATATCCAAATGGAAAAAAACCATTATAAAGAGACTCGGGTTCAGCCAAGGTCATGCCGCGACCATAGTAAAGGATATTCCAAAAATCATTGCTCATCGCGTGGAATTGAATGAAATGCCCCAATGCAAACGTCAACCCTGCGCCAAGCACAAAGAATAAAATGAACCATTTAAAATTAGCGCCAAGAATTTTTTTCATTAAAATTATTTCCTGCGCATCCAGATCAACACAACCGTAAATGGGATCAACGCAAATGCGGCGCTGACAAACGCCATCACGTTATATCCTAGGGATGCAAAGATAAAACCGCTTCCCAAACTTCCGAGCGCGGAGGCAAGACCAATCAGCAGATCATTGAAACCCTGGGTGCGGGCGCGCTCCAATGGAGAAAGTTGATCTGCAAGCAAAGCGGAGCCGCCCACGAAACAAAAATTCCATCCCAACCCAACCAAAAATAATGCCACGCCGAGCGGCAAAACATCGGGTGAAATGGTGGCGGCAATACAGGCAACCACCAGAGTTGAAGAACCGATCAATATTACAACTCCGCGGCCCCAACGATCTGCAAGCCGCCCGGAGATGATCGAAAAGGCATACATGCCAAAAGTGTGAGACGAGATCACGAGCGAAATATCAGGCAAGCCATGATTATTTTCGCGCATGTGAAGCGAAGTGATGACCATGACCAGCACCATTACCATTTGCCCCAGCACCATGCTGACCACCGCCACAAGCGCGGCAGGCTGGCGAAGAATCTCAAGCACGCTTCGCACTACCGTTGAGCGGATGATTGTATCTGGATATTTTTCCGCGACTTGTTGGCCGATCTCGCGCGGATCGGGGCGTAACCCGATAAACACAACGACTGCAGCAATTGCAAATAAAACCAGACTGACAAGATATGCGCCAGCCAATTCATCAATCCCCCACGATCCTACAATTCCGCCCGCAGGTCCGGCCACGAACGGGCCGATCACCGAACCAACCGTCCCGCCGATGACCACATTTGAAATTGCGCGTCCGCGATGTTCGGGTTTGTTTACCTCCGCGGCCGCGAAACGACCCAGTTGCACAGCCGCGTTTGCGACTCCCATCAACACCATTCCTCCGAGAAACAATGCAAAGGAATGAATTGCAATTGCATAAAACGTCATACCAGACCCAATCACACCCGCGCTTAAACCAGTCACCAAGCCGCCGCGCCGGCCGATTGCGTCAAACACATATCCCCACATATAAGCAGAGAATGCGCCCGCCAGCAAATAAACAGCCGTAGGCACACCCGCCCAACTTGGGTTTTGACTGAGTTCCTTTCCCACAATTGAATTGAGCGTCGCCGCCGCAATAAAACCTGCGGAGGCCAGGGATTGCTGGGCAAAAAGAATCGCTGTAATTTTTCGAGCCATGGATTCGAGATTGTTCATATCATTTCCTGTTTTCAAAATAAAGCCGAGTATAACAAAACTCACCCCGAAATAATCATTCGAGGTGAGTCAATTACAACTTGCGTTTCGCATATTACGTTTTACGCATTACTTCTCACTTCTTCTTCCCGACCTTCTTCTCAATGCCCTTCTCTGCCCGCCCCATGACATCCATAACAGCAACGGCAGCGATCTGCACAATAGCGTTGACATCATCGCCCGTTTGCAGAACGTGCACGGGCGCACCCACCCCCAGCAGGATCGGACCGATCGCCTTGGCATTGCCCAAGCGAGCCAGCAACTTATAGGCAATATTTGCAGATTCAAGCGAAGGGAACACCAGCACATTCGCATCCTTCACAGCGCTGAATGGATAGCGTTCTTCCACGATCTCTGGCACCACCGCAGTATCTGCCTGCATTTCACCATCCACTTGCAGGTCGGGGCGGCGCTCTTTCACCAGCGCAACCGCCTTACGTACCTTTTCCGAAAGCGGATGCGGTGTGGAACCAAAATTCGAGAACGAAAGGAAAGCCACATGCGGTTCAATTTCAAGTTTCACTGCATAATCAGCCGCGAGGCAGGCGATCTCAGCCAGGTCTTCAGCTGTCGGGTCAATATTCACGGTGGCATCTGTAAAGAGGAAAACTTTATCTTCCAGGATCATGATGTAGACACCCGCCGCGCGGGCTGCGCCTTGAGCGGTATGGTGGATCTGCAACGCAGGGCGGATCACGTCAGGATAATCATAGGTCAAGCCTGAAATGAAGGCGTCTGCATCACCCATTTTTACCATTAACGAGCCAAAGACGTTGGGGTCCTGCACTTTCTTGAGGGTGTCACTTGCCATGACACCCTTCCGCTGACGAATTTCATAAAAGCTTTTGGCGTAGGCATCCAACTTATTAAAGACAGCGGGGTCAACAATTTCAGGCTGGTAATCCAGGCTGAGATTCTTCAATTGTTCTTCGATCACATTTTTGCGCCCAATCAAGACAGGCGTGGCGATGCCCTCTTCCTGAATTTGATATGCGGCGCGGATGATCTTCTGTTCCTCGCCTTCCGCAAATGCCACGCGCTTCGTGCCGCCTGAAGAACGCGCCTTGTTTTGGAAGAAATACCGAATCCGTTCACCCTTGCCCTGACGATATGCCAACTGTTCGCGATATTCGTCAATGTCAATATTCTTGCGCGCAACACCGGTCTTCATCGCCATCTCAGCGACAGCGGGCGCTTCCCACAACAGCACTCGCGGATCAAGCGGAGTAGGCAAAATATATTCACGCCCAAATTTCATCGCCACGCCGCCATACGCGCGGATGACTGAATCTGGGACGTCCTCTTTTGTCAATGCGGCTAACGCCTGCGAGGCAGCGAACTTCATCTCTTCATTGATACTTTTCGCGCGCACATCCAACGCGCCACGGAAGATGAACGGGAAGCCCAGGACGTTATTGACTTGATTTGCATAATCCGAACGGCCCGTTGCAATGATGACATCCTTGCGCGCTTCTCTGGCCAGCTCAGGTTTGATCTCCGGGTCCGGATTCGCCATCGCGAAAATGATCGGGTCCCGCGCCATCAACTTGACCATATCCGGGGTCATCACATTTGCCACAGACAAACCATAGAATACATCAGCATCGCGTAAGGCATCTTTCAAAGTGCGGGCTTCGGTCTCAACCAGGAAGCGCTCTTTGTATTTATTCATCCCCTCTGTACGTCCTTTATAGACCACACCCTTGCTGTCACACAACATGATGTTCTCGCGCTTCACACCCCATCGGATCGCCAACTCCGCGCAGGAGATCGCCGAAGCGCCCGCACCCGAAATGACAATGCGGATCTCATCATGTTTCTTGCCCACAATCTCCAGCGCATTTGCCAAAGCCGCCGAAGAGATGATCGCCGTGCCATGCTGGTCATCATGGAATACAGGAATATCCAGCATCTTCTTTAATTCTTCCTCAATGTAAAAACATTCAGGGGCTTTGATGTCTTCGAGATTGATCCCCCCAAACGTGGGGGAGATCGCCGCCACAATTTTGATAATTTCATCAGGGTCGTGCGAGTTCAACTCAATATCAAAAACATCAATATCCGCAAATTTTTTGAACAGCACCCCTTTGCCTTCCATCACGGGTTTGCTCGCCAAAGCGCCGCGGTCACCCAGACCCAGGATTGCCGTGCCGTTGGAAACAACCGCCACTAAATTTCCCTTGGATGTATATTCATAAGCATCCTCAGGATTTTTTTCGATCTCCAAAACAGGTTCAGCAACGCCGGGTGAATACGCCAAACTCAAATCCCTTTGCGTATCCATGGGCTTGGTCGGCACAATTGCAATCTTGCCGGGTTTGCCTTTCAAATGATGATATTCAAGTGCATCTTCGCGCGTAATCTTTGCCATAGTGTCTCCGTTATTTTAGGTGATAATCCCCTGATTATTGCATAACTTTTGTAAAACCACATAGTTCCATTTGTCACGATTCTGATATACGCTATACCCCCCTGCCATGAAAAAGTTGTGTTAACAAATCTTAAAATTCAAGTATAATTTAGGCAATAAATAGAAACTTCCGCCGTATTCGCGGCCTTTGCTTGAAATTGACTGGTAATTCGCGCACGATTTCTCCCCCGCTAGAGGCGCTAGGGAGTTACTCTGTGAAGTCTCATTTAGGAAAGAATTTGAGAAAACAGCTGGCTTCACCTTAACTATCATGCCGAACGTGATGTAAGACCTGTCACGCGATTTTGACCTACCCAACTCCCGCTTCCTTCGGGATGCGGAAACTGGTCAACCAACCCAGACATTTTCCACAGCCGAGGCCGTTCAGACGGAAGCCTCGGCTGTATGCGTTTAATATGAAAAAAATAACTGCCCTGGAAGCGCAAAAAAAGAATCCCAATCGGGTAAACATTTACCTTGATGGAGAGTTCGCCTTCGGGCTGGCGCGCATCACAGCCGCCTGGCTGCAAAGAGGCCAGGAATTAAGCGATGAGAATGTCGCGCAACTGCAAACCGAAGATGCGAGTGAACGCGCCCTGCAACAGGCCATGCTCTTCCTGAGCTGCCGCGCCCGTTCCGAAAAAGAAGTAAGGCAAAACCTGCTCAAGCGTGAAATTCCGGAAGCGGTCATCGAGCAAACGCTCGAAAGACTTCGCCAGAGCGGGTTAGTCAACGACAACCAATTTGCCCGCGTCTGGGTGGAAAATCGCAATACCTTCCACCCGCGCAGTCGCCGTGCATTGACGATGGAACTACGTCAAAAAGGACTCGATGATGAAACTGTGCAAGCCGCAGTTTCAGATGTGGACGAAAATGCCCTTGCCTATGAATCTGCCAATAAACGAGCAGGCAGGTTCAAGGATCTGGAAAGAGGCGAGTTTCGCAAGAAACTGTCGGAGTATCTCGCACGACGCGGCTTCCCCTATTCCGTGATCGCACCCGTCGTCACCCAGGTGTGGAACGAGATGCATGCGGAAGAAAACCATTTTAAAGATGAGGATATAACATGAATCCGCTTAACCTATTAATAGACATATCTGCGCTCATTGTGGGCGTTTTGGCTGGGTATTTTATTCACCGCTACCAGGCCGAACGCACTGCAAAAGGGCAGCAAGAAAAAGCAGAAGACATACTAAAAGCGGCCAACTCGCAGGCGCGCATGATCGAAAGCGGCGCGCGCGACAATGCCACCAAGATCGTGCAAGCGGCGGAGTCCGAGATCAAAGAACGCCGCATCGAGATGAACAAGGAAACGGACCGCCTTGAAAAACGCCGCTCCGAACTCGACAGCCGCTTCGAAAAGATCGAACAACGCGAACAAACCTTGAACAAGCGCCAGTCTCAAATTGACAAACGCGGCAATGACATCGAAAAACTTTACGAAGATCAAGTGAATAAACTTGAACAGGTCGCGCAATTAACGCAGGATGAGGCGCGTAAAGAGCTTTTTGCGGCAGTTGAAAAAGAAGCGCGCGGCGACATGGCGCGCATCATCCGCCAGATCGAAACCGAAGCGCGTGAAGAAGGCGAAAAACGCGCCCGTAAATTAATTGCGGATGCGATCCAGCGTGTGGCCTCTGAGCATGTGGCCGAAGTCACCCGCGCCGTCGTCACCCTGCCCAGCGAAGAAATGAAGGGACGCATCGTCGGACGCAACGGGCGTAACATCAAAGCCTTCGAGCAGGCCGCGGGTGTGGATGTGATCGTGGACGATACACCCGATTCAGTCACCGTCTCCTGCTTTGACTCGGTACGCCGCGAAATTGGCCGCCGCTCTTTGGCAAAATTGGTATTGGATGGCCGCATTCATCCCGCGCATATCGAAAAGATCATAGAAGACGAAACCAAAGCCGTCGAGAAGATCATCAACGAGGCGGGAGAGCAAGCCGCATACGAAGCCAACGTCACGGGCTTGCACACCGAAGTCCTGCGGATGATGGGCAGGTTGAAATTCCGCACCTCGTATGGTCAAAACCAGCTCGCACACGCGGTTGAAGTCTCCAAGCTCGCGGGTATCTTAGCCGCGGAACTCGGCGCGAATATAGAACTCTCCAAACAGGGCGGCTTCCTGCATGATATTGGCAAAGCCATGGATCACAATCAGGATGGCACACACGCAGGACTTGGCGCGGAATATTGCAAGCGCTACGGCGTCAACCCGATTGTTGTGAACGCCATCGCTTCGCATCACCATGAAGTGGATCAAGAGACCGTTGAGGCCGTGATCGCTGAATCAGCAGACGCAATTTCAGGCGCACGCCCAGGCGCACGCCGCGAAGACCTGGAAGCCTATATCAAGCGCATCCGCTCACTGGAGGAAATGGCGATATCCTTTGAAGGCGTACAACAAGCCTTCGCCATTCAAGCGGGACGCGAAGTCCGCATCCTCGTCAAACCTGACTCGATTGACGATCTCGCCTCCGCGCGGCTGGCGCGTGACATTGCCAAAAAGATCGAAGAGACCATGCAATATCCCGGCCAGATCCGTGTGACGGTGATACGCGAGACAAGATCAACGGAATACGCGAAATAAAAACAACACAGACCCTAAAGATTTCATTAATCTTTAGGGTCTGTCTTTGACTGAATTCCTCGTATGAAGTAATTCATTTCTTTACTGAAACTCATGAGTTTCATGCGAGGAATTTTTATTTCCCCTGTCCTTATCTGATTTGAGGAAGGCAGGAAGGGATTGGGATCGTATAATTGGAGCAGAGGTGAACCAATGACTACTTTTGAACAACCCCTCTACGCGAAGTTGCCAAGCTGCCTGTGTCCCGTCAGATAGATGTGCTGGCATCACTCCGCATTTTGAAGATTAGCCTGCCAGAGGGTGAAAAGATCAGGGCAGGTGTCAAAGAATCCCTGAAATACACGCGCGAGACAGTGCATAGGTTTAACATTACTCAGGATGATATTGACGCTGAAATACACGCAGTGCTGAACAAGGAAGTAATGAAACGTATGGTAATCGAATAATCTAATCTTAGGAGATATAAAATGTCAGAAATCAAATATGAAATCATCAAAAAGATAGGCGTGCTTTCCAAGTCCGCTTCGGGGTGGGCCAAGGAGCTCAACTTGATGAGTTGGAACGAAAGAGATCCAAAATATGATATCCGTGAATGGTCACCGGACCGCGAGAAGATGGGTAAAGGTGTAACCCTTTCCAGGGAAGAACTGCTGGCGCTGAAAGATTTACTGAATAACATTGAACTGTGATTAGGCACCGTCCATCAAAACAGGTTTGAACCGTAGAACCTGCGTAAAATGGATTACCGTCGGTTTCAACTCCAAATCATCTATCAATTCATTCAATTCATTATCGCTCAGTCTTCGTCCTTTACCTGCGTATGCGGTCAGCGCGGCTTCCAGCATATTCGTGCCAAACGAGCGGCCCTCATAACGCGGCGTGGTGGTGATGACCGTCTTCACGCCGCGCTCTTTTAGCAATGCGATATTATCTTCGGTGGTGGTGTTGGTCACCACTGTTTTACCAGACATGTTTTTCGGCATGTATTTCCGCATAAATAGAAAATCACCCGCGATCAAGTCAGATTCTGCAAAGTATTTTGTATACTTCGGTTCCTGCTCCGCGCCGTCGCTGCCGTAAAAGATCATGCTCATGGGGAAATGACTGACAAAAGGTAACATGACCCTTGCGACTCGTTTGAAGGCTGGGATTCCATAAATGGGGATTGGGACTCCCAGCGCGACCATCAAATCACCGAACACGGTACTATCTGCGACTTCCGCTACTGCTTCGGCCAACCCAAGCCGATCAATAGCAACGGGGACGAACGCCTGTTTGAAATGCGCATCTCCCAATTGGGGTTTTGCCAGCTGAAACACGCGGCGCTCGAGTGTGTGTTTGAGTCCTCTCCCGTCACAGAGTGGAGTCTGCTTGACGCCAGAGACAAGTTTCAGCGCGGCATGAAGCGGATATTCCTTTTCATCCAAACGCAGATATAAATCCACACCGCCGACACCGAAGGCATCTATCTTCCCATCCAGATCCAAATACAGCTGGCGGGCTTTTGCAATATCGCCATCTGTACCAACACGCTCAACAAGAATCTCCTGCCCGTTGAGATTGATCTTCACACTTTTATCACGCTTGGAACTTCCAAGGCTGATGCTAATTGCGTGTTTCATGATAGCCCCACAAACGGATTATTCATCTTCTCCTCGCCCACCGTCGTTTCAGGGCCATGACCTGATAACAGTCTCGTCTCATCGGGCATAGTGAAAATCTGCGTGCGGATACTATTCTCCAAAGTAGCCCAATCACCGCCGGGCAGATCGGTGCGACCAACACTTCCGTTAAAAATCAAATCGCCACAAAAACAAACGCTTCGACTACGGGTGTCCGCCCTCCGCTCAGCGCGGATATTTGCAGCATAAAACACGCAATGGCCTTTGGTATGTCCCGGTGTGTAACGCACTTCAAACTCATTAGAACCAAGTTTTAGAATTTGGCCTTGATAAAAATCAATTGTCGGTTCGGGCCCGGGGTCAATGTCAAAACCAAAGACCGCGCCACCTCCGCCCGCGCGCCAGAGGACATGGTCATCGGGGTGAAGCGCGACAAGAGGAAGGGGATTCAGCGCATCGGCGATTTCAGCGGCGCCGCCGATGTGATCGAAGTGCGCGTGTGTATACCATAAATGTCCAATCCGCCAGCCGCGATCCTGTGCGGCTTTAAGGATGATGTGGCCATCCCACGAGGGATCAATCACAACCGCTTCTTTGGTTTGTGGATCAGCCACAAGATAAGCATTGGTCTGCGCGGGACCTAAAGTGAAAGAGACAATTTCAAGCATGATAGTTTACCTTTCCAGGTTCAAGGTGACAGTCACTTTAAGAAGTGACTGTCACCTGTTCTTTTCGCGGAGAGAAGAAATAACTGACAACAATCGAGACAACAATCAACCCAATTGCAAGCGGATACACAATGAATGGATCGCGCTCAAATAAAAATCCTGCAATCGGCGGTGTGATAATAAAGATCACCGCACTGATGGTTTCCATGATTCCGTAGGTAATTCCCATTTGCGATTCATGCACGAGTTCGCGCGCCTGCGCCATCGCCATGGGGCGGCCTGCGCGAAAACCACCGAGCAGAAAATATCCCAGCGCAAAGACGGGCAGGCTCGTGCCTTTCCAAATGAACAAGGCGAACAAGATCACCAATGCCTGCGCGAACAAAAATCCGCGGCGAGGATTGACACGGCTGAATGCAATCGCTAACAATGAATTTCCCAGCGCGCCTGCTGTAAAGATGATCCCGGCTCCACTTAATGAAAGTCCGCGCACACCTTCGAGAAAGTTTGGCGTAAGCGGCTGGGATAGATACATCGAAAATATTGCAAATGCAAGAACACCCATCAGAGCAATGAAACGTTGATTACTCAACAGGTTTGGCGGCGGAGCATCAGGATCGTGATGGTCAATCGGCTGATGCTCAATGAAAAATATGAACAAATTCGAGAAAACAAACACGACCGCGGCAACCAGAAAGCTCATCCGCATTCCATAATGATCGCCGATCCACCCGCCTGTGATGGGTCCCAATACCATGCCCATGCCGAATGTCGCGGTGGTCAGCGAGAGCACGGTTCCCACAGGCCACTTGCCGCGCGCCGCAGTCACATAACTGCTCAAAGGCGATGAAACAAAAGCGGTGAGTCCATAACCGAACAAGCCGATCAGAAAAAGCGGCAAAGCCAGAGCAAACCCCATTACCAGAGTCGAGACCAGGCCAAGCGCCCAGGCAATGGTCAGCAAAGGTTTACGCCCAATTCGATCCGCAAGACGGCCGGCTGGGATATGCGTGACCGCCATGAAAAAACCGAACGCGCCCAGGATCAAACCAATTTCATATTTACCCACAAGAAACTGGTTATCAAGATAGATCGGCACAAAATTGAAAAACATCCCCTCGCCAAAGCCCCAGAGAAACAAAGCGGCGGCGACAAAAAAAAGATTACGATTCAAGTTGACTCTCCACTTTACGGATGAACTCCACAGCGGCTTCAAATACTTGACGACGAGCCGCATCCCGCGTAACAACGTGGCCTGATCCAGTCACATAAAGTTTTGTCTTGTCTGACGCGCTTGTGAGATCGGCGTATATCATCTCCAGGCTTTCCGGCGGGACGTATTTATCATCATGCGAATGGATGAGCAAAACCGGCACATTGACTTTAGGCAACGCGGCGCGCATCTCGCCCAGCAACTTGTTCAACTCCCCAATCGAACGGACGGGATTCTGCGGATAAGATACATGATCCTTCCATGCTTCCTTGTCAAACCAACCTGCCCCGGGCTCTTCATCGCTCTTCGGCATAAACGGGACAATCTTACTGATCCATTCGATGTGCCTCAATCGAGGATCATCCGGGAGTTTATACAGCGTGGACATCGCCACCACACCCACCACACGCTGCGCGAACCGTGTGGACATCAGCAAACTTAACACACCGCCCATCGAAAGCCCAACAAGGAAGACTCGGTCCACACTGCCACAGAGGAGATGAAAGCCATCTTCAACAGAAGCAGTCCAGTCGGTCCAGTGTGAAGCGATCATATCTTCGGGGATTGTGGCATGTCCGGCGAGTCGAACTCCAAGGCAGGTGAATCCTTGTTGATTGAGATATTCCCCCATCCAGCGCATTTCCTTGGGCGTGCCAGTAAAGCCATGAACGAGCAAAACCCCTGTTTTATTTCCTTGTAGAATAAAAGGCTCGGCAGTTGGAATGATTTGATTTTTCACGGCTTGATTATATCAATCAACCCATGCAAACCCAACTCGTAAGACCTCCAGCCAAAACCAACAACCTTCCCCTTGCACACCGCAGAGATCATCGAAACATGGCGGAATTCTTCACGCGCATATACATTGGATAAATGCACTTCAATCACTGGGATTTGAATCGCGGAGATCGCATCACGTAATGCTACGGATATATGGGTATATCCGCCAGGGTTGAACACAACTCCGTTCGCCCACATGCGCGCATCATGCAACGCATCAATCAACGCGCCCTCGTGATTCGATTGGATGCATTTTATTTCCACGCCCAGTTCTTTGCCTAACTCGATCATCTTTTTATTAATGTCATCGAGAGTCATCGAACCATATACTTCGGGTTCGCGCGTGCCAAGCAGGTTTAAATTTGGGCCATGCAAGATCAAAATTTTCATATTCATCCTTTCCATCACTGATCACTAATTACTGCTCACTGATCACTGCCTCTAAATCCGTCACACGCACCGCGACCAGTTCCACTCTGCCAATCTCAACTGGCAGCGCAAAGCGGATGGCTTTTGCATTCTTCTTTTTATCCACCCGCATTGCGCGGATAATTTCCTCGCGCGGCATATCTTGCGGGATGTGGATGGGCAACCCCAACGCTGATAATGACTCAGCCACCGCCTCCGCCAACCCGACGCCTGCCAGCCCAACCCGGGCAGAATACTTCGCCTCTGCCACCATCCCGATGGCAATGGCTTCTCCATGCCGCAAGTTGAATTTGCTGACAAGTTCAACCGCGTGCCCAACCGTGTGACCCAAATTCAACGCAGCGCGAAATCCTTTTTCATACGGGTCTTCTTCGATGATTTTAATCTTCACCGCCATCGCGCATTTGACGATTTCATCCAAGTTATTTTTTACCCAATCCAGTCCTCGCGTACATAATGCGAATAACTCAGGATCAGAGATAATGCCATGCTTGACCACTTCTGCCATGCCGGAGATCAACTCCGCTTCGGGTAATGTGCCAAGCAATTGCGGATCAGCCAAAACCAATTTCGGTGGATGGAACGAGCCGATCAAGTTCTTGCCTTCGGGCAGGTCAAAGCCTGTCTTGCTGCCAAGGGAAGCATCCACCATTGATAGTAATGTCGTCGGCACAGCCACCCAGTCAATTCCGCGCATATAGGTTGAAGCGGCGAAGCCTGCCATATCTCCAATCACACCACCGCCCAAAGCGATGACTGTGCTTTTGCGATCAAGTCCATTTTCAAGAAATGATTTCCATAAATAGGAAATGGTTTCGAGGTTTTTATGTTTTTCGCCTGCGGGAACAATGACAGACTTTGGTTCAAAACCCGCATCCTGTAAAACTGCCTTCATTTTTTCAAGGTGAAACATCGCCACGTTTTCATCGGTCACAATGATCGGGTTTTGCATGTAGGACAAATTGCCAATTTGTCCTACGACCACATCATACTCGCCCATCGCAGACAAGTGATGCCGTCCCAATACCACCTGCGCACGATGCGCGTTTTGTTCCGCGGTTTTTCCATCCACGTGGATAAGCAGAGGAAAGGAATTGTAATGGTCACCACGCTTTACAAGTAATGCCGTTAATTTTTCACGCAGATCACCCACCAGCAAAGGACGGTTACCAGACTCTGTGTTGAGCCTTCCAAGTAGAGTTTTCAATTCCGCCATGAGCAGGATCACTTTGCCATGGCTCTCCGCAAAAGCGCGGTTCTCGTCTCGCAAAAGCGCGCCAGCGCCAAGAGCAATTACCAAGGTAGGGCGGGTTTGTAACCCGCCAGGGTTTGTGGGATTTGTCACGCTAGAAGCGTGACCTACGGCTTCTTTTAGCGCAGCTGTTTCCAAATCACGAAAAATGGATTCACCTTGTTGTTCCATGATGCGCGAAATCGCCATACCCGTGTTCGTTTCGATCACGCGGTCAAGGTCAATGAATGGCAGTTTGAGATTGCCCGCAAGTTTTTTCCCAACTGTGGATTTGCCTGTCCCTGGGGGACCGTAGAGGAAGATGTGTGGCATAGTTCTCCATCCGTCATTGCGAGGAGCGCTCTTGTTCTTCGCGACGAAGCAATCCCCCCATGCGCAAGGAGATTGCTTCGGGCGGAAGAGCGCCGCCCTCGCAATGACGCGTAATATTTATTCCCAAAATATGTGCGCGATATTATCCATTGGCAGGTCTTCAAGTGTTGCTTTTTTCAATGTTTCAAATCTCGGTTTCATTTCGTTTATTGAATCACCGCCGAGTTTTTCGATCAGCGCGTCTGCTAAAACAAAGGCAACCATTGCTTCAAGGATGGGAACAGCGCGTGGTACGGGACAAAAATCGGAGCGTTCATATTGGGTGGGAGATTCTATCCCTGACGCAAGGTCAACTGTCGGCTGGGGAAGAAGCGTGGTGGCTATTGGTTTCATCGCCGCACGGATGACAATCGGCTGTCCGTTGCTGATTCCGCCTTCGATTCCGCCTGCGCGGTTCGAATTACGTATCACGTATTGCGTATTACGTAATTGAATTGGGTCATGCGCCTGTGTACCAACTCGTTTTGCATTCTCAAACGCATCGCCAATTTCAACACCTTTGATGGCTTGCACGGACATGATCGCCATGGCGAGTTTGGCTTCGAGGCGTTTATCCCATTGCACAAAACTGCCGAGACCGACGGGAAGGTTGAGCGCGACGATTTCAAGCATACCGCCCAAAGTATTTTTTCCGTGAATGGCCTTCTCGATTTCGTCGCGCATTTTTGCGGAGGATGATTCAACCGGGCAGCGCACATCGGATTCATCAGCGCGGGTAAAGCGTTCTTCAAAAGGCATGTTGCCAAAATCGGTTTGCACTTCGCCAATGGATGAAACGTATCCGCCGATGATGATTCCAAATTGTAAAAGGAAATGTTTGCACACCGCACCAACCACGACGCGCATCGTGGTTTCGCGTGCAGAGGCGCGCTCAAGGGCTGGGCGTAAATCCTTGTAACCGTATTTCACCGCGCCTGTCAAATCCGCATGACCTGGGCGCGGGGCGGTCATCGGCTCAATGGCTTTGCCCTTCCAATTGAGATGATCATTGTTTTGGACGAGCAGGGCAATCGGCGCGCCTGTAGTTTCGCCCGCCATGACTCCGCCGAGAATTTGAACAGTGTCCCTTTCGATCTTCATGCGTCCGCCTGAGCCGTAGCCTTGTTGGCGGCGGGCAAGTTCTTTGTTAATAATTTCAGCAGTGATAGATAAGCCAGCAGGCATGCCGTCTAAAATTGCGGTAAGTGATGGTCCGTGCGATTCACCTGCGGTTAAGAAGCGTAGCATAATTTCTCCGTGTTTCCTTGTGTACGTGTTTACCTGTTTACGTGCTTCGTGTTGCGTGTTCCGTTATGAAATTGAAGATAGCATGATTTCACGCGGTGGGTTGTGACCTGCCCAGATTTCAAAGGATAGCGCGGCTTGTTCGATTAACATGCCAAATCCATTTGTAGCAAATAAACCTTTTGCGCGGGCATCTTTCACCAGCTTTGTCTCACGTGGATTGTAGACCAAATCGTAAATTAAAGTATTTGAAGGCAATGACAGATTTGCAGGCAGGGGAGATTGGTCTATGTTTGGAGACATGCCAAGAGGGGTAGTGTTTACCAACAGGTCGAAGGTCGAAAGTCGCAGGTTGGTGGAATGCGTAATATGTAATTCGTAATTCGGAAATGAAGTTAAGAGTTGTTCGGCTTGTTCTATGCGGCGCGCGGCAATTGTGACGTTCCAGCCACCATTGAGCAAGGCGTAAACTACTGCATGAGCCGAACCTCCCGCGCCAAGTACAAGAACATTTTTATTTAATAAATCTCTGTGTCTCTGTGTCACCGTGGTTAAGAATCTTTTCAAATCAGTCAAAAATCCCTGCGCGTCGGTATTATGTCCAGTCAACTTATTATCTCGCATATAAATTGTATTGACCGCTCCTATTGATATAGAAGTGTCTGTTAATTCATCCAACAACGAAATTACATTTTGTTTGTGTGGAATAGTGACGTTAAGTCCCTGCATCTCGCCCGCGCGAACATGGTTGAGTATATCCTTCAAGCCTTGTTTGTCATCGGGGTGAATGGGAAACAGTGAATAGTCACCTTGCAATCCACATGCTTTCAATGCGGCAATGTGGAGTTTGGGCGAGAGGGAATGTTCGAGGGGGTAGCCGATGAGACCGAGGTGGAAGGATGAATTCATGGAATACGAGATACGAGTCACAAGATACAAGATACGTGTTGCGTTGTTTACCTGTTTACTTGTTTACCTGTTTCCTTTCTACGATAACTGTTTGAGTACCTCAAAATAATTTGGGAATGTTTTGGAAACGCAGGATGGATTTTCAATCGTGATGCCTTCCACGCGCAAGCCGATCAGCGAAAAGGACATTGCCATACGGTGATCGTTATAGGTTTGGATGGAAGCGGGGCGCATCGTTTCTACGGGATTGATGGTCATGCCGTCTTTATGTTCTTCCACACGGATGCCGAGTCTTGCAAGTTCGGCGCACGTCGCATGAACTCTGTCAGTCTCCTTGACTCTTGCAGAGGCGATTCCGCGAATGCGTGTGGGTGAAGAAGCGAAAGGCGCAATCGCAGCAAGAGTTTGGGCGGTGTCGGGGATGTCGCGCATATCCACATCGGCACCAGCCAATGCTTCTGTTCCAGTAACTTCGATAAAGTTCTCCCCTTCTGTAACCTGACACCCCATTTGTTTCAGAACATCGAGAAATGCGATATCGCCCTGCACAGATTTGCGCGAGATGTTTTCCACTCGGACAGTTCCACCGCAAATGGCAGGAGCGGCGAAGAAGTAGGAGGCGGCAGAGGCATCGGATTCAATGGCATACGTAATTCGTGATGCGTAATTCGTAATTGGAATTCTAAAAGATTGATATGCGTTTCGTTCGATCTCCACGCCGAAGTCGCGCATGATAGCGATGGTCATGTCTACGTAGGGTTTGGAGTTCAATTCGGTTGAAAGAGTAACCTCAATCGGGTTTTGAGCATACGGAGCAACCATGAGCAAGGCAGATAAAAACTGGGATGAAATATCGCCTGCTATCTGCGTTTTTCCACCAGGCAAACCGTTTACGATGATCTTGATGGGGGGACAAATCGTATTGCGTGTTGCGTCCCTTCGACTGCGCTCACGCGAAGCGTGTAGTTGCGTGATTGGTTGAATGATTGCGCCAAGTTGCGTAAGAGAATCAACAAGGTCGCCGATGGGACGTTCTCTCATGCGCGGCTCGCCGTCCAAAATGTATTCGCCGTTGCCAAGAGTAAGAAATGCGGAGAGAAAGCGCGCGGCTGTGCCTGCGTTGCCGATGAAGAGTTCGGCTTGGGTTGCGGGAATTTTTCCGCCTAAGCCCGTGACGGTCATTTCGTGGTTGGCTTCATCAAGATGGACACCAAATCCTAAAGTTTGCAATGCCCTGGCAAAGTAAAGCGAGTCGTCGGAAAAGAGCGCGTTGGTTAGGCGCGTGGTGCCATTTGCGAGTGACGCGATCAGCAAGGCACGGCTGGTCAACGACTTGGAGCCCGGTACGCGGATGGTGGCGGAAAGGGGGTGAGGGATGGGGGTAATTTGCATAAAAGGTGGTTGAGTGATTGGAGACTGGAGATTGGAGATTAGCGATTGGGGTGGAGCAGGTTTTCATAAGAGTGTCGTGATTCGTCGAGAAGAGTTGCCAGTGTAGGCGTGTCTTCGTTTTCAATTGCAGATTCAATCCGATCAAGCGATTCGCGAAAAACAAGAAGAGACCGCAACACATTTTGGCGATTTGATTGCAAAATGTCCATCATCATGTGGGAGGGAGTGCCTGCGAGGCGGCTGGCGGAGCGAAAGCCTGGACCGATCAATGAACCAAATTCCTGCGGCGTTGAATGCGCGAGAGCAGAGGAGAGAAGAAATGGTAAATGACTTGTGGATGCAAGGATGCAGTCATGCTCTTCGGCAGTCATTTCGATAAGATGCGCACCTATTGTCAAAATAACCTGCTTGACAGCAGATTTTGCTCGTTGGGTAGTTCGTTCCAAAGGTGTAATTACAAAGGGAGCAGTTTGATATAAATTCGGGTCTGCATTTTCCAAGCCAAGTTTTTCTTTTCCGCAGATGGGATGCCCGCCGATGGGATCAAATCGCTCTGGCAGGGTGGACATGGCTTGCGCAATATTTTGTTTCGTTGAACCAAGATCAAGCACGATACATGCGTTAGGCATGAGGGATGGCAAATGCTGAATGATATTTATGATTGACTGCACGGGAGTCGCGAGGATGAGCAAATCCACTTGCGGGAGTTCCCTCACCCCTTGCCCCTCACCCAAAAGGAGAGGGGGAACACTCTCAGCGTGGTCAATGATTTTTTTGGAAAGAGCAAGTTCGAGCGTGGGAAGATGCGAGTCGAATCCGATCAAGGTATGGCAATGCCCTTTGAGTCCGAGCGCGATGGAGCCGCCCATGAGTCCCAATCCAAAAATTCCAATTGTTGAATCTTTCAGCGAAAAGCCTTCCTCCATTTTATTTACCATCCTGCAGTGACAGGCTTCTGGATGGGCGCAACGCGGCGACCCATGACCTCGGCAATCGCTTTAACTTGATTAACCATCTCGACAAATTTTTCTGGCTTAAGGGATTGTTTGCCGTCAGATACAGCATGTGCGGGATCGGGATGCACTTCGATGATGAGACCATCTGCGCCCGCGGCAATTGCGGCCCGCGCGATCGCGGCGACATAATCGGCGTGACCTGTTGCGTGCGATGGATCAAGGATAACAGGCAGGTGAGTTAAGTTTTTCAAAACAGGAATGGCGTTGATATCGGTTGTATTACGCGTGGTCGTTTCAAATGTGCGAATACCGCGCTCACATAGCATAATCTGCTTGTTTCCGCCTGCAAGGAGATATTCGGCAGACATGAGCAGTTCTTCGATGGTCGCTGAAAGACCGCGCTTGAGTAAAATACTTTTGCGCGTTTCGCCGAGCGCGCGCAGAAGATTAAAGTTTTGCATGTTGCGTGCGCCAACCTGAAAAACATCCACATATTTCAGCATGAGATCAAGTTGAGTCTCTGACATAATTTCGACCACGATAGGCATTCCAGTTTCTTCGCGTGCCTCCGCAAGGTATTCAAGTCCTTCTTCACCGAGACCCTGGAAAGCGTACGGCGATGTGCGCGGTTTGAAGACTCCGCCGCGCAGGGCATTCGCACCCGCCTCACGGACAGCGTGCGCGGTTTCGAGAATCTGCGAACGGGATTCCACCGAGCAGGGTCCCGCGATGACAATGATATCATTGCCGCCGACTGTGAAACCATCTATCGGGATAACTGAATCCTCGGAATGAAACTGTCGTGAGGCAAGTTTGTACGGCTGGGTAATGCGCTGAACGATGTCCACACCGTCCAAGCCTTCGAAGCGGTCAACAGGGATGTTATGTGTCTCGCCGATGGCACCGATAATCGTCGCTTCGACTCCTTGCGAAAGGTGTACGGCCAATCCCATTGCTTTTATTTGTGCGATCACCGCTTCCACCTGCTGCGGCGTGGCGTTGGATTTCATTATGATCATCAAGGTGTAACTCCTAAATACAAAGGATGAATTATGAAGGATGAAGAACGTAAACAAGTACACAGGTATACAAGTCAGTTGATCGTGTTTACGTGTTTCCCTGTCTACTTTTTCACTGCGCAGTGACCAAGTCGGGTCTTAGTTTAACCGCGTCACGTAAATACACATGTGTAATTTCATTTTGCGGCATCTCCGTGTTCCAATGGACAAGCACACGAATGACTCTTGGCAAACTATTTGGGACAGGAATTTCCATCGTGCACATCAACGGGACGAGTCCCCATCCCATTTGTCTCGCCGCCTCCGCGGGAAAGGTGGATGTGAGGTCATCAGTCACGGTAAAGAGCGCGCTGCCCACGTCTTCGGGTTTCATGCTTTCATTCGCGTCCAAAATTGCTTCAAGTAATTCCCGTGTGGCCTCGAGAATTAATTCAGGTTCATCTGCTGAGATGGTTGTCGCGCCACGAATTCCACGGATTGCCATTGATTGCTCCTTGTTTTTCCTCTCCCTTTGGGAGAGGGCAGGGTAAGGGGTAATAAAAAAGAGCGAGACCAATTGGCCTCGCTCTTTACGTGAACAGAGTTTTCTGTCTACTTAAGCGCCACCAACGGCAACCGAGTCTCGGAAACCGTAATAAAAATAAAACGCAAACCAACGAGTGGACTTAAGCATGTTGGGGGCTATTCTATGCTCGTCGCGCAGATGCGTCAAGGGGTGAATATAGATTGGCTACCCCAAAAAACAAACAAAATCCCGTCTACGACTCCACTCACTGCAGATGGGATTCTCAGAACGGCATTATCCCCTAAATCTTGGGTACGATCCCAGTACACGCAGCATCACAGCATATTCCCCCAAATGATCGAGTGCACGTTTTGTTTTATCTTCATGCGCTGCGCCGATGAAGTCAATGTAAAACAAATACTCCCACGGACTTCCCTGCAAGGGACGCGATTCGATTTTGGTCAGGTCAATGTCACGCAGGGCAAACACGCTTAAGGCTTTGAATAATGCGCCTGGCACGTTCTTGAGCGTGAACACAATGGACGTTTTTGATTCGCCTTCAGATATTTTCGTTTCGTGCTGAATGGCAAGGAAGCGCGTGTAGTTTTCCGAGTTGTCTTCAATTCCCTCCTCCAGGATCTGCATCCCATACAATTCCGCCGCGCGGCGTGAAGCAATCGCCGCCACATTGCGTGCGCCAGATTCCTTGAGCATTTTCACACTTCCCGCCGTGTCGTAGACTTGCTCCACCTTAATTCCGTTATTCCGCAAATAACCCGCGCATTGTCCCAGCGCCTGCGGGTGGCTGATGGCTTTCTTGATATCTTCTTTTTTCACATCTGGGTTTGCAATCAAACAATGTCTCACGCGCAAAAGATATTCGCCAACGATGTGCAAATTATTCCGCAACAACAAATCATAATTTTGATGAATACTCCCGGCCAGGGAATTCTCAATCGGGATTAAAGCCGCCTCGCACTTCCCCGAATTGACCGCGTCGAAGACCGCGTCGAACGACTCGCATGGGAGGGTCTCCACGCTTCCAAAATACTCAAAAACTGCCTGCTCAGAATAAGCGCCTGCTTCGCCTTGAAATGCGACTCGCATAATTACACTCCTTTATTTTTCCTATCTCGTAATCCGTAATTCGTAATGCGTAACAGGCATTTTACGAATCACGAATTACGGAGTATGTGGTCTTGATACGCTCGACCACCGACTGTTCACTGATAACTGATTACTGTTTTTCCGCCCACTCAACGATCTTCCTAAAGCCCGCTTCCACATCTTCATCTGAAGCTGCTATCGTCATGCGGACAAAGCCTTCACCCTGTTCGCCAAACGCGGAGCCGGGGACGAGACCCACGCCTGCTTCTTCGAGAATCCGTTCGCAGATTTCGGTGGAGGCCATTTTCAGCGGACGAAAATCAAGGAAGAAATAAAACGCGCCCTGCGGAGGCGTGACTAGTACCTTTTCGCTTTCCAATTCATGCGACAGGCGCAAGACCAAATCACGGCGACGCGCGTAAGCGGCACGCATGTTTGCGGTGACTTCTTGAATCGCGGGGTCGCTCAATGCGAAAGCCGCAGCTTTTTGAATGAATGGCGCGACACAGGTGATGGAGTTTTGACTTGCCTTTAACGCATTCTCAATGACTCGCGCAGACGCGGCGAGATAGCCAACGCGCCAGCCCGTCATGGCATAGGATTTGGAGAGGCTGTTGACGAGTAATGTCCGTTCTTTTGCGCCGTCAAAGGCTGCTGCGCAGGTTGGACGTTCGCCATAATATAAACTTCCATAAACTTCATCACTGACAATCCATAAGTTATTTTTGGCGGCAAAGTCTTGTAGTTTTTGCACATACTCACGCATGGGATATGCGCCCGTTGGGTTGGATGGATTAGTCAAGACGATGACTCGGGTCTTTGGAGTCAATGCTTTTTCCCAGGCTTCAAAATATGGGATGAATCCATTTTCTGCTGGAGCAGGTATGCGGATAACATTTCCACGCAACATGATGGCCATGTTGGAATGAGTTGCCCATGAGGGATCGGGAATTAAAACATCATCGCCGGGATTCAAGATGGACTGCGTCGCGGTGTAATAGCCATGAATGCCTCCGTGTGTCACCAGGATTTCCGTGTGCGGGTCGTAGGTCACGCCTTCGTCGCGCATCAGTTTGGAGGCGATAGCCTGCCTGAGGTCCAGGAAGCCGCGTGAAGGACCATAGTGAGTCAAACCATCTTGCATGGCTTTGATGGCAACATCCAGAATCTCTTGCGGAGTCCCAAAATCAGGATCGCCAACATGCAGGCCTACGATTTTTTGTCCGCCGACTTTCATGGCACTAATGCGGTCGAATATGGCAACAGTAGATGACTGGCGGATGAGTTCAAATTGCTGGTTGAGATTCATGGCTGAGTCCATCGCGTAAAATTTCCGTTTAAACTTGCGGTTTGCCGAATTTACCATGATGTAATGACCCACTGAATAGATGATAAAGCGCTTCGAAACTCCGCTGCAAATCGTTTTGCTGTTTCGACGGGAGTCATACTCTCCCCAATCGTTTCCACACACGCCGAGCCGACAATGACTCCGTCCGCCAGCGCGCCGACTTGTTTGGCTTGCTCAGGTGTGCCAATGCCAAATCCCACGCATACAGGCACAGACGTGTGCTCTCGCACGCGGGCGATCAAATCGCCAAGTCCATCTGAAATGGGCGTGCGCGCTCCCGTCACGCCTGTAACTGAAACCAGATATATAAATCCCTTTGCATTGCGGGCAATCATTTCCATGCGTTCATTCGGCGATGTCGGCGCAAGCATCTGGATCAACGGCATATCGCCCACCAATGCTTCAAACTCCCCTGCTTCTTCCAATGGAAGATCGGGGATGATAAATCCATCCGCACCTGCGTCGCGCGCGTCGTGGACAAATTTCTCCAGTCCATACGCCAGCATGGGATTGAAGTAACCCATCAGAATCAATGGGATGGTCACACCGCGTCTGCGTAATTCCGCAACAGCCGCGAGCGATTTCTTGACCGTGATTCCTTTTTCAAGTGCGATCTGTGTAGCCTTTTGAATGACAGGTCCATCCGCGAGCGGATCGGAGAATGACAAGCCCACTTCGATCAAGTCCGCGCCGTTTTTTGCCAGCGCTTCAATCACGTCAATGGATGTCTCCAAATCAGGATAGCCCAACGGAAAGTAGGGCATGAAGATCGGGTCGTTTTGAAAAGCAGATTCAATTCGATTCATAGGTTCCTCATAACTGGAGATTAGAGACTGGAGACTTCACGACTCACGGTTTTTTTGCTCGTCATATCCAAAGAAAAACTTCGGTAAAAACGGTCATGCCTTTTGGGGAATCACACCAACATCCAATCTCTAATCTCTAGTCTCCAATTCTCCAATCTCTTTAATTACCGTATTCAAATCCTTATCCCCTCTTCCAGATAAATTGACCAGAATCACCTGGTCCTTCTTCATCTTCGGCGCGCGCTTGATGACCTCTGCCACGGCATGAGATGACTCGAGCGCAGGGATAATTCCTTCAGTGTGGCACAAAGTTTGGAAAGCGCTCAACGCCTCCACATCTGTCGCAGATGTGTAAAATGCGCGCTCGTTGTCTCTCATCATAGCGTGTGCGGGACCAACCGCCGCGTAATACATTCGCGCCTGCTTCGCGGACAGCGTGGGCGGTTTCAAGAATCTGTGAGCGGGATTCAACGGAACATGGTCCAGCCATGATAACGATGTCATCCCCGCCGACTTGTATTCCATCAATCGGAAAGACGGAATTTTCTGGATGCACCTGACGTGAACCAAGTTTGTAGGGCTGTGAGATTCTTTTGACGCTCTCCACCTCTTCCAAAGCTTCAAAGGCATCCATGGAAGCGGTATGGAGTCCCCCAACTGCGGCGATGATAGTGGTCTCTTCGGCGTGTGTGATATGCGGAGTCAGTCCATGCGCTTTGGCGGTATTCAACACCGTTTCAATTTGCTGACGCGTGGAATTGGGCTTCATGATGATTAACATAGAGACTCCTTTAAAGGATGAAGAAAGTAATCAGTTATCAGTGGTCAGTTTTCAGTGGTGAGTAATTGGTAAATGGTAATTGGTGTGCGAAGACAGACTTCATTCAGTATCTCACAATACAACGGCAACCCACGATTATCGTTTTTCCAATTTGCGGCAAAAACGTGGAACGTGCGCTTTATGTCAAGGACGTTTCCGTTACTCAACAAAATACCTATAGGCATGTTCACCCTCCCGAAGGACATCGGGACGATGTGAGCGACAGCGAAGGGTCTCTAAGATAAGCCACTAATGACACAGAGTGGCATTTCGCATAGAATAACGGTGCTCACCCGCTATGGCTATACTGAGAATGACATTGCGTAAGGTGAGTGATTAAGCTAAATATCGCGCTTTTACGGTTTCTCCAACCCATGCGCGGTCAACAATTTTTCATTGTCCAAAATCTCCATCGTCGAACCATCTGCCACAACTCGTCCTTCATCCATAACGATCGTGCGTGGGAAGAGTTCTTTCACCAGCGCCATATCATGTGTGGAGACCAACATCGTATTTGGTAATTCGCGCAATAAATTAATTAATGTCCGTCGGGCGCGCGGATCGAGTCCAGCGGAGGGTTCGTCCAGGATCAAGATACTTGGGTTCATGGATAAGACAGTTGCAATGGCAATGCGTTTTTTCTCTCCTGCACTTAAATGATGGGAGAGGCGGTCTTTATAGGAAGACATTCGCACCGCTTCGAGGGCAACATCCACGCGGGCACGCACTTCATCTTCAGGCAAGCCCATGTGAAGCGGACCAAAGGCCACATCCTCAAAGACGGTGGGAGAAAATAGTTGGTCGTCTGGATTCTGGAACACGAGTCCGACCATTGCGCGGATAATGGGCAAATTTTCACGTGTGAGCTCCATGCCATTCACCTTGAGCGTAGTCGAAGGGTCGCCGCGCCCGCCCAAAATCCCGTTCAGGTGCAGTATTAAAGTTGATTTGCCCGCGCCGTTCGGTCCCACCAGCGCAACCTTGTCGCCATTGCACAACTTAAGCGAAATGCCATCCAGCGCAACACGACCATCGGGATAAGAGAAATGCAAATCCTTGATAGTCAACACCTCGCCGTCACATTCGAATGTCTGAAAATTTTTTATAGCATGAGTAACTGGCATCACAACCTTCCAATAAGCTGAACTATAGATATGGCCGCGATCGCAAACGCAGTCACGAAATAATCTCGCTGCTTCATCTCATGCGGATTCAATGTGTAAAGATGGCCGCTATAACCGCGAGACAACATGGCATTATAGATGCGCTCACTACGCTCATAACTTCGTAAAAAAAGTTGACCCGCCATATTGCCGGCTATTTTCGCACGCCACGCCACGCCTCCGCCCGACCTTTGACCTGCCACTGCCGCCGAACGGGATTCCCTCGCCCGAATCAGACGGAGGACTTCATCCGTCAGCACAAATAGATAACGATAGAGGAAGGCAATGATCGTGGTGAGTATGGCAGGTACGCGCAAATGTTCCAGCGCGTGGATCAGATCTGGAAAACGCGTGACCGCCACAAGCAATATCGCCATTTGCACCGAAAGCCATGAGCGGATCAAAATACTCACGAATCGCAAAAGTCCTGCGTCTGTGATGGTCAAGTCCCACATCAAAAACTGGAAAGTGGAAATTGGCTTACCGGGAATGGAAAATAAAACTGTGATCGCGACCAGCGCAAATGGCAGGGCAATAATGGAGCGTTTGAACGTGTATTCAATCCCCAACTGCGAAAGTAAATTTGCAGCGATCAAAAATATCCAGGCGGAAACAAAGGAATACCATGCGGCATCAGGCAGCAGGGTATTTGAGACGATGTAAATAACCGTCACGAGAACCTTCACACGCGGGTCAAGGCCGTGAAGAAAACTCGATTTTTCATGATAACGGTCGAATGCGTCAAAGTGCATGTTAATCCATTGTGTGACGATATTACGCTTTTGCCCTCATGCCGCGCCCGATTAATACAACGACCGCGCCAACGACGAATATACCGATCACACCAGCCACAATGGTGGAAAGCGCAGTTTCGCCGAGAAATGGAAGGGTGTAATCAGGGATGACTTGGTATGATGCGTCCAGACCTGCGTCAATGAAGCCCATGTTAATCGCGACACGTTCCAGGCCATCGGGGTCGCCGGAGGCGAGAGGGGAGATCAATACAACAGCAAGCGCGATCAATCCGCCTGCCAAAATCCAGCCGCGTCCGCCTTTGGCAGATTCGGAACCTTCGCCAAGCAGGTCGGGGCGGACTTGCAAGATAAAGGATAACGCCGCAACAGTGATGAACGCTTCGCCCAATCCGATCAATGCGTGGATACCGAGCATGGCAGGGATGACAATACCCAATTGAGAAGTTCCGCTCAACCAAAGTTGCAAGGCAGTGAACAACGCGCCCGCCATGACAGACAACCACGCGGCAACTCCAGCCACAGAAAGTTTGACCACCTTGGATCGACCAGCGGCGCTGCGATACAATCCATAACCAATTGCAGCGGTAACCAAGCCCATGTTTAGGATATTGGCTCCCATCACGAGCAATCCGCCGTCCTGGAAGAGCAGTCCTTGCACAGCCACAACTGCAGTCATGACAAGCATCCCTGCCCAGGGGCCAAGCACAATGGCGGCCAGCGCGCCGCCCAGCAAGTGACCGGACGTGCCGCCCGCAACTGGAAAGTTGATCATCTGAGCGGCAAAGATGAAGGCCGCCATCACGCCCATGAGCGGCACTTGTTTTTCGCCAAGCGCTTTATTCGTTTTGGAAATGGCAATGCCAAGGGTGATGATCGTGATCACCCAACAGATGATGGACACCATAATACTAAGGAATCCGTCGGGGATATGAAGAGGGACAGGTGAAAAGTGCATGTTATTCTCCTCTTTGACAATCGGGACATAGACCGAAAAACGTGACGTGGCTGTCGGTTAATTGATAGCCGCTGGCTGACTCTAATTGACGGTAAAGTTTTTCAAGTAAAGAGTGCTGCACCTCCATTTCATTTCCACAGTTTCGACATTTCAAATGATGGTGTTTATGACGCGCAATTTCATAGGCAAGATGTCCATTGCCCATGTGAGCGGGACGCGCCAGCCCATTCTCCGCGAGGAATTCCAGCGTGCGGTAGACGGTGGGTTCAGTCAGGCCGTCCAATTCCCTGGATGCTTTTTGGTAAACTTGAGCGGGTGTAAGGTGCTTTCCAGAATGGTGTAAAACATGCAAAATCGCCAGTCTTTGCGGCGTCATGCGGTAGCCGCGAGAGCGGAGTTCGGGAGCGTAATCAGCAGAACAAGTCATAGGTCTCCTTATTGCAACTTTTTGCAATAACACGATATAGAATAACATGGTTTAGGGTTTCTTACCTTAAAAATTCCTCTTTCTTCTATCTTTATGAAAGAAGAAAGAGGAAAGATATGAAGCTAATCCTCGTCCAGAGCGGAGCCGCACGCACTTACTCTAGTGTGGCGTAGTCGAAGGACAGGTTGATATGAAGATTACTATTCTTGATAATTCTGTCCTTCGACTACGGGCTTCGCACACCTGCCCTGGCGGGCGGTGCCAGGGAGAACAAGAACGCTCAACCCTCCGCTCAGGACGAAATTTTTTATGGTTCCCAGACATAGTGAGCAAGCGCAGTGATGTAAAGTTTGCCTTCGACAGGTGACATCCCCACTACCCAAGTCTGCCAGTCCAAGCCGCTGTATAGATCTGTGCCGGGAAAATGCACGGAATAATAGTTCATATTGGGGTACGGCCATTCAGGGAGATAAGTTGCACCGCCAACCTTGAGTTGATTACAAACAATCACAGCATTGGATATGAATACTTGCTGCAGTGATGGCAGGATGATTTCCTTGAATGCGCCCAGGATAGGTGCACCACTGCCGAAAGACAAGCCCCAGTCTGCCTGATAAGAGGATTCAAAGACAAATTTGGCATGTTCGATATCGTAATTGATCACATTGCCGCCGCGGTAATAACGCACGTCCATTCCAGAGGCTGGCGAGACAAGCGATGCAAGCAAGACCCCGTCCTTTGTCTGAATGGCGTTCCGCAGGGATGTAATCAGTTCAGTCCCACGCGGGTCGTTACAAAAAGAGGGTGCGCTTGTCGGTGCAGGAACGGGGGTCTGCGTCAGGACCGGGATGGCAGTAAATGTTGGGGATGCGATCAAGGCCGGCGAGGGAGTAGCAGGCGGCAGGGCGGTGGGAGGCGGAGGCGCGTCCACAGGAATGGAACAGCTTGCGAGAGTCAAAATAACCAGGGCGGGTATATATATTTTGGGATTCATTCTTCGACCTTTCAATAAAAAAACCGGTGGGGGATTCAGTCAGTTGATTGTACTCCCAAGCATTCGAATCTTCAGCCATTTTTTATTATCCGTATAATGACCTCTGCCAAACTGACGATCTGTGTAATGTCCACGCGAAAAATAAGATCGTCATTGAACAACAAATGCGGCATTTCTATTGACATTTTGTATGTTCCGCATATAATCAGCCGAAATAAACAAGGCACTGACGAGGAAGAGTACGCTTGCACGACGGTTCAGAGAGCAGGTAGAATGCGGTGAGAGACCTGCCCGAAACGACAATGCAGAATGGTCCTCCGAGCTACAGAGAAGAAAGGGCAATCGCCTGAGTAATTTTTGTCGGAATGCTCCCGTTATAGAGCTAGAGCATAACCCTTTAGGGCGTGCTTGAAAGAGTGAGGCTGGCTTCCCGTTGCATCATAACGGGAATTTTTCTTAATCGCCATTAGGTCAGCCTAAGTTGGGTGGCACCACGGATGCAACAGCGTTCGTCCCTTTTGGGATGAACGCTGTATTTTTTTACCCCACCCTCTTCCAAAAGGGAGAGGAATAAAAAAGGAGAAAAATGGACGAACCGATTGAACCCGAACCGCTGGAAGCAAATCTGCAAGAACGTGCCATTGAAACGCTCACCGATAATTCATTGCCTGCCGCGCAGGTGATCGAAGAGCAAAGCCATGAAACAGACGCTGCGCGAAACTACGCGCCGCGTTTCATCCCATAATTCATTTTTTGGAGGAACCCATGTCCAGCCAAACCCGCTTTCTTTTGAACGAAACCGACCTGCCAAAGTTCTGGTACAACATTTATGCAGATAGCCCGGTGCCGCCTACCCCGGTCCTGCATCCTGGCACGATGGAACCGGTCACCCCGGACTTTTTATCCGTGCTCTTTCCAATGGAGTTGATCATGCAGGAGATCAGCTCAGAAAGATATATTGAGATCCCCGAAGAAGTACGAGAAGTTTATAAGTTGTACCGCCCAACCCCACTCATGCGCGCACATAGATTGGAAAAAGCGCTCGGCACACCCGCGCATATATATTACAAAAATGAAGGCGTTTCGCCCGCAGGCAGCCATAAACCGAATACCGCCATCGCACAGGCCTATTACAACAAGATCGCTGGCACAAAAGCATTGACCACAGAAACCGGCGCGGGTCAGTGGGGTTCTGCGCTGGCTTTTGCATGTAATGTCTTTGGGCTTGATCTTGAGGTGTATATGGTGAAGGTTTCATACCATCAAAAACCATACCGCCGCAATCTGATGGAGACTTATGGCGCGAAGGTATATGCCAGCCCTACAGACCAGACAAACTATGGTCGCTCAGTATTGGCTGAAAACCCGGATAATCAAGGCTCGCTTGGCATTGCGATCTCGGAAGCGGTCGAAGCCGCCGCCACGTCCAACGGCGCGAAAAAATATAGTTTAGGCTCGGTGCTTAATCATGTGTTGTTACACCAGACCGTGATCGGCGAAGAAGCATTGAAGCAAATGGACCTGGCGAATGAATATCCCGATGTTGTGATTGGCTGTGTGGGCGGCGGCTCGAACTTCGCAGGCATTGCATACCCATTCCTGCGTGAAAACTTAAAGAACGGCAAACGCATCCGTCTCGTTGGAGTGGAACCAACCGCCACACCTACTTTGACCAAAGGTGTGTACACCTTTGATTATGGTGATACAGCGAAGATGGCTCCCATTGTAAAAATGCACACTTTAGGTCACGACTTCATGCCGCCCGGCATTCACGCAGGCGGCCTGCGATATCACGGCATGGCTCCAAGCATTAGCGGGTTGGTAGACGCAGGCTACATTGATGCAGTGGCTGTCAAACAAAAAGAGACATTTGAAGGCGCTGTGCAATTTGCAAAGGCAGAAGGGATTGTGCCTGCGCCCGAGTCCGCACATGCTATCCGCGCGGCAATTGATGAGGCATTGGATGCAAAAGCCAAAGGCGAGAAGCGCATCATTTTGTTTAACCTTTCAGGTAATGGCAACTTTGACATGGCCGCGTATGAATCCTATCTTAGCGGGAAGTTGGAAGATTATGAGTATCCTGCCGAGGCGGTGAAAGAAGCGATGAAAAAACTTCCTCAAGTAACACTGCCTGCTTGATCATCCACACTCAAAATTAAAAAACGAAGCCCGACTCTGTTGAGGCGGGCTTCATTTTTTTATCATCATGTATTTAGCTCTGGCTCGTTTCCCCAAATGCGACAACCACGATATGTTGATTTAAGAACTTTGGGGCTGCTCCATTTTTTGAGACAACCTGCCCTAATGTATAACCGCCAGCAATGGGAATATTTTCTCCCAGAATTTCCTGTACGGCGGCAATCTCTGCCCCGGGCTGGGCTTTCAACAGCATTTGCCAGGCAATATCTACAAGCACAAGCGCGAAGGCGGGTTTCGAATCACCAAGTTGCAAGAGGGCTTGCTGTGTGGCATGTCTGGCGGCGTTCTCGCAGCCGGCGCGGTTTCCAACCAGTAAATAGGCATCAAAGCCTTCCCGAATGGCGGCGTTCATACTAAAACTGCCATCTGCTTCCACGCGGATCGGGGCGCGCACAATCATCTCATCGCCCTGCTCAAATCCGATGGGATATAAACGCACAAGATAGTTCAAAGGAGGGAATGCCCAATCACGGGCGGGATACCCAAAAAGGGCGGCGTAAGTTTCGGAGGCAGGATGCTCATCCAGCGTGCGCAACGAGAAGCCGCGAGAACCTGTGACTCTGAATTGACTGCCTACCGGATTCCAGCCATGATCGGAACCCACTCCCATTTTCAGGTTGCCGCGTAAAAAGGCTGCCACCAATGCGCTGCCGTCACTTTTATTCCCAGTCATTTGATACGTATTGCCGGTCTGCAAATCCCCGCTGGAAAGCCCTCCAGTGATATTTAATGCGGAGGAGATCGCGCCGCAAAACTGCTCGGCATCGCCATTAAATCCATCTGCAAAGAAAAGGACGGATTGACGCTCAGTCCGCGCCGCGGCATATTCCTCGATCTTTAAGGCGGTTTCACGCCCAGACTGTGCATAGCCCGGTAACCAGAGCGTATCCACCTGGAAATCACCACTGAGCAAAGCCACCACGACAGAATGTGGATGATGCCCGCTATGCGTGAGTCCAGCAGGGGAACTAAAACCGATCATGGGTGTATCTCCCAACAAACTGGAGACTCCGCTTAAAACTTCACGAGGTTGGTATTGATGAGAGGCAATCACCACGGCAAAGCCCGGCGTGTTTGCACCCAACTGATTCAAGGCCTGATGTGCGGCTTGTAAACCGGCTTCACGGCCATCCAGCGCTTGTGTAGAGCCTACGGATGCAAACAATGTCATATCGCCTCGCTACTCTTCGGCAACCGGGATCGTGAAATGGAAAATTGTACCGATACGATACTCACTTTCAAACCAGATACGCCCGCCCTGCATTTCAACCAGACTCTTGGTGATGTTCAAACCGAGTCCTGTTCCGGGCACTTCACGCGCTTTGGGGTCATCAGAACGGAAAAACTTCTGGAACATTTTTTGCTGATCTTCCATCTTCAAGCCGATACCGTTATCCTTTACCCACAGGTGGATGACACGTGGAGCGCCTTCGGCATCCCATTGGTTTGCAGTTTCCTCCACCCCCACTTGAAGGATGCCGCCTTCAGAGGTGTATTTGTGTGCGTTGCTCAGTAGATTCGTGAGCACCTGCCCCACGCGGATCCGGTCTGCCCACATGCGAGGCAGATTTGGGGGGGTGACAATTTCGAGAGTTTGTTTTTTGTCTTCGATCTGGCGCTTTATGGTGCGGACAACTTCCTCCACCATGTCTGCGGCCTGAGTGGCTTTATATTCAAGCAGTAAACGCCCAGCCTCGATCTTGGAATTATCGTTAAGGTCAGACACCAATGTGGACATGCGTTCGACATTGGATTTAATGGTTTGCAGGAAATTGGTCTGCATTTCATTGATCTGCCCGACTGCGCCGCCAGCCAGAAGTTCTGTATATCCTTTAATGGAGGTCATTGGGTTCTTTAATTCGTGCGCGACAAATGAGACGAAGTCGCTTTTGGCAAGGTTGGCGCGTTGAACTTCGCCATACAATTGCGCATTGGAAATGGCGATGGCGGCATGATCGGTGAGGCGGGTAAGGAAATCGATATCCCCTTGCGTATCGTTCCTGCTTTCCAAATAGAGCAGACCAATCACAGCCTTTTCGCGACGAATTGGAATTACCATTTGAGCATGTGAATTGACAAGGAATTTATCTTTTTTTGCGACAAACGCCATTTTTTGCGGCTGCCCCGTTTCCACCGCGAGGGCCATGGCGGGCAGTTTCACTTTCAACATTCCATCCGGGAGATTTGCCATCTGCTTATCAAACCCCTGATGTGACATGACGCGCAGTTTTTCCCCTTCCAGCATACCGATCAAACCCGCTTCAGCGCCGGATTGTCTTAATGCCCAATCCAATGTGATGCGCATGGCGCGGTCCATTTCAAGGCTGGCATTCAATTCACGGTCAATCCGTTGCATGACCGAGAGTTCTTCCACGCGGGCCGCCAGTTTCTGGTCTGTGAGCGCATATAGACGCGCATTTTCAATGGCAACTGCGGCCTGGCCTACAAAAGCGGTCAGCAGGATCTGGTCATCATATACAAATGGAAGACCATCTTTGGGGTTGATCACTTCAATCGCGCCAATGACTTGGTCTTTAACTTGAAGAGGCACAGCCATCAATGAACGGCTGACAAACCCTGCCTGTTGGTCAACACCCTTGAATCTATTTAAGGGCGGCGGGTCTTTGTTTTCGATGACCGGACTGCGTGTTTCCACAGCGCGCCCAACTATACCCGCACCAGGCGGCAGACGGTGACCGATCAGGTTTGAAGGCAACGGTCCATCCGTGACTCTGAATACAAGCTCGCCGGTTTGGTCATCCACCAAAACCAAACTGCCCGCTTCACATTTTAAGATCCCCACAGCATTTTCGAGGATGTTTTGCAACAAGGGGCCCAACTCAAGCGTGGATGTCAATTGACGGGCAATCTCATTCAAGGTGGAGAGCTGGCGAGCGCGCTGCTGCGTCTCCTCCAACAGGCGCGCTTTTACGATGGCTCCGGCAGTTTGATCTGCTATAGCCTGCAAAAGTTCAAGCTGACCGTGTGTATAGGTAATCGCGCCATCACGGCTACCCACTGCCAAGGATCCGATGGTTTCAGCGCCTGCATTAAGCGGCACGCCCATCCAGGCAAAGGTGTTTTTCAATGCAGGGATATGATTGCGCGCCTGACATTCACGGACGTAATCCTGTGTAATAATCGGGCGACTCTTGCGGATCACCTCCGGGCCGAGCCCGGTATTCATCGAAAAAGGCAGGTTCTCACGTTCTTGAATTCGTTCATTATTCTCAACACAAAAGCCGTAGTAGTAATAGTCACCATCCTTGTGATACAGCGTGATGTGAAAATGCGAGGTGGGTATGATCTGAGCGGTTTGGGCAAAAATTAGTTCGAGAACATCATCGAAGGTCAGGGTCACGTTCACGCCTTGAGCGACGCGGGTAAGCGCATTCATTTCCAGAATTCGACGCTCAAGATGCGCCACAGTTTGCACCCGTTCAATTGCAATGGAGGCCTGGTCGCAGATGTTTTCAAGGAATCTCAAATCACGCGGCGCATATGGTTGACCGGATAATCGCGGTCCTAAGGCCAACCATCCATTTAAACGTTCCTTGCCGGGTAACACAATAAACAAACGCGCGCCAAGCAATGCAAGGCGTGATTGCTCGGATTGCAAGGCTTCTGGCAGGGCGGCAGTATTATCCAAATACAATGGCAATCGTTCGGTTTCAAAGAAACGCGGAAAAGGTCCAGTGGCATTAAAACGGATGTCACTTGTGGCACGGTGGTCAGACCCGGGCAGGGCGGAGAAAACGTCGTTAAGTGAATCGTAGGTATAAACATGGATCCGGCTCGGGGTCAGTGTGGAGGCGATCTGTTCCCGCAGGATTACACCCAGCGAGTTGAGGTCCAGTGCAGTGGTGAGCCGGCGGGAAAAATCTTCCAATTGTTCTACAAAAGCCCGCTCACCACGGAAGAAGATCATATCCACCAGACTTTGCAAGCGCGAGCGCAACGGCTCAAGCAAAATGGCGATAAAAAAGATATATGCTCCCACCAGATACGAATTGTTTGCCGGCATGGAATTATTGAAGAGCAATCCCACGCCTGTAACCAGCAAGGCATATCCGAGCATGACAACTACGGTAAGCAGGACATACATGAATCCGCGCCGGACGATATCATCCGTGCGGAGGAATCGAAAACGTAAAATGGTATAGCCAATCACCACAGTAAACAACTCGAGTGACAGGAACAAATAGGGCGAAAAAATGGCCGGTTTGTTGAAGCTAATTCCAAGCCAGATGAAGACAGGAACAAATGCAAAAAGCGTGCCGATCAGAATGGCGCGTGCCTGGGTCTTTACCACGGGAGATTGAGCATAAACTGCATGATAAAGATTGATGCAGATGTAAAATAAAATACCAATTGCAATTAGACCATAAATAGATTGCCAACTGTGGATGTAGGCGGTTGGCTGACTAAAATCATAAAGTGTGGTGAAGGAATATATGGCCAGAATCAGCCCGGCGAGTAGTCCGCCCCAGCGCAGGTAGGGACGATTGAAGACAACACGAGGCTCAATAGGGAAAACAAGTGCGAGGTTGATCAATGCTCCGCCAGCAAGCCCGCACGCCAATGTCCAAATGACCGTGAATTCGTGCGTAGTGATCAGGTTGAAATATACGCCTGTGATGATGGCAAGCGAGGATGTAAATAAAGAAAAGGCGCGCCCGGCAGGCTCATTGCGGCGAAAACCAAAGATCCATAAACTGACGGCCAGGAATATGGCACCTAAAAGAGAAGGCACAATAAAATATACTGTTCGGCTGGAGGAAGGAAAGGAATATAAAGTAATCTCGAATGTACGTTCTTCCCCGCTCGTTAAAAGCACTGTTGCTGTTATTTCCTCGCCGGGGAAACGTCCCTGCAAAATATCATGGACTTCAGCCGAGCTGCGCACAGGCATATTATTAACCGCAATCAACTGATCGCCGGCTTCAACTTTGCTAGATAAAACCCATGCAGGGTCAGTTTGATCTGGTCCGCTGCCGTTGAAAACCAGCGTGTGTTCGTAAAACGCGCCGATGAAAGGCTGTTGCAGCCAGCGGTTCGCCAGAAACAAGCCGCCTAAAAAGATCAGCACTGCAATGACCTGATACGCGAGGACCACCCACTGAAGAAACTGGCTGATCAAGGATGTCCTGCGTTGAAAGCCAACCTGCGCGACAGGCTGTATGCTTTGTGCGGTCATAATGTCAGGATTTTACACTACAACCCCACCATCGGTGCATGGTACTTTCATGACAAAGAAGTAAGGTCAAAAAAAGAGAGACTACGGGATCCCGTAATCTCTCAAGGTCGAAAAAATTATTGACTAAATATCCAGATTCCTGACGCTCTTTGCATGGGTTTGGATAAATTTCTTGCGCGGGTCCACAGCATCGCCCATCAGCATGTCAAAGGTGCGGTCAGCTTCGGCGGCATCTTCCACAGCCACCTGGAGCAGTGTGCGATTGGTGGGATTCATGGTCGTCTCCCATAATTGATCGGGATTCATTTCACCAAGACCTTTGTAGCGTTGAAGGTTGGCCTTCTCGCCAACCTCTTTCACAGCCTTATCCTTTTCCTTATCGCTGTATACATACTTGACCTGGTTCTTGTAAGCAATGCGATATAACGGAGGTTGTGCAATATATAAATGACCGTCTTCGATCAATTGCGGCATATATCGGAAGAAGAACGTGAGCAACAAAGTACGGATATGACTGCCGTCCACGTCAGCATCGGTCATGATGATGATACGCCCATAGCGCAGGCCTGCGAGATCAAAGTTATCACCAATGCCCACGCCCAGCGCAGAGATAAGAGACCTGACTTCGTTATTTCCAAGAATTTTATCGAGGCGTGCGCGTTCCGTATTTAAGATCTTACCGCGCAAAGGAAGGATGGCCTGGAAGTGGCGGTCACGTCCTTGTTTGGCTGAGCCGCCGGCCGAATCTCCTTCGACGATATAAAGCTCGGTCTTGGATGAATCACGCTCGGAGCAATCTGCCAGTTTACCGGGCAAGGTAAGTGACTCGAGCGCCGATTTGCGGATGACCAGATCACGCGCCTTGCGGGCTGCATCACGCGCGCGGGCAGAGGTGAGACATTTGGAAATAATTGCCTTCGCCGCTTGTGGATTCTCATCCAGGAAGGTACCAAAGGCTTCCCCCACAATCTGCGTGACATAGGTCTGCGCTTCGGGGTTCATCAATTTAACTTTTGTCTGGGATTCAAACTGCGGATCCGGATGCTTGATGGAAACGATCGCGGTCAAACCTTCGCGGGTATCATCGCCGGAGAAATTCGGGTCGGCGTCTTTGAGCAAACCATTCTTGCGCGCATAATCATTGACCACGCGGGTCAAGGAAGAACGTAAACCGGTGAGATGCGTGCCCCCGTCTATTGTATTGATCGTATTTGCAAAGGAGTATACAGATTCTGTGTAAGAGTCTGTGTATTGAATGGCCGCCTCAATGCCAATGCCTTCGATGTCTTTTTCAACATGCACAACAGGATGAAGCCCCTGACGATTGCGGTTCAGGTAGCGTACAAATGAAGTAATACCGCCTTCAAAATAGAAGGTCATTTCACGGTCAGCGCGTTCATCCTTGAATCGAATTGTCACGCCGCGGGTTACGAATGACATTTCACGAAAGCGTTGAACAAGCGTGTCGAAACGATAATCAATATCTTCCGTGAAAATCTGCCTGTCAAATTTGAAGGTCAGTTTGGTGCCTGTTTCGTCCTTCACTTTGCCAATTTGCTTAATAACGCCCTGCGGCACGCCGCGTTGATACTTCTGCTGCCACCACTTGCCTTCCCGTTTGATCTCGGTCACCACCCACTCAGACAGGGCGTTCACGGCGCTGACACCGACACCATGCAAACCGCCGGAGACCTTATAACCGCCGCCGCCAAATTTTCCCCCCGCGCCAATCACCGTCATGACCACGTCAACGGTTTCCATCGGATGTCCCTTCGCGTCCTTTTTGGAAGGGTGCGGGCCGACCGGGATACCACGACCGTTATCCTCAACCGTCACACTGCTATCGGCGTGGATGATGATATGGATGGATGTACAATACCCAGCCAGCGCTTCATCAATGGCATTATCAACAACTTCATAGACAAGGTGATGTAACGCTTTAATATCCGTACCGCCCACATACATGCCCGGGCGTTTACGAACGTGTTCAATCCCTTCAAGAGCTTGAATGGAACTTACGTCATAATTTATTTTCTTCTCTTTTTCAGCCATAACAACCTCCGGCGAATATTCTTTTAAGCAGAGCAGGTGTTCTCAAACGCTGATTTTGCAAGCGGCCCTTTAGAGAACGTACCTCTACGTAGTGTTTTGCGTAAGTCCTGATTCTATCCAGTTAAGCCTGTTTGACCGCATTGTTCGGGCGCAATTTTTCGATCACGCTTTGCAGCCAGACGCTCATATCGCGATAATAAATGAAACTGCCGGCCAGTAAGGCCGTTGTGACAAAAGAATGACCAAAAATGCCTATCAGGGTCATCCACGAATCTTCCGGGGGAATGTTCCACAAATAGTTCAAACCAAAGGAAAGCAGAAAAAACGCCAGCACGAACATACTGCTTGTGGGAAGTGTAAAGCGGGTCAGTTGGATACTGCTAAGGATGGATGTGATGACATTTTGTTTCTTCACGAAAACCCCATGCGGCCAAAAAAATATAGGTACGATCAACCACATGGAGGCCAGGCTGAGAAACAAAACGAATAAGTTTGCAAGAAATGCGTTCCACTGAAGCACCAAAAACAGTATTGTGAAAAGCGGAAAACCGACCATGATCAAAAACAGTATGCAAAATATGGAAATAAGAATAGTCTGCAAGATGGCGCTGGAAGAGCGTATGCCAGTTTGGTCTGTGGCCGGAATTGCAATCCATGCCACACTGCGGAAGTAAAGTCCGCCGCCGATCCAGCCGAGCAATGTGAGCAGGAAGATCCAGGCAGGCAGGCTTAAACCACTGACCTGCAAAATGGTGGGCACACCCAATGGGGTGGCAGATGACTCCTGAGGCAGGAGCAGGCTTGAAATCCCGATCGGTAGCGTCCGTAAGATCCAGAACAGATTAATGTGTGGAATTGTACGTTCGTACAAATCCAGAAAACCTTGAATATCCTGTGCTGGCACCCCGCCTCTTTGCCAGATCATGACCACATCGTTTTTGATCGAGTTGAAGAGCGTGTCCATTCGCAGGCGTGGACCAAGCCAGAAGAACAGGTTTAACAAGAGCGGTATCAGAATCGCAGTCATGTGAGAAGCGATTATGTCAAAGCCTGCTTTGATGGAATTAATAATACCTGGCGGCGGTGGGAGATTTTCTATTCGTGAAACTTCCATAACGTTTTGATTTTACCATACCCCTGCTTGCGTTCATGCGCCCGCGCAGGTACAATCTTTTCATGCAAGCGAACCGTTCCAGCCTGCCTTCTGCAGATCGTATTGGTGTTTTGATCGCGTCTGTTTTACTGACTTTTGCGCTGACCAGACTCATCCAATCCCCCCGCCTGACTTTGACCCTTTCCTTGCCCGGTTTCTATTATGCCTTGCCGCTCACACTTGGCACATTCATGACCCTTCTCGCCGCAGCGTTGACAGCCGCAGGGATGGACTGGCTGATCCGCAACCATCCCACACTTGAGAAAAAAACAACCTTTGAGCATCTAATGCTCCCCACGATCACAACTTATGTGATCGGCGCGCTGCTGGCTCTCCTTCCAGACGGCAGGTTATGGTGGGTGGGATTTGCATTCGGCTCAGTTTTGCTCGTGGCTGTTTTTATGGCGGAATATATCACCGTTGATCCATCCACACCGACTTATGCGCTGGCACGCGCGGGACTCACGGCGCTGGCTTATGCCCTCTTCCTCATCCTTGCCACCTCGCTTCGGTTTTCAGGCGCGCGCATGTTCGTGTTGGTTCCGGCGGTCTTTCTGTTTGCAGGATTGATCTGTCTTCGCACCCTGCATCTTGACGGCACAGATCGTTGGGATTTTCCCTGGGCAATCGGCATCGGCTTGATTTGCGCGCAGATCAGCGCAGGTTTGCATTACTGGCCTCTTACCCCCATTCAATTCGGACTCGCGCTCACAGGCCCGTTTTATGCGCTGACGTTGTTATCTGTCGACCTTGCAGAAAATATTCCCTGGCGCCGCGCAATGGTTGCTCCAGCTATCATCGTGGGACTGGCATGGACTACTGTGTTTTTGTTATAGCAATGCAAACCCTTCGCCTTTCAAAAGAACAACTTCAAAAGATGATCGCCTATGTTGATTCGCATGCGCCTCTGGAATCATGCGGACTTTTGGCAGGGCGCGATTCAAAAGTGGAAGCAGTGCTAGAGGTGACGAATCAGGCCCAAAGTCCGTTGCGATACGTGATGGATCCGATTGAGCAGTTGCATGCCTTTGAATGGATCGAATCCAATCAAATGGATTTGCTCGCCATCTTTCACTCGCATCCAACCGGACCTGAAACTGTTTCGCCCACCGATATCGCGGAGGCCGCCTATGCAGTTATCCACATCATCCTCGCCCGCGTGGACAGTAGGTGGCGCGCCCGCGGCTTTTGGATCGAAAATGGCGGTTTTCTTGAAGTGCCTTTGCAGGTCGTATAACAAGCAACCATCTTAAAGTTTCTGTGTTTTTATGACTACACTTCATCATTACAAGGCTCGAACAGGTGCGCTGGTTTCGACCGACCCGGCCATCAGGAATTGTAATGACGTAATCTACCGGAGGAGTTTTGATGCAAACTGTAATCAACCTTGGGATTATCCTTTTGGCGTATGTATTTGGCTCGATCCCATTTGGATTGTTGATCGTTAAATTGAAAACAGGAAAAGATATTCGCGAGGTGGAAAGCGGCAGGACGGGCGGAACGAACGCTATGCGCGCTGCAGGGTTTTGGGCGGGAATCGCAACCGCCATACTGGATATACTGAAAGGCGCGGGAGCCGTATGGATTGCACAATGGCTCACCCCCGATCATCACTGGGTGCATGTGCTTGCCCCGCTGGCCGCCATCCTTGGACATAACCATTCGATCTTTTTGCCCGAGCGTGATGAAAATGGAAAATTCATTCGCTTGCGCGGCGGCGCGGGCGGAGCGCCCTCCGTCGGCGGCGCCATGGGGCTTTGGCCTGCCTCCATCCTGATCATCCTGCCGCTCGGCATGTTGACCTTCTTCACACTTGGCATCGCTTCGGTGACTACGATGGCCGTGGCCTTATTCGCCATCATCATCTTCGCCGTCCGCGCCTCGCAGGGACTGTTGCCCTGGAGCGACGTCTGGTATGGCGTTGGCGCAGAGGTCTTGCTCATCCTGGCGCTGCGCCCCAATTTGAAAAAATTATTCGAAGGCAATGAACGCGTAGTGAAATATAGCTTGAACGGCTGGTTGAGAGCGAGGCATGAGGGGAAAGAGTCCAGTAATCAGTGATGTGTATACTGTCATTTACACGGAGCGCCTCCTTTTTCAGGCAGGAAATGTTCAGGCACACCACGCAGGCCTACGGTTAGCGAAAGAGGCGAAGAAAAAAAGCCGGGCGACAACATTCGCCCGGCTTTTACGTCAAATCATTTTATCGGGTCGGAACTGCTTCCGCTTTTGGAAGCGCATCGTGGTCGGGCAGGATGGCCTCCGCGTTGTGAATGGCCGGGATGAAGTATCCAGCGAGGCCAGCGAGAATGCCGCCAAAGCCGCAGAAGAAAATGATCAAGCCCATACCCGCGCCAGGGCCTGTGCCAACCAGCCATCCGAATGTTTCGGAGAGCGTGCTGGTCACACGCATTTGCGGCTCGAGGACAAAGTCTGCCAGGGTGCCTGCGATGATCGGCGAGATCGGATTGGTAAACCAGGCGATGAGACGGCGCGCGGAGAAGACGCGCCCCTGCACATCCGGCGCGACTTTGGACTGCCAGATAGCCTGGTTGGAGGCGTTGACCAAAGGCCCGACGATGGAAGTGAAGATTGCGCCTGTGATCCAGATTGGCAAGCCTCCTGCCAAACCGATAATTGACATGCCAAGCCCGGAGAGCATCCACCCGAGGAGAACGCCATGCACTCGGCGTTTGAAACCGCCCCAGGCGCTCATCAGAATACCGCCCACCACCCCGCCGACCGCGCCAGCCGTCTGTACCGAACCAAGCATGAGACTATCATTGCCGGTGCGGGAGAGAACCATCGGGGCAAGCAGGGTGAAGCCGATGCCAGCGAAGAGGTTGCCGACAAAGAAGATCAATTGCAAGCCCAGCAGGCTCGGGCGGGCAAAGATGTATTTGAAACCGTAGGCGGCTTCCTTCCAGATACCGCCCTTCCCATGCTCGCCTTCCTCTGTGCGCGGAGGCTGGGGGATATGGACGATCATCAACGCGCCGATGGCAAGCAAAAACGTGACCACATCAAAAAGCAGAACGCCGGTCAGGCCAATGATGGGAAGCAATGCGCCAGCGAGCAGGGGGGCAATCACGTGCGGCCCCGCTTCGACCAATGACATCATGCCATTGGCGCGGCCGTATTGTTCCTTTGGAACCATGGTGGTAATGGCGGCGGAATAGGCAGGCCACTGAAACGCCATGCCGAGGCCGTAGATGATGGAGGCAAAATACAAATGCCAGAACTCAAGGATGCCCAGCCATTGGAAAATGAGGATCACAATGGTGGCGATGCCCGCCCCCATGTCGCTGACCATCATCATGAGTTTGCGGTTGTGGCGATCCACCATGACGCCGGCAACCGGGGAAATCAGCAGGAAGGGGGTGATAAAGAAGACCTGCATCAGGCCAAGCGCGGTGGCGCTTTCTGTTTTCTGGAACATGAAAATCGTGAGACCGAACTGACTCATTGCGCTGGCAAGCACGGAGATGATCTGTCCGAGCCAGACGATGGTAAAACCAAACATACCAGTGGGGCGTTTTATAGAAGTTTTTTCCATGTATTATTCTCCGATTTTGTGCTCGTAACACATATAAACTATTGCCAAGTTTATAACAGACGGTTCCCCAATTGCCAAACATAAGTTGTCAAACACACCAGATTGAAAACCTGACTTTCATTCACAGGCGATCCCTTCTGCGTTTGAAAAGAGGCACACTTTCAGCACCAAATATTCGCCGTTATCAATAAAAAACGGGTTATTGCAACAATTTACAAAGGTTGAACGTCATGTCACACTCGCCTTTCTTGATAAACTATTCGACAAAAATTTCAACATGTTCGCCGTCTTCTTCGTCAACCACGTCGATAATTTTGCCCATTACACCCATACGCAAAGCTTCCATTACATTAGACATATCCACGCCCTGCACTTCGGGTGCAAAATGAGCGCCGATCTTCATGCCTGCGTCTACTAACGCAAGCGGGATTTGAACAGATGCCTTTGATCGGCCTGTGCGAGTATCCGTCACGCGGATACGCAGCCAGCGCGCACCACCCCCCGCTCCAGGCGGACGCGGCGGTGTGGGAATCCCGCGGCGCGTTTCGCTTAATGCGGACAGCAACTTTGACCCTTCGTCGGCGCTGATCTTTCCCTCCTCGATCAACTTCAGGATTTTCATTCTCTCTTCGCTGTTTGCCATGTTCTTCATCTCCTATCTATTTTCCATTCGTTTGGAGTGCAAATCCCAAACGAACGAAACTATTTAATATAGCCTGCAACAACAGATACACCCTCATCCGCTGACTCTTCCGTCCCTTGGGTTTCAGCTTTGGGAAGTTTGAATTTCAGCCATATAGGGATGACTGACAGTAATAAAACCACCGCAGTCACTGTAAATGGAAATGTCGGGCTGACGCGCTCCCACATCTGCGCGCCGATCCACGGGGCAGGCAGTGAGATGATCCCCAAACTGGTGCTGAACAAGCCAAATGCCATGCCGCGATTTTTCTGAGGCACAGCCTTGCTAATGAGAGATTGATAGGCAGGAGTAGAAATACCCGCGCCCATGCCCGCAATGCCCCAACCCAAATAATACATCCACTTGATACCTGCAGGGATATTGACCAGAACGAACAAAGCACTGGACAATAAGATCATTCCAGCTGCAATCCCCACCCGCTCGCCGGCCTTGTCCGAGAGCCAGCCGCCGGGGATGGTAGTCAACATCATGGCTAAGCCAAAAAACGACATGACCCAGCCGATCTGTTGCAGAGAAAGCCCGCCGATCTCCTGCATATATACAGGAAAAAGATTCCCGGACAACTGAAAGGAAGTGTCTCGCAAGCCGTCTGTGATCAACATCCAGGTGATCAGCCCGCCTGAAAAAACCAGGGCGACCATGGCGCGCAGGTTGATTTTCAAACCATCGAACGTAAGTTTATCCGTCTTCGCAGACACGCTTTTTGCCGCCTCACGCGCCATGCTTAAACGCATCAGCATCGCAATAAAGTAAAAAATGCCAGCCACCAACAGCATCAACTTAAAGCCGTATGTCCCAGCCAGCCAGCCGCCCAGCGGAGGTCCCACTACAGAAATAATCAAAAAGATTGCCTGTGAGATTCCAAAGACCTTGCCGCGATTCTCCTCGCTTGAATGTTCCGCAATGAACGCATCAAAGCTAGGTCCAACCAGCGCTCGCGCCACTGCCCCAATTGCCACGGCCAGCAAAAGCCACTGCCACGTATCCGCCAGAATGAGAGGAATAAAACCGATCACACCAAATACGCTTCCGATTGCAATCGCACGCAGCCTGCCCAACGTATCAGAAACCCAGCCGCCCAAAATTTGCAAAAGCAATGGCACGATCTGCGCCAGGGTAAAAAATAAACCAATCTGGGTAATCGAAGCGTTTAAGTCCTTGAGGTAAAGCGGCATCAAAGATTCATACATACCGCCGCCGATGTTGGCGAAGATCATCGCCGTCAAAAACAGGATCAACAATCCGCTTAGTAAGGGTTTCTTTTTAATCGTTTCCATTTTTATCCAATAAATACCTGCACACGCTCACCGTCATCGCTATCATTCACATTAATGATCAACGGTTCTGTGATGGATTTCGCCATTGAGATCGCCATAACTACTTCATCCACTGTTGTTCGTTTTAAGCCTTCGATGTGCGAGCCAAAATTTTTCAAAAACCAGCTTACCCATCCAAGCGGAAGAGGCAGAGCAATCGTAATATTTCTCGGCCACTCATTTTGGTGTGAGCGATCCACGTTCACGTACAACCAACGCGCAGACCTGCTCCCCGCTCCCATCGCGATCAGCAAAATACCCAACACAAACGGCATGGCCATACAAAAAAACCAGAAGTTCAAGCCCGCACGCTGCGCGTGTTGGATGGAAAACATAGCCCATGCGCTCAACACCGTGAAGATGACTCCGACCCAAAGCGGGATCATGGCGAATCGCAGTGCGCGTTTGCGGACTTCCTCAAACTCTGGAGCATCGCTTCTCGCTTCGCGTCCACCCGCGGTTGGTCCCCCGTAGGGAGCTGTGCTTGCTTTGATGACTTCTATCTCCTCCTCTGCAGAATCTCCCAATGCTCGCATCAACGTCGCGGCTTCCTCTGCGCTGATCTTTCCATCCGCAACCATCTGTAAAATTTTCCTGCGTTCTTGAGATGACATTACGAACCTCCTTCCAGGGCTGTCAATAATTTTTCAGCCTCTTCTGAGGTGATCTTCTTCTCCTGTAACATCTTAAGGATCACCATGCGCTCTTGGTCAGATGCTTGAGGCTTGGGCGGCATTGGTACACCTTTTGGTGAGAAGTCCCAATTCCAAGGACCAATTTCCAAACCACCTCTGCCGCGGCGGGAGCGTCGTTCTGCCTCACGAGTCTTATTTTCAATACGGCGCGCCGCTTCCTCCACTTTACGCTGGGCGCGTTGGGTTGCTTCTGTTACATGACGTGAAATCCGCTCGCCAAAACCTGACCAATCCAGGCCAATGCCTGCGAAGTTACCAAAGTCCTCAGCGGATTCACCGGCATCCGCTTTATTGCTGACACGGATGTCACCTCCCGCATTCAAAGCCATTGTGGCTGAACCATCCCCGAGGGTAATCACACGACTGGCGGCATCTTCATCTTTCTCAACCCCTTTCCAATCGACATCAATTTGATCTGCATTGAGTGTCAGTTTGGCATTGGCCTTCGGAGGCATGACCAGTAGAATATCGTCACCTGCCGTGACCGAATACACGTTACCAGCCTGTGGATTCAAATACATGACCACATCCTCGGCTACATTCGCGTTGACATTTCCACGAACATCACGCAAAGCAAGGTCATTGGCCACCGTATCGAGGCTTACATTTCCATCCACATCACGGATGGATACGTCGCTGTTGGCGCTTTTGATGGACAAATGCCCCTTCGCGCCTCGCAGGCTAAAGTCGGCATGAACCGTATCAATCGAGACAGAATCCACATCACGGATCGAAAGGTCACCCCCGATCTCTTTCAGTTCAATGCCGCCCATCACGCCTCGAATGGATGCATCCCCGCCAATTTTATTGATAAGGATGGAAGCGGCTTGGGGCACTCGCAAGGAAAGATCGTCATCACAGGAGAGATTGACCTGGTCGCCATCCTGGCTGACATGCATTACATCATCATCGGCTTTTAGGAGGATGTCATCCCCCTCCCAGCCGACCAGGCTGAGATCGCCGCCGATCGATTCAATTATTATCTTTGGTGCAGGCCCTGCAGAAATAGTTTTGGACATGGTTTACTCCTCTTCACCGCGCAAAATGCGCATGGCTTGATCCGCAGTGATCCTGCCGGCTTCAAGGTCAGCAATGGCACTGCTTCTTTTGTCAGCGTCAATTTCCGGAGATTCATCCTTGCCAGGTTCATAGCCCAAGGCGCGGATGACCTCATGTAACCGATTGCGAATGGTTGGATACGACAACCCAACCTCCTGCTCCATGCGATTGATCTTGCCTTCGCAGCGCACGAAGGTGAAAACGAATTCCAATTGTTCGGGAGTCAAATTTGAAAACTGTCCCATTGCAAAATGACCTTCAATGGAAGTATCACAAGAGGAGCAGTGTAATCGAGTAACTTCCAATTCAGATTGGCAGATCGGGCAGATGGTGGGTGCTGGTCGCATGGTTTCATTTCTCCTATGAGGTGGCAACTTAATGGGTTATATTTTGTAAAATATCCTACGCTCTAGCTTTTTTGGCTTTGCCTTGTGAATACCCCAACTGGTTGGTTTGCAAAGTTGCAGTATAACGAGCCTGCAGTTTTTCACCTTTTGCAACCATCCAGGCTCCAAGGGCAGCCAGCCAGCGATACCGATTAAAAGAGGTACCTTGCATGGTTTTCCAGGCTAATTGAGAATCCACATCTTTATGGTTTCTCTCTTTAGCCAGTTCCAGTAAATCTTCAGTCTGAAAATTGTTCATGGTAATTCTCCATTTGTAAATCAAAAGGAAAACAAGTTGCCAAAACCGAAAACTCAATATTTTCTCTACGTTTCTAATGAAATTATAGGCTTTTTTTTAATTTTGTCAAGTAGGAAATCAATAATCTCAATATTTACTTAAATATAATTGAATTTATCCTTGAAAATAGTAAAGTATCCACATTTTTTGGAGGTTAATCATGATGCGCACGCTCTTTTACACACCCGGTAGGCCTGTCCGCTCCGATATTCCCCCTTCAGAGTTCTCCCGCCTTCTGCGTGACAAGCGCGGCATGTTATGGGTTGACTTTATGTCAGAACCGCCTGAAACAGCGCTGCCCATTTTGCAAAGTTTCGGGTTCCACCATCTTGCCATAGATGATGCATTACAGGAGACTCACGCACCCAAAATAGATGATTGGGGCGATTATCTTTATATTGTTTTAAATTACATGCGCCTGGTAAAAGACACTGAATCCTGGGACACAGAAATCGATGAATTGGATATCTTCCTCGGACGCAATTACGTCATCACGCATCATGACAATCCCATAACATCCATAGATGAAACATGGGGTACAAGCCAGCGCGATCCACGCTACGCGCAGGACGGCGCAGATCATTTGCTTTACAAGATCATTGATGAAATCGTGATGAACTACATGCCGGTCATCGAAAAAATAGATGAGGAAATAGATATTATAGAAGACCAGCTTTTTGACCGTCCCAGCTCACAAACACTTGCAAGACTATTCACACTCAAACGGGTTCTGCTTGCCATGCGCCGCATCCTGCTTCCCCAACGTGAAGTGCTCAACAAAATGGCGCGTGACGATTACCAGGTCATTGATCGCAAAGACCGCATCTTCTTCCGTGATATTTACGACCATCTCGTGCGCCTGCATGAGGTGAACGAAAGTCTGCGCGATCTCGTGGGCGGTGCGCTGGACACTTATCTTTCCGTCATCAACAACCGCATGAACGAAGTTATGAAGACCCTGACCATCATCACCACCCTCTTCATGCCTTTGACTTTTGTGACCGGCTTCTTTGGGATGAATTTCTTCGCGGCGAATCCCCCTTACGCAAGTTGGACTCTACCAACGATCTTTTATGGGACCCTGGGCCTGATGCTGCTGACCCCGGTCTTTATGTTCTTCTGGATGCGCCGCCGCACCTGGGTCTAGTGCCCAGATTCTGACATCATCAAATCCTTGACACAGAACAGACGTTCGAGTATTATTTGTAGCACAAATGAGCGAAGAATGCTCGGCTGTGCCAGGTATCTGGCAGGAGGCATAAAATGATGATGATGGTCCGAAAGAGCAAAGGGTTAGGCGAACGCCACCAGAGAATTCTGGATTTTATTGCATCCTATCAACGCGAACATAAACACCCCCCTTCAATCCGCGAAATAGGCGAGCATTGTAATATTTCATCCACATCGGTTGTAAATTATTATCTCGATCAGCTTGAGAAAACCGGTCACATCGAACGCGATCGCAAGATTTCTCGCGGGATGCGCCTGACCGGTAATACCCCCCTCGGTGACATGTTCCGCGTGCCTATACTAGGAGTCATCCAGGCAGGCGAACCCATCCCCGTTCCCGCAAATGCAGATTTCGGCTCCTTCACTCCCGAAGACTCTGTAGAGATCGCAAGTTCACTCATGCCAGGAAAAGAAAAAGGCAAAGAGTTGTTCGCCCTGCAAGTTCAGGGGGACTCCATGATAGACGCCATGATCAATGACGGCGACATCATCATCCTCAAACCGACAGAGGATGCGCGCAATGGCGAAATGGTGGCTGTCTGGCTATCAGACCGCAATGAAACCACTCTTAAATATTATTACAAGGAAAAGGACGGTTACCGTCTGCAACCTGCAAACCCAACCATGAAGCCGATCATGCTCAAAAAGACCGAAGCCCTGGAGATCAAAGGCAAAGTGGTAATGGTCATCCGTAAAGTGGAACGGTACAATTAATAACTCACATTCATGTCACCCTGAGCGACAGCGAAGGGTCTCTACAATAATCTCAGAGATTCTTCACTACGCTCAGAATGACATTGCGTAAGGCGAGTTAATAAGAACAACAAAAAAGTAAAGCGGGTAAGTAGGATTATAATAAACGTATGAACAGGAAATTCCGCCCGCGAGTGCGTGCGCTCAGACTTGCAAGAGAGGTCCGTGAACGGCTGACCAAAGAGTTGGGACAGCCCGTTAAGGTCATCATGTTCGGCTCACAGGCGCGCGGAGACCCTGAAACAGATTCCCTTCGAACGCATCCATTCCAGCGGATACATCTTCCTCGTCGAAATGATCTACCTGACCCACTGTCTCGAATTCAGAATCGGCGAGTCACCCACCTATTTTGCCGACCGCAAATTTGGCAAATCCAAAATGTCGTTCAAGATCCAAATCGAAGCCGCGCTGCGCATCTGGCAGGTGCTGTGGAATTACCGAGACCTCAAGAGGGCTGGCATATCCGCTAGAATATGACCGATGCTGTTTTCGGACGTTGGAGTTGGAGGAGATCAGTGAGCCGGTATCGGTGAGGGTGATGCGGGTTTGACCCGGTAATTTTATGGGCAGGTTCTCACTGCCCGCAACATTATCGTAAGAGATCAAATCTCGAACGTGAATCAAGGATAAGTCATTCTTACGTTGTCGAAGAAATAACCCGCTGTGATTCCGTTCCTGTAGTCATCCGGGGTTCGCGCGGCAAAGAGTCCGATCCACCCGCTGTCATACGTCCCATCCTGCGCGGATGTTAGAAACTGACCGTTGACATAAAGGGAAATCGTTTCTCCAGAAACGGATACTTTGAGAACATTCGGCGTCTGTCCCCTAGCGATGAGTCTCGAAGACGTCCAATCGATCAATATTTTCCATGTTTCTCTACTTGCTTGATCTGCCCGGTGCAGGGCGAAAGAGCCGTTCGGCGAAACTTCGAATACGTAAAAATTATACGGGGCCGAACGGCGGAAAACAATCCCGCCAAAACCGCTGTTTGATGTTGAAGACAGGTCAAATTCCAAGGTGAAATCATTGAAGTTACCCCGGGAATCGCCTTGTAAATATTGTATGTAATGCCACGAATCAGTGCCGAATACGGAAAGACGATACCCTCCGTCATAATAATTGCCGTCGTGGTTTTTATCGCTGCCTGTGGTCCAACCGCTGGTCGGATCGTCAAAATGATCCGCGATCAGTACCTTTATGTCGGATGATGTGTCGGTCGTGGGTGTCGTTGGCGATTCTGTCGGAGGGATGGATGTGGGCGGGGGAAAACTTATCGTTGTCGGTTCTGGTTGCGCCGCTGGCAGGGCTGGCGCCTCCTCCGCGGAAGGTGTAAGCGATAATTCCGGAAACAACAGGATTGCTCCAATAATCACTACGATCAATGCGCCTCCCAAGCCCCAGGCCCAGCCTAGGATACTGCGAGTCGCAGGCGTATTTCGGGGTTGGGTCACTCCAGCGTGTTTGAATTTATAACCGCAGTATCCGCACACTTTGGCTTTATCGGGAATCTTGTTTTCACAATTTGGGCAGACCATGGTTTTCTCCTTGATAATTGGCTGGGCGTCGCGTGGAATCGCACGACGCAATTCCTAAGGCTCATCCAGCCAAAGATAACAACTTACTGCTCCGGATGGGTTTGACGCCCATGGATCCAAAGGTATGTCAACGCTGCCACTCCATCCAAACGGATCAACGGCGCTCCAGTTCCCATTTGCATCAGACCACAAGACTTGAAAATGGAGATGTGGTGATGAGGCGCAACCGGTCTGTCCTGATAAACCGATTTGCTGTCCCACTTGAACTTTTTGGTCTTCCGCCACATCAATTTGGCTCAGATGGTAATAGGCTATCAAATATCCCTCCCAGGCGCCATCTTTTCCGTGGGAGCGGGTGTCTACAATAACTCGTTTCACCACAGTCTTGCAAGGGACATTTCCTGCCGGGCATGGAGGACTTCCAAGGCATTCAGGCTCAACTTCCTCTCCAGCAAACCTAATCCATCCCTCCGCTGCGGAAAGCAAAGGAGTTCCTTCGGGCATTTCCCAATCAATACCTGGATGGCCATCATATCCTATATTTGCGCTTCTTTCCCCCCGCCAAGTCACAATGGATTTATTCCGTTCTTGTGTGGGATATTCGTGGTCGAAGACGTTCAACAATGAGAACTTTCCAATAAACGGCCGATATAGAAATCTATTCTCGCAGCTTTGAATGGATGCGCGGCTTGCTATTGTGGGTATCTGAGTCGAAGAAGACATCGCTGTAAAATCGGGCTGGTTTTGTATAATTGCCGAACGGTTTTCGCTAGACGAACCCGCCCACACGAGGATGATTCCAGCGATTAATGTAACCAGGGCACCTCCCAATCCCCAAGCCCAGTTTGGTATGCCTTGTTTTACCACCGTTGATTGAGCAGGGATCCCTGGATCTGCTTTTAGCCGATGCCCGCAGTGACCGCAGACTTTGGCTTTATCGGGGATTTCATTCCCGCAGTTGGTGCATTGCATAATCATGTCCTTCCTTGTTAGGGTAAACGACGCATGATTTCAGCCTTCCCATCCCCAGGCAAGACCGCCCAATTTTCGGATGCGTCGCCGAAAAACGGCGAACCGGAGCCGGTGTCTACATCAGGTATCGCAAAATAATCAAGAGACTGACCAGTCAGGCGCAGCGCGTTTCCATAGCCCAGCAATATCCGGTTGTCATCAAAAAAACAGAGGCGTCCAGAATAGTCATAAGTTTTATCCAGTTTTTCAGGGTGACGTGGGTCGGAAATATCCCATAGCGTAATTGGCAGATCTCCGCAAGCAATAAGCAGATCGTTTTTCACGATCAGATGATAGGGAGTCTCTTCAATCCATTGGCTGCCAATTTCGATTGGGCTGTTGGGATCGGTGATATCGAAAATCCCGAGCATGTCGCGTTCGGGATTATTGTCCTCCCACCAACTGCCAGTATAGAGCACATTTTGGGATACAGCCACGGACCAAAAATACTCTTTTTCGTCATCAGCCGAATAAACCTCGATCAGTTTTGGGGATGTCGGATTATTCAAAGAATAAAAATAAATTGAGCCATGCCCAACGCCGATTAGCAGATTCCCTGCCGATGTCATATTACTTATCCACCCCGTTTTTTCCTGATTCAGGATTCTCGGTCTTAGCGGATCGCCTACATCTAGCGTCATCAGCCCATGACGTCCAAATAGATATAGATAGCCTTTTGTGGCGATCATACCTTGATAATCGCCGAAATTTAGTTCGTTGACCGCTTGCGATGTGTTAATAATTGCGTGCCCTCCCTGATCCAGGCTTTCCAGATCAAAGATATACATCTCGCCGTCACTTGTCATAAGCAATAGATAGGGCTCGATAATTTTTCCTGCGCTCCAGTTTATCCAATCGTCGTCTTCGAGAGTAAAGACGCTCTGATACTGGGTCTGCGTGTCTGTTTCTTGAGTATTTGTTGGGGATAATGGCGTAAGCGAAGGCACCTGTGTCGGGATGATCGCGGGAGGAAGAGTTGTGGGTGGAGGGGGCTCTTGCGCATTTTCCCGCCTCAAGTTTGCGACGGTAAAGATGGCAATGCCCAAAAATACAACCAACCCCCCGATCAAGCCCCATGCCCAGACCGGCATCCCGCGTTGGGAAGAGACTGGCTGTGAAATCGTTCCTTGAACCGGCGCGCCCGCCTTCAGCCGATGCCCGCAATATCCGCAGACTTTGGCTTTATCGGGAATTTTATTTTCGCAATTTGGGCAGATCATTTTTGTTCTCCTCTCAGGGTCTCTACTCTGGCAAAGAAACTGCGCGTCATTTTCATCGTATCGTGATGACTTCCACATCCCCTGTTTTTCGATCCACGGTCACGACCGCTCCCACGGTGAATTGCAATGCGCTTCCGTCCTCCGTCTGGGCTGTGACAGTTTTGGTATAGGAGTAGGACAGCAACGGCTCCCCGTCGCCTCCTTGAATTTCCTGCACCCGTGGCGCGACATCCGCCAGTTCGGGGTAATAAGCCGCAATGATCGCGCCAGCCATGTCCCTGGCTTCGCCTTTGGTCACGGGGTATCGCAATCGGTCCATTCCGAAACCGATCAGAAGAACAGCCATTGCGAAGGCGAGCGCGCCGAGGGCGAACTTTTTTGGATTACGCCTCAAGGAAATCAGACCTGCCCCCAGGCGGCGCATTCTGGAGCCCGTCAATACGGCGCCACATTCCTCGCAGAACTGCACGCCTGCGCGGTTGCCGTGTCCGCAGGCGGGGCAAACCACATTTGCCATTGGATTCACGCCTTGCGTTTGTCCTCTCTTTGCTGAAATTGCCCGTTGTTTGGGGGCAAGTACCGAACCACATTCCTCGCAAAATTGCACCCCGGGGCGATTGGCATGCCCGCAAGACGGGCAGGCTATGCTTTCACGCTTAGCCGCAGACGCAACTCGCACAGGTTTGTCCAATGCCTGCCCGCATTCCTCGCAGAATTTCACGTCAGGACGGTTGGCGCGCCCGCAAGAGGGGCAGGTCATTCCTTCATGTTTAACCGCAGACTCAATTCGCGCAGGTTTGTCCAACGCCTGCCCGCACTCCTCGCAAAATTTCACGCTTGATCTGTTCTCAAAACCGCAATTTTTACATTTCATACCGCCTCCCGATTAACGGTCATATGGACTCGTGACCTCGTTGAACCACATGTTAGCCATGGACCCGGCACAGGGTTCATCCTTAAGCGTGTCCCCACGAGGGGGAAGGCTCCCACAGAACATTTCTTTCCCGTCAGCGAGATCCTCGAAGGAGATGCCATGCCAGGCATACTCGCCCGGATAGCCCGGTAGTTCGTCCATCAACTGATCCGTCAGTTCCCCCACGTTATAGTCCGGGGAAATATAAGGCAAACCGACCTCCAGCCTGCCCGCTTTTGAATTGGCGCAATCTTCAGGATTGACATTACATGATGCTCCTCCCAACAAATCCACGTTAAATGGATAATCTTCGCAGGCATTTGCCGTTGGATACATGGCATGTTTGTACTCGGAGACATACAGAATCGGGTGACTACCTGCATAGAACTCCAGACCGTTTGCAATTTCCTCCTCGACAGGGATCGGATCCCCCACAGCGGCATATCCTTCGTGATGCCGCTTCCAGTCGAAATGGGTCAGGGTCCAGGTATCGGCGGAGCCCGATCCCGCCACGAACATGCGCAAGGCTTCCGTATCCCCGGGATGGCCTACGATACCTTCTCCTACATTGCTGCCGTGTGCTCCATAGATGAGTGCCCCACCATTAATAAGGTTTTTTAGTGCTTCCCTGCCGATACAGGTACTCGGGGAAATCAGGCATTTCCATGTCACTATTTTTACATCCATACACGCCAAAATATCCGATGTTGAATTGATATCAATTTTTCTCTACCGTACATGAGTTGGTACCTCTGGCAGGCTAAAAAGGAAGACGGGTTGAAAGTCTAGCGAATGCTTCAATGCGTACTTTAGCCAATCGAGTCCCAAACGGAAGAGACTTTTATCGCGCCG
>Ga0194119_10000631_pt1 | contig 66824 bp, 67 predicted proteins | sample TA2MahC100mmetaG_FD_148620 | JGI IMG/M metagenome (GOLD analysis project Ga0194119, IMG submission 148620) | Freshwater microbial communities from Lake Tanganyika, Tanzania - TA2015018 Mahale Deep Cast 100m | ecosystem: Environmental > Aquatic > Freshwater > Lake | place: Tanzania: Lake... | reverse complement strand
AGTACACACGCGAAGCCCTCGCCGTGACGGTCGCCAACGAGATGGGACCATCAGAGGTTCTGGAAGCGCTTTACCCCTTACTGCTCAAACGAGGGAAACCTGAATATCTGCGTTCCGATAATGGCCCTGAGTTCTGCTCCGAACCCTTCACAGATTGGCTGACCAAAGTCGGCATTAAGCCGATCCGGATCTATCCCGGGTCACCCTGGGAAAACGGCTATAACGAGTGGTTTAACGGAACACTTCGCAGAGAGGTGCTCAACACTGAATGGTTTAGCACACCCCCCAGGCCCAAACTCTCATCAATCAATAGCTCAACCAATATAACCATATCCGGCCCCACCACGCCCTCGGAATGCGGCCGCCGGCACCCGAAACATACTTAGTAAATCCACAAATCACTGGTACATAAAAATGGGAGCGGGACACCTCAGACCCAAAGGGCGCCACTGCCGCTTCCAGCGCGGCGGCGAGCAGCGCCGGGTGCGCGTCCAATATCGCCTGCTTTGCTTCCTCTGGCGCTTCATCCGGCAACGGGTGATCGCGGCGCCAGAAGCGATCCGTCGCCACATAATCCGCCAGGATTTGCTCCCACGAAACGCCAAGCGCGGTCAGGATCAGCGCGGCACCAAGCCCTGTTCGGTCCTTCCCTGCTGAGCAATGAAACAACAGCGGCCGGCGGTCATCCTCCAGGATCAGATCACAAAGCTGTCGATAGACCGGCAATTGCTCAGTCGCGTATTTCAAATAGGCAATGCCGAGCAGCCGCGTCGTCTCCGCCCGCGTCGCCGCGCCATTGGCCAAAAGATCACGGAGAGATGCACCAATGCGCGGTTCAATCGGCAGCGGCACGGCCCGCGCACCGGGCGGCAGGCGGAAAGGGGCGACGGCGGCTTCATGCCTGCCGCGCAAATCGCATAAGGTGCTGAGGCCCGTCGCCTCCAGCGTCAACAAATCCTGATCGGTCAGCCGGTGCAGCGCATCGGACCGGAACAGCACCCCATGGCGTAAAGCCCGGCCCTGATGGCCTTGCCAGCCCCCCAAAATCCCGGAGGTTGGAAGCACCTTCCAGCAGCAAAAGCCGGGGCAGAAGCCGGGGCAAAATCTGGGTCATGAGCGATTTATGTCACAAAGCATGGCGCTGGCCATGCGGCGGGATTGTTTCACGCGGGGCAAAACTATTTTAGAAGGCAGGCGGCTTTTGTCATCTTTGGGAACAAAACATGGGCACTGCCCTGGAAATTTTGATCATCCTGCTGCTGGTAATGCTGAATGGCGCCTTTGCCATGTCGGAATTGGCCATTGTGTCGTCCCGCCGCTCCCGGCTGATGGCCATGCAGAAGCGTGGCGTGCGCGGCGCGGATACGGCGCTTGCCCTGGCCGAGGACCCAAAGCGTTTCCTGCCGACCGTGCAGGTGGGCATCACGATGGTCGGCATCATCGCCGGTGCCTTTGGTGGTACGCGCCTTTCCGGCCCCGTGGCTGCAGGCTTGGAAATGCTGCCCTTCACCATGCCCTTCGCCCAGGAAGTCTCTTTCGCGCTGGTGGTGCTGGCGATCACCTATCTAAGCCTGATCCTGGGTGAGCTGGTGCCGAAGCAATTGGCCCTGCGCCAGCCCGAGAAAATCGCCATTCTGGTCGCGCGACCCTTGGCGCTGCTGGCGCGCCTTACCGCGCCAATGGTCTGGCTTTTGGGCGCTTCTTCCGCGCTGGTGCTCCGCTTCTTTGGCCCGGTGCGTGCTCCCGATCAGGCTGTGACAGAAGAGGAAGTTAAGGCCGTGGTTGCCGAAGGTGCCCAGGCTGGCGCGCTTGAGACCGAAGAACGCCACATGATCGAACGCGTGCTGCGCCTTGGTGACAAGCCCGTGCGCGCGTTGATGACGCCGCGCAATGACATCGTCTGGCTTGACCGGGTCAAGGCATTGGAAAACCTGCCCGAAAGGCTCCGCGGCGCGCATGTAACGCGCTTCATTGTGGCGGATGGGCGGGTCGATAATGTAGTGGGCGTCGTCGCGGCCAAGGATTTGCTGGATCAGCTGCTCGCCGGCGGGCCTATGTCGCTTGATGCTGCCCTGCGTCAGCCCTTGGTGTTGCCCGATACGCTGACCGCGCTGGATGCGCTGGAACGCCTGCGCGGCGATCCGCTCGGCATGGCGCTGGTGATGGATGAATACGGGTCCTTCGAAGGCATGGTGACCGCGTCTGATCTGCTGGAGGCGATCATTGGCGAATTGGGGCCAAGTGAGCCCATGCCGGCGGAAGCCGCGGTGCTGCGCTTTGATGGATCCCTTTTGCTGGATGGCAGCATGCCGTCCGATGAATTGCGCGCGCGGCTCGACCTGCCGGAAATGCCCGGTGCCGGGACCTATCACACCGTGGCTGGGTTGATGCTGGCCCTGCTGCAACGTGTCCCGCGCGAGAGGGACCGGATTGTCTGGGCCGGCTGGCGCTTTGAAATTGTTGATATGGACGGAAGGCGCGTGGATAAGGTGCTGGCGAGCCGGGAGGAAGCCGGGGCCGATGGCGGGGGGTAAGGATTTTTCTTTTCCGGATGGGTTCCGTACGCTGTAAGGCTGCCTCGGAAGGAGTTCCGTCAAGTCCCTGGCCTCTGCCTCTGCTGTCACCGCCCCTGAAGGTGGTCGCATAGAATTCCGCCTGTAGGCTGAGGAAAAGGCCATGCTCGCCCGCACGGCGGCGTTGATGAACATGGACCTGACGGCCTTCATCCTGAGCAAAAATGCTGCCCGAAGCGCGCGCCGTCATCGAAAACGCCGAGCGTCTGGCGCTTTCTGAGCATGATAGCCTGCGCGTCCTGGCGCTTTTGGAAAACCCGCAGGCGCCCAATGAAAAACTCAGGCGTGCCAGTTAGGTGGCCCGTAAGAACACTTGAGCAGCCCCTGGCGGGAGCAGCTGCTTTCCCGTAGCCATGACCGCAAGAGTTTTGATTGCGGCGAACCTGCGCTGAATGAATTTGTGGCGCGCTATGCACGGCAAAGCCATGAAAGCGGCGGGGCCAAGACCTTTATGGTGGTGGACCCTGCCGCACCGCAGGAAACTCTGGGCTTTTACAGCGTCAGATTCGGCGCGCTGGCCTATGCCCGCACACCCGCGCTGCTGACGCGCGGCCTGGGGCGCTATGAGGTACCTGGCTTTCGCCTCGGCCGATTGGCGGTCGAACGCGAATGGCAAGGGCAGGGCATGAGCGGGGCGCTGCTCATCGCCGCCGGGCGGCGCTGTATCGCGGTCGCTCAGGAAGTGGGCGGCGTGGCTTTGCCCATAGACGTGAAATCGAACCGCGCGGCGCAATAGTATGTAGGGTTTGGTGCGCTTCGTCCGGAAGATCCGCCGCTGTCGCTTGTGCTGCCGCTGAGTACCATCGCACAGGCGATGGCGCGGGCGTGATCGTCTGGGCAGGGCGTTTTACCTCACACTGACCCCTTGCGCTTCACCACCAGAATACGTGCCGCACCAATCGGGTGGGCGACATGCTCATCCCCCACATCGGCCACAAAAACATCGTTTGGCCCAAGGCGCACGGATTGTTCGGCGCCATTCAGCCGATACTTCATCTCAACCGCGCCATCGAGTACGACGAAACCCTCGGCCCCGTCATTGACGTGCCAGATTTAGGGCTGATCGGTCCAGTGCAGCCGCACCGTGGCGGCCTCAATTTCGGCGAAATCACAGGCACCCCAAGCACGGGAAGCGGTAACGCTGCGGTCGTCCTGATAGATGTCGGGCTTGAGTCTATCCTTGCTCAAAAGCGAAAACCCTATTTGCCCGCCGATTTCGCAATCGGCGCAATGAATTGCGGCTCCGAATCCCAGGGGAACAGGATCCAGGTATCCTGGCTCACTTCCGTAATGAAGGTATCTACCATCGGCTTGCCGGCGGGCTTGGCATAAACGGTCGCGAAATGCGCCCTGGGCAGCAGGGAGCGCACGACCCGTGCTGTGGTGCCGGTGTCCACCAGATCATCCAAGATCAGCCAGCCTTCGCCATCGCCTGCAGCATCGGGCATTTTCACCACGCGCGGCTCGCCCTTCGTTTCCTCATCATATGTCAGGACCGAGACGGTTTCGATCATACGGCAATCCAATTCCCGCGCCACCACGGCGGCTGGGATCAGCCCGCCGCGGGTGATGGCAACCACGCCGCGCCAGGGGCCGCGTTCCAGCAACCGCCAGGCCACTGCCTTGGCATCGCGGTGCAATTGGTCCCAGGAAACCGTGAAGTATTTCTGCGCCATCAAAACATCCTTCCGCCATTCGGCACGCGTTGATCCGGGGCCAGCAGCACCACGGCACCCGCTTCATCGGGCATGCCGAGGACCAGAACCTCACTCATGAAGCCCGCGATGCGGCGCGGGGCGAAATTCACCACCGCCGCCACCTGCCGCCCCACCAGGGCTTCGGGCGCGTAATGCACGGTTAATTGCGCTGAGGATCGCTTGACGCCGATTGCTGGCCCGAAATCAATGCTGAGCTTGATGGCGGGCTTGCGCACCTCCGGAAAGGGTTCGGCGGTCAGGATGGTGCCGACGCGGATATCAATCCGGTGGAATTCATCAAGGCTGGCTGTGGGTTCCATGTCGGGGATTTAATCCAGATTCGCGGGGGGTGAAACTGCCCGGGGCTTTTCCCCGCGCGCCAGAGGGGGCATGAGAGGGGCCGTAACTGCACCTGATGGAAGCCTGACTTGATGCGTGATCTTCACCTTGCCGGCCGCAGCCCCGCCTATGGCACCCATGGCATGGCCGCAACCTCCATGCCGCAAGCCACTTTCGCCGCGCTTGAAATCCTGCGCGCCGGCGGGAATGCCATGGATGCCGCCATCGCTGCTTGCGCCGTGCAATGCGTGATCGAACCGGAATCGACCGGCATTGGCGGCGATTGCTTCTGCCTTTACGTGCCCGCCGGCAGCAGCACGGTGATTGCGCTGAATGGTTCCGGCCGCGCGCCGGGTGCTGCGACGCCGGAGGCCATTCGCGCCACCGGCACCACGAAGCTCGAAAATACCTCGGCCCATTCGGTTACGGTGCCGGGCGCCACTTCCGCTTGGGAATTGTTGAACCTCACGCATGGCAAGCTGGGGCTGGATCGCATCCTGCAGGCGGCAATCCATTATGCCGAAGAAGGCTTCCCCATCACGCCGCGTGTGTCAGCGGATTGGGAAGGTTCGGTCGGTAAGCTGCTGAAGCACCCCGCATCGGCGCGGCGCTTTTTGGACAATGGCGCTGCCTACAAGCTCGGCACCCGTTTCCGGCAGCCTGAATTGGCCAAGACCTTGCGCGCCATCGCGGCGCGTGGTGCGGAGGCTTTCTATCAAGGCGAAGTGGCCGCCGATATTGTGGCGACGCTGCGCGAAGCAGGCGGTCTGCACACCGAAGAAGATTTCGCCAATGGCCAGAAGGCAGCAGAATTCGTGACACCCATTTCCATCCCCTGGCGCGGGATGGAGGTTTATCAATGCCCGCCCAATGGATCGGGCCTGCATGCGTTGCAAATCTTGGGCACACTCGCCCAGCTGCCAACACCGGAAGGCGGGCCACTTTCGGCCACTCGTTTGCATCGGCATATCGAAGCCGCGCGCATGGCCTATCGGGATCGTGATGCGTTCCTGGCCGATCCAGCGCAAGTGAATGTGCCGGTCGAACAACTGCTGAATGCGGATTACCTGGAGCGCTTGGCAGGCCTCATCCGCGATGACGCGGTGCTGCCGGAATTACCGGCGGCGGGTGAGAGCGATCTGAACAAGCACAAGGATACGGTTTATCTTTGCGTGGTGGATAAGGATGGCAATGCGTGTTCCTTCATCAATTCGCTATTTGAAGGCTTTGGTTCCGGCATCCTTGCAGAAAAATCCGGTGTCATGCTGCAAAATCGCGGTTTCGGCTTCCGCCTGCAGGAAGGCCACCCAAATTGCATCGCGCCCAATAGGCGCCCACTGCATACGATCATCCCCGGCATGGTGATGAAGAATGGCCGCGCCATCATGCCTTATGGCGTGATGGGGGGGCGCTATCAGCCGACCGGTCATAGCTACTTCCTGACGAATTACTTTGAATTCGGACTGGACATTCAGGAAGCGATTGATCTGCCCCGCCTGATGCCGCAGGACGGCAAGGTGCGGGTGGAACGCGGCTTCAGCGGTGCGGTGATTGATCAGCTCAATCGCCTGGGCCATGTCTGCGAAGGCATCGAAAAGCCGCATGGCGGCGGTCAGGCGATTTTCATTGACCATGAAAAGGGCTGCCTGGTGGGCGGTTCTGACCCGCGCAAGGATGGCTGCGCGATGGGTTACTGATTAGCCGCGCAATTTCAAGAAAAACCAAGGAAACGCCGATGACCGAACCCTGTGACCTGACCGCCGTTGAAGCGCGCCGCCTGATCGGGCGGCGCAAGCTTTCCCCCGTTGAATTGCTGGAAAGCTGCCTGACGCGCGTCGGCGAGGTGAACCACGCGGTGAATGCCGTGGTGGCCTTGGATGAGGACCGCGCCCGTGCCGCCGCGCGCAAGGCCGAAGCCGCCGCGATGCGTGGTGATGAATTAGGCCCGTTACACGGCCTGCCCGTGGGCATCAAAGATTTGGAAGAAACTGCGGGGCTCCGCACCACCTATGGCAGCCCGATTTTTCGCGACTTCGTGCCCGATGCGGATTGCGGCATGGTCGCCAATCTGCGCGCCAATGGCGCCATTGTGGCGGGCAAGACCAATACGCCGGAATTCGGCGCGGGCGCCAATACCCGCAACGCCGTCTATGGCGTGACGGGTAATCCCTTTGATCCGATGAAATCCGCTGCCGGGTCTTCAGGCGGTTCGGGTGTGGCCCTGGCCACCAATATGTTTCCGATCTGCTCGGGTTCCGACACTGGCGGTTCGCTCCGCAATCCGGCCGCCTTCAATGGCATTGTTGGCTATCGGCCTTCACCTGGCCTGGTGCCTTCCGAAAAGCGTGCCCATGGCTGGTCTGGTCTGCCGGTGCTCGGCCCCATGGGGCGTAATGTGGCCGATGTTTGCCTATTGCTGTCGGCCATGGCGTCTGATGATGCGCGCGACCCCCTCGCCTATACATTGCACGATGGCTATGTGCGTGAAGAGCCGAGCCTCTATTTCCCCGTGCCGCGTTTTGACCTTGCGAGCCTACGCTTGGCTTTCAGCCCGGATTTCGGCCAGGCGCCGACCGAAAAGCACATCCGCGACATCTTCGCCGACCGTGCCGGCGCCATCGCGCCCATGTTCGGCGCGGCGGAGGCTGCGCATCCGGATTGCACCGGCGGTGACGAGGCGTTCGAAGTGCTGCGCGCGGCGGGCTTCCTGACCTCGCATCAGGAGAAATGCCGTACTCGCCCTCAAGATGTCGGGCCCAATGTGCGCGCCAATGTCGAGGAAGGGCTGCGCTATAGCCTGGATGACTATGCCCGCGCGGCGGCGGCGCAGACCAAGATGTACCGCGCCTGGCAGGAGTTTTTCGCCGCGCATAATGTGCTGATCACGCCGGCCATCACGATCTCGCCCCGGCCCTGGAAAGAACTCTATCCTGCCGAGATTGATGGTAAACCAACCCGGACCTACTTTCATTGGTTGGCGCTTGCCTATTACCCCACGCTCTGTGGCCATCCGGCGATTTCGATCCCGATGGGGCTGGACCGCAACGGCATGCCCTTTGGCTTGCAGGTGGTGGGCCCGCGCGGAGGGGATCGGCTCGTGCTTGCTGTCGCGGCGGCGATTGAGGAAGCTTTTGCCAGTGATCCGCTGCGCTGCCGCCCCGTGCCGGTTTTGGCGAAGCTGAAGGCCGCCAAGCCGGTGAAGGATATGCCGGGCGCGGTGGGGTGGGATTGAGCATAGGGCCTTACCCCCTGCCCCGCACCATTTCCGTCCTAGCATGCGGCCCTTGCTAATCGGATCGGAAATCTATCGCGGCTCCACCTATGGGCCGAAGCATCCGCTGGCGATTCCTCGCGTTTCTACAACGCTTGACCTGATCCGTGCGCTGGATTGGGTGGCGCCTGATCAATACATCGAAAGCCCGCGCGCATCGCCTGAAGAATTGCAACGCTTCCATCATGCCGATTACATCGCGGCCCTGATGCGCGCTGAGACAACCCAAAGCGTGAGCGCCGAGGATCGCGTGCGGTTTCGTATCGGCGCTGATGGCAATCCGGTTTATCGCGAAGTGTTTCGTCGCCCCGCCACCAGCGCGGGTGGTGTGCTGCTGGCGGCGAGGCTCACGGCCTCGGGCGGCGTTGTGCATGTGCCTGGTGGCGGAACGCATCATGGCCGCGCAGATCGCGCTTCAGGGTTTTGTTATGTGAATGATGCGGTGCTGGGCTTGCTCGCCTGGCGCGATCAGGGGCTTTCGCCGCTACTTTACGTGGATATTGACGCGCATCACGGCGATGGCGTGCAGGATGCCTTTCATGATGATCCGCATGTTGTCACGCTGTCGGTGCATGAGGATGGGCGCTGGCCCTTCACCGGTGGCTTGGGTGATCGCGCGGGCGGCCATGCGGCGAATATCCCGGTGCCGGCCGGCTTCAATGACAGTGAAATGGCTTGGGTGCTGCATGAAGCGATCCTGCCCATCGCGCGGCGCCTGAAGCCTGCCGCCATCATGCTGCAATGCGGGGCCGATGCGCTGGAAGAAGACCCGCTAACGCGCCTGGCACTCTCCAATAATGCGCATCGCGCCGTGGTGGGCGTGCTGCTGGGCGTCGCGCCACGGCTGATTGTGCTGGGCGGTGGCGGATATAATCCCTGGAGCGTGGCGCGTTGCTGGGCCGGGGTTTGGGGCTTGCTGAATGGCCATGCCCTGCCCGAACGCCTGCCCGATGCGGCAGAGGCGGTGCTGCGGACCCTCAGTTATCACCGCGCCGCCGGGCGCAACCCGCCCGAACATTGGTTCACCACACTCGCCGATACCCCGCGCCCTGGCGTGGTGCGCGCCGTGGTGCGCCGTGCGGCGGCAGCGGCGCTTGCGGCGCTTGCCGATCCCATGCCATGAAGGTTTCCATGCAAAGACGCTCCCTGCTGGCGCTTGCTGCGCTGCTTCCCTTCGCCGCTGTCGCGCAGCCCGGGGTGGATCGCCCACAGTCGCGCCTACCGACCGAGCCCCTTGTGTTTGAAACCCGCGATGGGCGTTGGCTGACCTTTACGGTGGAAATGGCGGTGCAGCCGGAACAGCAGATGATCGGCCTGATGTTCCGCCCGGAAGTGAAGCCGGATGAGGGCATGTTGTTCGATTGGGGGGGGCCACGCGAAAGTTCCATGTGGATGCGCAATACCATCACATCGCTCGACATGGTGTTCATCGCCGCCGATGGGCGGGTGCATCGCATTGCGGAGCGTACCGTGCCCTATTCACTCGCCAGCATTTCGAGCAATGGCCCGGTGCGCGCCACCTTGGAACTGGCTGCTGGCATGGCAGAGCGGCTCAATATCCGTGTTGGGGATCGTGTGCTGCACCGGATATTCGGCACCGCGCCGTAATACAAGGCTTGCTCCGCACCGCGACTGCCCATAGGGTGCTCGTCGTGCGGGGCGTGGCGCAGCCTGGCTAGCGCGCCTGTTTTGGGTACAGGAGGTCGGAGGTTCGAATCCTCTCGCCCCGACCAGAGTTTTAGTGATGTGACCCGGTTTCGCAGCTCACGTCCGTTGGTGGCTAGAGCATCTTGCGTTCACATGGGTTCACGCAACCCGCTCTAGATCATTGTTTTTCCCGCATCTTCACACGTTCAGATGATTCCATCTAAACGTGATCTGCTATAGATCGCTTGGACTTATGCCCGCCGGATATTCCAGAAAAGCGGTGGCTGACCCTTTAGCATGCCGGTCAGGTTCCGGCGATAGGCGGTGGGCTGGTAATACATGCCCGTCGGCACATAGGGCACTTCGTCGAAAGCGATGCGCTGCATCTCCTGCCCCGCCGCCGCTTCCGCTGCCGCATTGGGGGCGTTAAACCAGGCATCGCGCTGCGCTTCCAAAGTCGGGATGGTCGGCCAGCCCGGCCAGGCATTGTCACCATGGCCGCGTATGGAGGCGTGGCTCGCCGGGTTCCAATGGTCAATCCCGGACCAGAAGGTGAAGAAGCCGGACCAGCCGCCCTGTTCCAGCGGGTTCTTGCTGGCGCGGCGGGCGACCAGCGTGCCCCAATCCGTGCTGACCAGATCAACATTGAAACCCATGCGGGTAAACAAATCTGCGCCTACAAGTGTGGCGGCGTTGATGGAAGAAAGATCCGTCGCATTCAGCAGCACCAAGCGCTGGCCTATCGCACCCGCGGCCTGCAATTCGGCGCGTGCGGCCTGGAGGTTCTTGCGCAGGCGATCCATGCCGATATTGCTCGCCATCGGGCTTTCGGGGGCGAAATAGCCAATGCCTTCGCGGCGAAGATCAGCGCGGCCTTCAACGCCCGAGGTGCCGATCACCGCGGTCATGAAATCAACCTGATTGATGGCAGTCAGCACGGCACGGCGCACGGCCGGGTTGTTGAAGGGCGCGGTCGTGTGGTTCGGGCGGAAAATACCGATCAGCCCGGTGTCATTGATGATGTCCACACGGATATTGCGCGCCGCCGCACCACGCATGAAAAGCGGGAATAGATCGGCGGTCGGCTGTTCCCACCAATCAATCTCACCCGATTGCAGCGCGGCGGAGGCTGTGCTTGCATCTGGAATGATCCGCCATTCCACGCGATCAAAATGCGTCACCTTGCCGCCGGCTGTCATGCCAGGCGCTTCCTGGCGCGGCACGTAATCCGCATTGCGCGCATAGGCGAGCATGGACCCCGGGACCCATTCATTCTGGACAAAGCGATAAGGCCCGCTGCCCACTGCCTCTGTAATATTCGTGAAGGGATCAACATTCGCGAGCCGTTCCGGCATGATGAACAGGCAGCTTGTGGTGACCTTCGCCAGGCAATCGAGCATTTTCGGGAAGGGCGCGTTCAGGCGAAGCTCGAACACGCGGTCGCTCACTTCAATCATGTCCGCCACACGCGTCATCAGCACCTGGCCAAAGGCATCGCGCCTTCCCCAGCGCTTGATGGAGGCGATGCAATCCCGCCCACGCACCGGCGTATTGTCGTGGAATTTGAGACCTTCACGCAGCGTGAAACGCCAGGTCCTGCCGTCATTTTCGACAACATGGCCCTCGACCATTTGCGGGCGTGGTTGGAACTTGTCGTCCATGCCATAGAGTTGGTCATAAACCAGGAAGGCGTGGTCGCGTGCGACGAAGGCCGTATTGGTGAAGGGGTCAATATTCGGCAGATTGGCGTGCGGCACGTAGCGCAGCACGCGCGGTGCTTGCGCGATGGCGGGCGCGCCGATGGAAGCGAAGGGGAGCGCCGCCGCGCCGCCGAGCAGGTGTCGTCTTTGAAGCATGTCATTCTCCCATTGTGGTGCGGCGAAGCCTATCGCCCTCGGTTGTGACGGGAGTTTAGTGTGAAACCTTTGGTTTGTTCAACGATTTGCAAAAGCCTTGGTCTGAAAAAACCGGTTCCCCGGCCTGGGCAGCCCCAAACGCTCCCGCAATGTGGCCCTGGCATATTCCTTCCGGAGGATCCCCCGCAGTTACAGCTCAGGCACCACCAACCACACGAAATCCTCAACCCCGCCTGGGATGGTTGGGAACATGATGTTGAAACCATCGCAGGCATCGCTTTCAAGCAAATGCTGCATTTCATCGGCGATGGTCTCAGTGCTGCTGGTGAAGGACAACCCGCCATAGCCGCCTAGGGCCATGGCCAATTGCCGTGCGGTTAGCTTGCCGCGCCGCGCGCGTTCCAGCACGCGGTGGCGGCCGCTCTGGCTTTGATTGGTCTCGTGGATGTCGGGGAGCGGCGCGTCCAGGTCGAAGGCACGTGCGTCGGTGCCGAGTGCGATGGAAAGCGCGTCCGTGCCGCTATCGGGACGGACCAAACTGTCCAATAGCGCGCGTCCTTCGCGGGCGGCGTCAGCCGTTTTCGCCACCGTCACCAGCGCGCCGGGCAGGATCTTTACCAGTACCGGATCGCGCCCTGCCTTGGCCGCGCGAGATTTGATGTTGGCATAATAGGCGCGCATCGGCAATCGGCCCGCTGGCGGCGAAGATCATCTCAGCCACCTCGGCAGCGAGTTGCCGGCCTGAATCCGAAACGCCCGCCTGTACAATCACGGGCCAGCCTTGTACCGGGCGCGCAATGTTCAAGGACCCGGCGATGGAGAGGTATTTGCCCTCATGATTTAGCTTATGCATCCGCGCAGGGTCCCAGAAAATGCCGCTTTCCTTGTCCCGGATGAAGGCATCTTCCGCGAAACTATCCCTGAGCCCTGTGACCACATCATGGAATTCACGCGCGCGGGCATAGCGTTCCGCATGATCCATATGTTACGTCATGCTAAAATTGCGCGCTGCATCGGGTTTGGAGGTGGTAACGATATTCCACCCCGCGCGCCCGCCGCTGATATGATCCAGCGAGGCAAAGCGCCGCGCGATATGATAGGGCGCGTCATAGGTGGTGGAGGCGGCGGCGATCAGCCCGATCCGTTCCGTTACCATCGCAACGGCGGATAGCAGCGTGAAGGGCTCGAAGGAGGTGACGGTACCGCTGCGCTTCAGCGCATCAATCGGCATGTTCGCCACGGCCAGATGATCAGCCATGAAGAGGGTGTCGAATTTGCCGCGTTCCAGGGTTTGGATGCAGTGGACCAAATGCTTGAGACTGAAATTCGCCTCGGGCGCCGAAGTGGGGTGGCGCCACCAGGCAGTGTGGATGCTAACGGGGCGCATAAAGGCGCCAAGATGCATTTGTTTCATGGGGTGAGTTTCAACGGCCCGCGTTGCCATTCGCGCAAGCCTGCCAGACAGCAAGCGCCTGGATGGTTTCCGCCACATCATGCACGCGCAGAAGGGCCGCGCCGCGCGCTGCCCCCGCGAGCGCCACGGCAAGGCTGCCTGCGAGCCGCGCTTCGGCCTGCTCCACGCCCGTTAGCGTGCCGATGAAGCGCTTACGCGATGCGCCGAGCATGATGGGGCAGCCAATCCCCGCCAGGATCGGCAAGGCTTCGATCAAGGTGAGGTTATGCGCCATGGTCTTGCCAAAGCCGATGCCGGGATCAATCGCGATCCGCCTGCGCGCAATGCCGAGCGCTTCCAGTGTCGCCACCCGGTCGCGCAGAAACCGCGCCACTTCCAGCACCACATCGGCGTATTCGGCCTTAGCCTGCATCTCGCGCGGGTCGGTGCCCGGCATATGCATCAGCACCACCGGCGCCTGATTGCACGCCAGCAAATCCACCGCAGCCGGATCGTGACGGAGCGCGGTGACGTCATTGATGATCTCGGCACCGACTTCGAGTGCCGCCTGCATCGTCACGGCATGGCGTGTGTCTATGCTGACTGGCGCTGCCTTGGCCAACTCCCGCACCACCGGAATGACGCGGGCGATTTCCGCATCCGGAGCAACGGGCTCCGCGCCGGGGCGCGTTGATTCACCACCAATATCCAGAATGTCCGCGCCCGCTTCCAACATGGCATGGCCCGCTTCAATCGCCGCGCTGGGATCAAAATGCCGCCCGCCATCGGAAAAACTATCTGGCGTGATGTTCAGAATGCCGATGACCAAAGGGCGCGCGGAAACCAGGCCGGCAAAGGGCAAAGGCCGCGCGGTGATGGCTTCGATTTCATCACCCCAAGCTTCCGGAAGGGCGGCCGCGGGCAGGGTCGCAACCTCTCGTCCATCCTCGATCAATCGGGCCAAGGAAAAGGCCAGATCGCCGCCTTGTAAGGGTAGCGCCTGGCCTTGACCAATGGCCCGAAACGCGGCTGAGCCTGACAACAGGCCCAGCGGATGCAGCCAACGCTCGCGCGCCACGGTTCAGGTGGCGGGTGCGGCGCCTGGGGAAAGCCCGCCGGGGCGCATGCTGGGCCGACCCGCGGTCGGCACGCTGCCGCGGCCCTGGTTCACCGGCTCATCCGGACGATTGCGCACCACGGGCTCGCCATTGATCACCTGACGGATTTCATCACCGCTCAGCGTTTCATGCTCCAGCAAACCCTTCGCCAGCAAATGGAGTTCATCCATTTTTTCGGTCAGGATTTTCGTGGCGCGCGCATAGGCATCATCAATGATGTCGCGGATTTCGCCATCAATCATGCGCGCGGTTTCTTCCGAGACATTCTTCGTCTGCGTCACGGAATGGCCGAGGAATACTTCCTGGCTATTGTCGCCATAGGCGATCATGCCGAGCTTTTCACTCATGCCCCATTCGGTCACCATCATGCGCGCTTGACTCGTCGCCATTTTGATGTCGCCAGACGCGCCATTGCTGACCTTATCAGTGCCAAAAATCAGTTCTTCCGCCACACGCCCACCCATCGCCATGGCGAGTTCTGCCTTCAGCTTGGATTTATGCTTGGAATATCGATCCCCTTCCGGCAGCGACATCACCAGACCGAGCGCGCGGCCACGCGGAATGATGGTCGCCTTATGCACCGGGTCACATTCCGGTTCACTCATGGCAACCAAAGCATGGCCCGCTTCGTGATAGGCCGTCATGCGCTTTTCGGCTTCAGACATGACAAGGCTGCGCCGCTCCGCCCCCATCAGCACCTTGTCCTTGGCGGCTTCGAATTCCGCCATGCCAACGGTGCGCCGGCCGGTGCGTGCCGCCAAAAGTGCAGCTTCATTGACAAGGTTCGCCAGATCAGCACCCGAGAAACCCGGTGTACCACGCGCAATCACCTTGGGGTCCACATCGGAAGCGAGCGGCACCTTACGCATGTGCACGCGCAGGATTTTCTCGCGCCCATTCACATCCGGATTGGGCACCACAACCTGACGGTCGAAACGGCCTGGTCGCAGAAGCGCAGGATCAAGCACATCCGGGCGATTGGTCGCGGCAATCAGAATGACGCCCTCATTGCTTTCGAAACCGTCCATTTCAACGAGCATCTGATTGAGCGTCTGTTCGCGTTCATCATTGCCGCCGCCAAGCCCGGCGCCGCGATGGCGCCCGACCGCATCAATTTCGTCAATGAAGATGATGCAAGGCGCGTTCTTCTTGCCTTGTTCGAACATGTCACGCACGCGCGATGCACCAACACCCACGAACATTTCGACGAAATCCGAACCGGAAATCGTAAAGAAGGGCACATTCGCCTCACCGGCGATGGACCGCGCGAGCAAGGTTTTGCCGGTGCCAGGGGGGCCCACCAGCAGAACGCCCTTCGGGATCTTGCCGCCCAGGCGCTGGAATTTCTGCGGATCGCGCAGGAATTCGACAATTTCCTCAAGCTCCGCCTTGGCTTCGTCAATGCCGGCGACATCGTCAAAGGTCACGCGGCCCTGCTTTTCGGTCAGCAGCTTGGCGCGGGATTTACCGAAACCCATCGCGCGCCCGCCGCCGCCTTGCATCTGGCGCATGAAGAAAATCCAGACACCAATGAGTAGCAGCATCGGGAACCAGGAAGCCAGGTAATGCAGCAGCGGATTGACCTCCGCTTCTTCAGGGCGGGCCACCACGCGCACGCCCTTTTCCGTCAGGCGCGAAATCAGGCCCGGATCTTCCGGCGTATAGGTGGTGAATTGCCGCCCATCATTCAGCTGGCCGGTCAGGGTCCGGCCCTGGATGGTGACATCGCGCACACGGCCGGCCTGCACCTCATTCAAAAAGTCGGAATAGGCGACTTGAGAGGTGCCAGGGCGGCTGGAGCCGCTCGGTTGAAACAGGTTGAAGAGGGCCACCAGCAGCAGCGCCACGATCACCCATAAAGCCATGTTTCGGCTGAAATTATTCACCGCAACCCTTCCATCTTCAGGAGCATGATGGCGTCATTCGCCGCCTGCTACAGCGTACATAGTGAGGCTTCACGCATCTTGAATGTCCCGCATGAAATATCTAGCCACACAAGCGTAATTAGCCCGGCGGCAGGCCGCCACCCCTCGGGGCAAAGACCAGGCGCCAAGCCGAAGCTTCCGCGGTGGCAGCATAGAACAGGCCGGGCAAGACTGCCAGCTTTCCCTCTTCATCCCAAAGCGCTGGCAGGGCACTGAGCGCGGCAAGCGGCGTTTTGGTCTGGTGGCGCAAGGTGGCCGCAGCCGCCCCCAGGGCCGCGCAGTGCCAGCCCGGCCGCGCCGGGCCGGTCACCGAAAACCGCCCATCCCACAAAAAACGCGGCGTGAGCGTCTGGGCCGGCGCAACCATGCCGGGGTCGCGCACCAGCAAAAGGCGCCCACCGGCGCCGGGGCGCACCCAAGCCCCGGCAAGGCTGCCGCCGCCCCGCGCCAGCAGCGCTGCCGTGGCCTCAATGGGGGCAGGCCAGGCCGCCCCGCCGATCAGGGCGATCAGGCGGGCCAAAGCGGCAACGCCAAGCGCATCGCTGCCAAGCGCCCTAGAGTCCACCCAGGCATAGGCTTCCGGGTGGATCTCTGCTGCCGCTGCCAACCGGTCCAGCAGCGCGGCCTCCTGCCGGGCGCGACGATGGGCGAAAGCCGATGCCGCTTCGGCCAACGCCTGCACCCCATCACCTTCGCCGCCAGGGTCGGCCAGGGCCTGGCGCAGGCGGATACGGGCAAAGCGCGGATTGTCATTGGACGGATCACGCACCGGGGAAATGCCAGCGGCGGCCGCCACCGCCTCCAGCCGGGCGGGGGCAAAGCCCAGAAGCGGACGCAGGATCAGGCAATCGGGCGCCACGCGCATCGCCGCCATGGCCGCCAAGCCCGCCGCGCCACTGCCGCGTAGCGCTCGAAACGCCAGGGTTTCCGACTGATCGCCGCGATGATGGCCGAACAGCAGCCAGGGGCAGCCATGGCGCGCGGCGGCTTCCGTCAGCACCGCCAGCCGCGCCATTCGGGCGCGTTCCTGCACCCGCGCGCCGCTGGGCAGGCGAAGCCGCAGGCACGCCGCCGCGATCCCGGCGCCGGCCAGCAGGCCCATGACATCATCAGCCTCGGCCCCGCTTTCTGGCCTGAGCCCATGATCTGCGACCAGAGCCAGCACCCGCCCGCCCCTGGCTTCAGCCCAATCCCGCGCCAGCAAGGCGACTGCTAAGCTATGCGGACCACCGGAGACCGCGACGGCAAGCGATGGCGCCGCGCCAAATGGCCCCAGCGGCGCCATGGCCGCGGCGAATTCAGCGCGGCTGACCGGAAGGCTCAGCGCAGGAAGCGGGCTATCCCCATTGGCTTATCTCATCGGCATTGCGCGCGGCGGCGGCTATGGGCCGCGCGCTGCGCCTGCGGGCCGGAAAGGTTGGGAAAGTTGGAGCGCAAATTATCCAAGGTTTCGCAGGCTTCCCGCTTCGCGCCAAAGCCCTGGAAAGCATCGGCGAGGCCGATCAGGGCCTCTGGCGCGCGCGCACCCTGGCGGTTGCGGCTGTAGGCCTCGTCATAGGCAAGCGCTGCATTCTGGAAATCCCGCTTGCCCATCAGCGCATCACCCAGCAGCAGGGACGAATCTTGGGCGCGGGCACCAGGGCGGGCGCGAATCGCTTCCCGCGCGGCGGCCTCGGCTACGGCAAATTCGCGCCGGGCCAAAGCGGCCTGGCCATCTGCAATGGCCTTCTCGGCGGTTCTAGGGGCGCTGGAGGGTGCCGGGGCCGGTGGTGTTTGCGCCACCGGCCCCGGCTGAGGAGGGCGCGCGGTGGCCGGCCGGCCAGCGCCTCTCTCGAGCGCTTGTAGGCGGAAATCCAGATCGCCCCGCAGTTTTTCAATCTCGGCGCGCATCTGCCGTTCATTATTGTCGGCGACATCGGCGCGACCACGCAGGCGGCGGTTTTCTTCCTCAAGCTCCTGCACACGACCAAGCAGTTGTTGCACCAGATCGCCCGAGGCAGCCGGCGCGCGCGAAGGCGCGCTTGGCGCGGCCACGACGCCACCACCTCGGCGAAGCGAATCAAGATCTCGCCGCAAATCCAGGATTTGGTTTTGCAGCGCAATGCCCTCCCGCGTTTCCACCTGAGCCTGCACAGGGGCGGCCAGAGCCAACCCAAGGCCCAGAAGCGCTAAACGGAAAACCGGGGTGAAGCCTGCCATGGCCTTCAAGCGGCGCGACCGAAGCCGCGCCCCTTAACTTTAGCGAACGACCGTGACGGCGCGGCGGCTCTGCGCCCAGGCGCTTTCATCCGAACCCAGCGCCGCCGGCTGATCCTTGCCGAAGGAGATGGTGGAAACCCGCGAAGGATTCACGCCGCCCGCCACCAGGGCATCGCGCGCCGCATTGGCGCGGCGCTGACCGAGGGCGAGGTTATATTCGCGCGTGCCGCGTTCATCCGCATGGCCTTCAACCTGCACCCGCACTTCCGGGAAGCGGCCCATCCATTCCGCCTGGCGCTGCAGCACCGGGCGCTGATCGGCGCGGATATTGCTGCGATCAAAATCGAAGAAGACCCGATCACCCACATTGGCGACCAAATCTTCCTGGCTGCCGGGGCGGATATTGCCCGCGCCGCCCATCCCAGCGCCCGTGCTGCTGCTATTGTCCGAATTGGAACAGGCGGCGAGCAGCGCGATGCTGGCAATTCCAAGGAATTTCAACTTCATGACTGGTTTCCTTTCAGGAAAATGGTAGCTTTGTGCGGTGCGGTAAAGGCTCGACCCGCTGAGGTCAAGCCAAAACCTTCAGGAAAGCAAAGGGGACCAGGTGGGATCGGTCGCATCGGTGGGCGTTGGCAAGGGGCGTTCATTGAAGCCCGCGATGTCTATGGTGTGGATGCGGGCTGAATAGCCGCCGCCGCGCGCATCCGTCGCACGGGTTTCCCGCCCAAAGACCAGCATGCGGCCATTGGGCGCGAAGCTTGGCGCTTCCATCTTCCAGCCTTCAGACAGGATACGCTCACCCGAGCCATCGGGGCGCATTACGCCAATCGCAAAACTGCCGCGGCCGAAGCGCGTGAAGGCAATCAAATCGCCGCGCGGGGACCAGACGGGCGTGGCGTAGCGACCGCGGCCGAAGGAAATACGGCGGATGCCGCCGCCATTCGAATCCATTACGTAAAGCTGCTGATCGCCGCCGCGATCGGAATTGAACACGATCTGCGTACCGTCCGGCGAAAAGGCGGGGCTGACATCAAGCGCGCCGCCGCTGGTGATCTGCCTTTCGCGTCGGCTTGCCAAATCCACCACATAGATGTTCGCATTGGCGCCACGCATGGCGGAAAGCACCACGGAACGCCCATCGGGGGCGAAGCGCGGGGAAAGCGTCATGCCCGGGAAATTGCCAAGCGCCTGCTGGCCGCGCGTATTCAGGTCAAACAAAACAACGCGCGGCTGTTCACGGCTTTGATAGGACATGAAGGCCACACGATCCGCCGAAGGGTGAAAGCGCGGCGTGAGTGCGGCTTCGCGCCCATCGGTCAGAAAGGCATTGTGTTCGCCATCCTGATCCATGATGGCAAGCCGCCGCAGCCGCCGGTCACGCGGGCCGGTTTCCGCGATATAGACGATGCGTGTGTCGAAATAGCCCTTCTCACCAAGCAATCTTTCATAGATCACGTCAGAGATAAGATGCGCGATGCGCCGCCAATTCGCAGTAGGCGTCGTGAAGGCGGTCCCCTGCAACCGCGCCTCCGGCAGCACATCCCACAGCTGAAATTCCACGCGGAGATTGCTGCCCTGCACATCCGCGCGCCCCGTGGTCAGCGCCTGCGCGCCGATTACGCGCCAATCCGAAAAGCGCGGCGTTTGCGCGGCGGCTTCCGGGGTTTGGATGAAGGCCTGGCGCTGCACCGGGCGGAACAGCCCGGAATTGCGCAAATTATCCTGCACCACACGCACAATATCACGCCCGAAACGCTGGCCATCGCCAGCGCCAGCAAAATCCGGAATGGCAATCGGGATCGGGTTGGTGCGCGCGCGCGTGATGTCAATCACCGCCCCTTGCGCGAAAGCTACATCAGGCGAGCCGGCAAGGCCCGAAACAGTCACCGCACCCGCGGCGCCAAGCAGAAGGGAGCGTCTTGTTGTCATGCCTATCATCCCGAATTTAGCGCACCAGCCCGCGCGGGCTGAAGCGAAAAGGTGTAGATTCCAAGGTCTTGATTTTGTCTGGCGGCACTTTCAGCGGATTGCACGCTGGTGATAGTAGCGCACGTCGGGCCGATTCGTATATCGCGCGCACACGTGGATCACTCGGCAAGTTACCCCATGGAGCGGCATTGCGGACATTGCCTAGGGCATCGAGCTGCACGCGCAATTCCACCGTGATTTCCTGCAAGCCCAACATCCCCGCATCCACATTCCAGCATTCTTCCACCTGCACCTCGAGGCCGCGAATCTCAACCTGTGTCAGCGCAGCATTCCCAGTCGGTGAACCGCCCCCCTGGCGCGGCGCACCAGAAGGATTGGGCCGCGCGGTCGGCGCGCGGTCCTGCTGCTGCGCGTTGCGCAAACGCTCCAGCGTATTCTGCACCGAGGCGCTGTTTTCCTGCGGTCGGGCAGCGGGCGGTGTTTGCCCCGTGCCTGCCTGACGCGATGGCTCGGGCGGCGGTGGCACCGGCGGCGGCGGCAGCGGCAAGGGTGGTTCTGGGCGCGGTGGCTGTGCCGCCTGTTGCTGTGGCGGGGTTGGCTGCTGGGCCGGCGTTTGCGGCTGGACGCGCGGCGCTGGCGAAGGCTCGGGGGTTGGGGCGGGTGCTGGCGCGGGCGGCGTGGGCCGTGCCGGGCTTGGCGGCGCGGGCGTGGGCGCAGCAGCCGGCGCCGGGGGTGGGGGGGGCGGCGGCGGTGTTGGCTGCGGCGGCGCATTGCGCGGCGGCTCCGGCGCCGGGGGTTCCGGTGTCGGTGGTGTTGGGGTCTGGGTCGAAGTCTGCGCCGGGTTCGGTGAGGGCGTATCAGCGCGCGCCATCTGCGAAGGGCCGGGGGCGACAAGCTCCACCGCGATGCCCTGTTCCTGTGGTGGCTCGGGAATGGGCCGCGCAAGCGAATACAAGGCTCCGATGGCCAGCAGCGCCGCATGCAGCCCCGCCGAGACCATCAGCCACTTGTTCAGGCGCTTATCGGGCAAGGCCCGGGGCAAGGCTTTCTCTCCTTCTCCCCGGCCTTCAGCGGGGGGCCTGGGCGGGGCGGTTGGGCGCAGCAGGGGGGGCTGTCGGGCGTGCTGGCTGGGTCGCGGGCCTGCCTGCTAGGGGCGGTGCCGCGCCCGGGCGCTGTGCCTGCGGCTGTTCCGCCAACAACGCCACGCGCGTGAAGCCCGCACCGGCGATGGTGCCCATCACCTCCATCACACGGCCATAGGAAATGGCCTTGTCGCCACGCACGAAAATTCGCCGCTGCGGCGCACCCTGCGGCTGTTCCCGCATGATCGCCTGCAGGCGCGGAACCAAGCCCTCTAAAGGCACTTCCGTTTCCTGCAGGAAAATCTTGCCCTCCGGATTCACCGTAATGGTCAGCGGCTCAGTTTCCTGATTGAGCGGCTGGGCGGTGGTTTTCGGCAAATCCACCGGCACGCCCACCGTCATCAGCGGCGCTGCCACCATGAAAATGATCAGCAGCACCAGCATCACATCCACCAGCGGCGTGACATTTATTTCCGCCATGGGCCGGTAGCGAGACCGCCCGGAAGACCGCCCGCCGGAAAGGGAAACCGCCATCGCCTATTCCGCTGCCTGGTTCGGGCTGCGCGGCCCGCCATAAGTTGCCGCCGCTTCCGTCTGGCGCGACAGGATGGCGCCAAATTCAGTCGCGAAACCTTCAAGCCGCGCGGCAAAGCGCGCAAGGTCCGTATTGATCTTATTATAGGCCAGCACGGCAGGGATCGCCGCCACCAGACCAATCGCGGTGGCAAACAAGGCTTCTGCAATCCCCGGCGCCACCACGGCCAGATTCGTGTTCTGCATGCCCGCAATGGCCGAGAAGGAATTCATGATCCCCCAAACCGTGCCGAACAAGCCGACAAAAGGCCCAACCGAACCGACGGAGGCCAGAAACACCATCCAGCGTTCCAGCCTTTCCATCTCTCGCCCAATCGTCACCGCCATGGCGCGTTCCACGCGTTCCTTGGCGCCGCCCAGCATGGCAACCCCGCCAGTACTGCGGCGCCATTCGCGCATCGCCGCGCCGAACACGGCAGCCAGCGGGTGCGTCGGCTGCTCACCCTCGCGGCTGTACAGCTCATCCAGGCTGCCGCCGGACCAGAAGCGATCCTCGAACCCATCCGCCGCCTTGTTGACGCGCCGCATGGTAACGACCTTCTCAAACACCACTGCCCAGACCCAAATACTGGCGAGCAGCAGGCCGATCATCACCGCCTTCACGACCCAATCCGCTTGCAGGAACAGGCCCCAAAGCGACAAATCTTGGGCCGCCTGCCCAAGCGCCTGAGTGGTCACGCTACGATCCACGCCACATCTCCTTCGCCCGCAAGGGACGATTGAAGGCGGCCAAGGCCACCTAAAAACTCCAAGCCCGGGAAAAGAGGCCTTTTTCCGGCAAAAACTTGTTCACCCCGGCGCTGCGTCAGCCACTGCGCGCAGCGCCGAACGCCAAGGCTCCGGCAAGGGCACCGGCTTTGCGGCACCTTGCCCCACTGAGGCCAGCCGCACCTCCAGAACCGCCAGCACCTCACCGTCTTCACGCCGCACCACCTGGCGAAGCCACACCTGCACGCCCATCACATGGCGGGTATACGTCTCCACCACCACCGATTCGTCTAGCAACGCCGGTTTGAAATACTCCACTTCCAGCCGCCGCACCACGAGGAAGACACCATGCCGCGTGATCATTTCCTGGTGCGGCAAACCCATGGCGCGCAAGGCTTCCGTCCGCGCGCGCTCCGCCCAATGCAAATAGCGCGCGTGATAGGCAACACCGCCCGCATCCGTATCTTCAAAATAGACACGCACCGGCCAAAGATGCGGACCGCTCACGCTTCCTGATCCCCGAGCAAATCCAACAAGGGCTGCACACCCGCCGGCGGGCTTAAGCCCAAATGCCGCCAGCCACGATCCCCCAGGACGCGCCCGCGCGGCGTGCGCAACACCAAGCCTTCCTGAATCAGGAAAGGCTCCACCACTTCTTCGAGCGTATCTCGGCTTTCCGCCAGCGCCGCCGCCAGCGTCTCAATCCCGACCGGCCCGCCATTATGGTGTTCCGCTATCCGCGCCAAATACCGCCGATCCATCGCATCAAGGCCCAGCGCATCAACCTCCAACCGCCTAAGAGCCGCATCCGCCATGGCACAATCCGCGGCCTTGTCTTCCATCAGCGCGAAATCACGCACGCGCCGCAAAAGCCGCCCCGCAATACGGGGCGTGCCGCGCGAACGGCTCGCAATCTCCCGCGCGCCATCTTCGGACAAGTCAAACCCCAATTTCCGCGCGCCACGCGTGACAATACTCAGCAACTCCTTTGGCGTATAAAGCACCAAACGCAAGGGAATACCGAAGCGATCCCGCAAAGGTGTGGCCAGCAACCCCGCCCTGGTCGTCGCACCAATCAGCGTGAAAGGCGGCAAATCAATCCGCACCGTGCGCGCCGCTGGGCCCTCCCCAATAATCAGATCAAGCTGGAAATCTTCCATCGCCGGATAAAGCGTTTCCTCGATCGCCGGCTGCAGGCGATGAATCTCATCCACAAACAAAACATCACGCGGCTGCAAATTCGTCAGAATCGCCGCCAAATCACCAGCACGCTGCAAGACCGGGCCCGAAGTCGCCCTGAACCCAACCCCCAATTCACGCGCCACAATCTGCGCCAAAGTCGTCTTCCCAAGACCAGGCGGGCCATGAAACAAGACATGATCCATCGCCTCAGCCCGCGCCCGCGCCGCAGCGATAAAAACGCGCAAATTCTCCCGCAAACCACGCTGACCCGTAAAATCATTCAAGGCCTGCGGGCGGAGCGATACCTCAGCCCCATCCTCCTCAAGCCGGGCGGGTGTCGGAAGGCGATCGGTGTCGGTCATGAGGGGTGTGGCTCCACGGGGGGCTTTGCCCCCCGCCCCCCCGCCAGGAGGAATGCATCCCCCTGGACCTCCATCATGGGGCCGTGAGGGGAGAGGGGCACAAAGAGCGCGCCGGGCAAGCGGGCGCGCGCCGCCCCTCCTCCCACACGGCCTCGTATTGGCGGGGTCCGAGGAGACACTGTCTCCCCGGCGGGGGCACGGGGACAGCGCCCCCGCAGAACAGCCCCCTCCATCACCGCGCCATCTCCTTCAACCCGTCTCGGATGAGGTCGTTGAGGGTGGCGTCTGGGCCGAGGCGTTTGGCGGCGCGGGTGATGGCGGTGGTGGCTTCCGGGCGTTTTAGGCCAAGGTTGACAAGGGCGGAAATGGCGTCTGCTTCAATGCTATTCGCGTCGGGTGGAGTGATGATGGCGCCTTTGCCGTCTTCGCTCGGCGTGATTCGGCCGACCGCCCATTTCTGCATGGCGGGTTCGTCTACGATGCGGTTGGCGGTCGCGGCGCCGAGACCTTTGACGGCGCCAAGCCGCTTGCGTTCCTTGGCGGCGATGGCGCGGGCGAGTTCGGCGGGGGTGAGGCCGGAGAGCACCAGCAGCGCTTTTTGCGGGCCGACGGTTTTGACTTCAATCAGGGCGAGGAAGGCTTCACGTTCCTGCGCATCGGCGAAGCCGAACAGGGTGATGGCGTCTTGCCTAAGGTGAGTTTCGACCAGCACGCGGTGGGGGGCTTCGCGGGCGGAGAGGGCATCGAGCGTTTTGCGCGAGCAGGAAAGCAGGTAGCCGACGCCGTTCACGTCCAGAATGCAGCCACCTTCATGGGTGCTGTCCAGCCGCCCGGTGAGCTTGCCGATCATGGGGTTGCATAACCTAAAGACGCTTTGCCGCGGCAGCGCGCAGCAAAGCGTCTTTAGGTCCTTGTATGGTCGTATTTTCCGAGGCGCCAAGCGATCTCGCTTGGCTTGAAAATGCTCCTGCAAGCATTTTCTTGGTCTGCCGGTGATGCGCGTGGCAGATGGCGATGGCGAGCGCATCTGCGGCATCGGCGCGGCGGAAGGCAACACCGGGAAGGAGATGGCGCACCATGGCCTGCACCTGTTCCTTGGCGGCGTGGCCATGGCCGACCACGGCGCGTTTCACTTCCATGGCGCCATATTCAGCAACCGGCAGGCCGACAAGGCGTGGTGCGAGCATGACAACGCCGCGAGCCTGGCCGAGTTTCAGGGCGCTTTCGGGATTGCGCGCGACATAGGTGTTTTCCACCGCCGCCTCATCTGGTTGGAAATTGGCGAAGGTTTCCGCGAGGCCCTGATGCAGGATCAGCAACCGGTCGCTTAGCGCATCACGGGCGGAGGTGGAAACCACACCTTCAGCGATGAAGCGCAGCCGATAGCCATCGGTTTCGATCAGCCCCCAGCCGGTATGCTGAAGGCCGGGATCAAGCCCGAGGATGCGAATCGCGCGCGATACCATACCCTCAGGTTAGCAGATCGGCGCCCGCAAGGCTTCAACGCCCTCGGATCGGCAGGCTTGTTACTGCACGAGCGGTGGGCGGAGATGCGCCCAAGGCCGGGCTTCTTCAAAGGCTGCGCTTGCTTGCAGTACGCCCAGATCATCAAAGCGCCGTCCGACGATTTGCAGCCCAACAGGAAGCCCCGCCGGGGTGAAGCCGCAAGGCACGCTCGCCGCCGGGCTGCCGGACCAGTTGAAGGGGTAGGAGAATTCCGCCCACATCAGCCAATCCCAATCATGCTTCGGCCAATGCGCGGGTTGCAGGCGATTGGCGGGGAAGGCCGCGACACTCACGGCGGGGGTAAGCAGGAATTCATAGCCTTCCATGAAATCATGGATCTGCTGCACATACTCAAAACGCCGCGTACGCATTTGCATGAATTGCGCGGTGATGACATGGGCGTTTTCGCGCAGCATGGCGACAAAGCCTGGGTCCATGCGGTTCGCGTATTGCGGCAGATATTCGGCGCGGCCCGCATAGATCGCGGGCCAGAAGAAGCGGATCAGTTCTGGCCCCAGCTTGCCCCAAGGGGGTGAGACTTCTGCAATGATCGCGCCCATATCGGCGAATACCTTGGTGGCTTGGGCGGCGGCTTCGGCGACTTCCGGGTCCACGCGCGCATGGCCAAGATCGGGCGAATAGGCAATGCATTTGCCGCGCATGGAAGCGGCCTTCAATTGCCCGGCATAATGCTGCGGCGGTGCTTCCAGCGATGTGTAATCCCACGGATGCGGGCCGGCCATGGCTTCCGTCATCAGCGCGGCATCTTCCACGCTGCGCGTCAGCGGCCCGATATGGGTGGCGAGTTCGTTGTTGGACATGGGCCAGCTAGCGACACGGCCATGCGTCGGCTTAAAGCCATAAACACCGGAAAAATGCGCTGGCATGCGGAACAGACGCGAGCAAAGTGCCATCATCCCGTTCAAGCGTAACCCGTAGCCCAAGGCTTTCACTTGCACTTGAGAAAATACTCTGCACCACGGGCACTGGCACTCCCCCAACTGCCATGACGGGGCCGAGCGTCGGCAGCACGATGTTGCGTGCAAAAAATAATGTCTATTCTCCGGTATTGGCATTCAGCACCGGTCCACCGATCAAAACACTGCCGCCACGCGCCGCGACCTCGGCAAAGGAAGACGCGCTGGGCACGGGCAGGCGACGGCGGCGCGATACCGGCAGGGCAGTTGCCACCGGCAGCCGATCCTGGCCGATCAATAAGATATCACGGTATATAAAGTTCTGGTTGTTCAATTCACGCAAAACGCGATTGACTTGCGATACTTCCAAGCGTCCATCACGTTGCAATGGAGCAAGTACCGCGGGCAAACCTGCCAACATGGCATCAACCTGCACGACGGATCGGTTCATGGCCGCTTCAGTGGAACGTCTGATCTTGTTCAGAGAATCAAGCGCCGCGGCAATTTGCGCATCCTTTTGGCGGTTTACCACCAAGGCGGTCGCCACAATTTGTGCAACCAGCAACCCAAGTACGGCGAAAGGGACCGCATGGCGAAGGAAGCGCGTGGAAAACATGGCGCTACTCCGGCCGAGCCCTTACGCCAAGCACGGGGGCGAGTGTCCTGTTCCAGGCATCCACGCATTCCGCACCGCAGCGCCGCACCCAGCCAGGCAGGACACTATGACTCAGCAATTGGCGGCGCCGCTGTTCATCGGCTTCGGTGACCGGTACTATCACCATGGTTCCACGCCGGCCATTCTGGCAACTTGGCTGTCCCGGCATTGCAGGCAAGGCCTTCACTTGTTTCGCGGTCCGCCGCGTCCCAGATCTCGGCTTCAAGCTTGGCGACTTCGCCCCGGATGGTATCGCGCGCCCATTCCGGTAGTGCATGCCAGGTGCCAAGATTGGCACCAAAAATGGAAAGCCCCCAAGTGATCGCCATGCCATGCACATGGGTTGTCACCTCATGCAGCCCGATATCATTGCCGGACAATGTCCCGGTCACGGCGCATTCCACGACGCCTGACCTGATTGCGGTGACGATCTCCGCAAAGGGGATCACGACCGGCGTCGCACCAAGTGCCATGAACATCTCAGATTGCCCCACAGAGGATGTGCGAACGCGTCGCCCGGCCAGATCAGCCAGGCGCGAAAATGGCCGGCGGCAAAACACGACCTGCGCCGGATAGACATAAACGCCAAGCAATTCTTCATCATAATGATCCCGCAAGGTCTCGCTCAAATGCCCGAGAAATGCCGCGACCGAACGGCGAAGGGCACCGATATCCGGGTTCACGGCAGGCAGGTCTATGGCGTTGAATTCGGGCTCTTCCGTGCTCGACACCGCCAACAGGCCTGTCCCGAAGAACACCACGCCACGCCGCATGAGGGAGAGCATTTCCTGCCCGCGAATGCCGCTGCGATCAAAGGGCGCGACTTCCGCGACAATGCGGCCATTGGTCGCTTGGGCGATGCGCTCCCGCCAGAAGGGTTCCTCATAGCGGACATATTGGCTGACATCGGCAAGCCCACCCACGATGCGCATGCGAATGGGCGCCTCGCCCTGGGCCGAAGCGGGGTTTGGCAAGGCATGACCAAACAGCAGGGCCAGGATCATGAAAAGGGCTCTTCCGAGCCACTGGCCGGCGGCCGTTAGGCAGAAGGGCGAAATCAGGCGGGAGGCGGATCGTCTCTTGCAGCGGGAATCTTACAAGATTTTACCACCAATACGCGAGTTTTTTCGTCGCCGCTAAACCCAGCTAACATTGATTCAATGCGCGTGAAGCCGAGATCAACTTCAGCTGGAGGGTGCTGCCGCTGCCAAAGCCTGCTCTAAAGCGCGCTTCAGGGCCGGAGAGTCCGGGTCAACCCGCGCCGGAAACCCCTGCACCTGCTGCCCGTCGCGTGAGACCAGATATTTGTGAAAATTCCAGCGCGGCTCACCACCCGCACGCGCCGCGGCCCAGCGATAGAAAGGATGCGCTTCCGCTCCGCGTACACGGGACAGCGCCGTCATGGGAAAGGTGATGCCGAATTGTGCATCACAAAATTCCCTGATCTTGCGGCCATCCTGGCTTTCCTGATTGAAGTCATTGGAAGGCACGCCAAGGACCACCAGCCCGGCGGCTTCCTGCGCCTCATGCAGGCGTTGCAGCGCGGCGTATTGCCCCGTGAAGCCGCAAAATGATGCGGTATTCACCACCAGCAAAACCCGCCCACGCCAGGCGGCCAGATCATGCTCGCCGCCTTCCAGGGCAGCGAAGCGAAAATCCCAGGCGGTGGCAGGGGCGGGGGCGGCGGCCATCAGCGGCAGGGCCAGCAAGGCACGGCGGGTTGACTTAATCATAGCGTTCCTCAAGCCAGGGATCGCCCTGATTGTGATAGCCGCGCACCTCCCAAAAGCCGGGGCGATCTTCCGCCAACAATTCAATGCGCGTCAGCCATTTCGGGCTTTTCCAGAAGTAAAGCCGCGGCAGCACCAGCCGCACCGGCCCGCCATGCACGCGCGTGATTGGCGCACCTTCCCAGGAATGCGCCATTATCACATCGGCGGCCGCGAAGGCTGCCAGGGTCAAATTCGTCGTGTAGCCATCATAGGATGTCATGGACACGAAGCGCGCTTCAGGGCGCGGGCGGGCCAATTCCAACAGCGTCGCGGTGCGCACACCAGTGAAGCGATTGTCATAACGGCTCCATTGCGTGACGCAGTGGATATCGCAGACCATGTCGGTTTGCGGCAGCGCCATGAAGCCTTCCCAATCGAAGGCGAGGCGATATTCCACCAGCCCTTCAAGGCGCAACCGGAATTTGGCGGTGCTGACATCAGGCTGCACGCCAAGATCAAGCACGGGCCAATCCTTGACCAGTGTCTGGCCAGGCGGCAGGCGTTCGCGCATAGGGTCCGCCGTGGTGCTAGTCAGCAGGCGGCCTTCTTCCGCCCAGCGCTCCTTCGTGCGCACCAGCTTTTCGCGTATTTGCCCTTCCAGCTTCACGTCTTCCTGATCCAAGGCTACTACTCCTGTTAGGGAAGGGTATTGGCGAGGAATGCCTCAACCAAAGGCCCCCAAACCTGCGGCCCGCCGGCAGCGGTGAAAAGCCCATGCCCATCCTGGCCGAAGGCGGGCAAGGCACGGAAATCCGCGACCCCGCTGGTCTGGACATAGTTTTGATGCATCGCCCCCGCAAGCGATGGGCCAAAGAAACTGTCATTGGCGGTGTAGACCCAAAGGCTTGGCACCCCTGCCGACTGACCAAATTAACCGGCACTGGTCGCCAGCACATCGGCCCAGCAATTGTTGTTTGGCAGGTTATCCACCCTCCCCCCGCGCCCGCCGGTCATGTTCACAATCGCTGCTACCTCTGGCGGATTGCGCGCCGCGAACGCGAGTGAGTCCCAACCACCGGCAGATTGACCCACCACGACTGCAGCATCCCGGCGTATCCCAGGCTGCGCGGTGGCATAGGTGATGGCGGAACGAATATCCCGCGCCGTCTCGGTGCCGCCCGCCACGAAATTGGGATCACGCCCGGAACCATAGAGCAGATCACGTTCAGATGGAATCATCTCAACGTGTGAAGATGCTCAAAAAACAATGGCCTAGAGCGGGTTGCGTAAACCCAAGTGAACGCATCATGCTTTAGTCGTCTACCCAAGCGCCGCCAGACGCGCCGTAGCCTCGGCGCAAGGGGACCGCGACAGCATAGCCGCGCGTCAGGAACCAGGAAATCGCCCGCTGCTCACAGGACCAGGGTGCCATATTGGGGCGTTGCGTGGCACTTGGCGGGGACCCATGATTGGCCACAAGAAGGCGCGCCGGATTGTTCGCCACCGGACGGCAAAGCCGCATCAGAATGAATTGATTCGTGCCTTCCACCGGGATCCAATGATCCTGTTCGCGCCATGGGCCTTTTTCTTCCGTGATCGGGCCGGCGGTCTGTGCAGAGCTGCCCATCAGTGTGCCACCCCCTGGTTCAGCGCAGCCAAGTAGCAGCAAGATAGGTATAACGCCCCAGATTCGGCGGTACGGCTTTAGTGACATGGAATCTTCCCTTTTCCGACGCGTTCTCCCGCTGGGTGCGCGACAGGACAATTGCTTGGTAAAGCGTCATCAAATGCCAGAAAATCATGATTGGGCAGAACAAATAATGACTTTGCAAGGCCCCTTCATACTGACAAGCTTGGCGGCAAATGCCGCGCTCCGCTATGGGGTTAGTCGGAGGGCAGCAACGAGCCACATGACAAATCAAAGCGCCAAAGTGAACGAGACATGACGCAACGCGTGAGCGCGGCGGCGCAAGAGCGTTTACCGACCCAGGGTAATGGCGAGGTTGAACTCACCATCCTCATGCCCTGCCTGAATGAGGCGGAAACTCTCGCGACCTGCATCCAAAAGGCGCTGAGCTATCTGGCGCGGAGCGCTGTTTCGGGCGAGGTGCTGATCGCCGATAATGGCAGCACGGATGGCAGCCAGGAAATTGCGCGGGGCCTTGGCGCGCGGGTGATTGATGTGCCCGAAAAGGGCTATGGCGCGGCGCTGATTGCGGGCATTGCGGGCGCACACGGCCGCTATGTCATCATGGGCGATAGCGATGATTCCTATGATTTCAGCGCGCTTGATCCCTTCATCGCGAAACTCCGCGATGGCTATAATCTGGTGATGGGCAACCGCTTCAAGGGCGGCGTTGCCACTGGCGCCATGCCACCCTTGCATCGCTATTTGGGCAATCCGGTGCTGTCCACCATTGGGCGGATTTTCTTCGGCGGGCCAATCCGCGATTTCCACTGTGGGCTACGCGGATTTTCGCGCGCCGCCATTGCCGCGCTTGATCTGCGCGCGCCAGGCATGGAATTCGCGTCAGAGATGGTGGTAAAGGCCACCATGCGCGGGCTGCGCATCACCGAAGTGCCAACCACGCTTTCCCCCGATGGAAGGTCCCGCCCCCCGCATTTACGGTCCTGGCGCGATGGCTGGCGGCATTTGCGGTTTTTGCTGATTTTTTGTCCGCGCTGGCTGTTTCTTTATCCGGGAACAGCGCTTTTCACGCTCGGCGCGCTTGGCATGGCGGCACTATTGCTGGGGCCTGTTCGCCTGGGCGGAATTACGCTTGATGTGCATAGCCTGCTCTATGCCTCGGGCGCCGTGGTGATGGGGTTTCAGGCCATGCAGTTTTGGGTTTTCGCGCGGGCGTATGGCGCGGTGACGGGGATGCTGTCCGAACCGCAGGGCCTCTCGCGTTTCGGGCTGGAAGCGGCGCTGGTGGTGGCGGGGGTGCTGTTGCTGCTCGGTCTTGGGCTTGGGTTTTTCGCCGTCGGGCAATGGGGTACGCAGGATTTCGGGGCGCTTGCCGGCGGCCATGTCATGCGCCTGGCGATTGCTTCCGTCACCGCCATGCTGCTTGGCCTGCAATTGGCCTTTGGGGCGTTTTTCCTGGCCCTGCTTGGCATGATGCGGCCCTCGCCACGCAGCTGAACCACGCGCGTTCAGCGCTTGCGCTTTTGGATACTGGCCGCCCGGCGCCCATCCCGGCAGGCATCCGAGCAATAGCGCACTTCCTCCCACACGCGTTCCCATTTTTTTCGCCAGGTGAAGGGGCGGTTGCAGGCCGCGCAGAGCTTTTGCGGCAAATGGGGCTTGCGATGCGCCACGCCTAATCGCCCGGCCGGATTTCGCCAACCACGCGCCCGCGCGTCGGGTCAAACAGCAGCACCCTTTCCCCATCGGGCCGCACCACCCATATCGCAATTGTCTTATCTGCCCCGGCAATGCCGGCAATGCGCGAGCCTTCGGGCTGACTAAGGCCCGAAGCCGTAAAGCTGCTACCCATATTTGCCGTGCGCTGGACGATCAGCACAATCAGCGTCACGGCGCCGACCACGATCAGCACCGCCATCGCAATCACCAAAGTCTTGAGCAACCACACGGAAGACCCCCTTTTGAACGCCGAACGCCACGAATTCCGCGCGCCCCCTGAAGCGGCCGGGCTCCGTGCCGATCGCTTCCTCGCCGAGGCGATAGGTTCTCTCTCCCGCTCCCGCGTCAAGGCCCTGATTGTTGCGGGCCATGCCAGCCGGGATGGTCAGATGCTCCGCGAACCCGCCGAGGCCATTCGCCCTGGCGCGCTTTACGCGCTGGAAATCCCGGCGGCCATCCCTGCCCTGCCCCAGCCGCAGGATATTCCGCTGACCATCTTGCATGAGGATACGGACCTCATCGTGCTGGACAAGCCCGCGGGGCTGGTCGTGCATCCTGCACCCGGCAATCAGGATGGCACGCTGGTTAATGCGCTGCTGGCCCATGCAGGGGATGACCTGCCCGGCATTGGCGGGGAAAAGCGGCCCGGCATTGTGCATCGGCTAGATAAGGACACCTCCGGCGTCATGGTCGCGGCCAAGACCGAATTGGCCTTGCGTCGGCTATCCGAAAGCTTCGCCGAACGTGATCTGGATCGGCATTATCTGGCGCTTTGCTGGGGCCTGCCGGCGGTAATGGAGGGGGAAATCAACGCCCCGATTGGCCGGCACCCGGCGGATCGCAAGCGCATGGCGGTGGTGGAACGCGGCAAGCCGGCCATCACCCGCTACAAGGTGCTGCTTTCCTGGGGGGCTTCCTGCGCCCTGGTTGCCTGCCGGCTGCTAACCGGGCGGACGCATCAAATCCGCGTGCATATGGCCCATCTGGGCCATCCCTTGGTGGGCGATCCGGTCTATTTGCGCCGCACCCCGGCCACCGCCCGCACCCTGCCGCCCCCGGCGCGCGATGCCCTTCTGGCGTTTCCGCGCCAGGCACTGCACGCCGCCAGCCTTGGCTTTCGCCACCCCATCAGCGGCCAGCCGCTGCACTTCGAACGCCCGCTGCCCAAGGATATGGCCGCGCTGCTTACATTACTGGATTGTAACGCCGAGTAACCCGACTATTTCGGTCGGTTTTTCTTGCATTCCCCCGCTATTCCAGCTACTAAAGGCTCGTCGAATTCCTCAGGGCGCCAATGCGACCCGGTTAGCCAAGGCCTCAGCAAGGGCAGGCGACCAGTCAGGGCTTTGAGGTTGATGACGAAATTGTAATGATCGGCCCAGGATGCCGCCTTTGGGGCAGAGCAGGTCGGTGCAGGAGGGTATGAAACCATGGCAATTTCTATGGCCATTCCGATGGTGACTGAGGGCAACCTCTCCCGCTATCTCCAGGATATTCGCAAATTTCCGATGCTCTCGGCTGAGGAAGAACTTAGCCTGGCGCGCCGTTGGCGCGACAATGCCGATGAGCCGTCAGCACATAAGCTCGTCACATCCCATTTGCGTCTGGTTGCCAAGATTGCCATGGGCTATCGCGGCTATGGCCTGCCGGTTGGTGAACTAATCTCTGAGGGCAATGTTGGGATGATGCAGGCGGTCAAGCGCTTCGATCCCGATCGTGGCTTCCGTTTGGCAACCTATGCCATGTGGTGGATCCGCGCGGCCATTCAGGAATACATCCTGCATTCCTGGTCGCTCGTGAAAATGGGCACCACGGCGGCGCAGAAGAAGCTGTTTTTCAATTTGCGCCGGTTGAAGGCGCAAATGTCAGCCCTGGAAGAAGGCGATTTGCAGCCCGAACAGGTGGCCAAGATCAGCCATGTGCTGCAGGTACCGGAACAGGATGTGATTTCCATGAACCGGCGCCTGGCGGCTGCCGATAACAGCCTGAATGCCCCGCTCCGCGCCGATGGCGAAGGCGAATGGCAGGATTGGCTGGTGGATGAAAGCGACAACCAGGAACAAGAACTCGCCGAACATCAGGACATGTCAAACCGCCGCGAATTGCTAAGCGGTGCGCTGAAAACACTGAATGAGCGTGAACGGCATATCCTGATCGAACGCCGGCTGAAGGAAGAGCCGTCGACGCTAGAAGAACTTTCGCAACATTACAACATCAGCCGCGAGCGCGTGCGCCAGATTGAAGTGCGCGCCTTTGAAAAGCTACAAAAATCCATGAAGCAGCAGATCATGGATCGTCGGCTCACGATTGGCTGAACAAGCCTAATCCACAAAAAGGCGGTTTGATTTCCACCGCCTTTTCTGTTTGGGGCGCGCTTTGCCTCGCTACCAATTATTGAACAGCGCCAGGATATCAGACACGGCAGCACTGCCAACCAGGATTACATCATCACCAGCGACGCCATCAATGAATTGATCTTCGCCGGTTCCAGCGCGGATCGTATCATTGCCACCGTCGCCAAACAGATTTTGGAAGGCACCGCTGCCCCCCAGCAGGCTGTCGGCATCGTCACCGCCGAATGAACCGCCGTGGCAGCAATTGAAGGGGCGCACTTCATGCCGGCTTCCGGCCCAGCGCTTCCTTTCCAATTATCTCACAAAAAAGGCGGTGGGAATCCCACCGCCTTTTCTTTTGACCTGATGGTCCTTACCGCATCGGGGGCGCGTATTGCAGGCCGCCCTTGGTCCAAAGATTATTGATACTGCGCGGGAAGCCGATCGGGGTCATGTTGCGTTCCCAGATTTCCCCGAAATTGCCGACAGCGCGAATGATGCGCGGCGCCCAATCGCGCTCAAGCCCAAGCATCTGGCCAAGATCACCGGTCTGGCCCATAAAGCGCTGAATTTCTGGATTGGTGCTATTGGCGAAATTACCAATATTGGCTTGCGTAATGCCAAGCTCTTCAGCGGTCACCAGGGCAAAATGCACCCAGCGCACCACGTCAAAGAAGCGCCAATCGCCCTTACGGATCACAGGACCGAGCGGTTCCTTGGAAATGATTTCCGGCAGCAGCAGGAAGCGATTGGCGTTGGTGCCCTGCGCCGCGGCAAAGGAGGCCAGGGAGGACGCATCAGACGTATAGGCATCGCAGCGCTTGTTGATGAAGGCGCTCCGGATTTCCTCAACATTCTCGATCACCACGGGGGTGAAGCGCAGATTACTGGTGCGGAAGAAGTCGGTCATGTTGAGTTCGGTAGTGGTGCCGGGCTGCACGCATACAGTCGCACCATCAAGCTGCTTCGCGGAAGTGACACCGCTTTCGCGATGCACCATGAAGCCCTGGCCGTCATAGACATTGATGCCCGCGAAAACGAGACCCAAGGAGGCTTCGCGCGTCAGCGTCCAGGTTGTGGTCCGGGAAAGCATGTCAATTTCACCGGATTGCAGCATGGTGAAGCGCTGCTGCGTCGAAGAAGGCACAATGCGAACCCGGTTCGGGTCACCGAAGATCGCTGTGGCCACAGCGCGGCAATAATCCACATCAAGCCCACGCCACACGCCCTGGCTATCCGGCAAGGAAAAGCCAACTGTAGAGGGTGAGGTGGAGCAGATAAGCTGCCCACGGGCGCGAATGGCGGCCATGGTATCGGCCGCCGGCGCTTGCGCCATGGCCGGGACGGAGGTGATGGCCATCAACCCCGCCAGGGCCGCGCCGGAAAGGACGCGGGTAAATCGTATCATTTTTTGTCTCCCACAGGTTCAGGAAGCCGGATTGCCCCAGCGACACCCTTATAACATGAACGTGACCGGGTCCAAGGCCAAGCATTTTTTTGGCAGCGGCGCCCCATGAGTCAGACGCGCAGCCTGATCCCGCACCACTCAGTGACAAACGTAGATATGGTGCGTGTGCATGTGCGCAAATCCTCAATCGAGGTGCGCTCATCAAAGGCATGCGCGCCCTCGCCCTTCGGGCCATAGCAAAGGCCGGGGATGTCGAAATAAAGCCCATAATAGCGCGTGTCATTCACGGCCGTGGTGCGCCGTTCCGGCAGCTGCCCGCCATGCACCGAGGCATGGGCGGCAGCGAGCACCGCTTCGGCCTCACTGCCTGGTTCCAGCACAAAGAGGTCGTTCTGAAAGCCGGTCCAGACGATCTCGGGCGGGTTATTGGCCAGGAAGCCATCACCCTTGGCAGCCGCGCGCCCGGTCGCTTCAATGCCGGCCATGGCTTCTTCCGGCGAGGTACCGGGCAAAAGACCGATGCGGCAATCCACCTCACACCAGGCAGGCGTGGAAGATGCCCAATCGCCGCCGCGAATAATGCCGGGATTGAATTTGATCGGGTCCTTGATGTCGTCATACCAGGTGCTGGCAAGCGCGGCTTCGTTCAATGTGCGGGTGTGCGCGTAAAGCGCCTGCATCAGCACATAGGCCGACATGATGGCATTGCTGCCATCCTGCGCCACCGCAACACGCACAGGAATGCCGCGCACGCGGAGCCGAAACCAGATGGTTCCGGTTTGGCTGCGGGTGATGGTATGGCCGGTAGGTTCCGGCACCAGCGCAGCGTCAGCACGATAACCGCGCAGCAGCGTGGAAAGCGCGCCATTGCCGGTGCTCTCTTCCTCGGTCACGGTCTCCACGTAGACATCAGCGGCGGGTTCAAAGCCGGCATCGCGAATGGCATCCATGGCATAGACCATGCAGGCGACGCCCGATTTCATGTCATGCGCCCCGCGCCCATACATCCAGCCATCGCGCATCAAGGCGGCATAGGGCGCGTGGGTCCACATATCGGCAGGGCCTTCCGGCACCACATCAATATGGCCTTGCAGGATCAGGCTGCGCCCGGTGGGGTTCTTCGCGCGGTAGGCCGCCACCAACTGCACGCTGCCAGCGGGATCACATTCCACCATTGGCGCCATTTTCGGATACGGCGGCACATCGGCCAACGTGTAGCGGTCCACCGCATAACCGCGCGCCGCCATTTGGCGGGCGAACCAATCCTGCAAGGGCGCTTTGCGGCCACGCAGGCTTGGAAAGCGCACCAGCTCCGCCAGGAACTGCACCTGCTTGTCGAAATTCGCATCAATGGCGGCGGAAATCCGCGCCATGGCTTCCTTATCGGCCATGCTGATCAGTCTTTCCCATCACTGGTTGTCATGCTTCGTTCAGGGAAGGCTCGCCAGCAGCGCAATGGTATACGAGGAAGGCGAGGCATCATATCTCAACTTATTCCTGAGCCCCGCCCAGGAAACCTTCAGATAAAAGATTGGAATGACGCCGGTATCTTCCATACCAACCCGCATCGCCCCAGCCGTCAGCGCCCTGCGCCGCGTGGTATCCATGGTGCGCATAGCCTCGGCCAAGGGCGCATCCATCGCCGGGATTGAATAATGCTGGCGATTGAAGGGGCCGGCGCTGGTTTCGCTATTGCGGGTCATCAGCACCTGGCGAAGCGTATTGGCCGCGATGGAGGAGGTTTAGGTGGTCATGAACATCGAAAACTCCCGTGCTGTCGCACGGGTGAAAAGATTGGCGGGCGGCAGGACCTCCACCCGGGTTTCAATGCCAAGCCGCGTCCAGCCCTGCGCAATGACCTGCGCCACATCAGTGTCTGAGGCAAACCAGCCATTGGGGCTATGGATGGTGATGCGGAAACCATCAGGATAGCCCGCTTCACGCAGCAAAGCGCGCGCCTGATCCAGTTCATAACGCGGCGGCGGCATATTGGGCGCGCGGTCGACAACGGCGGGGGTAGCGAATTATTCCGCCGGCATGCCTTGGCCCATCAGCAGCCGATCCACAATGCCTTGGCGATTGATCGCGAGCGAAAGCGCGCGCCGCACCCGCGCATCGCGCAAGGGGTTCCTTTCCAGAACGCGGCCTTGCTTGTCGGTAACGAAAGGTGGAGGGTCAGGCGCGGCATTGGGGAAGATATAGGCGGTACCATTGCTGGCGACACCAAAGACTGAAAGCCGCGGATCATTGGTCAGGCGTTGCACATCCTGCACGGGGACGAAATCAATCAAATCCACATCGCCGGAGAGCAAGGTAGCCACACGCGCCCCGGCATTGCTGATGAAGCGCGTCACCACCCTTTCCCAGGGCTGCGTTTCACCCCAATAATTGGGGTTACGGGTGATTTCATGCCTCTCCCCCTGAGAAAAGCCGACATGGCGATAGGCGCCGGTTCCAATCATGGCACGGCCCGCGTTGAAATCCCCGAGCGTCGCATTGGCGTGCAGGGTCCGCGACAGGATCATGATGTTTGACAGGTCCCAATCCAGAAAAGGATTAGGTTCCCTGGTGCGGATCAGCGCGCGGCGCGGTTCCGGGATTTCAATGGTGGCAATGCTGCGTATAAAGGGTGTGAAGGGGCCGGGGCTATTAGCGATGGTCGGCACACGCGCATAGGAAAAGGCAAGATCCTCGGCCGAGAAGGGCGCGCCGTCGTGGAATTTAACACTATCGCGCAGCCTGAATTCCCAGGTGTGGTTATCAATCGCGCGCCAGGATTCGGCAAGGCGTGGCACCAGCCGGCCGGAAGTGTCGAAATCCACCAGGGTTTCGAAAATCTGTCGCAGAATGGCGTTATTCGGGTTGGAAGAATCATAATGCGGGTCCATGCCCGAAGGGGCGGATTGCGCGCCGATGGTCAGGTTGCGCTGCGCCTGAACGGGTATAAACCCCAAAAACATCGAGCCTGCCGCCAAGATCAGCGTTTTCAATATGCTCATGGCTCTTTACCTTGTTCCCAGGGAAATTAGCTTCACGCCCCTGTCGAGCTTCGTCAATCAAGCCCTGGCGGGCTGTTTTTGCCGCAACCGGAATTATCCGCGCGCTTTCCCCAAGGGGCCTGCCTGTGCTTGGGTGTGTTTGCAGGAGCCAACCATGCCGAATGCCGAATCGCCCGGGCCGTCGTCAACGCGCCATACGCAAACCGCCATACTCGCCGAAAGGGGCGCGGTTTTCCTGCTGCTGGCCTTGCTGCTGTATGGCGTTATTCGTGTACTGGAGCCCTTCGGCCTTGCCATTGCTTTTGGCACCTTTATCGCCATCGGTACCTGGCCGCTCAGGGATGCGATGGTGAACCGCAACATCCCTCGCAGTATCGCTGCAGCCCTTATGCTCTTGGTGCTGATCCTGTCTCTGGCGATACCCGCGCTGGCACTGACACCGGAATTGGGCGGGCAGATTGCCAATGCTTCTAAAGTTGCGCGCGAATTATTGGCGGGCCTGCCGGAGGCACCGCCCACCTGGCTCTCCGGGCTTCCTTTGGTCGGTGGCGCGATCAGCAATTGGTGGCCGCAATTACTCCATTTTCAGGGCGATTTTTCGGAATTGCTGGCGCCTTATGCCGGGCGCATCACCAGCCTTTTGGTGGATATCGGTCAGGCGGCGGCAGCGAGTGTGGTGCAAATCCTGCTCGCGCTGATTGTCGCTACTGCCTTCTGGATCAATGGCGACAAGCTGGCGCATGAGGTGACGGATATAGCCACGCGTCTAGGCGGTGAAGCAGGACGAAATGCGGTCAGCGCAGCCGAAGGTGCGGTGCGCGGCGTGGCCTGGGGCATTGTTGGCACGGGCATCATCCAGGCCATGCTGATGGGCATTGGCCTTGCCATTGCAGGCGTGCCCGGCATTGGCATGATTTCCTTCCTGACGCTGATCTTTTCCATCAGCCAGATCTTGGGGCCATTGGTGGTGGTCGCCTGGCTTGGTGCGGCGGCTTGGCTCTACAGCGAAGGCCAAATGGTTTGGGCCATTTTCATGGGACTTTGGGGGCTGATCATGGTCTCGGGCAGCGACAACATCGTGCGGCCCTTGCTCATCAAACGCAGCAGCGAAATGCCATTATCGCTGATCATTCTTGGCGTCTTTGGCGGCTTGATCGCCTTTGGCTTCCTCGGGCTCTTCATCGGGCCGGCCTTGCTTGCTGTCGCGCATGGGCTGCTCAAGGCCTGGCGCAGCGCTGGAGGCTGAGACCCTAAGGGCTGGCAAAGCCCGCATCCCGCGTTATGACTAGCCCGAAGAGAGGGCAGGAGAGAGACCCATGGCCACACGCAGGCATCGCATCGCTGTCATCCCTGGCGATGGCATTGGCAAGGAAACCACACCCGAAGGGCTTCGCGTACTGGATGCCGCGGCGCGGCGCTTCGGTTTTGAACTGAAACTGACGCATTACGATTGGTCCTGCGAAACCTACACCAAGAACGGCAGGATGATGCCGGATGATGGCATGGATCGGCTGAAGGATAGCGACAGCATTTTCCTGGGTGCTGTGGGCTGGCCCGGTGTGCCGGATCATGTCTCGCTTTGGGGTTTGCTCATCCCGATCCGCCGCGGCTTTGACCAATACGTCAATCTGCGCCCCTGCCGCTTGTTGCCGGGCGCGACCACGCCGCTCGCGAACCGTGGCCCCAAGGATATTGATTTCATCGTGGTGCGCGAAAATACGGAAGGCGAGTATTCTTCAAGCGGCGGGCGCATGTTCGTTGGCACGGACCGCGAATTCGTCTCCCAGGAAAGCGTCTTCACGCGCATCGGTGTGGATCGCGTGCTGCGCTACGCCTTTGAATTGGCACAGACCCGCGCGCGCAAGAAGGTGACAAGCGCCACGAAATCCAATGGCATCACCTTCACGATGCCCTATTGGGATGAACGCTTTGCGGAAATGGCGAAGAAATTTCCGGGCATCACCACGGACCAGTTCCATATTGATATCCTCTGCGCGCATTTCGTGCAGCATCCGGATTGGTTTGATGTGGTGGTGGGCTCCAACCTGTTCGGTGATATCCTGTCAGATCTTGGGCCGGCGGTGGCGGGTTCCATCGGCATTGCGGCGAGTGCCAATATCAATCCCGAAAAGCACTTTCCTTCGATGTTTGAACCCGTGCATGGCAGCGCGCCGGATATCGCGGGCAAATTCATCTGCAACCCAATCGGACAGATCTGGTCGGGGGCGATCATGCTGGAACATCTCGGTGAAAAACAGGCCGCCGATGCGATCCTGGCCGTGATTGAAAAGCTGCTGGCGGAAGGTGGCCCGCGCACGCGTGACATGGGCGGGCAGGCCGGCACTGTGGATGTCGGGCGTGCGATTGCCGAAGCCGTCGCGAAATTCTGACCGGCCAAAAAATAAGGGCTCGCCGGATCACACCGGCAAGCCCTTTTTCGTAACACAATAAGCGCAGAAAGCGCTTACCGCTCCAGGCACATGGCAACACCCATGCCGCCACCGATGCAGAGCGTCACCAAGCCCTTCTTCGCGCCGCGCTTCTGCATTTCAAACAACAGCGTCGTCAGCACGCGGGCACCAGAAGCGCCAATCGGGTGACCAAGGGCAATGGCGCCGCCATTCACATTCACCTTGCCGGTATCCCAGCCAAGATCTTTGTTCACCGCAATGGCCTGCGCGGCGAAAGCCTCATTGGCTTCGATCAGGTCAAGATCATCAATCTTCCAACCCGCCTTCGCCAAGGCCTTGCGCGAAGCGGGAATGGGGCCCGTGCCCATGATGGAGGGATCAACGCCCGCCGTCGCCCAGGACACGATGCGCGCGAGCGGCGCAATGCCGCGCTTGGCGGCTTCCGCAGCCGTCATCACCACCACCGCCGCCGCGCCATCATTGATGCCGGAAGCATTGCCGGCAGTCACCGACCCATCCTTGGCAAAGGCTGGGCGGAGCTTGCCCAGAATTTCGAGCGTTGTGTCCGGCTTCGGATATTCATCGGCCGAGACAACAACATCGCCCTTGCGGCCCTTCACCGTGACCGGCGTGATTTCATCGGCGAAACGGCCCGCCGCCATGGCTTCACCGGCCTTGCGCTGCGAATTGACGGCGAATTGATCCTGTTCATCGCGCGTGATCTGGAAGGCTCGGGCAACATTCTCGGCCGTATTGCCCATGTGATAGCCATGGAAGGCATCCATAAGCCCATCGCGCAGCATGGTATCCATCAGCGAAAGATCACCCATCTTCTGCCCGGCGCGCAGCTGCTGCGCATGGGGTGCTTGCGTCATGCTTTCCTGACCACCTGCCACCACAATGCGCGCATCGCCGGTCGCGATCTGTTGCGCTGCCAGCGCCACGGCGCGCAGGCCTGAGCCGCAAAGCTGATTAATGCCAAGGGCCGTGTGTTCCACCGGAATGCCGGCATTTACGGAAGCTTGACGCGCCGGATTCTGCCCCGCACCGGCCGCCAGGATCTGGCCCAGAATAACCTCATCCACTTCGGCTCCTTCAATGCCGGCGCGCTCCATGGCGGCCTTGATGGCAACCGTGCCCAAAGCATGCGCGGGCAAGAAGGCGAAAGCCCCGTTGAAGGCGGCAACCGGTGTGCGGGCGGCAGAGGCGATGACGATTTCAGTCATGGAGGATTTCCTTCCTCAAGAAATAGGGTTTAAGCATCTTCTACTCATCCTCCGCGCCCAAGGGAGACGCCTGGCGTTAAACTTCAGCGATCATACAGCCACATCGTCGACTCCGCCGCGGCAAGCGAGGCTGCATGGTCACAAACCGCGCAACCACTCGCGCATGGGCTGCCACAGCGCGGCCTCGGCCGCAATACCGGCGACCATGCCGATATGCCCCGCCGGCGCAATATGCAGCTTGACCCGACGCAAGCGGCTGGTCAGTGCCAAGGCGGAAGCTGGGGGCACAATGCGGTCCCGATGCGGAATGGCGGCAAAGGTCGGTCCCTGCCAAAGGGCCGGGTCCACCACCTGTCCAGCGACCCGCCAGGAAAGCCCCGCCGGTTCATTCCGCCCATACCAGCCACCAATGCATTGCCGCGCCACCGGGGCGGCTAAGGGCACGCCATCATTCAACCAATCCTCCAGCGCCACAAAACGCCTGGCCGCCGGGGATGCCTGGTCTAGTCGCCCAAAACTCCGGAATTTCTCAGCAACGCCATAGGGATCCAGGCTGGCAAACAGGGTTTGCAGCACATCCACCGGCAGCGCGCCGCTGGGTTCCATCAACGCCTCCAGCCCCGGCAGCGCGCCAGCAGCGGCGCGCGCCCGCGCCTCTCCATCCGGCCCCGCATGAAAATCCCAAGGGGTCGCGAGCAAAGCGAGGCCGCGCACCAAATCCGGCCGGCGCAGCGCAAGGGCCAGGCCAAGCAAGCCCCCCATGCAATAGCCGACCAGGAACACCGGGCCCGGGGCGGCCATCAGCGCGCGTTCCAGCCGCCCGGCGATGTAATCGGTCAGGGCGAAGTGCCTTTCGGCCTCCCCCGGCCAGCCCCAATCGAGCAAAAGGGTGCGGAACCCCTGCCCCGGCAGCCAGCGCAGCAGCGACGCTTCCGGCATCAAATCAAGCACATAGGCTCGGTTCACCAGCGAAGGCACAAAGACGACGCTGGGCCCCTGCCCGCCATAATCTAGCAATCTGCTGTCTTCCTCAGCCCATATGGCGGGCACTGGCGGCGCCTCCCGCCCAGAAGGATGGCGCCGATAGGCCGCAAGCCCGGCCATCAGTGCCCGATCCGCCCGCAGCAGCCGGTTCAGAACCGCGCCGCGAAACGCCTCAGGCGCGTGGCCGGCGTTGGCGAGGGCGGCGCTGATTCGCGCGGCTTCCGCCTGACCCGCTTTCGAGTTCGGCCAGGCGCCGTTCCAGGGTGGCAAGCCGTTCGGCCATGGCATCCCGGGCAGCGCCCCCGCTGCCGCCATGGCCCTGATCCCCGCCAGCCCCAGGTGGAGCGGCAGCGGGCGCGGGCCGCGGCGGCGGAGCGGCGCTGTCATGCGGCGCGGCTCCGGGCGTGAAGGGCTTGCTGAATTGCGCGGCGGCGCGGAACCAGGCCGCGCCGAGCGAGGCAAAAGCCGCCAATCTTTCCGCAAGCTCGGGATCGGCGGTGAGCCCGGCCACCTCGCTCTGCCAAAGCGCGATCCAGTCTTCCGCCAATCGGTCGAGATCTTCGGGCCCAGCCATAGACAACGCTTATAGCCGCATCCGCAACGGCGCGATATGACCCGCAGCGCACGTTTTTGCACTGCAACAGGCTTGCGCCTTGCGGTATGAAGCGTGATAGGTCCAATTCAGAACCGCACAAGCCGAGGCAAGTATCCATGTCTGGTCGTCAATCCCCCGAAGCCGGCGAGCAGAAGGCGCTGCCCCCGATTGTTGTCAAGAAATACGCGAATCGGCGGCTCTACAACACTGAAACCTCATCCTATGTCACTTTGGATGATCTGGCCGCCATGGTCCGCGATGGGCGGGATTTCGTGGTCTATGACGCCAAATCCGGTGAAGACCTGACCCGAAGCGTGTTGACCCAGATTATTGTGGAACAGGAAGGCAAGGGGCAGAATATGTTGCCCATTTCGGTACTCAGGCAATTGATCGGGCTTTATGGCGATAATCTGCAATCGCTCGTGCCGCGTTACCTGGAAGCGGCCATGGCGTCCTTCTCGCAGCAGCAGGAACAGATGCGCGATACGCTGAGCAAGACCATGAGCGGCTTTATGCCCTTCCCGTCGAGTGTCTCGGATATGCAGCAAGTCAGCAAACAGAACATCGCCATGATGGAACGCGCGATGAGTTTGTTTACCCCTTTCGCGCGACGCGAGGAAAACGCGCTGAGTGATGAAACCGAGGCATTAAAGAAAGAAATTGAGACACTGCACGGCGAATTGGCCGCGCTAAAATTGCGCACCAAAGGCTGACTTCGTTGAAATTTCGAGCCACTTATTCAGCGCTTGATCATCTATGCCGCGCATAATCCACACTTAGTAGGGGGCATGATGCCCCGCTGAGGAATCGGGTTGATGAACAGCATCGTCGAAATTGCAGGATCGTTCCGGCAGGGTGAGACCGTAATCGCGGAAGTGGTTTCCACTCAAAGGGCCAATGCAGCTGACAAGCATGTGGGTGCCCGCATTCGCGAAAGGCGCACCACGCTTGGCCTGTCGCAGCAGCAATTGGCCAAGATGATCGGCGTGACCTATTAGCAGGCGCATAAATATGAACGCGGGCTGAACCGCATTTCCGCCGGCCGGCTTTATGGCATCGCGCAGGCCTTGGGCGTGCCAATCTCCTGGTTTTTTGAAGGGTTGAAATCCGAAACCGCCGATCCCTCCATGTCTCAGCGCGAGCGCATGTGACTGGAACTCGCGCGTAATTTCGCGCTGATTGACAATAACAAGCACAAGGAAGCGCTGAGCCGGATGGCACGTGCCTTGGCTGCCCAGGCCCAGGCCGTGGCGCGGCGTAGCGTGGCGGGCAAATAGGCGCGCTTTCGCCCTTGGGGGCTGATACCATCGCCCTCCAATCCCGGCTAGGTTCGGCCCATGGACGAATCCCGGCCGCATAATATCCCCGAATATGGCGTCGCCGATCTGGCCGGCGCCATTCGCCGCATGCTGGAAGGCGCATTCGGGCGCGTTCGCCTGCGCGGTGAAATCACCGAAATGAAGCGCTATCCTTCCGGGCATATCTATCTCTCGCTCAAGGATCAGGAAGCGAAGATCGAAGCCGTCATTTGGAAGGGGTCGCTGCGCAATATCGGCACCATGCCGGAAAACGGCGCGGAGATGATCGCGACCGGGCGAATTTCCACCTATGCGGATCGGTCAAAATACCAGCTGGTGATTGAAAGGCTGGAATATGCCGGCGAAGGTGCCTTGCTGGCGCGGATTGAAGCGCTGCGCAAACGCCTGCTGGAAGAGGGGCTGTTTGATGAGGTCCGCAAGCGCCCCTTGCCGGTTTTGCCGCGCGTGATTGGCGTGATCACCAGTGAAAAAGGCGCGGTCATTCAGGATATTCGCACCACCATCGCGCGGCGTTTTCCGCGCCATATCCTGCTTTGGCCAGTCGCGGTGCAGGGCCAGGGCGCGGCGGAACAGATTGCCGCTGCCATCAGGGGTTTTTCCGCCCTGCCAGCCGGCGGCGCCGTGCCGCGCCCAGATGTGCTGATTGTGGCGCGCGGCGGCGGCAGCCTTGAAGACCTGATGGCCTTCAATGAGGAAATCGTCATCCGCGCCGCCGCTGAAAGCACCATTCCGCTGATTTCCGCTGTGGGGCATGAAACCGACACGACCCTGATTGATTACGCGTCTGACCGCCGCGCACCGACGCCGACCGCCGCCGCTGAATTGGCCGTTCCGGCGCGGGCAGAGCTATCCGCCGCGCTGATGCAAACCGGGGCGCGGCATGCCCAGGCGGCTTCGGGTTTGGTGAACGCCGCGCGGCTTCGGTTGCTGCGTGCCGAAGGTGGCTTGCCGGATGTGCCGACGCGGCTCGCGCAATCGCGCCAACGGCTGGATGATTGGGGCGAAAGACTGCCGCGCGCTGCCGGCACATGCATCACCACACGGGCGCAACAGCTTGGAGCGCTGCGCATTCCCCATCCTCGGGAAGGCATTCTGGCGCGGCGCGCGGCGGTTGAAGCGCTTGGCCTTAGGCTTGGCAGTGCCTGGGCACGGCGGCGGGATGGGCTCGCCGGGGCGCGTGGCCTCTCGCGGCTTTCGCCAGCGCCGGTGCTGGCGACGCTTCGCCAGCGGCGCACGCAACTGGAAGGGCTGGCCGCAAGGCTGGAAAGCGCTTCCTATACCTCGGTCCTGGCGCGCGGCTTTGCCCTGGTGCGCGATGCCAAGGGCGCGCCGGTGGTGGCGGCGGGCGCGATTTCCCCCGGCCAGCCCTTGCACCTGACCTTTGCTGATGGCGAAGTGGGGGTCAGTGCTGATGGCACGCGCCAAGGACGCCTATTGTGATGAATGCCCTGCCTCGTCGGCTGCTATTGGCCGCACCTCCCCTGCTGCTGGCCGCACCCGCCCGCGCCGTCACTTTGAATGAAGCCGCACTGACCCAGGGCGGCTTTGTGCTGGGCCGCGCCGCGCCGGGGACCAGGCTCGCGCTGGATGGCAAGTCGGTCAGGGTCTCGTCAGCCGGGCAATTTGCCTTTGGCTTCGGGCGCGATCATGCGGCGCAGGCCCGGCTGGTCATCACGGCCCCCGGCGGTGCCGCGGAAACCCGCGTGTTGAACATCGCCAAGCGCGAATGGCCGACCGAGCGCATTTCCGGCCCGCCCCCCGCCCAGGTGACGCCCGATGCCGAAACCCTGACGCGCATTGCCCGGGAAAGGGAAAAACTGGGCGCAGTGCGGGCGGTTGAAACCGCCCTGACCGGTTTTGCCGAGGGTTTTATCCGCCCCGCCCCTGGGCGGATTTCCGGTGTTTTTGGCAGCCAGAGGATCTTGAACGGCCAGCCGCGCCAGCCCCATTGTGGGCTGGATTTCGCCGCCCCCACCGGCACACCCGTGCTGGCATCTGCCGCCGGACGCGTCACCCTGGCCGATGAGTTTCATTTTTTTGGCAAATTGATCGTGCTGGACCATGGGCATGGGGTAAATTCGCGTTACGCCCATTTGTCCGAGGTCTCGGTGCGGGAGGGGGAGAGCATTGCCAAAAGCCAAAGGATCGGCGCCATCGGCATGACAGGCCGTGTGACCGGGCCGCATTTGCATTTCAGCCTGTTCTGGTTCCTGCAATGGCTGGACCCTCAACCGGTGGTCCTGCCCACCTGACACCCTTAGGGCCAAGCGAGGCTTCGGTTGCGCCGGGCGGGCCTGATCGGCATATTAATTTGTATCTGTTTTTATTCTCAGGGTTTTCAAGAATGCAGGGCCTGCCGCAAATCATCAGCCTCGTGCCGCAGACCGGTCTGCAATTCATTGACATCCGGTTCAACCTGGACCGCCTGCCGCGCGCGCCGCGTTCCTTCTGGGAACAACCGCTGCCGCCAGGTGCTGACCCGGCCAGTGCCGGCCTGGTCAATTTGCGCCGCCTGACCGAAAGCGGTGAAGGGGCGCTGCTGGACCCGATCAGTGGCCGCAGCCCACCGGATGATGAAATCTACCAGGTGGGGCGCGGCCAGGCGCTGGAATTCATCTTGGGGCGCTGGATACCGTTACCTTATTTCCGCGTGGCGGCTGTGGGGGCATCGGGCCAGGAAGTCTATGACAAGGGGCCGACCAATTGGGCGCGGCTGCGCATCAGCGCACTTTCGGCCCCGGATGAGGAAGGGCATACGCATCACGCGGTCCTCGCCTTTGATACGGCTCTGCGCACACGCGAAGAAGGCCGCCCCTATACCGCGATTTCACCAAACGATAGCGAACGCGCCGGCGAATTCACCTTTGTGTCAGACCGGGAACAGACAACCTGGTTCATGAATGAACCCTGGCTGATCCAGTGGCTTGAAGAAGTCTTGCAGGAAATGCGTGCCGCAACTGGCCGGCGCCCACGCCCTGAGGATGAGCAACGCGCCTGCGAACATTGGGCGCGCTACATCACGCTGCTGGAATTGCTGTCCGAAGCGCGGATCCTGCCGCGCGTAAAGCTGGTGGATGTAGTTTCCAACAGTAAATCCTATGAACCGATCAATGTTGATCTGGTGCTGGATATCGGCAATGCGCGTACTTGCGGCATTTTGGTAGAAGATGAACGCGACAGCCGGCTTAATCTGAACAATAGCTATCCTTTGAAGCTGCGGGATTTGAGTGTGCCGGAATTAGGCTATGCCTTTCCCTTCGAAAGCCGCGTGGAGTTTGCGCGTGCCAGTTTCGGCAAGGATGCGCTGAGCCGCCGTTCCGGGCGCGGTAATGCCTTTCAATGGCTAAGCCCGGTGCGCATCGGCCCGGAAGCAGTGCGGCTTTCCGCTGCCGCGCGCGGGAATGAAGGGGCAACAGGGCTTTCATCGCCCAAGCGCTATCTTTGGGATGAAAGACCGACGACTCAGGTCTGGCGCTTCAATGGCATGGCCGCTGATGGCGTGACCACCGAACCGCCCGTCAGTGGCAGCTTCATGGCCTGGGTGACAGAAGAAGGCGAAGTGCTGCGGGCCAAGCCGCGCGGCCGTGGCGGCGCGCCGCGCCAACCTGCCGTACGTGCGCGCTTCAGCCGTTCATCGCTGATGAGCTTTCTGCTCGCGGAAATTCTTTTGCAGGCGCTGTCGCAAATCAATTCGGTAGAAACGCGCTATGCGCGGAGCTTCCCCGATGTACCGCGCCGGCTGCGGCGCATTTTGCTCACTATGCCGCCGGCCATGGCGCTTGCAGAACAACGCATTTTCCGCCATCGCGCTGAAGCAGCAGTACGCCTTGCCTGGGACATGATGGGCTGGGGTAATCCCGCGCCTGGCACCGCGGCACCACCGCCGGAACCGCGCATCATCGCCAACCTTGATGAGGCGACGGCAACACAGCTGGTGTTTCTTTATACAGAGGCAAGCCAGCGCTTGCGTGGCGATCCCGCCAGCTTCTTCGTACTGACTGGGCGCGCGCGGGATGGCTATGGCAAGGCGCCATCGCTTCGTGTCGCGAGCATTGATATCGGCGGCGGCACCACAGATTTGATGATTTGCACTTATTCCGCCGAAGCCGGACAGGAAATTGAACCGCATCAGAATTTCCGCGAAGGGTTCCGTATTGCGGGCGATGAGGTGTTGCAGGAGGTAATCCAAAGTATCGTCCTGCCGCAGCTTGAAGAAAGCCTGCGCCAGACCGGCGCGCGTGATCCCAAGGCGCTGCTGCGTGAGGTGCTGGGCGGGGATCGAGGCGCGCAAAGCGAATTGGAACGGCATTTGCGTCGGCAATTCGTGACACAAGTGCTGGAACCGACTGGGCTTGCGATCCTGCACGGCTACGAAAAGATAGATGAACGCGCTGCCGGCGAATTCCTGCGCGAAAAGCTCGCCACCATTCTGCACGGACGCGATGTGGCCGCACCCTTGCGCTATTTCGAACAACAGGCCGTACGCGCCGGGGCTGCCGGTTTCCAGTTGCTGGAAGTCGAAATGGCGGCGGCCGCGGGCAGTGTGGATGCTATTGTGCAGGCAGCGCTTGGCCAGGTGATCGCTGATCTCTGCGAAGTGGTCTATGCCTTTGATTGCGATTGGCTGCTGCTGTCCGGCCGGCCATCCAGGCTCCGCGCGATATTTGACATGATGCTGGCCAAGATGCCGGTACCGCCGCATCGCATTGTCGGCATGCATCGCTATCGCGCGGGAAGCTGGTATCCCTTCCGCGATTCTGCCGGGCGCGTGGATGATCCTAAAACCACGGCGGCGGTCGGCGCCATGCTCTGCGCTGTGGCAGAAGGACGCCTGGAAAGCTTCCTGATGCGCACCAGCCGGCTTGCCATGCGCTCGACTGCCAAATACCTCGGCCGGATGGAAATCTCGGGGCAAATCCTCCGGCAGAATGTATTGCTGCAGGACCCGGATGCGGCGCTGTCCAAGGCGCCGGGCCCATCGCAGGATGTGAAATTCTCCGTAGAATTCCGCGCACCAGTTTTTCTTGGTTTCCGCCAATTGGATCTGGAACGCTGGACCGCGAGCCGGTTGTATATTCTGGAATACGCCAATCCTGATAATGTACCGCGGCTGAAACTGCCACTAAAGCTTGCCATCCAGCGCGCGGAAATAGACCCCGAAAGCGCGGACGCAGAGGAATTGCGGGAGGATTTCACCATAGACGAAATCCTGGATGCCGAGGGCGATCCGCAGCATCGCGGCATTGTGCGCCTGCGCCTGCAAACTGAACGTAGTGAAGCCGGTTATTGGCGCGACACCGGCGCGCTTTCGGTGCCGTGAGGATCAGGTCATGACAACACCGAATGCCGAAAATGAAGCCCTGGCACAAAGCTGTGATGCGGTGGCGGATGCCGCGCATAGTGCGCTTGAATGGATTGCTATCGCAGGCGACATCGTGCGGGAAGAAGGCCCTGCCTTGGCGCGCGAATTCCGCCGTGAAGGCTTGCGGGCACGCAAGCTTGCCAATGCTGCGCGTCGGCCGATGTGCGTTTCGGTCTTTGGCCCAAGCCAGCAGGGGAAAAGCTATCTGATCGCTTCCCTGGCGCGGAAGGAAGGCAAGCCCACCACGATCCGCTTTGGGGAGGAGCTGCGCGGCTTCAACCGCGACATCAATCCCGATGGTGGCAAGGAATCGACCGGTCTGGTCACACGTTTCACGACGCGGCCAGTGACCGGCATGCCCGGCATGCCTGTGGTCTGTCGCATGCTGTCTGAAACCGACATCGTGAAGATCATGGCCAACGCCTTCATGGAAGATTTCGACCGTGATACGGTTGTGCCGCTTGAAGGCGCCGTGATTGAAGCGAGCATCGCGAAGCTGCGCGCCAAGGCCGCGCCGGCGGCAGTGGGGCGGCTGAATGAAGATGATATCTATGACCTCTTCGAATATTTTGAACGCTACTTCCTGAACCACCCAACCCATCTGGCGCTAAAGCCGGGTGCCTGGCGGGAAATCGAGAGCCTAGCGCCGCGCCTTGCCCTTGCCGATCGGGTAGAGCTTTACGGGCTGCTTTGGAACAATACGCCGACCATGACAGCGACGGCGTCGAAATTGGTGCAGGCGCTGGCGCAGCTCGATTTTCCGGAAGAAGCCTGCTGCCCCATGCTGGCGATTGAGCCAAAGGCGCAGAGCATTATTGATGTCGAGACCATGTCGCATCTCGGCAAGGGTGATGGTGATCCAGTGCCGGTGGCTACCCGCGCCGGGCGCCGGGCAGAATTGCCGCGCGCGGTGCTGACCGCGGTTGTCGCTGAATTGCAATTGCAATTGGAAGACAAGCCCTTCGACTTCTTCGACTATACCGATCTCCTGGATTTCCCAGGCGCGCGCGGGCGTGAGAAATACAACGCCGCGAAGGCTGAGGAAGTGGCGCAGAGCGATCTTTTCATGCTGCTGCGTCGCGGCAAGGTTGCCTATTTATATCAGCGCTATCTTGCGGAACAGGAGCTGACTTCAATGTTGCTCTGCCTTAAGCACAGCAATCAGGAAGTGCGCACCGTGCCAGCCATGGTACGAAACTGGATTGATGGCACGCACGGCGCCACGCCTGAGGCACGAAAGGGCCAGGATGTCGCCTTATTCCTAGTGCTGACCATGTTTGACATGGAATTTGAGATCAAAGGCGGCGCAGAAGACAATGTGGAACGCTGGTCCACACGGTTGAAGACGACGATCTTCGAATTCCTCGGCCTTGGTCATGACTGGCCATCGGAATGGGTACCTTGGCAACCTTTCAATAATACTTTCTGGCTGCGCAACCCCGAAGTGTTGAACAAGGGGCTGTTAGATTATGACGCAAATGGTCGGGAAGTGAGCTTCCGCGATCCGGAACGCGTGGCGCGGCTGAAGGCAAATTTCCTCGCCAATCCGGATGTACAAAAGCATTACGCCGATCCTGAACGCGCCTGGGAAGCCGGTATGGCCTTGAATGATGGCGGCATTGGCTATCTTTCCGAAAGGCTCCGCCCCGTCTGCAACCCCGCGCTGAAGCGCCGGCAGGTGCAAGGCCAGCTTGGTGATCTTGCCAAGCGTATGGCAGGAAGGCTGGAAGGCTATCATGTCTCCGGCGATCTGGATGCCGAATTGGCCAAGCGCCGGGCAGAAGCGCGGCTGGTCGGGCGGCAATTGCTCGCTTGCGCAGAAGCGCAGGCTTTTGGCTTGCTGCTGCGCGAATTGCAGGTGCGGGGCGAAACCCTGGCCGAGCTGTTTCGCCGCCAGCAATTGGCCGCTGCTGAGACGCCATCAGCCGTGACCGCGCCTGTCGGGCGCAAGACCACAGCGCGCGAATTGCGGAGCGAATTCGAAGCGCTGTTTGAAGACGATCCCGCGCCTCCCGCCTCGGTTGAAGGAGCGGAAGAAGGCCCGCGCGATCAAGCAGATCTTTTTGCGGAGGCCGCAGTGGCAGAATGGTTGCAGAATATGCACCGCTTCGCCGCGCGCAATGACAGCCCCGAATTGTTCCGCATGGACCGCGAAGGCATTGCGACATTGGTTACGCAGCTTGCCGCCGCCGCACGTCGCTTGAAGCTGCGTGAAAACATCGCAACGCGCATGCGGACCGAAGCAGCCTATAATGAATCCATGGCCAATCGGCTGCTGAAACCGGTGATGATTGCGGAACGCGCGATCAATGATTTCGTCACCTGGATGGGCTTTGACAAAATCCCGATTGAAGCCCGCCCCAAGGCTGGGCGCGACGGGCGCAGTATTTTCATCCGCCCGTCTGCGCCTGCCGATGACATGCCGCGGCTTTCCGAAACGCCCATGGCCTATGACGCTGCTTTTTACGTGGATTGGGCTGTCGCCTTTGTGCGACTGGTGGAAGACAATGTGCGCGGCGCGGGGGGCGCAATGGTGGATGAGAAATCCAATGCTCGTCTCGGCAGCCTGCTGAGTGGTCTGCGCAAGGTGGCTGCCTGAGACATGAACCGCAAAGGCCGAACCCCATGATACTGCGTGTTGAAAATGAACGGCGCTTGTCGCTGGGCCATGCGCGCATCACCATCGCTGGCCTGCAGGCGCCGGCTGACGGCGGGTTCCGGATTCTTCGCGAAGGCTATGCGGCTGCAAATCTCGGCCGGCGTGGTTGGCAAGTGCAGGAAGAAAAGCTGGCCGCGGTAGAAATCCGCCAGGAAGGCCGCGATACGATTCTTGTGATTGGCCCGAGGCTGACGCGACATCTTGAACCAGGCCCCTTGGTGTTTTTGCTGCCGGCGACAGGCTTGGAAGCAAGCCTGTTTTGGCCCGATGATATTGATGTGTTCGATGGGGATTTACCGCCGGAACCGGTGATGCCGCAGGAGCCAGAGGAAGCGCCAGCGCCGCCGCCGGTTGCTTCCGCACCGCCAGCGCCAGCGCCTGCTCCCGCGCCGCCGCCACCGCCACCGCGTGAAGAAGTTGCCGTATCTGAAGGACAAGAAGGCGCCTCACGCACGCCGCTGTTCGCCGGCATCGGGTTGCTATTACTAATAGCGGTTGGGGGCGCTGTCTGGTGGTTCACTGATTCCGCGCAAGCGCCAGCGCCAATCGCAACGCCGGCGCCGCCCGCATCACCGGCACCGTCACCGGTGCCAGTCACAGCGGAACGCCCCTGGCTGGAACGCAGCAATGCCATGAACCTCCGCGATCTGGTCCAATCCGCCCCCGATGTCGCTGCCATTCATGCTGCCGCGCTCAGGCGCCAAGCCGCTGGACGGCATGATGATGCGCTGGTGCTGTTTGAAGAAGCTGGTGAGCGCGGCCATGCACCGGCGCTGACCGCCGTGGCACGGCTTTATGACCCTATTGGTTTTGTCGCCGGGCGCCCCTTCCGCGCGCCTGACCCGCGTGCGGCAGCGCGTTATTATCGCGATGCGGTGCAGAGGGGTGATGCGGCTGCAGAAGCGCCGCGTGCCGCGCTCAAGAGTTGGCTCGATGAACAAGCGCGCGCGGGGAATGGCACAGCGGAAACGGCGTTAAGGGAGTTTTGGCAATGATGTTGTGTCGCGCGGTTTTGGTTTTGGCGCTTGGGCTGTTTTGCGCCATGCCAGTTGCGGAAGTGAGCGCGCAACAAGCCGCGCGCCAACCGCTGTTGATGGACGGCCGCAGCGCCTTGTTCCAGCGCGTGATCCTGCGGCCCGGTACGCGCTTGGCTGAACGCCCGGATGCAAATGCGCCTGCACAGCCCACACCTGGCTTTGGAGTGTTTTACGTCTATGCGCGCCAGGGCAGTGGCGCAAGTGCCTGGCTTGAAATTGGTGCCGCACAGGATGGCCGCACGCAGGGTTGGGTTCCGGCAGAACGTACCATTGATTGGAAGCAGACCATGGTACTGGCTTTCAACAACCCGGCCGGGCGTGACCGTGCGATGTTCTTCCGCGATGCCGAAACACCACGCGCGCTTTGGCTGAATATACGCGGCGGCGCGGCGGAGGCGACACGGCTGCGCGAAGCCGCACGCGCCAATGCTGAAGGGCCGGTGATTGCGCTAGAGCCTGAGAATTTCATTGATATCACGCGGCAATTCTATCTGCTGCCCATCATCTCAGCCGATCGCGTGGAAAATGAGGCGGCGCAGGAAGCGCGACTTTTGGAAGTGATTTCTGCCCCAGCCCAGGCGGCGCCACCACCGCCGGCTGATCCCGATGCGCTTCGCAATTATCGAGGCGCTGTGATTTTTGTGGTGGATACTACTATCAGCATGGGGCCTTACATTGAACGCACGCGCGAAGCGCTGAAACGCGTGGTGGATCGCATTCGCGATACCGCCGTACGCGATAATTTCCGCTTCGGCATGGTGGCGTTTCGTGACCATATGGACGGCAATCCCCAGCTTGAATATGTCACGCGCATGGTCTCCTTGCCTGATCTGGCCGAGGCTTCGGATGCGATCCTGCCGCGCCTGTCCCAATTGGCCGAAGCGCGCGAGAGCAATGAAGGCTTTGATGAGGATTCTCTCGCTGGCATCAAGCTCGCCTTGGATGAGGTGCCCTGGCGGCAATATGGCGGGCGCTTTGTCATCCTAATCACGGATGCCGGGGCGCGCGATGCGAAGGACCCGCGCGGGCAGACGCAAATGGGCCCGGAAGAAATGCGCCAATTGGCGCAGTCAGAAGCCAAGCAAGTTGCGATCTACGCAATTCATTTGAGGACTCCGGAAGGGCGTAATAACCACGCGCGGGCTGAGCGGCAATACCGCGAACTGACGCGCTTTGGCGCGGCGGGGGAGCTTTATTACCCTATCAATGAAGGCAACCTGAACCAATTCGGCCAGACCGTGGATGCGCTAACGGATGCGTTGCTGACGCAAGTGGCCGTTGCCGTCGGGCGGCCTATCGCCGGTATCCGCGCGCCGCAAAGCGCCGCTGAACGGCGTATTTCGGAACAGGCTGAGATTGTCGGCACAGCCATGCGGCTTTTCTACCTGGGGCGCGAAAGGCAGCAAACCGCGCCCGATGTGGTGCGGAGCTTCGTGCTGGATCAGGATTTGAACCCGGCGGATCCGCGGCCGGAAAGGCGGCCCTTAGATGTGCGTGTGCTGCTGACGCGCAACCAGCTTTCCGATCTGGCAACGACCTTGCGCAACATCATCCAAGCACAAGCGGCGGCGCGGCTTTCACCGGAAAGCTTCTTTGAACGCGTGCGCGCTGCCGCCGCTGCGACCGCGCGTGACCCGCGCCGCATGGCGGAGTTTCAGCGCCTTGGTGGGGCTTTTGGTGAAATCCTGCAAGACCTGCCCTATCAAAGCCAGATCATGGAATTTACGCAGGAAGAATGGAACAGCATGGGGGCCGGGCGGCGCACCGAAATCGTTAATGCGCTGGAAGCGAAGCTGCGCCTTTATGAGGAATTCAACCGCCAACCATCGCTTTGGGTAAGTTTCGATGGTGGGCGCAATCCCGGTGAGGCGATGTATCCTGTGCCACTGGATGCGCTGCCCTGAGGGTGTGCATGAACCAAGCCGCACCAACCCTGCTACTGCAAGATTTGATCATTCGCCATCAGGCACCAGGGGGTGCTCCAGGCTTTGAACTGACCATCGAGGCATTTTCCATCGCACGAGGCGAAGCCGTTGCACTGATCGGCCCTTCCGGTTCGGGCAAATCCACCCTGCTCGATTTTCTGGCCTTGGCGCGACGCCCCGCGCATGCCGCGCAATTTCTTATGACACCGCGTGATAGCACGGCAATAGACCTTGCCGCGCTGTGGCGTACCCGCGACGAAAGCCGCCTGACCGCCATTCGCGCGGCGCATTTCGGCTATATTTTGCAAACTGGTGGGCTGCTGCCGTTTCTTTCCGTGCGTAGGAATATCGCGCTGAGCCAGGCGGTACTCGGCCGGCCTGATCCCGCCCATATCGAAGCCTTGGCGGCACGGCTTGAAATTGCGTCCTTGCTGGACCGCATGCCCGCTTCGCTTTCTGTAGGGCAGAGGCAGCGTGTCGCGATTGCCCGCGCCTTGGCGCATCGCCCGGAAATCTTGCTGGCCGATGAACCAACCGCGAGTGTGCATCCCGCCCTGGCCGATACGGTGATGGCGCTGCTGCTGGAACAGGCGCGTGAGCAGGATACGGCACTGATCCTGGCCACGCATGACCCAGACCGCGCGGCACGCCATGGTTTTGCGCTGCTGCCAATCCGCACGGAAGCGAGCCAAGGAACTGGGCGTTCCTGGCTTGGCCGCGCCAGCATGGGCGCAACTGCATGAGTGGAGGCTCCTCTCACACCGGGCTGCTTTGCGGGCTTTCGCTGCGTGATCTTTTGCATGAACGCACGCTGGCACTTTGTTCGCTGATTGGTCTTGCGGCCGTCCTGGCGCCACTTATAGTGCTATTTGGCTTGAAGCAGGGTGTGATTGATGGGCTGCGGGCGGAACTGATTGATAACCCGCGCAGCCGCATGATCGTGAACGCAGCCAATCGCAATTTTGACCAGGCATTTCTCACGCGCCTTGCTGCGCGGCCTGATATCGCCTTTGTCATTCCACGCATTCGCAGCCTGAATACCGAAGCGCGATTTGAAAACCCAGCGCGCCCTGGCACGGTGCTGCGCGCAGAATTACTCGCCACCGCCGCGGGTGATCCCTTGCTGCATAGCCTGCCCAGCATTGCGCCAAACCAAATTATCCCAAGCGCTTCCTTCGCCGCGCGGTTGGATTTGCAGCCGGGCATGAATGTGACGCTGCGCGCCCTTCGCGGTGATGGCGGCGCAAGAGAGGTGCTGAATTTTCCCGCCACCATCGCTGCCATCGCGCCGCCTAACGCCTTTGGCCGCGATGGCGTTTTCGTTGACCTCAAGACGCTGCTGCTGGTGGATGGCTTCACCGATGGCGCGCTGCCCGCTTCTGCTGTACCCGCCGATATCGCGGATGATGCCACGCGCATCTTTGCCGGTTTTCGCGCCCATGCGCGGCGCTTGGAAGATGTGACGCGCATTGACCATGATCTGCGGCGCGATGGGGTGGAGGTTGAAACGCTCGCGGAACAGGTGGAAGGCTTGCTCAGCCTTGATCGAAGCCTCACGCTGCTTTTTGCCTTGCTCGCGGGGCTGGGTGGGGTTGGGTATCTCGTCTCACTTGGTGTCGGGCTTTATGCCAATGTGGAACGCAAACAACGCGATTTGTCGCTGTTGCGCCTGATCGGGCTGTCGCGGCGCGATCTGGTGGTGTTTCCGCTGTTGCAGGCGCTGATCATCGCGGGCGCGGGGGCGGCGCTAGCAAGCCTGCTCGCGCTGGCGGTAGCGGGTTTGGTCAATCGCCTGCCACTTGCGGGTGCCAATGCCGCTGGCGCGCGGGCCATTTGTGTCATTGAAGCGCGGCATCTGTTGCTGGCATTTTTGGTAAGCCTTTTGGGCGCGGCAGTATCCGCAGCTTCAGCCGGGTATCGCGCCGCCCGGATTGAACCTGCGGAGGGGCTTCGCGATGCGTAAGCTGTTTCTTGCTGCCATGATCCTTTTCGCGCCAGCCGGAAACGCGCAAGAAAGATGGCCAGCCGAATTCTGGAATCCGGAACCGCTTGCCGATGATCTGATCCTGCCCATGCCTTGCGGCGGCGCAATGGTGTTTCGCCCAGTGCCAACACCTTTGGGTCAAGGGCTGTTGGCGGATCGGCCCGCCATGCTCGGCCAGGCGGATGCGCAAACCAATTACAGCGAATTTCTCCGCCAAAGCTTCATCGCCGGCCCGTTTCGCGGTGCCGATGCCGCTGCACCGCCGCGCTATTACATCGGCAAATATGAGGTAACGCGCGATCAATACAGCGCGGTCACCAGCGAAACCTGCCCAAGCCCCGCCACCGCCGGGCGCCTGCCGCAGGCAGATATTACCTGGCATGATGCCGTCGGCTTCACGCTGCGTTATTCTACCTGGCTAGCGCGTAATGCGCGTGACGCGCTGCCGATGCGTGATGAGGCGCGCGCCTTTGCGCGCCTGCCGACCGAAGATGAATGGGAGTTCGCCGCGCGCGGTGGTGCGGCGGTATCAGAAGCGGATTTCAGCGCGCGTGTATTCCCCATGCCGGAAGGCATGCAGCGCCATGTCTGGTTTCAGGGCACGCGCTCCTCAGGCGGGCGCGTGCGGCCCATTGGCATGCTGGAACCCAATCCGCTTGGCATTTTCGATATCCTTGGCAATGTTGCGGAATGGGTGCTGGAACCCTATCGGCTCAATCGCGTTGGGCGGCCGCATGGTCAGGCCGGCGGCATGGTGGCACGCGGCGGGGATTTCCTGACGCCGGAGGATCAAATCCGTTCAAGCCTGCGCGTGGAATTACCACCGCTTGATCGCAACGGCGAAGCGCTGCGGCTGCGCAGCCTTGGCTTTCGCCCGGTGCTTGCTTTGATTGCGACAAGCAGCGATCAGCGCCCCGCGCAATTGCGCGCAGCGTTTGAAGCTGAAGCGCAATCGCGTGGTAGCGCCAGTGATGATCCGGCACGGCTTTTGGAAGTGTTGAAGAATGACACGCCAGACCCATCGCTGCGCCAGGGCATTGATCGTGTAGGCGCGGCGCTGCGTACCGCGCAACGAGAGCGCAATGACCAGGAAATGCAGGCGATCCGAGGCCAGATCGCTGCGGCGGCGCAAATCGGCCGGCAAATCCTGCTCGCAGAAGGTTTTGGCGAATTGCTTGGCGCCTTTGCACGCGTGCAGGCGGAAACCGTGCAGGCGCAGCGGACGCTTGCCGAAGATCAGGGCCGCATCGCGGCTGCAACACAAGTCGAGGTGCAAGCAGCGCTCCGCCGGCAGCAGGAACGCACGCAGCAAATCACCAATACCATGGCGCGGATTGAAGCAGCGCTGCGGAGCCAGGCGGAAGGCCAGCCCGCGCGTGCGCAGGAATTGACGGCGAGCTATCTGCGCAGCGTGCTGGCCGTTGGCCGCAGTGCGGATCGGTTGCGCATTGCGGATGCGGGCAATGTGGTGCACCAGGAAATGCAGGCGCAGGACGTGCAGTACCTGCCGGAATTGGCGCGCATTGCGGCGCGGCACATGGTTGCGGTCAGCAATGGCAATCCGCCAAGCCGCGAACAGGCCTTGTCTGATTTGAAATCCGTCTTGCCTCCTGCAACGCCGGCCCAGCCAGCTCGCCGATAGTGTCTGGCCGTAGCGATCAAGGATGAGCCCAGAGGAGAGCAGGGCAGCCCCGCTCTCTGCTGCAGCCAAGGATTTCAATCACCATATTCCGGCGTTAGACTGGCCTCACTGGTGCCGAGTCGCTGCAGCACCCCTTTCACCGCTTTTTTGGACGGAGCCACGAGCATGAGGCGCGACAAATTATTGATACGTCGGAACATTATCTTGGCAATTGCGCTCGCCATGTGCTGCGTGGAATCACCTGCTGAGGCGGAGCCGCTTCTCGAAGATCCTTTTGGCATCATTGGTACCGCGCCGACCGCTATTGGCAGCCAAACACTAGGTTTTGGCCTTGGCTATACGCGGGCACGAGATGGCGCCAAACGGGATCTTTATGGCGGTGCGCTTGAAGCAGAAGCGGGCCTGGTGCGCGGGCTTGATCTGCGCTTTGCGCAAACGCTGGAATATGGCCCAGCAGCGCCTTATCCATCAGATGAAGCGGCGCGGGTTTGGGGTGGCCTTTCGCAACTCGGTCTGCGGTGGCAATTCATAGAAGAGGAAGGCTGGCGCCCCGCAATCGGTGTTTTCGGTTCAGTGCGCACAGCCTATGGCGAGACCAGCGGGCCATCTCAGAGCGGGCAGATTGTTGGCCTGCTTAGCAAGACCATCATCGAAGGCCCACGCCCGCTGGCGCTTTCGCTCAATGCCGGCTGGTCTGAGTTGTTCAATCCGGCGCCGGGTGAAAGGGCAGGTCGGTATGAATTCGCCGCAGGCTTGGCGCAAAGCATTGGGGAGGATACCTCGCTTGGCGTGAGTTATTTGCGCAGCCAACAGGATCGCGGCGAGAAGGATCAGAACATCGTGGCGGCCGGGTTCTGGCATCGCTTGGGCGGAAGGGGCCCGATCCTGGCAGCCGGGGCCGGGGTCGGCATTGGGGAAGATTGACCAAGCTTTCTGGTTTTCGTCTTGGCCAAATGGCTGTTTGGGGCGGCTGCACCTTAAGCATTTTGGCCTTTGCCCATTGCGCCGCGCCACGCCATGGCCCATCGAGCGATAAATGAATTATCGCCACGTCTTTCATGCCGGCAATCATGCGGATTGCCTGAAGCATGCGTTGTTGCTGTCGCTGCTCGCGGCACTCAAACGCAAGCCCGCGCCTTTCGCTGTCCTCGATACCCATGCGGGCTGCGGCATTTATGATCTTGCCGCATCGGAAGCTGCCCGCACCGGTGAAGCAGCGCGTGGCGCCTTGCGGCTTCTGGAAAGCACCAACACGGCGCTGGCGCCATGTCTTGACGCTTTGAAACAGGCGGGCTTTCCGGCCTTCTACCCGGGATCACCCGCGCTGATCCGCGGCGCGCTCCGCCCGCAGGATCGGCTGATGGCGGCGGAACTGCACCCGGAAGATCACGCGCGGCTGAAGGCGCATTTCAAGCGTGATGCCCAGGTTGCCGTGCATAAGCGCGATGCCTGGGAAGCCTTGCGCGCGCTGACGCCTTTTCCTGAAAAGCGCGGCCTGGTGCTGATTGACCCGCCCTTCGAACAGGAAGGCGATTGTGGTCGCATCACGGAAGCCATGGCCATGCTGAGGCATCGTTTTCGCGCCGCCATCATCGCCGCCTGGTATCCCATCAAGCATCGCGCCCCGGTGCGAGGTTTCCATCATGCGCTGATGGAAGCAGGTGTGGCACCGCTACTGGCAGCTGAATTGTGGCTGCGGGAGCCGACCGATCCGCAAAGGCTGAATGGCAGCGGTTTGGTCATTGCCAATCCACCGCAAGGCTTTGCCGAAGACGCCGCCGAGATTCTGCCCGCCTTGCGCACTGGCCTTGGCGCTGATGAACCGGGCGCGGGCAGCGCCGTGACCTGGCTCGTGCCATGAAAGATCACGTTGCGATTATTGGCGCTGGCGCCTGGGGCACGGCACTTGCCATTCAGGCGCATCGCGCGGGGCAAAGCGTCATGCTTTGGGCACGCGATCCGGCGCGCGCCGCCTTGATCCAACAAACCCGCGCGAATGAACGGCTGCTGCCGGGCGTCACCTTGCCGGAGAGCATCACCGTCACTGCCGATGCAGCGCAGACGCTGGATGGCGCGGCAATGATTCTGCTGGTGGTGCCGGCGCAAGCGCTGCGCCCCGTGCTGCACAGCCTGCCAGTACTGCCCGCCCCCGCGTTGATCTGCGCCAAGGGGGTGGAGGCAGGCAGCCTGATGCTGCCGCTTGAAATCCTGAGCGCAACGCACCCCGATGCGATTGCTGGCGTGTTGAGTGGCCCGAATTTCGCCCATGAAATCGCTCGCGGCCTGCCCGCCGCCGCTGTGGTGGCAAGCCATGATGCGGGCCTGCGCGCGCTTGGCGTGGCGCAGCTTGGGTCAGCGGGGTTCCGGCTTTACGGCGGCGATGACCCGGTGGGTGCCCAGATCGGCGGCGCGGCCAAGAATGTGATCGCGATTGCCGCCGGCGCCGTGATGGGTGCCGGGCTTGGCGAGAATGCACGCGCCGCGCTGATCACGCGCGGGCGTGCTGAGATTGCGCGCCTCGCCAGTGCATTAGGTGGGCGCGCCGATACGGTTGCGGGGCTTTCGGGGCTTGGTGATTTGCTGCTGACGGCAACGGGGGCGGGCAGCCGCAATACATCGCTCGGCATGGCGCTTGGGCGCGGGGAGAGCTTGGCCGAGATTCTCGCCGCGCGGCAGGGGATTACGGAAGGGGTGTTGACCGGGCCTGCCTTGGTTGCGCGCGCGGCACAGCTTGGCGTTGATTTGCCGATTTGCGCCGCGGTGGCGGATCTCGTGCGCGGCAGGGTGACGGTGCAGGAAGCGGTGGCGCGATTGCTCGCCCGGCCGCAGCGGGATGAATAGCAGAGGGCATCCTCGCCAAACGCGCCCGACCAGGTTTAGCCTTGCATCATGTCACGCAAGCCCGCCCGCGCATCGCGCGCCATTCTGATCACCCGCCCGGAACCCGGCGCGGCGGAATCCGCGCGCGCTGTTGCCGCACTTGGGTGGGAAGCGGTGCTGGCGCCCGCGCTCACGCTGACCGCCCTGCCCTTCAAACCGCCGGCAAATTGCCAGGCCATCATCATCACCAGCCGCGCCGCGGCCCGGGCCTTGCCACCTGCTGCGCTGCCCGTGATGGCGGTCGGCGAAGCCTCAGCCGCTGAGGCCCGTGCGCGTGGTTTTGTTGATGTGCGCGCGGCGGCGGGGGATGCGCAGGCACTGGCAGCGCTGATTGGCGCAACGCTAAAGCCAGAACGAGGCACGCTTTGTCTGGCCGTTGGCGAAGGCTATGCGCTTGATCTCGCTTCTGCTGTGCGCGCCAAGGGATTTCGTGTGCTGCGCCGCGTGGTTTATGCCGCGCGGCCCAGCGCCGCTTTGCCGGAAGAAGCGCGCCACGCCATGCGGGAAGGCCGCATTCATGCCGCGCTTTTCACCTCGCCCCGCTCAGCGCAGGAAGCGATGCGCCTGCTGCGCGATGCCGGGTTAGAAAAGGCCACCCAGAAGATCATCGCCATCGCACTAAGCCCGCGCATTGCCGCGCACCTTGCCGCCCTGCCCTGGCAGGAAATCCGCACTGCAAGCCGGCCAGATCACGCTGCCTCGTTGGCATGCCTTGGCGCCCCGGATGTGCTAAGGTAGCCAGAATGAGTGAGACCTCCCCTGCGCCCAAGCGCCACCTTGATCCTCTGTTGCTGCCGCTTTTTGCCGGCGGCGCAGTGCTGGTATTTGCGCTTGGCTGGCTGCTGATCACACCGCGCCCCAGCGCCCCGCCCCTGCCCAATCTCGGCCCGCTGGAAGCCCGGCTTGCCGCACTGGAAGCGCGGCCCGGCTTCAATGCCGCACCTTTGGAATCGCGGATCATCGCGCTGGAAGCCCGGCCCCGCACTGCGGCGGCACCCGATCTGGCGCCGATTGCGCAGCGGTTGGAAACGCTGGAAGCCCGCCTCGCTGGGCTGGAAGGCAGGCCGGCGCCAAGCCTTGATGTCTCCGGCCTCACCCCGCGCGCCTTGGCCGAAACCCTGGCGACACGGCTTGATCGCCTCACCGAGCGGCAGGACGCCATCGCTGCCCGGCTGCAAGCCGCCGATGCCGAGGCTTTGCGCCGGACCGAAGACCTGGCGCGTAGCCTGCTTGCGCGCCTGGAAGCCGCCGAAAAGCTGGAAGCCGAGCGCATCGCCGCAGCCGGCAAGGCCCTAGAAGGAACGCTCGCTGACGCGGAATCCGCGCTTGGCGCCCGGCTACAGGCGCTGGAAGCAGCGGAAGCACGAATTGCGGGGTTTGAGGCGCGGACCAATCGCGTGCAGGCCATCTCCGCGCTGCGTGCGCGGCTGGATGCGGGGCAGGCGCTTGGTCCGACCCTTGCGCCCTTCCCCAACCCGCCGGCGGCGCTCAGCCGCTTTGCCACGGCCAGCCCGCCGACCGAAACCGCGCTTCGCCTCACTTTTGAAGATGCCGCACGCGCAGCGCGTGCCGCGAGTGAACCGGTGCGGGAAGGGCAATCCATTCTGGAAAGCGCCTCTGCCCGGCTGGCTGGGCTGATCACCATCAGGCGCGGCGAGACCATCATTTGGGGCCATGAGGCCGCTGCCGCCTTGGAAGCGGCACGCCGAGCCTTGGAAGCGGGCGATCTGCCCGGCGCCTTGGGCAGGCTTTTGCCCCTGCCACCGGCAGCCCGAGCAGCGCTTGGCCCCTGGGAATCGGAAGCGCAGGCGCTGCTCGCTGCACGCGCGGCTATCATTACCCTGGCCGGGGGCTGACGCGCCATGCGCAGGGCGCTTTTGCTGCTGGCGGCGCTGATCGGTGTTGCTGCCATCACGCTTTGGCTGCTCAGGCTTGGCGGCACGGTTGAAATCCGCGCCGGTGATTTGTGGATCGGTCTGCCGGTGCCGGTGGCGGCTGCGCTTTTGGCACTTGGCTTTATTCTGCTGCATGGGGCGTTGCGGCTATGGGCTTGGACTCGCGGTGTCCCGGGCAGGATGAGGCTGCGCTGTGCCGCGCGACGCCGGGCGGATGGTGATCTGGCCATCACCCGCGCGCTGATTGCGCTTGGTGCCGGCACCGCCCCGCGCGCCCTGGAAGAAACCCGCCGCGCGCGCACACTTTTGGGCGATACGCCGCAAACCCTGTTATTGGCGGCCGAGGCAGAAAAACTCGCCGGCAAGGAAGATGCGGCGGGTAGGGTTTTCACGAAATTATCGGAAGATCCCTCGGCGCGTTTCCTCGGGCTGCGCGGGCTGTTGCGGCAAGCCATGCAGCGGGAGGATTGGCCCGAAGCCCAGCGTCTGGCGCAGGAGACCGAGGCAGCGCAACCCGGTGCCGCCTGGCTTCGCGAGGAACGCCGATTGCTTGCGGAACGCACACGGGATTGGCAAGAGGCGCTGGCGCTTTGCCCACCGGATGGCCCGCGCGCTGCCTTTGCGCTGGCAGCCGCAGCAGCCGAGCCCGATGCCTCCAAGGCAGCGGAATTGGAAAAGCAAGCGGTCTCGGCGGATCTGAGATTTGCCCCAGCGGCTTTGGCGCAGGCCGCGCGGTTGATGGCGGCAGGCAGCCAGCGCCGCGCGCGAAGCGTGCTGGAAGCGGCCTGGAATGCCGCGCCGCATCCGGATTTGGGCGCAGCCTGGAGTGAGGCTGTGCCGGCGCCTTTGGCCCGCGTGAAGGCAGTGGAAGATCTGACGCATCGCAACCCCACCCATCCTGAAGCGCGGCTATTGATGGCGCGGGTCGCGCTGGCGGCGGGGCTCACGGGCCGGGCGCGCAGTGAATTGGATGGCTTGCTGCATAGCGGTGCGGCAGATCGGCGCGCCTTTCTGCTTTTGGCCGAACTGGAACGCGCTGAGCATGGCGATAGCGCCGAGGGCCGCGCGGCCGAGGCTGCCTGGTTCCGTGAAGCGGCCAACGCCGCTGGCGCCCCGCGCTGGCGCTGCGATGCCTGTGGTGCGGAACATGGCGCCTGGAAGCCCGATTGCGCCGGTTGTGGCGCGATGGGGCGGATTGGCTGGTCGCGTAGCTAGGGCGCCGCATCTTGCCCTATGGGTGTAAGGCTGTATTGGGGCGCGAGAAGTTGAGAGGATTCACCCATGGCCCTGACCCCCGCCAAGAAAACCGCGCTTGAAGCGGTGACTACTGCAACGCTGACCACCGTGCTGCTCAAGAAGGGTGTGCGGTTTTGCTACATCGCCGGATCGAACCCGATTGTGCAGGGTGATCGCCGCCGCATTGTGGGGCCGGCCTTTACGCTCCGCTTCACGCCAACCCGCGAAGATTTGGCGACGGTGGATAGCTGGTCCTCACCACGTTCCACGCGCGCGGCGATTGAAGACATGCCGGCGGGCTGCGTTGCCGTGGCTGACGCGATGGGCAGCAAGGCAGCTGGGATTTTCGGCGATATCCTGTGCGCACGCATGGCGAAAAAAGGTGTCGCTGGTTTGGTGACGGATGGCGTGGTGCGGGATGGCGTGGGCGTGATCGGCACGGGCTTGCCGGTATATTGCCAAGGTTATGTCGCGCCGGCTTCGGTGGCGGCGCTGAATTTCGTCGGCTGGCAGGAAACCATTGGCTGCGGCGGCGTCACAGTGGTGCCGGGCGATATCATTGTGGCGGATGCCGATGGCGCTGTGGTGATCCCGCAAGCGCTGCTAGATGCGGTGGTGGATGCCGCGGTCGAACAGGAACGCCTGGAAGCCTGGATCATGGAAGAAGTCGGCAAGAGCGTGGCCTTGCCCGGCCTTTATCCGCCCAATGCGGAGACCAAGGCGCGGTATGAGGCAACGCGGAACGGGTGATCCTTAGACGGCCTCTGCCTCATCTTCCTCACCGCGCCCGATCAGGTTCAGGGCGCGGCCCCTGATCCCTTGCAGCCCCAGCGCATGGATCAGTGCATCTTCGCGCCCATGCGTTACCCATACTTCCTGCGCGCCGGTCTCTGC